>Ga0102939_1000034_pt1 | contig 40319 bp, 38 predicted proteins | sample SalPon2_B_H2O_MG_FD_78214 | JGI IMG/M metagenome (GOLD analysis project Ga0102939, IMG submission 78214) | Salt pond water microbial communities from South San Francisco under conditions of wetland restoration - Salt Pond MetaG R2_B_H2O_MG | ecosystem: Environmental > Aquatic > Non-marine Saline... | reverse complement strand
CGCCCCCGAGCGCGAGCGGGACCGATAGCGGAACCCGGCGCTGGGCAGTCGCGACGAACCCGAGCGTCAAGAGTCCGAGTCCGACGCGGAGCGGCGCCTCCGGCACCCGATCGAGGACGGCCATCCCGACGACCGTACCGATAAGCGCCGCCGCGACAAGCGGCGCGAACCGCTGGCTACAGCTCCGGAGTTCCTGTCGCGAGAGATCACGCACGAGCGACACGTTCACCGCGAGGATCGGGACGATCATGAACACGACGGCCGTCGTCGGATCGGTCATCGTCGCCAGCGCCATCGTCCCGACGACGGCGAACCCGAAGCCGGCGATTCCGTTGGTGGCGCCGGCGACGAGAACGACGAGTGTCACGGCCGCGACGGTGGTCCAGGGTGGGAGTGGTATCATGTAGTTCGGGTCGTGAACGATTGGTCGCTGACGTCGGGTAACTGTCTCGTGCGAACGACCGCACCGAGTTACCGATTATCAACGGCCGGACGAGCGCTGGTCGATGAGGGGTACACCGGTCCGTATCAGAACGTGATGATCTCGTAGTCTTCGTCGACGAGCGACCGGACGCTCGGGTGGCCGTCGTGTTCGTCGACCGCGGCTACGCCTGCCTCGGCGACTGCGTCCTCGACACCGAACGCCCCCGAGCAGTAGTCACAGACGGACGTGTCCGCACGGACGGTCCGGTACAGTTCGTGATAGTCGCTGTCTTCGTCTTCGAGTTCGGGGACCCACTGCGTCCCGGCCCCGTCGAAGATCAGTTCGAGTTCGTCGCCGTCGGTCTCGGCGAACTCCTTTGCGGCCTCGAGACCGTTAGCGAGTCGGCCGAGGTTCTCGTGTCCGTCCGTTCCCGCGAGGATGATGACTGCTGCTTTCGTCATTGCAATCCTCGATGAGACTCCGGACAATATATCACGTTTCCCGCCGTGTAACGAGGGCACGCCCGCGAGGAACGTTTATATACGACGGTTGTCCGGATCGCTGTGCGCACCGGTTAGTGCGAATGGCCGGTATCGACGCGGCTGAACTGCCCCGAAAAGCCGCGCTGGACGACCTCCGAGAGCGCGGGGTGGATGTGGACGGACTCGCGGATGTCGTGTACCTGTCCCGACCCGGCCGTCATCGCCACGACGACCTCCTGGATGAGGCTCGAGGCCTCCGGGCCGATGATGTGACAGCCGAGGATCTTTCCCTCGAGATCGATGATCGCCTTCAGGAAGCCGTCGGCCTGCATCGCGTCGCCACGGGCCGTCTCGTCGTACCGGTACGTCCGGATCGCGTAATCGCGGCCGGGTTCACGGAGTTCCGCCACGGTCCCACCGACGCCCGCGACCTCCGGGGTGGCGAAGACGGCGAACGGCATCGCGGTGTAGTCGACGGGCTGGAGGTCGTCGCCGAAGAGGTTCCGGGCGACAGCCTGGGCCTCGTGGTTGGCGTTGTGTTTCAAGAGGTATTCGCCGACGATATCGCCCAGTGCCCACACGCCCTCGGCGGTCGTCCGCAGGTACTCGTCGGTCTCGACGAAACCGCGATCGTCGGTCTCGATGCCCGCCGCCCCGGTATCGAGGAGATCGGTGTTGGGCGTCCGTCCGGCGGCGACGAGCAGTTCGTCGCCGGTCACGCTGAGTGGCTCTTCGTCGAGCATTCGGCCGCCGTCGTCGCCGTATTCGTAGGGCTGTGCCTCGACGGTGACCCGCCCGTCGGATTCGGAGACGGCGGCCGCCGTATGGCCGGTATGGACGGTGAACCGGTCGGCGTACTGCTCCGTGAACGCCTCGGCGACCTCGCGATCGGCGTCCGGCAGCAGACGCGGGCGGCGGCCGATGATTGTCACGTCGCTGCCGAACGTGCCGAAGAAATGTCCGAGTTCCGCCGCGATGTAGCCGCCGCCGACGATGAGGAGGTGTTCGGGCGGCGTTTCCAGTTGCAGGGCTTCGGTGCTGGTCAGGTAGTCGGCGTCGTCGATGCCGTCGATGTCGGGAACTTTCGGGCGCGTTCCGGCGGCAACGAGAACGGTCTCGCCTCGGACCGTCGCCCCTTCGTCCCGACCGTCGACGAGTTCGATCGTGCGTTCGTCGACGAACCGGCCCTCGCCTTCGTAGAGTTCGTGTTGTGCCGACGAGCCCAGCCCCCGACGGATCGATTCGGCGTCTGAGTCGACTTCCTCGTTGACGTCTCGGACGATCGCCGAGAAATCCACATCGGTTACCTCGACATCGATGTGGAAAGCGTCGGCATGCTCGACTGTCTCGTGTACGTCGGCGTGGTAGAGCAGTTTCTTCGAGGGGATACAGCCGCGGTTGAGACACGTGCCCCCGAGCGGACCCTTTTCGACGACTGCGACCGACTGCCCGCGGTTCGCAGCGGCGTTTGCGACGTCGAGTCCGGAGCCGGAACCGATGACCAGAAAGTCGACTTCGTCCATGGGCGATCTGTCGGACGCGCCGGTAATAATCTCTCGCAGAAATGTCACGCCAGTACACGTTCCGTCGGAAAGTCGAAGTTGTTCGACCAGAGTCCATGTCAGCTCGACAGTTTCGACCGTACGCTTCGACGGTGGCGTTGAATCGGTCGACAGCTGTGGATACATCAGATATACCGATTTATGTCTACCCCGGATCAAATCTATACCATGGCTACCGACACCGCCGAACTGACCGAACCGGAACTGACGGCCGACGATCTGCTCGTTCTCGAGGACCCGCGGTTCGGACCCGAAACCGTAGCGGTCGTTACGGGCGCCGCATCGGGGATCGGGCGTGCGACTGCGGTCGCACTCGCGGCGAACGGCCTCACCGTCGTCGGAGCGGACGTCAACGAGAACGGTCTCGAAGAGACAGTCACGCTGGCAGCGGATGTGGGCGCTCCGGGGGACGTGCGGCCGATTCCAACCGATCTCACCGATCAGGCCGACGTCGAAGCGATGATCGAAACCGCCGCCGAGGCGGGCGACCTCCGATACGTCGCGAACATCGCCGGCATGCAGCATATCGCCTCGCTTCCGGACTTCCCGATGGAGCAGTACGACCTGCTTCTCGACGTCATGCTCCGGGCTCCGTTTCTCGTCGCCAAACTCGCGATGCCACACATTCGGGCGACCGACGACGGCGTCGGCGCGATCGCCAACATGTCATCGATTCACGGCCACTACGCAACCCAGGACAAAGCAGCCTACATAACCGCAAAACACGGCCTCGATGGACTCACTCGATCGATCGCCGCCGAAGGAAGGGGCACGCTTCGGGGCTTTTCGGTCAGCGTCGGCTATGTCCTGACACCACTGATGGTCAACCAAATCGAGGATACTGCCCAAGAGCGCGAAATCACCGAACGGGAAGTCATCGAGGACGTCATGCTCGGGCAGGCCCGCACAAAGGAGATGATGACACCCGCCGAGGTAGCGAACCTCTTCGTGTTCGGCTTCTCGAAACACGGCAAACACCTCAACGGGGGCGACCTCCTCTGGGACGGCGGCTACACCACGACCTACGAGTGAACCACCGTGTTCGCCCGTAGGGGGTAGCGGCACGTCCGGAGTCGAAGGTATCGGTATTCGAAAAGTCAGTTCGATATTTCCGGATCAGTGAATCTAATTCTTCATGGAAATTGCTGAAGATATAGGAAATATTTTTATCCCATATGTGGAACAAAGGCTCCATGGACACGGACAGGTCGACGTCGGGGACGATCAAGACGGCCCGGCGGGTGTTCGATGTTCTCGAATTGACCCGCGACCGAAACGGGGTCGCGCTCCCCGAAGTGGCCGAGGAACTCGACGTCGCGACGAGCACTGCCCACGGGTATCTCACGACGCTCGAGGAACTGAACTATCTCGTTCGCGAGGACGAGCAGTTCCATCTCGGATTGACATTCCTCCGGTACGGCAACGCGTCGAAGGATCGACTCGACTATCTCGACGTCGTCGAACCGACACTCGAGAAGTTCGCCGAACAGACGGGAGAGGCAGTGTGGTTCGTCGCCGAGGAGTCCGGGCGGGCGGTCTATCTCATCAAAAAGGAGGGCTCTAACGCCGCCCGAACGAGCGGCGCCGTCGGCAAGGAAGCGCCGCTTCACGCGTCGGCGGCCGGAAAGGCGATCCTTGCGGGACAGCCGGACAAACGGATCGACGAGATCGAACTGCCCGAATACACCGAGGCGACGATCACGGACCGACAGCGGCTCCGAGAGGAGATCGCGGAAGTCCGCGAGACGGGGGTCGCCTACAACGACAACGACAATCTGATCGGACTTCGGGGCGTCGGCTGTCCGATCCACGTCGAGGGCCGGACCATCGGCGCGATCTCGGTCGGCGGACCGGCCGAACGGATCCGCGACGAGTTCTTCCACGAGGAGTTGCCGAACTCGCTTCGGGGGACGGCCAACGAGATCGAACTCAATCTCTCCGAGCCGAACTTCTGACCGCCATCGACCCTCGAATCGGGAAACCGTCCGACGATTTCGACTGGTAGGGAGGACTGGTTGATATATGCGGACGTAGGGCAAGGCTGATTATCCTCGGTCACGCGTCCACCCCTATGACTGGCTCGGACCGGGTTCAGTATATCACGTCAAGGGAGGGAGTCCCGAAGGAACACCGACACCACTATCACGCGATCGCGGAGAGCCGCGGGGGCGTCAGGGGACCGTTCTCGGTCCTGCTGAATAGCCCCGAACTCGCCGGGCGGATCGGCCACCTCGGTGCCTACGTCCGGTTTGAGGGCGAACTTCCCGACGCCGATCGGGAGCTCGCGATTCTCACGACGGCCCGCGCGTTCGACTGCGCCTACGAGTGGGCGGTCCACGAGCCCATCGCCAGGGACGCTGGCGTCCCCGACCGGACGATCGATATCGTCGCGGATTCGGGGGCAGTCGACGACCTCGATGACGGCGAACGCGTCGTCGTCGAATACGGCCGCGAACTCTTCGAGAACCATTCGGTTTCGGACGATACGTTCGACGCCGCCTTCGATCGCTTCAGCGAGTCGGGCGTCACCGAACTCACCGGGACGATGGGATACTACGCGATGTTGGCTTGCGCGCTGAACGCCTTCGCGGTGTCCCCGGAGCCGGACCAGCCGGAACTTCCCTGATTCGGCGCACTGAAGCGGTCCGTCGGCTGTCGGATCGCCGACCGCCCAGTTGTTTTTTCCATCAGGACAGTGTTCGAAGGCGTATGCCGACCGAACTCGCTGGGGGCGTGTACGACGTCACGTGCCGGGAAGAACCGAGCGGAAAGCGATACCGGGTATTTCTGTTTACCGACGGGACACCGACGCTTTTCGACGCCGGGCTCGCTGACACGGCGGAAGCGGTGTTCGATGGTGTCGCCGACGTCGGGGTCGAACCGGAGCGACTGGTCGTCACCCACGGTGATCCCGATCACATCGGTGGGTTTGACGCAGTCGTCGATCGGTACGACGTCGAGACGTGGCTCCCGGAGCAGACTGAACTCGCTGCCGATCACGAGCCCGACAATCGGTACGGCGACGGCGATCGGATCGGCCGATTCGAGGCGGTTCACGTCCCCGGACACGAGCCGGACAACCACGTCCTGGTCGACGAAAATCAGGGGATCGCGGTCATGGGCGACGCCGTCTCCGGGGCGGATCAGCGCGGACTGCCGGCCGGACACTTCCATCTCCCGCCGGCCGTATACTCACAGGATCTCAACGAGGCCGAGGCGAATCTCGATCGGTTGTTGGCCTACACGTTCGACGTCGGGCTCGTCTATCACGGCTCGTCCGTTACCGAGAACGCTCGTCAAAAGCTCGATCGGTACGTCAACTTCCCCGGAAAACCCTGATCCACAGCGTTAACCAGTGAGGCGATCAATCCGTTCGCATGCTCGGCGCACACTACTTGGACAGCGACGATATTCGCGGTCTCGCGAATGAACCCGAGTTCGTCGACGCGGTCAGGACGGCCTATCGCGAACACGGTGAGGGGGCCCCGACGCACCCGCGGATCACGCTTGAGACCGAAGATCCGGCAGGCGTGCTCAACAGCTACATGGCGATCCTCCCCGAGACGGGCGTGATGGGCGGGTACATGTATTCGGCCGGCTTCGCCGACGCCGACGCCCGGTTCGTGACGCCGATCTTCGACGCCGAGACGGGACAGCCGCTCGCCGTCGTCGACGGGGCGTACGTGAACACTCACAAGACGGGCGCGGCGGGCGCGGTCGGGATCGACGCCCTCGCACGCGATGACGCCTCGACGATCGCCGTCATCGGCAGCGGCGCACAGGCACGGGGACAGCTACGGGCGGCGGTCACTGTCCGGGAGATCGACGATGTCCGGGTCTTCTCACCGACCCCCGAGCACCGCGAGACCTTCGCCGCGGAGATGAGCGAGACGGTCGAAACCGACGTCCGGGCGGTCGAATCCAGCGCCGCCGCGGTCGACGGTGCGGATATCGTCATCACCGCGACGAACGCGAGCGCCCCGGTCATCGATGCCGAGACTATCGACGCCGGTACTCACATCAACGCGATCGGGCAGTACGATCCGGAAAAGCGGGAGCTGGACGCCGAAACCGTTCGACGAGCGGTCTACGTGCCGGACCTCCGAGCCCGAGCGCTGCAGGACGCGGGATCGTTCCTGCAGGCTCGCGAGGCAGGCGTCGTCGACGAGGAGGATATCCACGCAGAACTGGGTGCAGTCGTCGCCGGAAACGCCGCCGGTCGAACTGACAGAGACGAGGTGACGATCTTCGACAGCGGCGGGACCGCACTCGAAACGCTCTCGGCTGCGGCCCTGCTGTACCGACGGGCGATCGACGCCGGAAACGGGACGGAGATCACGCTGGCGTCGGCGAGTGAAGTGTACACCGGCAAACAGCACGACACGAGCGAGGAGCTCTAAGCCGTTATTTCGGGGTCGTTCACGACCGATCCGAAAGCGCCGGTTCCAGAACCGTCTCGACCGAGTCGGCGGATTCGACGTCGAGGAGCCGATCCCGTAGCTCGCTCGCCGCTCCGGTCGGGAGCCGCGAGCCGACCAGCGAATCGAACTTCCCTAGGATCTCCTCGCGTGTGAAGGGCGTCTCGCCGCCACCGCGTGCGTCCGCTTTCGTCACCGTGTGCGTCGTTCCATCGGCCATCTCGACGGTGACCGCCGCGCCCCACTTCCCGTCGGCGGCGCGTGACTCGAACGCCTCGTCGGCGACGAGCTCGACGCGGGACGCAAGCGACTGGATCGCCTCGTCTGCGACCAGCTCGGGGGTAAACGCCTCGGCGTCCGATCGACCGGTGTAAAGCCGCGCCGCCAGCGCGAAGGGCGTGCTGAACTTCGCGCTCAGGACGTTGTCGGGGTCCGTTCGGTCGAGCGTCGTCCCCAACTCGAAGGTCCGGACCTCGATACGGGTGATATCGTCGGGGTCGATATCGACGTCCGACTGGATCGCAGCGAGCGCTTCGATCGGGGCATGGGCGTAGCGACACGCCGCATGGACCTTCACGTAGCTACTGGTGAGGTAGTAGTCCTCGCCGAACGTCTCGAACGGTGCGAGCAGTTCGTCGGTGACGGCGTCGGCGGCAGTATACGGGAGCAAACACTCCTCGATAGCGCCGTGGACGCCCGTCACCCCCTGTTCGGCGAGCGTCGCGGCAACGACCCCGTGCTGACACGACAGCCCGGTGTAGAAGTTCCGCACCGTCGCCCCCTCGAAAGCCGCCTGCCAGTGGCCGACGATGAATGGGTTGACCGCGTTGCGGATCGCATCGGCCATCGGTTCGGCGTCGAACGATCGGAGCCGTCCGACTGCGACGGCGGCCGAGGCCGCGGCCCAGCCGCCGTGTGGGTGCAGCCCGGATTTCATCGGTCTGATGACGTCGCCGAGCCGGGCGCCGACCTCGTAGCCGACGAGAATCGCCTCCAGAAGTTCCTCGCCGGTCGCGTCGGCGTGCTGGGCGGCCGCGAGCGCCGGTACGACCGTATGAATACCAGGATGAGCCGACTGCTGGTTTCCCTCGTCGAGTTCGAGCGTGGTGCCGGCGGCCGCGTTGAGCAGCGCCGCCTGTGCGACGTCGCGTCGATCGCCGGTCGCAAACACCGTCGCACCGCCGTCCGGGGGCGGCCCCCGTCCCAGTGCCGCCATCCCGTCGGCGACCTGCTCGATGTACTCGGTCTCGCTGCCGCGGATACAGACGCCGACGGTGTCCAGCAGGACGATCGGAAGGCGATCGCGAACCGCCTCGGGCGCATCCCCCGTGGAGGCCGTCGTGGCGTATTCCGCGGCGATCGCTGCGATGTCGTCGGCCGGGTCGTCGCTCATAGCCCGGCTACTGCGCGCAGGGGCATAACGGTTCTCGGTGCCCCGGAGTCGGATCGAACGACGCCGTCACCAGGCCTCTTCGAGAATCGCCTCGATCTCAGCCTGCGTCGGGTCCAGCTCGGTCGGTGCCTGCGGCATCATCCAGTCGTCGAGCACGAACTCGGCAAGCGCGGGGATGTCATCCGGATCAGCCCCCGGGAGCTCGCTGGCCTGCTGGGGAACGTCGAGGCTATCCCGAACCGCGGCGACGTGGGCGACGATCTCGTCGATCGGCGAGGATACGTCGGCGAGATCGGCACCGATCGCCGCGGCGAATTTCGATTCGAAGCCGTCGACCGTCTCGAGCACGTACCGGAGGACGTGGGGCGCCATCACGGCGTGAACGTGGCCCTGCTGGACCGGGTACCGCCGAGCGAACGCGTGGCCGAACGCGTGGATGATAGACGCCTTGCGCTCGTACTGAACGAGTAACATCCCAAGAACCGCCCGGTCGATCGCGTCCGGGTGGTCCGTCGAGAGGTTCGAGAACGCATCGAACAGATAGCGGAGCCCGTGGATGGCCGTCGCATCGCTGAACGGATTGCTTTCCCGGGCGTACAGCGTCTCGATGCCCTTGTCGAAGCCGTTCATCGCAGAGCCCTCAAGCGCACTCAACGGAGTCGTCTCGACGGCGGCCGGATCGGCGACGTTCGCGATCGGCGGGACGCTCCCGCTCACCGTAATCGGCTGTCCAGTCGGGGACTCATCGGCCGCAAGGACCACGAGTGAGCCGCCCGTAGAGACGTCGGCACCGGCGAAAGTCGTCGGCACCACGACGACCGGAACGACCGGCTCGGAGAAGTCGATCCCGGAGAACGTGCCCTCGTTAGCGGCTGATTTGATCTCCGCCTGAGATCGACCGTCGGCCGCGAGCGCGCTCATCTGTCGGGCGATATCGAGGCTGCTGCCACCACCGACGCCGACGAGGACGTCGGCATCGACCTCGCGCATACGCTCGATGCCGTCGTAGGCCGTCTCGATCCGTTTGGCCGGCGTCGTTTCGTCGAAGGTCCCAGCGAGTCGGTCCCCGAGGCCCGCTTCGATCGGCCCCATCAACTCCTCGTTGGCGCCCACGTTCGAGCCGCAGACGATCAGTGCCCGATCGAGGTCCCGTTGCGCCAGAACGTCACCGATTTCTCCGGCGCGACCGCGGCCGAAGAGGATGTCGATCCCGCGGTATGTGAACTCGAATGGATCTGTCGTTAACGACATAGGGACGCATTGGAGACGCTGGATTATAAACGGGACACCCGAGCGTCCGATCAATCGTCGGCAAAGGCTTCGGCGGCGGCGGCCTCCGATTCGAGCGCGAGGAGCAGTTTGATCCGTGCTTTCGGCGCGGGGAGGTCGCCAGCGAGCAACGCGCCGTGCTGTTCGAGCGTGTGTCCTCCGCCACCGCCGTAGACTGCCGCGACGCCGCCGGCGTGACACCGCGAGGTGACGACCGCCGGAACACCGGCATCGACGGCGTCGGCGACGGCGTCGGCGACCGGTTCGGGCGCGTTGCCGAGGCCGGTCGCCTGGAGCACGATCCCATCACACTCGGCGTCGAGCGCGCGATCGATCGCCTCACGGCCGACGCCGATCCCAAGCGTGACGATAGGTACGTCGCCGGTGGGACGCTCGGCCGTCGGGAGCGTCGTCGAGTACGAACCGAGTTCGCGATAGCGCTCGAAGCCGCCCGGAGCGACGGCGCCGACGGGCCCCTGTCCGGGTGATTCGAACGTATCAGGACGCCACGCATGACCCTTGACGACGGTACGGGCAGCGTGTAGCTCGCCGTTGAGACAGACGTAGACACCGCCGGCGGATCGGACGGCCTGCTGCTCGACAGCCGTGACCGCAGCGACGAGGTTCGCAGGGCCGTCAGCACCCGGCTGGTCTGGGCGGCGCTGTGCGCCGGTGAAGACAACGGGAACGCCGGAATCGCGGAGTAAATCGACGTAGTAGGCCGACTCCGACATCGTGTCGGTGCCGTGGGTGACGACGACGCCGGCATCGTGTGCGGCGACACGCTCCCGAAGTCGTTCCAGCACGTCGAAGTCCATGTCGACGCTCGGCCGCTGGGCCAGGTTCTCGACACGGATCCGCTCGGTGAGTTCGGGGATCGCCTCGACGAGCTCTTCGCCGGTTTTCGTCGGGGTCGCCCCGTCGCCGTCGGCCGTGCTCGCGATGGTGCCGCCGGTAGAGACGACGAGTACACGTTCGGACATACGTTCCGCTGAGCGAGTCGGGGCATAAGAACTGCGACTCGACGGCAGTCGCCGGTGGGGCCAGGGTTCGAATCATCCTAGTTTTAGGTGGAGACCTGATTATCAAAGATGTGGTAGGAAAGCACTAAATTTATATTTATGTAATTTATTTTCTTTTGATAGTATTGGATCGGAATTCACTCCTACAAATCGAAGTTAGAATACTAAGATATATTTCGGCAGCCGAAACCGATCGATAGAAACCTATGCCGGCATCACCGTCCTCAGTCAGACATCCCACAGAAGCCGTTTGAAACGGGTTTCAGGCCCGAAACAGTCTATCTGACAGTCCGTCATTCAGTAATCAACACCAGATCGATCCGATATTTGGCTATCGAGCAGGACTGACTTTCTGGATTCAAAGCATACTCTTAACTGTCTAACTAAGTAACAAATATTTGTTATCCTTTTATAAATAATATAAATATTATTAAGTAGATAGTTTCTCTTCGGTTTCGGTCACCACGGTTTTTGTCCATGGCTACTGTACCCGGTATCAATGGGGTTCGACAACGCGGCGATCGCCGCCATCGGAGAGACAGAAAAGAGCCGTCCGAGCGAAACCAACGACCAGCCGTTTCACGATCTTGAGGAGTATCTGTGGATGGCCGCCCAAGAGACGCTCGGCGGGACGGGACTGTCGATCGCCGACGTGGACGGGCTCGGACTCGCCCGACCGTCGATCGAGACGCAGTATCGGTTCCCGTTGATGATCGCCGACACGCTCGGACTGTCCGATCTAAAGTGGATCACGGCGACCGATCACTGCGGTGGGCAAGCGGTGCCCCTGCTTGCACAGGCGGCGATGGCTGTCGACGCGGGCGTGGCCGAGACGGTTCTCTGTCTGGGAGCCGACACGCCGAAAGTTCCGGACCGTGGTGAAGGGGAGGTGTTCCCCCGGGATCCGCGGGGGCTCCAGCGGAACTACAAAGACCCCTTCGGGGTCCAGGGGACGAACGCCGAGATCGCCCACGTCCAGAACCGCCACGCGGAGCGCTACGGGACAACTCCCGAACAGCTTGGCCGCCTCTACGTCACTCAACGACGACACGCGGCGGCCAATCCGCTCGCGTACTTCGACGAGCCGGTCGATCTCGAGGGCTACCTGGAATCCGCGCCGATCGCCGATCCGATCCGGCTGTTCGACTGTGTCATCCCAGTCAACGCGGGGTTCGGTGCGCTCGTCACCACTCCCGAGCGGGCCCAAGAGCTGACAGACACGCCAGTGTCGGTCGCCGGCGTCGGACATAACCACAACCCGGCAGTGCCCGAAGACAGACGACTGACGGCAACCGGAATGGGGCCAGCGGCCGATCGAGCCCTCGATCAAGCGGATCTCGATCCGACGGCGGCGGACTTTTATCAACTGTACGATGACTACCCGATCGTGCTCGCGATCGAAATGGAAGAGATCGGTCTCTGTGAGCCCGACGAGGTCGGCCGCTTTCTCGAGGAGACTGACTTCGGGATCGAGGGCGATGTCCCGCTCAACACCGGCGGCGGCCAGCTCTGTGCCGGCCAGGCGGGCGTCGCAGGGGGGTTCCTGCAGGTGGTCGAGGGCGTCCGCCAGTTGCGCGGTGAGGGCGGCGACAGACAGGTTCCCGACGCCGGATGCGGACTCGTCACCGGTGTCGGGGGCGTCTCGGCCAACTACGACGGCGTGCTATCGGCGAATTCCGCGATGGTCCTCCGGGCGGAGGTGTCGGCATGACTGCCGAATTCCCGTTCCCGGACCGGGTCGCCGAGCGCGATCGGGCGTTCTGGTCGGCCGCCGCCGAAGGGACACTTTTGATCCAGGAATGTACCGACTGCGGCCACCGGCAGTTCTACCCCCGGCCGGGCTGTGAAGCCTGCGGTTCGGGGGATCTCGAATGGTTCGAAACGGAGGGCGTCGGCGAGGTGTACTCCCACACAGTGATCCGGCGGGCGACCGAACACCCCGCCTTCGAGGACGACCTGCCCTACGTCGTCGCGTACGTCGAACTGGAGGAGGGACCGCTCTTCTGTACGAACATCGTCGGTTGCGCGATCGATGACGTCGAAAACGGGATGGAAGTCGAGGTTACGTTCGATCGGATCGACGGGGAGCTTTCGGTACCGAAATTTCGACCGCGATAGTTGCCGCGGGCAGACCGTATCGGTCCCCGGGTGGCTCTGTCACCGTCGCTGAACCGAAACCATCAGGTGTGGCCCACGCCCACGTGTTCTATGGCGACGCCCGACACGGTTAGCTCCGGTAGCGATTATATCCTCGATGCGCTGTTGGCGGAAGGTATCGAACAGCTCTTCGGCGTCATCGGGGAGGGAAACGCACACCTGCTCGATGCGGTCAACGACTCTAAAGTAACGTTCCTGCAGGCCCGCCACGAGCAGGCCGCGGTATCGATGGCCGACGGACACGCACGGACCGAAACGCGGGTCTCGGCGTGTACGCTCACCCACGGGCCCGGGCTCACGAACGGCGCGACCGGGCTGGCGGCGGCGGACCGCGACAACGTTCCGATCGTCGTGCTCGTCGGTGACACCGACGTGGAGGGACGGAGAACGTCGCTGCAGTATCTCGATCACGAGGCGTTCGCGGACCCGATCTCGGCGTACACGACCCGTATCGAGACGCCGGCCGTGATCCCCGACGTTCTCTCGCGGGCGTTCGATCGCGCCCGAACGCGAAGCGGGCCGGTCGTCGTCGAGGTGCCCGGAAACGTCCAGGAGGGTGCTGCCCCCGAAGAGCCGTACCGGCCGGTCGAGCGATCGGCCCAGCGGCCGCGTCCTGACGAGAGCGTGCTCGCGGACGCCGCCACCATCCTCCAAGACGCGGACGCGCCGGCGCTGCTCGCCGGCGGTGGCGCACTGCGGGCCGATGCCGGCGACGCCCTTGAGACGCTCGCCGAACACGTCGGCGCGCCGATCGCGACCACGTACTTCGGGCGAGGTGTACTACCGGATTCTCATCCGATGGTTAGCGGGATCGCCGGGACGTTCATGACGCCGGCGAACGACGAGTTGCTCTGGGACGCCGACGTCGTCGTTGCCGTCGGTGCGCGCCTCTCGGGGAAATCGACCCGGTACGGGGAACTGTATGCGGACGCCGACGTGATCCAGATTGACATCCGCGGGGAGTCGATCGCCACCCACCAGCAGCCGACTGTCGGGATGGTCGCCGACGCTCGGGCCGCCCTCGAAGCCCTCTCGGCCCACACGACACCGACACCCGACCGGGCCGAGCGCGTCGCCGCGGTCATCGAACACGCGGATCCACCCTGGGCGGACGGCTTCGAACAGCGCGCCGACGAGATCGATCCCCGCGAAGCGACTCTCGAGATCGCCGACCGCGCCCCCGACGACGCGATCGTCGCAGTCGATTCGGGGAACAACACCGGTTTCCCGGCGGTGTTTCACGAAGTCGAGGCCGGCGGGCGGATGCTCGTCAACGGGAACTTCGGGACGATGGGCTATGCGATGCCGGCGTCGCTCGGAGCCAAGGCGGCAGCGCCCGACCGGACCGTCGTCTGCTACGTCGGCGACGGGGCGACGATGCAAGTAATCCAAGAGATCGAAACCGGCGTCCGTCTCGGCCTCCCCATCGTCGTCGCGATACTCAACGACAGCAGCTACGGCATCATCCGACACCGACAGAACCTCGAATACGATCGCGAGACCGCGAGCAGCCACGACAGCCCCGACTTCGCCGCCATCGCCGAGGGGTTCGGCGCGCGGGCAGCGACAGTTCGCTCCGCCGAAGACCTCGAAGCGCTCGACGAGTATCTCGACTCCGATCCAACGGTGCCGCTCGTCCTCGATATCCGGACGATCCCGGAAGTCTCTCGTCCGGGCTTCCCGCCGTACTGATCGGCTGAGACAGCGGAGCTAGTCGCGCTGTTCGATGGAAACCTCCGAAGCGTCACTCGAGAATGCCGACGGGCCGGATCGGCGAACCGGTTCCATCCCGGAGCTTCAACGGGAACGCACAGAGCGTGTATCGGCGGCCGGCGACAGCGTCGAGGTTGGCCATGTTCTCCATGTTGAGGATGTCGTGTTCCGCACAGACGTCGTGGGCCGGGTACGCCATCGTGTCCAGCGCGTCGGAGTTGTCGATGCTGATCGCGTCGATCCCGATGTTCTCGACGCCCTGATCGACGAGCCACTCGGCGGCCTCACCGTCCAGTCCGGTGAACTCATAGAGGTACTCGTAGCGCTTTTCGGGATCGTCGACCGAGTACGTTCGCTGACGGTGGCCGGTGTGGAGGGTGATCGCGTCGCCCGACCGGAGTTCCAGATCGGCCTCCGCGAGCGCCGTTTCCAGCGTCTCGACGGTGATGTACTCGTCGGGAGACAGGTGGGAGACGTCGAGTCCGACGGCGTCCCCGTAGAAGCGATCGAGCGGGATCCGATCGATGGTCCCCTCATTAGTCGGATCGAGATGCGACAGCGAATCCACGTGGGTCGGCCCGTGTTCGCTGACGAGTATCGATCGGACGTTCGGGTGTTCATCGGTCGATCCGGCCCGCCTGGCGGCGAACTTGCGGCTGATCGCCCCCGTCTCCTCGTCGTTTCTGCGCTTCCATGTGATCCCGGTCTCCTCGTGGGTCGACGTGGGAAAGAACTGCGTGCGCTGATTGCCGGGATAGACGGGCTGTCCCTCCTCGACGTAGCCGGAAAGGTCTATCAGTTCGACCATGACCCACGGTATCACGGGTGACGTAATGAGGCTGCCGGAACCGAGGCCGGGCGTCAGGGGACCGATCATAATTCTGGCGGGGCAACGAGCGACCGATACCGCCGCTCCGCCCGAACAGAACGAATCGGAGCCCCCATCGACATGTTTATGCGAAAAAGAGCGCGAAGGATTCACATGGACTTTCAGCTGTCACCGGAACAAGAAGCGCTAGTCGAGCGAACCGATCAACTCGCCCGCGAGGCGTTCGCACCGAAGGCCGAACAGTGGGATCGGAACGCGGAGTACCCGCGCGAGAACGTCGAGCGGTTGCGGGAGGAGGGCTACCTCGGGATGACGATCCCAGAGGCGTTCGGCGGGCCCGAGCGCTCGCTGCTCGACGTCGTTTTGGCCATCGAACAAGTGTCGAAGTACTGTGGCGTGACCGGCCGGATCATCGTCGACACCAACGTCGGCGCGCTCGGAGCAGTCATGGCCCACGGCACGGACGCCCAACGCGAGTGGCTCGCCGAGCGCATCCTCGAAGCAGGGGACAAGCCGGCCATCGCGATGACCGAACCGGGAGCCGGGAGCGATCTCGGTTCGCTGTCGACGACCGCCCGAAAGGACGGCGAGGAGTACGTCATCGACGGACACAAACACTGGATCACCGGCGGCAGCGTCTCACAGACCTATTTCGTGTTCGCGAACATCTACGAGGACGGGGAAGATCGAGGGATCGGCGGTGTTCTCGTCGACGCCGACACGCCCGGACTGGAGGTTGTGAACGTCGAGGACGCCCTGGGCGTTCGCGGCACGCCGGAAGGTGAACTCGTGATCGATGACTGTCGGGTCCCGAGCGAGAACGTCGTCGTGAAAGACAGCGCGGACGGCTTCAAGAAGCTAATGCGGGCCTACAACGCCCAGCGGGTGTGTGCGAGTGCGGTCGCCGTTGGGATCGCCCAGGGAGCCCACGACCTCGCGGTCGAGTTCATGCAGGACCGCGAAGCGTTCGGCGGCCCGATCAGCGACTTTCAGGGCCTGCGCTGGGAGATGGCCGAGGCCGAAATGGAACTGCAGGCGGCGCGGCTTTTGCTTTACCGGGCGGCGGCCAACGCGGACGTCCTCGACAACAACGTGATGCTTCCCGGGCGGGTTGACACCTCGATGGTGAAGGCCTACGCCGCCGATGCCGCCTTCGAGGTCGTCAATGACTCCCTCCAGATGTTCGGGGCGCGCGGATACTCGAAGGACTACCCCCTCGAACGAATGTTGCGCGACGTGCGTATGTTCAAGATTGCGGGCGGAACCAGCGAGGTACAAAAGAACGGTATCGCTCGGTCGGTGTTCGGGGACGACGAGCGCCGCGTCCAACTCGCCGACTTCGAAAGCGAGTGATCGGCCAGCGACGCGTCCCGGAAGCCGGATACGTGAACCCCGATCGGGTGTCTCACTCGATCGGCGTGGCCGCGTGTTCGAGCGCGTGTTCGAGTGCCGCCCGTGAGAGGTCGATCACCGCCCCGCTCGGCTCGCCGTCGCCGATCTGCTGATCGTTGATCGTCGAGACGGAGCTGATACCGCGGGCGCTCGCGGTGAGGAAGACGTCCGTCGCCGAATAGAGATCGTAAGGCGTGAGTCGTGTCTCGCTGATTTCGTAGCCCTCCTCGCGTCCGACCTCGATCAGCAGTTGACGAGTGATCCCGTTTAGAGCGTGGGTCGGCGGCGGCGTCCGAATCGCCCCGTCCTCATCCCGGACGAATACGTTAGAGACGAACTCTTCGGCGACGTAGCCGTCGTGATCGAGCATGATACCGAAGTCGGCGTCGGTGCCGGCCAGTTCCCGTTCGGCCAGGGCGTTGATGAGGTAGTTACAGCTCTTGATCTTCGAGTCGATGCTATCGGGCGAGATCGCGCGAGTTGAGACGATCCGTGCGTCGCCCGTCGATGGCGTGTCATGGGCGTAGGCGACGTCTTCGGGGGGTTTCGGGATCGGCACGATGACGACGGTCGGCTCCGGGACGCGGTCGGCGTTGACGATTCCCGGCGGCCCAGCGCCGCGGCTAATCATCACTCGAAGGGCTCCGTACTCGACCCCGGAGCGGGCTGCGGTTCGCATCAGCTCGGATTTGAGTTCCGCCTTCGTCTGTGTCAGCTCCAGTTGGATCCCCTTCGCGGATCGAAACAGCCGGTCGACGTGGCGATCGAACAGGATCACGTCGCCGTCATGGATCGGCATCGAGTCGAAGACGCCGTCGCCGTACAGGAAATTCCGGTCGAACACCGAAACGGTAGCCTCCTCGGGGGGATGCAGTTCGCCGTTGATCGAGACACACGTTTCTCGGTCCGACTCGAACGGATTCCAGACCATGCGCGTCCGGTTTCAGCCACATTCACTTATACGTGTGGCGGGGGCACCAACCACGCGGGCCGACTCCTGGTGCCGTGTTAGACCCATTCGGACGTGATTCGTTCGGCAGCGTCGACAGCGGAAGCGACATCGTCGGCATCGACGTCGTGGTGAGTACAAAACCGGACGGTGCGGTCGTCGAGTTGGCTCGCCAGGACGTCGGCGGCAGATAGCCCATCGCAGAGGTCGCCGGCCTGCGCTTCGGGGTGCCCGACGGTGACCAGAACGATGTTCGTCTCCGGCGACTGGACGGCGAGCCCATCGAGATCGCTCAATCCGCTGGCCAGCGCCGCCGCGTGTTCGTGATCGGCCGCCAGTCGGTCGATCCCCTCGATCGCCCGCAGCGCCGGCGCGGCGACGAGGCCCGCCTGGCGCAGCCCGCCGCCGAAACGGTTCCGGACGTCCCTGACGGCGGCAACGAACTGCTCGTCTCCAGCGACGACCGATCCGACCGGGGCACCGAGGCCCTTCGAGAGCGACACCATCACCGAGTCCACGCGGCGTGTGAAATCTTCGAGGGGACGATCGAGCGCGACAGCGGCGTTGAACAGCCTGGCACCGTCGAGGTGGACGGCCAGGCCCTCCTCGCGGGCTGTCGCCGCGGCGTCGGCGATCCGATCCGGATCGATAGCCAGCCCACCCCGCCAGTTGTGAGTGTTCTCCAACGCGAGCAGTGCGGTGTCCGATTTCCGGTTGATCCGTGCGGCCGATCGGATCTCGTCGGGCGACGGGATCCCGCGTTCGCCGTCGACGGGGCGCGGCTGGATTCCCGATAGCGCCGAAACGCCGGCGTACTCCGAGTTGTAGACGTGGCTTCTCGAATCGACGATCGCTTCGGCGCCGCGCTTTGCGTGCACTCGACACGAAGCTTGATTTCCCATCGTCCCGCTCGGTAGAAAGACAGCCGACGTCATCCCGAGTCGATCAGCGAGCCGTCGCTCCAGCCGTTCCACCGTGGGGTCTTCGCCGCGTTTCATGTCCCCCACGTCGGCGTCACGGGCGGCGTCCCGCATCGCCTCTGTGGGTCGTGATACCGTATCACTTCTGAAGTCAGCCATACCGCCGGATCGGCGTCACCTTCTATAAACGTGGCTATCAGAGGGACGCACCATCTCGGACGGCGCGGACGACCGCACTCCGTGGCAGCGAGCAGTCCCCGGACAGTGTGACTACCGATACGTCCTTTTGGCCGCGCTCGCAAGGGACAGTATGTCGATCAACGTCACCTGCTATGCCTGTGGATCGAGTGCGACGCTCGTAGACGGGGCTCGATGTGACTGTGGCGAACCCTACTGGGTCGAGACCGACCCCGAGGCGTTTGCCTGGCCGGACACCGCCGAGCGATCACAGTGGCGGTACCGGGACCTCCTGCCGACGGATCCGCCGATCGGCCTCGGCGCGTGTGCGGGCGGGACACCGCTGGTGCGTGCGCCCCGTCTCGACGACGACGTTAGAGCTCAGATTCACCTCAAATACGAGGGGACGAATCCGACCGGCACGTTCAAAGACCGAGGGAGCGCCGTCGGGGTTTCCGTGGCCGCCGAGCGCGGCTACGAGGCGGTTGGTACAGTCTCACACGGGAATATGGCGCGCTCGATGGCGGCCCATGCGGCCAGCGAAGGACTCGATTGTTTAGTACTCGTGCCCGCGGACATTCCGCCGTCGCGTCTGGGTCTCATCGCGCGTCACGATCCGACGATCCGTCGTGTCGAGGGCGACTACGGCGATCTCTATTACGAGGCGCTCCGTCTGGGCCGACAGCGGGAGGTGGCGTTCGTTAACTCTGACACCCCGCTTCGGGTCGCCGGACAGAAGACGACTGGTCTCGAAATCGCCGAGTCGTTCGCCCCGGACGTCCCGGAGGCGATCGTCATGCCCGTCTCCAGTGGCGGCCACGCGAGCGGCGTCTGGAAAGGGTTCCGCGAGTTATCGGCCGCGGGACTCCTTGAGGAGGATTCGATCCCGACGCTGTTTTTCGTGCAGGCGGCCGCCTGCTCGCCAATCGCCGACGCCTGGGAGCGTGGCGAAGAGACCGTCAACCCCGTCGAGAGCGACGAAACGGTCGCGTACTCCATCGCGAACCGGAATCCGCCGAGCGGAAACCGGGTGCTCGCGGCCGCCGCCGACACCGGCGGCGGGGTGCTCGCAGTCGACGACGACGCGATCTTGGATGCGCGCCGGGCGATCGCCGAGCGCGCCGGGTTATCGGTCGAATCGTCCTGTGCGACGGCGCTGGCGGGGGCCCGGACGGTGGCCACCGAACGGGGGTTCGACGACGACGCGGACGTCGTCCTCGTCGCGACCGGGACCGGCTTCACCGACACCGACACGACCGACGTCGAGGTGACGGCTCCCACCGTTCCGATGGCGGATCTCGACGCGACGTTCGAGGAGATCGCCTGACGGATACACGCGCCGGCAACGGGTTAGGGGCCCCATCCCTCGTACCAAACGTAAGCCGCGAACGGGACCGCAAGGACGAGCGCCGCCGGCAGCGCTCTTCGGAGTGTTTCCTCCGCCACAGTCATCTGTATCACCGTCCCCGCGGCGGTCATGATAACGAAAAGCAAGAAAACGTAGCGCACGTCACCGCGTTGCGTTGCGTCTTCGGGCGCGTCCTGATCCATACCGGCCGATGCGGGGCCGTCGTGGAATAGTCTTTGCTACACCTGAGACAGCGGGACCGTTCCACAGGAGTCACCGTTAGACGACCTGGAACGGCGGGAAGCAGTCGAGCAAGAGACCGGGGCCGTCGTCGCGACCGCACGCCAGATCGCCGGGCGTGGCGAACGATCGCCCATCGAGCCACTCGGCGAACGCGGCCGCGCCGTTGTGGTGGAGATGGACGTTGGGATGACACAGGAGCAGCGAGGACGCCTCGGCGTTCTCACCGAGCCGTTCGAACGCGGCCGCAGGCTCGAGGTCGCTTTCGAGCAACTGGATATCGTAGGGGCGGACCGGCTGTGTGACTGCGAGATCGTCGTCCGCACCGTTGTCGGCCCTGCTGCCGACGATCCATTCGACGCCGAGTTCCGCAGCGGCTCGAAGCGTCCCCTCGCTCGCTCTCGAATAGGGGACGTGGAATCCGGTCGGGGCGGAGCCGGTGACCGATTGTAGAATGGAACTGGCACGCGAGAGTTCGTCGTGCGCCGCCTCGTAAGAGACGTCCATGAACGAGGTGTGGCGATAGCCGTGCAAGAGGACCTCATGCCCGTCCTCGGCCAGCGTCGAGACGACGGGCGGAAGCGAATCGCGGGTATCGAGATGGATCGCGGGGACAGAGAAGCCGGCCGTGACACCAGCGTCGCGCAGCGTCGCGGAGAGACGCTCGAAGTCCCCGGCAGTGAACTCGTCGAGGATGTGGGCGACCCGCGTGTCAAGATCGACGTCGTCGTCGAGCAAACGGAGGAATTTCAGGTACGGTTCGACTGCCCGTCGCTTGTCGTCCGGGACGCGTGTCATACTCGTCACTGCGGACAGGGAACATAATTCGATTGTGGTCGGACCGTCGAAACTGCGGGCGAGCCACCACGATTGACCGGTCTCCGCGCGGAGGCGTGGCTCGAAAAAGGCTTTTTTACTGCCGGCTCGCGAGCGGGAGCATGTCCGAAGACGAGTTCCGGACCGAAGACGACCCGGTCGTCGGTCGGGTACGGGTGCCGCGTGATGTACTGTACGGGCCACAAACCCAGACTGCGCTGGAAAACTTCGCCATCTCGGAAATCGAATTCCCCCGCGAGTTCATCGAAGCGCTCGGGGAAGTCAAACGGGCGGCCGCCGGCGCGAACGTCGCCTTAGGTCGGCTGGACGAGGAGCGCGGCGAGGCGATCAGGACCGCAGCCGAAGAGGTAGCCCGGGGCGAGCACGACGAAGCGTTCCCGCTCACCATCTTCCAGCTCGGCTCCGGCACGAACACCAACATGAACGCCAACGAGGTGATCGCCAACCGGGCCGCGGAACTGCTCGATGCGGAGCGGGGATCCCGTGTGGTCCACCCCCACGATCACGTCAACATGGGCCAGAGCTCGAACGACGTGATTCCGACGACGATCCACGTCGCCGCCCGGATGGCGGTCGAAAAGCGGCTGCTCCCGACGCTCGAAGCGCTCGCGGACGTCCTCGAGGAGCGCGCTGAGGCGTTCGACGCCGTCGTCAAGACCGGCCGCACGCACCTCCAGGACGCGACACCGATCCGGCTCGGCCAGGAGTTCTCCGGCTACGCGAGCCAGATGACCCACGGCGTCGAGCGGATCGAAGGCATTCGGGCGTCGCTGTCCGAACTCGCGATCGGCGGGACCGCGGTCGGAACCGGGCTGAACACTCATCCGGATTTTCCCGAGGCGGTCGTCGAGCGGCTGACCGAGGCAACCGGGGTGCCGTTCCGCGAGGCCGACGACCACTTCGAAGCCCAGGCCGGACGGGACGCCCTCGTGGAGGCAAGCGGAGCGCTGAAGACGGTTGCCGTCTCTCTCCTGAAGATCGCGAACGATCTCCGGTGGCTGTCGTGTGGCCCCCGAACCGGGTTCGACGAGATCGATCTGCCGACGGTACAGCCGGCCGGCTCCTCGATCATGCCGGGGAAGGTGAACCCGGTCGTCCCGGAGATCGTCTGTCAGGTCGCCGCCCAAGTTATCGGCAACGACGCGACGATCACGGTCGGCGGCCAGTCGGGGAATTTCGAAATCAACGTCATGAAGCCGGTGATGGCACGAAATCTGCTCGAGTCGATCCGGCTGCTGACCGAGGGGTGTGCGCTGCTGGCCGAAAAGTGCGTGAGCGGGATCGAGGCCAACGAAACGGTGTGTGAACGGAACGCCGAACTGAGTCTCTCGTTAGTAACGGCGCTTGCGCCCCACGTCGGCTACGACGAGGCCTCGGAGATCGCCGCCGAAGCGCTGACCGAGGAGCGGACGATCGAACAGGTTGCGCTCGATCGCGGCGTCCTCGACGAGGCGGCGCTCGAACGGATCCTCGATCCGGCCGGGATGACAGAGCGTGGCGTTCCCGGTCCCGAGTAGGCCCTGATATGAGAGGAGTCGGGGCAAGAAATCGAGCGCTGGCGGCGAGGGCCCGTCAGAACGGGATCAATCGAGGTCGGCGATCCCGGCGAACCGGCGCAGTTGTGTCCGCTGTTCCGTCGTCGTGAACCGGACGACCGCGTGCTCGAGGCCGGCGTCCTCGTAGGCGGCGAGTGCCTCGGCTACCTCGGCCGGCGGTCCGAACACGCCCTTGGCCCGGATCTGTTCGTCCGTGAGCCGATCCCAGTCGGGGTAGTACCGATCGTAGAACTCGCGGGCTTGCTCGATGGCGTCCGACTCCTCGCCGATAACCACGTCGAGATAGAGAGCGGGGGTGATCGCGTCCGGGTCCCGTCCGGCGTCGTCGAGGAACTCCCGGACTGAGGCGAGTCCGTGCTCGTAGGTGTCGGGTGAGACCGCGATCGGGAGCCAGCCGTCGGCGTGGGCGACGATCCGATTCCGGATCGGCGGCGGGAAACCCTCGGACGGATCGAAGGCCGCCGACGGGACATAGATCTCGGGATCGATGGTCGGGGCGAAGCCGATCGAGGCGTCCGAGAGTTGATAGTAATCGCCGTCGTAGTCGATCGACGCCCCCGACCACAGCCGCGTGACGATCTCGAGGATCTCGTCCATCCGCGCGCCACGCTCCCCGTAGGGAATACCGAGGTTCGCGTGCTCGGCGGCGACGTCCGACCCGATCCCGACGCCGACCCCAAGCGAAAGCCGGCCGCCGCTCAGTTGATCGACCGTCGCCGTGAGGTGGGCGACGTGCACCGGATCGCGGAGCGCCGGCAGGTAGACCGCCGTCCCGAGGTCCACGGTGTCAGTCTCCGCGGCGACCGCCGCTAGCGTGGTGAGCGGCTCCAGCCGCGGCTTCGCGAGGACGCTATCACCGACCCAGATCGATCGAAAGCCCATCGCTTCCGCCCGCGACGCCGCTTCCGATCACGTCGGCCTGTACGCTGGCTGTCAGAGCCGATCGTGACTCGCTCGTCAACACGGCGCCACGCGTCGGCAGCAAGTATCCGTAGTCTCGCATGTGCATCCAACTCCCGGCGAGAGCACATGAACGTTGAGGTGGCCGAACGGCGGCCCACCGGACCGGGGAGCGCCGGTTACTCGCGTGGGTCTTTGACGAAGACGACGGGACAGTGGGCGTTCAAAAGCACGTGCTGGGCCGTGCTTCCGAACATCGCTTTCCCCGCCGGAGACTGCTTTTGTCCGCCGACGACGACGATATCGCTGTCGAGGCTCTCGGCCTCGTGAACGATGAGCGGCCCGTAGTCACCGATGGCCCCGTCAACGTTGTACTCGATGCCGGCCGCATCCAGCCGGTCCCCGATCTCCCGGATCGACGAGAGGTGACCGGCGACCTCGGCGGGGGTCGCTTCCGGAGCGAACTCGTTGTCGAGTTGCCGCATGATTCCCTCGAACTCGTCGTCCTCGAAGACGTGCAGTAGTTCGACCGTCGCGCTGGCCGGTTCAGCGAGGTCGACGGCCGTTGCGGCGAGGTTATCCAGTCGCTTTTCGGCTTCCTCGGGTCCGATAGCGAGCATGACAGTTTCAAACGCCACGGGGTATCACATCCCGATCCATACTCGAATCGCAACGGCCCCGCACTTGAAATTTTGCCCGACGCTCGGGAACTGAGTGAGACTCCGGACGACGGACGTTCGCCGGCGCCGACGAGGGCAATAAAAGCGGAGACGAAACGTGAAGATCAACTGACCGCCAAAGGATGGAACAATCGCTCCGGCTGGAAGCGGTAACGGTGACCACATACCCAATAGCTATATCGGACGATGGGGCACAGTCGATCGATGGTAGAGTACGACCGCGACAAGTTGACCGAACGGGAGTGCGCCCGAATCATCAAATCCGCCGTGAGCCCGCGGCCGATCGCCTGGATCAGCACGCAGTCCGAGGACGGCGTCGACAACCTCGCCCCCTACAGTTCCTACAACTACATCTCCTCGAAGCAGCCGACCGTCCTGTTCAACTCGCCCAACGACGCCAACGGCGGATTGAAAGATACAGCGCGAAACGCGCTCGAGACGGAAGAATTCGCCGTGAACGTGGTGACGGAGGGCCTGCTCGAACGGATGGACCACACGTCCGCGAGCAACCCACCGGAGGAAAGCGAGTTCGATCTGGCCGGCTTAGAGCGCGCCGAATGCCGAGAGATCGCCGCGCCGCGCGTCGCCGAGGCCGCGATCACTATGGAGTGTACCCTGTATGACTCAATCGAGATCCACGACCGGCTAACGGTCATCGGGGAAGTCCAGCATTTCAGCGTCTCCGAGAACGTGCTGACGGAGGGGAAGGTCGATCAGCGAGAGCTTCCTACGGTGGGCCGTCTCGGCGGACCGTACTACACGGTGTCCGACCTTTCTTCCTTCGAACGACAGTTTTGAGCAGCGGCGCGCTGCGTAGGTAACACGCGAAAAACAGCGCGACGGCACGTTTTCCAGTCAGTAGCCTTCGAACGTCTCGTCGATACGGCTGTCGGCCTCGACGATCGCGTCGGTGTACTCCTCGAACAGTTTAACGAGGGCCGCCGCGTCCTCGTCACCGTAGCCTCTCGCGCTCGCCGCGACGAACAGCCGATGGACGACGCTGGCAGCCTGCATCGGCAGGTCCATTCGTGTCGCCGTCTCGATCGCGAGACCGAGGTCCTTCCGCCCGAGATCGACGGGGAATCCGGGCTCGAAGTTTCGGTTGAGCGCCCGCGGAACGCGTTTTTTGAACTGGTTCGAGGCCCCGCCGGCGTTGCACAACACGTCGAACATCACCTCGCCGTCGACCCCGCGCTCGGCCCCGAACGAGGCGGTCTCCATCGCCAATAGCAGATTTCCCATCGACATGACGTTGTTCATGAGTTTCAGGGTGTGGCCGGCGTCGACTTCCCCCACGTGGTAGACGTTTCGACCGAGCGCCTCTAGGACGGCCCTGACGTCCTCCCGGTCGAACGCCGAGCGGTCGCCGCCGACCATGATCGTTAGCGTACCCTCGCGGCTATCCTCGGGGCCGCCGCTGACCGGTGCGCCGAGGACCTCGACGTCCTGAGAGTGGGCTGTCGCCGCAAGCGACTCGATCGTATCGGGGTCGATGGTGCTCGTCTCCAGGATCGCGGTCCGTCCATCGGCCCCCGAGAGTAGTCCGTCCTCGGCCGTGTAGACCGCCTCGACGGTCGGTGGATCCGGCAGACTGGACACGACGACGTCCGACTCGGCCGCGACGACGGCCGGCGAGGAGCGACCGTCGCCGCCGGCGGCCTCCAGCGCGTCGACTGCGGTTTCATCGAGATCGGCGCCGATCACGTCCAGTCCCTCCTCGAGAAGGCGGTGTGCCATGTTGCCGCCCATTCGACCGAGGCCGACCACCCCAACAGTCGTGGCTGTCATCGATCGGCGGTTCCGGTGAGAGAATCATATAGCTGTCGCCGAAGGGAACCGGCTGGATCGAAAGCACGCCGTTCCTTGCGTGCCCGCAACGTTGATTACCGGCCGGAGAGCACACGCCGGCATGCGTGTCAGTTCGGATGCGACCCTCCGCCGGTGGCGAGAGACCGTCCAGTCGTTCATGCGGGAAGAGATCGGCATCGAGTACTGCCGGCAGTGTTACCAAGAGCGGACCTATCCACACGAACTGTACGATGCACTGGTCGAGAACGGCTGGATCGGGCTCACCGTCCCCGAGGAGTACGGCGGCCAAGGTGGCGATCAGGTCGAGCAGGCCGTATTACTCGAAGCCCTGGGAATGTATGGCTACGATTTCGGGATCCCGGCGCTGACGTCCGCTGCCGGCGTCGAAAACGTCCTGGCGTTCGGAACGGACGAACAGATCGAGCGGTTCGTCCCGGCGATTCTGGACGGCGACATCCGATTTTCGGTCGGGGTCACGGAGCCCGATACCGGAAGCGACGCGGCAAGCTTACAGACGCGGGCCGAAAACGACGGGGACGGAACGTACGTCGTCACCGGCGAAAAAACCTACCAGTCGGGCGCGGCGGCTCCCGACACGCTCGTCCAGGCGTTCGTCCGGACGGATCCGGACGCCCCGAAGCGAGAGGGGATCTCGCTTTTAATGATCCCGACGGATCTCGACGGCGTCGACGTGACGGAGCTCTCACTCGTCTCGCGTAAGGCGGTCGGGACAGCCCAGCTGTTTTTTGACGGCGCTCGCGTCCCCGTCGACAATCGGCTTGGTTCGGAAGGCGAGGGGTGGGACCTCCTCTCGGATCATCTGATCCGCGAGCACACCGGAATTGCGGCGATGATGGTCGGAAACGCACAGACGGTCGTCGACACGGCGGCTGACGAGGCCGCCAGCCGGGAACGGTTCGGACAATCGATCGGTCGGTTCCAGGAGATCGGGCACCGCCTCGCCGACATGCAGACCGAGGTCGACAGCGCCCGGCTGCTCGTCTACCGGGCGGCCTCCGCGATCGATCGCGGCGAGGGGTCGCGTCGGCTCACCGCACAGGCCAAACTCAAAGCCGGCGAAGTGTTGCGGTCGGTCGCGGGCGACGGGATGCAGATCCTCGGCGGGGCCAGTCTGTTTCCCGCCAACGACATGGAACGGTACTGGCGAGAGGGGGCCAGTGCCACCATCGCGGGCGGGACGAGCGAGATCCAGCGCGCGATCGTCGCCCGGGAGCTGCTCTCGGATCGCGAGTGAGCGAGAAACTGTCAGCGGCTTGGACGGCCGTTGATCGACCCGGATTGTCTGTCGCGCCCGAACCTCTATCGCCACTGTGTACCGCTCGGCGCGACGATCGGCAGCGCCGGCTATCCGTGTGAGGGCAAAAAGGCCAGGGAAGCGCTGTATGGATTCTGCCGTTCGGCCGATAGGTGGTACATAACGATACCCATGCCAGCAAAACTTAAGCAGGGGGGGCGTATGAGGTTGAAGCGACGAGTATGCATCAGGTCAAGATTGACGGCCTAGTCAAACATTACGGCGAACTGGTGGCGGTCAACGGGCTGAGCTTCGAGGTAAACGACGGCGAACTCGTGTCACTGTTGGGTCCCTCGGGCTGTGGAAAGTCGACGACGCTTCGCTGTATCGCCGGCCTAGAGAAGGTGACCGGCGGCAGCGTCGAACTGGCGGGCAACGTCGTGTCGTCGGCGGACGACGACATCCACATTCCTCCGGCGGACCGGAACCTCGGGATGGTGTTTCAGTCGTTCGCGCTCTGGCCGAACAAGACGGTCCTCAACAACGTCAAGTTCGGGCTCCAGGAAAACGACCAAATCGACATGTCCGACGAGGAGATGGACGAACGGGCCCGGGAGTTCCTCGAACTGGTCGACCTCGACGGCTACGAGGACAACAACCCCCGACAGCTATCCGGCGGCGAACAACAGCGCGTCGCGTTGGCACGGGCACTGGTTTACGATCCGGACGTACTCTTGTTGGACGAGCCGCTGTCGAATCTCGACGCCAAGCTCCGGAAGGAGGCGCGTATCTGGCTCAAGCAGATCCAAGAAGAGACCGGCGTCACCACCGTCTACGTGACACACGACCAGGCGGAGGCCTCGGCGCTGTCCGATCGCATGATCATCCTCAACGACGGCGAAATCGAGCAGGTCGGGACGCCGAAGGAGGTTTTCGAGCGCCCGGACAATCGGTTCGTCGCGGACTTCCTCGGCAAGGAGAACTTCCTGCCGGGGACCTTCCGGATGCAGAACGGCCATCCGACTATCGAAACCGAAACCGGCGATGTAATGAAAGTTCGCGACGATGGGCACGGAACCGACGGCCGGGAAGCGACCATCGCCATCTCGCCGGAAGAGATCAACCTGCTCGAAGACGGGGCGACCGACGTCAACGGTGACAACGTCCTCCAGGGGACGATCACGGAGAAGCTGTACTACGGCGACAAGACCGAGTTGGTGCTGGACGTCGACGGCGAAGAGATCATCGTCATCGTCATCGAAACCGTCGCGAAGGAGGAAGGCGACGACGTCACGATCAGCCTCCCGGTCGAGAAGTGCGCCGTCATCGATCAGTGACCACCGAAGCTCGGTTCTCTATTCTCTAAGAAAGCAGCCGTCCCCTCGTCCTTGTCGTCGGTGGCGACCGTCGCCGCGAACGCCAACCGCTCGAAGTCCAGCCCGGCCTCGTGGTCGAGCCCGCGGTTCATCCCCGCCTTGGCCAGTTTGACCGCGACGGGCGCGTTCGAGGCGATCTCCTCGGCGAGCGCCCGGACCTCGTCGTCGAACGACTCGGGATCGAACACGTGATTGAGAAGGCCGACGTCCGCCGCCGTCTCGGCGTCGATGACCTTCCCGGTGAGAACGAGCTCTCTGGCTACCCCCGCACCGACGACGGCCTGGAGACGCTGGGTCCCACCGCCACCGGGAATGACACCGAGGGTTACCTCGGGGAGTCCGAGTTTCGCATCGGGCGTCGAAACGCGAAGGTCACAGGCCAACGCCAGTTCGAGGCCGCCCCCGAGCGCATAGCCGTCGATGGCCGCGATCGTCGGCCGAGGGAACGACGCGATCCGGTTGTACAGCCCCTGGGCGTGTTTTTCAGCGTACTCCATGCCGTCCATGAGCGTCATTTCGTTGAGCGTCTCGATATCCGCCCCGGAGACGAAGCTGTTCTCGCCGGCACCCCGCAGCACCACGACGCGGGCTTCGTCCCGTTCTTCCAGCGCGTCGAACACCGCCCGGAGCTCCCGGCGCGTCGGGACGTCCATGGCGTTTCTGACCGCCGGTCGGTCGACAGTGACAGTCGCGATGCGGTCAGTGCGCTCGACGCGGACGTTGTCGAATTCGTCCATACCCCCGGTTCTCCCGGCGAGTACATGGGTGTACCGCCAGCCGTATTTATAACCCACCGGGTGCATGAACAGGCCTGTATGGACGGATTGACCGGCGACACGGCGATCGTGACCGCATCGAGTAGCGGACTCGGGAAAGCTTCGGCGACGGCGCTCGCACGGGAGGGCGCGAACGTCGTCATCAACGGGCGCGACGAGGATCAACTTGAACAAGCCATCGCGGACATCGAGTCCGAAGCGGCCGACGGAGCGACCGTCGTCGGCCGGGCGGGCGACATTACCGACCCGGACGTGCCGGCCGCGATCGTAGAGGCGACTATCGAGGAGTTCGACGGCCTGGATCATCTCATAACTTCTGCGGGTGGGCCGCCGCCGGGACTGCTGTTGGACACGACCGATCAGGACTGGTACGACGCCTTCGATCTCCTGGTGATGAGCGTGGTCCGGTTCGTCAGGGCGGCGGCCGATCCGCTCCGGGACGGTGGCGGCTCCATCGTCAACATCACGTCCCGAACGGTGAAGGAACCCAGCGAGAGCATCGTGCTATCGAACTCGGTCCGGATGGCCGTCATGGGCCTCCAAAAGACGCTCTCGCGGGAGCTCGCACCGGAGGTCCGGGTAAACGCGGTGTTGCCCGGGGCCCATGAGACCCAACGCATTCAGAACCTCATGAGTTCGGCCGTCGATCGCGGAGAGTTCGACAGCTACGACGAGGCGGTCGCGGACCGCGTCGCGGGCATCCCCGTCGGTTTCATGGGTGAACCGCTGGATCTCGGAAACGTCGTGGCCTTTCTCTGTTCGGCGGAGGCCCGCTACCTCAACGGCGTGGCGATCCCGATCGACGGCGGCGAGCATCACTCGACGCTGTAGGCCGCAGTCTCGGCTGAGGACACTTTTTCACTATACGAAATGAAACATTGGCCCGCGGTCGAGGGGCCCAACAGTGCCATCGGCAAAGCCGATCGACAGCTATTCCTGATGATTTTTTATCGGAAAAAACGTCAGCCATTAAACACAAATTTTAATATAATGGTCTTAATACCCATTCATTGTTGTACTGCAATGAGGAATGATAACAACCCGTCAGACGATAACGATCGGACAGACAGATTCGATAGACGATCGCTTCTCCAAACGGGAGCAGTAAGCGTCGCAGGGGTATCGCTCGCCGGCTGTTCCGGCAACGGCGGCGGCAACGGCAACGGCAATGGCGGCAACGGCGGCGGCAACGGCGGCGGCAACGGCAACGGTGGTAGCAGCGACGGTAGTGACGGTAGCGACGGTGGCGACGGCGGCGATGGCGATGATATGGAAGAGTTGGAAATCGACGACGACGTCCAAGCAGTCGCCGACAAGGTCCCGGACTACTATCCGGACGACTACGCCCAAACGCTCCAGCGGGCCAAACAGGAGGGGAGCATTACGATGTACACCTCCCACTTCGGCTCGTTCAGTGAGTCGTACGTCGAGGCGTTCAACGAGTTCTGCCCGTTCGTCGACGTGCAGGTGGTAAACCTCTCGACAGCGAAGGTGTTCCAGCGGTTCTCCTCGGAGGCCTCTCAGGGCGTCTGGGAACCGGACATCGTTCACACGTACGACGCGGTGGCGCTTAGTCAGATGCTCAATCAGGGGATCCTGATGAACTACGACTCCCCCGAGAAGGAGCATTACGCGGACAAGTGGAAGTCCGACGACGGGACTATTCTGGCGGCTCACTACAACCCCTACGCGAACGCGTGGAACCCCTCCGAACTGGACGGCGAACCGCCGGGAAGCCTCGAAGCGCTGGCCCAGCGGATCGAGGAGAACCCCGACGCGTGGGAAGGGAACTTCGCGATGTACGACGGCCAGCTTTCGACCTCGATGTGGCAGACGATGCTGCAGTGGCAGGAGATCTACGGCCAGGAGACGATGACCGAACACCTCGAAGTCCTGGCGGAGGCCGGTCCCCGGACGTTCTGGTCCACGTCGACGATGGGCGATTGGGTCGCCCAGGGCGAGGTCCAGTTCGGCATCGGGCTCGCGCAGTTCATCCTCGACGCGTACATCGCGCCCGAGTACTCCGAGGATCAGATCCAGTGGGAGGCAGCGGAAGACATCATCTCAAACATCTTCCTCGGTGGCCCCCAAGTCGTCGGCAAGCCGGATAACCCGAACGCAGCCAAGGCGTTCTTCGATTGGTTCCACTCGCCGACGGGCCAGATATTCTTCGCCAACCGGTGGAACATCGTCACCACGCACGACCAGGTCGGCGAGGACGACATCGAGTCGGAGTTCGAGGGGCTGGGACCGCTGACCCACGACAACATCAGCAGCCAGACCGAGTTCGTCTGGGGCTACGACCACCTCTCGAAGTCCGGTACCGACAAGTCCGACCTCAAATCGCAGTGGTACAGGCTGTTCGTCGGCGGCGGATAACGGCTCCCGCCTCGCTCCGGCGGTACAGTTCTCCGACCGACTTCTGCCGTTTTTTATCGCGCGCGACCGACAGAGGCGGGTGATTCGCTGTTTCGCGAGTCCGAAAGCGAGACCGCAGCGTGGTCACCGCCGACCGATCGGACATCCCCAATCGCTGACGCGCCACCTCGACCCGAAACGGGTCGGTTCGGGGGAACGTCCCTCGCGAGGTCGGATCGCTCGAAAGGCGGAGAGGCATCCGGAAGGGCCGTGTCTCTTGCAGGGAGTGAGAAACGAACGCGAACGATAGCGCCGCGTGACCGCGTTTCCCGGACACGAAATCCGGGCGCGATCAGACCGCCCGGATCTCGACGTCGAACAGCGTGATCATCGTGAAGACCACGGTGAACGTGATCAACACCTGGATGGTCGAGAGGGCGGCTAACGCCCCGTACTGGGCGGTCCGCCACAGCTCGAAGATAGTGACCGTGATGACCCGAGAGTTCGTCGCATACAGGAAGAACGACGTCGACAGTTCGGTCATGAACAGGGTGAAGAGGATGACCCACACCGACATCATCCCGTTTTTCGCGTTCGGGAAGATGATCTTCGCCAGCCGGTTGAACAGGCTCGATCCGCACACCTTCGCCTGCTCGTCGATCTCCTTGGCCTGCTGTGAGATGAGCGATTCGTTCATCCGCATCCCGATGGCGCTAAACCGGATGAAGAAGGCGATTCCCAGGATCGTGACCGTTCCGTAGAAGCCGGCTTCCTGAAAGATGAGAACAGTCCACAGGTACGCCAGCCCGAGGACGACGCCGGGCGTCGAGATGGGGATCCAGGCGAGTCTCCCGAGCAGGCCGCTCGAGAACCCCTCGGTACGGTTGACGATGTAGCTCATGGTGCCGGTCACGACGACGGCAATGCTGGCGGTGATGAGCGCGATCGTGACGGAGTTCTGGATGGCGTTCTTGAACGTATCCCGGTTCCACAGTTCGACAAAGTGCTCACCCGAGAGCAGCGAGAAGTCGATAATGCCGATCCCGCCGCCGGACGTCAAACCGATCGACAGGACCTGAAACAGAGGTATGCCTATAAAGAAGAGCAGATAGAACGTCAGGAAGCCGGCGGCAGCGTAGCCAACCGGTTTCGGGGTGTCAATCGTGCGCTCTCGCCCGCGTCCAGTGATGACCGTGTACTGGGAGACGTCCCCGATGAGCCGACTGAGAAGCACCACCAGTATGAGGCTGATGAGCACCATGATGACGCCAACGGCCGCCATCACGCCGTACGGCGGTGGGACGGATCGGCTCTCAAGCGCCAGCAGGTACGTCGAGAGGACGTATATCCGGTCCGGGAGCCCGAGGATCGCGGGGATCGAGATGGACTGAAAGGTGAGCAGAATCGTCAAGAAGAGACTCGACAACAGGAACGGTTTCAGCAGTGGCAGCGAGACGTTCGTCAGCACCGTCCGATCGGGGGCACCGACGATCCGGGCGGCGTCCTCCATCTCCGGATCGATGTTCTGCAGTCCCGCGGACATGAACGAGTACGAGAAGGGCGTTAGCCAGATCGACGCGATAATGAGCATCCCGTAGACGTTGTTGATCGCCGGGCTCAGTCCCAACGCCCCAAACAGGATATCGTAGTAGCCGCCGTCCTGGAAGGAAAAGGAGTACCCCAACGAGAGGACGAGCGGGCTCACGAAGATCGGCAGGAACATCAGCGGGTGGAACTTCTCGGAGTGCGGCACCTCCAATCTGGTGAGCAGGAACGCGAACGTGAACCCGAGCAGGTGACCTAACACCACCGACCCGGCCGAGAAGATGAACGTGTTCCGGAGTGCGTCCCAAAACAGGTTCGAACTGAGCGCATCCTGGAAGTTCACCAACGAGAAATCAAGCGTGAAACTCTGGAGGATGGATCCCGAAGAGATAGCCTGGAAGATCAGTATCGTCATCGGCACGAGAGTGCCGATAGCGAAGAACAGGATCAAGAAATACTTGAACGCCTCTTCGATCCGTTCAATCTCTATGCCAAGCCTCCCGAACGCATCACGTATTTTACGTGTGGTGCTTGTCGACATACGGTACAGGGCATTAGATGGGTATGTGTGTTAAATGTTTACGCCGGGAACGGCTTACCGTCCGTCGAACTCCGGCTCTCGATCCTCGCGGAACGCAGCGACGGCTTCCCGGTAATCCTCGGACTGTCGGAGTCGTTGATCCTCGCGCCGTTCGAGTTGCGCGGGCGGTTCGTGACCGTACGCCTCGACGATGTCGAGCGACGACCGGACCGCCAGAGGTGGCTTGGACGCGATCGTCTCGGCGAACGAATCGACGCGTTCGAAGAGCTCCTCGTTCGGCAAGGCCTCGCTGACGATACCGTCAGCGGCGGCCCGCTCGGCGTCGAACCGCTCGCCCGTGACGGCGAGCCGCTTGGCGCGACTCGGACCGACCGCCGCACGAAGCGCCCCGAGACCGCCGCCGACCGTCGGAATTCCGAGATCGACCTCCGGGAGACCGAACTCGCTGCGTTCGCTCGCGAAACGGAAGTCACACGAGAGCGCGAGCACGAGTCCGCCGCCCAGACAGTAGCCGTCGATCTCGGCGACGACTGGGCCGGCGAACTGGCTCGCGGCTTCGTATACCATCTCGGGATGAGTGAGGTCGGTCCCCTCCGCGAACTCGTCGACGTCCGCGCCGACGCAGAACGCCCGTCCCGCGCCCGAGACGACGACGGCCCGAACGGCGACGCCGTCGGCCGACTCGTCCAGGTCTCGGAACGCCGCGAACGCCTCGTCGAACTCCGTCCGGAGTGTCGCCGACAGCGCGTTCAGCGAGTCCGGTCGGTCCAGGACGACGCGGCCAATGCCGCTCGGTTCGTCGAACGACCACTCGATAGTGTCGAAAGAACGTGCCATCGGCGGGAACGACCGTCGCCGGGAAGTTATATTCTCGGTCGCCGACCAGTTCGTCCGCGCCGATCCGACGACCTCGACACCACGTTTGCTTGGCCGACAGCAGTCAGGGCTCTTCGATCGCCGACACGATCGACTCGATCCGCTCCTCGTCGAAACCTGCGTCCTGGAGCGCAGCCCGGGTATGATCGCCCAACGTCGGAACCCCCCGTTCGATTTCGCCGTCGACGCCGTCGAACTCGACCGGGTACCGGATCGCGGGCACCTCGTGATCCCCGTCCTGCACCGTCGTCTGCAGGTCGCGCTGACTGACGTGCTCGTCCGCCCAGACCTCCTCGGTATCGAGGATCGGCGCGGCCGGGACCTGGTGTTCGCGGAACCGTTCGAACCACTCCTCGGCGGGGGCCTCCGCGAGCGTCTCGGTCAGGAGGTCGTCGACCGCCTCACGGTTCTCGACCCGTGCGGCGGCGGTCGCAAAGCGCTCGGCGTCGGCCAGATCCTCACGATCGATGACGGCACAGAGCCGTTCCCAGTGGTGGTCCGCGACGACGACGACCGCGAGATAGCCATCGGCCGTGTCCCAGACCCCGTAGGGGACGAACTCTTCGAGGGAGTTCCCCGATCTGGGGTAGGGCTCACCGGCACCCCAGGTGTAGCCCGCCCGGACCGTGAGCCACTGGACCAGACAGTCGACCATCGAGACGTCGAGGTAGTCGCCCTCGCCGGTGCGTTCGGCCTGAAACAGCGCCATGACGATGCTCTGGACGGCGTACATCGAGGCAGCGATGTCCCCGATCGGGACGCCCGCCCGGTAGGGCTTGCCGTCGCCCGGCCCGGTCATACTCATCACCCCGCTCATCGCCTGGGCCACGATGTCCAGGGCCGGCAGTTCGCGGTAGGGTCCGGTCTGCCCGAAGCCGGAGATCGAGCAGTAGACGATTCCGGGGTTCAGTTCCCGGATGCCTTCGTATCCGAGGCCGAAACCCTCCATGCGACCGGGCGGGTTGTTCTCGACGATGACGTCGGCCTCGGCCGCCAGCGAGCGGAAGGCGGCCTGGCCGTCCTCGGACTTCAGATCCAGCGCGACCGAGTGCTTGTTGCGGTTGACGGAGGCGAAGTAGGCGCTCCGCCCTTCGACGAACGGCGGGTTCGATCGGCCGAGTTCCCCGCCGTCGGGGCGCTCGATCTTGTAGACGTCCGCGCCGAGGTCAGCGAGCTGCATGGACGCGAACGGTCCGGCGACCATCTGTGTTATGTCCAGCACAGTCACGCCGTCGAGTGGTGCCATGCCCCGACTGAGACGGGGACGGTAATTAAATCCTATAGTCGGCGGCGGGAGTTAGAACGTGTCGTGTTCCGCGCGGATCTCGTCGATCCCTTTTCCTTGGGCGACTTTCTCGCTCAGTTCGCCCTCGTCAGCCAGGATGTCGGCGGCCGTCTCCGCCACCGCCGTCTCGTGCTCGGCGGGGACGACCACCACGCCCGTCGCGTCCGCGACGATAATGTCGCCGACGTCGACACGGATTCCATCGACGGTGACGGGGGCGTCGGTGCTGGCAACCCGCATGCGGCCCTGTCCGGACCGGGGCGTCGGCTGGCGACCGAACACCGGGAACGACCCCTCGCGGATGTCAGGAACGTCCCGATAGCCACCGTCGACGACGACGCCGGCCATACCGCTGTTTTCGGCGAGCGTCGAGGCCTGCCCGCCCCAACAGGAGAGCTCCGGCGAGACGCCGTCGAGGACGAACACTTCGTCGGGGGCGATGGCGTCGAGCATCTCGTATGGGAAGTTAGTGAGCCCATTGGTGCGGGCCCGCTCGAACCGGACGGGGCGAGCGCGGCCGACCGCCGAGTGTGTCGGCGCGGCGGCCCGCAGGCCGGTGATAACTCCTTCGAGGCCGTGTTCGTCCATTGCGTCGGAGACGATGCTCGTGTCGCACTGCTCGAAAACGGTGATCGGATTCTCACTCATGTGCCGGCGTGTTTCGAGGGAGTGCACCTATACCTTCGGACGCGAGCGGTTCCCAATAGTATAAGTAGTCACTCGCAGTCCCTACGGTCATGCCACGGTTACTCGTCACGTACAGCGACTCGCACGGTCGGCCGATGGCGGAAGTCCGTGAGATATTCGACGGGTTCGAGATCCGAGAACTGGAGGTTCCCGCCGGCGGGATCGACGTCGACGTCCCAGAGCAGCTCATCGAGGCCCTCGAGGGATGTGAAGCGTGCCTGTTGCGGCCGGGACGGTTCTCGCGGGAAGTGTTTGAGGCTGCCGACGACCTTCGCGTCATCGCGCTGACTGGCTCGGGCGTCGATCACATCGATCTCGACGCGGCGACCGATGCGGACGTCGTCGTCGCGAACTCGCCCGGCGGTCCCGGCCCCAGTGTCGTCGAACACACGTTCGGGGTCACGTTCGCGCTGCTTCGGGACGTGATCGAAAACACCCGTGGCGTTGCCGATGGCAGATGGGCGGAAGTCCGCTCGCCGGTGACGGAACTACGCGGGAAGACGCTCGGAGTCGTCGGACTCGGTACCATCGGTCTGGATGTGGCCCGGATCGCCGCCGGGTCGTTCGGTGCGGACGTCGTCGGATACGATCCGTACGCGACCGGCGAGCGCTCACATCCGGTGTTCCCCAGACATGATCGAGAAGCCGTCGAAGACGTCGGCGTGGAACTCGTCGACAGAGCGCGGCTGTTCGAACGGGCCGACATCGTGACCATCCATACCCCGCTCACTGAGGAGACACGTGGCCTCGTCGGCGAACCCGAACTGGCCGCCCTGGGCGAGGGATACCTCGTCAACACCTCGCGGGGTGGCGTGGTCGAAGAACCGGCGCTACACGAGGCACTCGTCGAGGGGGCGCTAGCCGGCGCGGCACTGGACGTCTTCGGGAACGAGCCGCCGGCCCCGGACAATCCCCTTCTGGATGCGCCGAACCTGATCTTGAGCCCGCACGTGGCCGGCGTGAGCGATCGCACCCAGCGGCGAGGGCTGGAACTCGCCGCCGAATCGATCCGGACCGTCCTCGACGGCGGGCGACCGGACACGGTCGCGAATCCGGCAGTCTACGACGGGTGAAACCGCCGGTGGTTCCGCTGACAGTAGAGTTTAGTGACTGGGTCGAGTGCGTCTGAACGATGGAATTCGAACTCACAGACGAACAGCGGCTCATTCGATCGCAGATCCGCGAACTCTGCTCGGAGTTCGGCGACGAGTACTGGCGCGAGAAAGACAGACGCCACGAGTATCCGGCGGAGTTCTTCGAGGCGTTTGCCGACGACGGCTGGTGTGGGATCAGTATTCCCAAGGAGTACGGCGGGCAGGGATACGGCGTCTTCGAGGCCGCGATCGTCCAACAGGAGATCGCCCGCTCGGGGGCGGGAATGGCCGGCACGTCGCTCACTGCACACCACACGTTCAGCACCGAGCCGCTCGTCGCCTACGGCACTGAAAAGCACAAACAGCAGTACCTCCCCCAGATCGCCGACGGCGAGGTACAGGTCTGTACCGGTGTCACGGAGCCCAACGCGGGCACTGATACGTCCCGCATCGAGACGTTCGCCGAGCGCGACGGCGACGAATACGTCGTCAACGGTCAGAAGATCTGGACGACCAAAGCCCAAGAAGCCGACGTTATTATGCTGTTGACGCGGACGGCCCCGCGCGAGGACGCCGATCGCTTCGACGGGATGACACTGTTTTTCACGGAGTTCGACTCGGAGATGGACGCGATCGACGCCTCGGAGATCCCGAAAGCCGGCCGGGGAGCCTCGGCCTCGAACGAGGTCTGGTTCGACGACTTCCGGATCCCGGTCGAAGACCGGATCGGCGAGGAGGGCGAGGGCTTCAAGTACTTGCTCGAGTTCGCCAACTCCGAACGCATCTCTATTGCGGCCTGTGCCGTCGGCATCGGACAGGCGGCCATCGAGGCTGCCGCCGGGTACGCGAGCGAGCGGGTCGTGTTCGACGCGCCGATCGGTTCCTACCAGGGCGTCCAGCATCCGCTCGCGGACTCGTGGGCGAAACTCGAGATGGACGAACTGATGGTCCGGAAAGCGTCGTGGCTCTACGACAACGACGAAGACTGCGGCGCGGAGTCGAACGCCGTCAAACTCCGGGCGAGCGAGGACTCGATCGAGGCCTGCGAGCGCGCGATGCGTGCCCACGGCGGGATGGGATACGCCAAGGAGTACGACGTCGAGCGCTACTGGCGAGAGACGATGATCAACGTCATCGCACCCATCTCCAACGAGATGGCGAAGAACTACATCGGGAGCCACGTCCTCGGGATGCCCAAGTCCTACTGAGCGTTCACCGCCGGACAGCGCTATTCCGAAGAACGACGCCTCGTCCGGCGAATGTGACAGCGGGCCGTCGCCCGAACGTTTTTCACGCCCTCGGCTATACGTTCCGTCGATGAAGCCCGTCCGTTCACTGCTGTACATCCCGGCGAATCGTCGCGAATGGGTCGAGAGTGCCCCCGAGAACGCGGCCGACGGGTACATTTTCGATCTCGAGGACGCCGTCCCGCTCGACGAAAAGGAACACGCACGCGAGGTGCTCGCTGAAGCGCTCGCGGCGTTCGTCGACGAGGAGAGCGCGATAACGGCCCGGATCAACCCGCCGGACACCGGGCTCTTCGAAGCCGACCTGGAAGCGATCGTTCGGCCCGGCCTCGACGCCGTCGTGGTTCCCAAACTCCCGTCGCCGACGGAACTCGAACGGACCGACCACGTGTTGAGCTACCTCGAATCAGTGCGTGGGATCGACGATCGGATCGAGATCATCGCGCTGCCGGAGACCGCCCAGGGGTTCCGCCGCTGTTATGATCTCTGTACAGCGAGCGAGCGAGTCGCCGCCATCGTCGGCGGGACCAGCAAAGGAGCGGATATCCAGCGCGCGCTTGGCTTCGAGTGGACACCCGGCGGGGAAGAAAAACGCCACATGCTCTCGAAGGTCGTGATGGACGGGCGGGCGGCCGGCCTCGAACAGTTGATCTCCGGGCCCTGGCACGACGTTGAAGACATCAAGGGACTCCAAAGGGAGGCGCGGATAGCGCACCAGCTCGGCTACACGGGCTATCAGATCATCCACCCGAGCCACGCCGAGCCGGTCAACGAGATATTCGGCCCGGACAGAGCGGAGATCGAGCGGTGCCGATCGCTCCTCGACGCCATCGAGGACGCCCAATCGGCCGCCGGTCGGGGAGCGATCCGCCACGAGGGCGAGATGATCGACATCGCACACATCCGGCGTGCCGAAGACATCCTCGAACGGGCCCGCGCGTTCGATCTCCTCGATTGACCGAACGGGTCGAGCGTCCCGATCGGGGAACGGATCGATTGCCGGGCCGAAAACCGTGTCAAAAGCCGGTACACATTTTTGTTACGGACGTGCAGGGGTGTGTAGGATGAGGACGAATCGGGTGGCGACGACGGGGAGAGCGAGAGCATGTGGCGGGCACTAGGCTCGATACTCGGCTGGCAGATCACGGCGAGCGTCTGCTACTACGCAGTGTTCGCGTCGACGCCGTTTCTCCGGGAAGGCT
>Ga0102939_1000030_pt1 | contig 42262 bp, 45 predicted proteins | sample SalPon2_B_H2O_MG_FD_78214 | JGI IMG/M metagenome (GOLD analysis project Ga0102939, IMG submission 78214) | Salt pond water microbial communities from South San Francisco under conditions of wetland restoration - Salt Pond MetaG R2_B_H2O_MG | ecosystem: Environmental > Aquatic > Non-marine Saline... | reverse complement strand
GACGGTGCTGATGGGTCGGTTCGCCCATGCCGGCCACGCTCGTCTGGACGAGAAAGACTACGCGATCGTCGCGGATGCGCTGGAGACCGTCGAGATCGACGATTTACGGGACAGACACGTAAACGAACTCTCCGGCGGACAGCGACAGCGGGCCTTTATCGCCCGCGCACTCGCGTCGGAAGCCGACATTCTCGCGCTCGACGAGCCGACCGTCGGCGTGGACGCCGATTCGCGCGATCGGTTCTACGACCTGCTAGATCGGCTCAACGACCAAGGAATCACGATCATCCTCATCGAACACGACATCGACGTGCTCACGAAACACGTCGACACGGTCGCGTGTATCAACCGCGAACTGTACCACCACGGAGACACTGTCTCGTTTCTCGAAAGCGACGCCCTCGGCGAGGCCTACGGCACCGCGGCCGGGATCGTCCAACATAACCACTGATGTCCGATACCGAAACCGAACGGGATTCGACGGCCAGACCGTCGCTGAGCGGCTTGCGGGGGCTGTCGACGAGAGGGTCGATCGAGATCGCCGGCATCGCGGTGACGGCCGTTCTGGCGCTCGCCATGCTCGGGTTCGTCGGTCTCGATTGGCTCCGGGACGCGCCGGGCGGCCTGGGGGCAGGGGCCGGTCTCCTCTTCGAGCAATTCCTGCTTCTCGGCGCCTGGATCGACTTTTATTTCGGTACGAACGTCTTCCGACACCCGTTCACTTGGCGGGCGCTCTCAACCGGCGTCTTCGTCGGGATCGTCGGGCCGCTGGTCGGAACGTATCTGGTTCACAGACAGATGGCGCTCATCGGCGAGACGCTAGCCCACACTGCTTTCGTCGGCGTCGCTATCGGGCTGCTCTTCGTCGCTGCGACCGGCTGGAACGGCTCGCTGTTGCTCGTTGCGCTGCTTGTCAGCGCCATCGGCGCACTCGGACTCCAGTGGCTGACCGAGCAGACGGACTCGTACGGCGACGTCCCGATCGCGATCATGCTGACCGGAAGTTTCGCCGTCGGAACGCTGCTCATAAGCTGGGGCCGCGACGTCGCCGCCATCTCGATCGACATCGAGGGCTTTCTGTTCGGGAGTCTCGCGATCGTGACCGCGAGCGGCGCACGGCTCGTTTCCGTACTCAGCGTCTCCGTCGTCGCCCTGGTCGTTTATAATTACAAGCAGTTCCTCTTCATCACCTTCGACGAACAGGCTGCCCGTGTCGCCCGGCTCAACGTCCGGTGGTACAACGCCCTTCTGGTCGTGATGACGGCCGTCGTCGTCGTCGGTGCGATGCAGATTCTCGGCGTCATCCTGGTCGCCGGGCTCCTCGTGATCCCCGTGGCCGCCAGTTCACAGCTCGCCCGAAGCTTCCGCGAGACGCTGTATCTGTCCGTACTGATCGGGCAGGTGTCCGTCCTCGGGGGGCTCGCGGTCGCAATCGCCGGGGGGCTGCCGCCGGGCGGTTCGATCATCGTCATCGCCATCGTGATCTATCTGCTCTCGGTGGGGGTCTCGGATGGGTCGACCGGTGGACTTTCACTACACTAAACGCCCGCTCCGCCTGCGGCCCCCAGTCAACAATATCAGAGCGATCGCCGCCTACAGCGTCGTTTCCGTGCCGACATCGGCATTAACGGCCGTCTCGTAGACGAGTTCCGCCGTCGCCACATCGAGAACGGCCGTTCCGACCGAAGCGACGACGAGCACCTCCTCTGGATGCGCCCGGCCTTTGTTGCCGTCCAGCACGGCCGAAAACGGCGTCAGTGCGTCAGCCTCGTGGTTCGGGAAGTCGCCGGTTTCGGCCGCCTCTTCGGGGACGTCGGCAAATACTCCAGACGCACGATCGACAGTCCGGTCGTCGAGCTCGCGAGTCTCGGGCGTGTAGGCACCGATGGCGATGACGAGCGTCCCCGGTGAGAGATCGTCGCCGTCGAGGACGGGCGCCGTCGCCGTCGTCGCAGTGACGACTACCGACGCGCCTTCGACTGCGGCGGCCGGTGAATCGGCGGCCTCGGCGTCGATCCCCACCTCACGGAGATCCGAAGCACACGCCTCACGGGAGTTACTCGGTGAGTACACCCGGACAGTTTCGACATCGGTCGCCGCCGCGATAGCCCGGGCCTGCCATCGAGCCTGCGTCCCTGCACCGATCACGCCGAGACGAACCGGCTGTTTGGCCGCCAGCTCCCGCGCCGCGAGGCCGCCGACACAGCCGGTTCGGGCGTTGGTGATCCGGGTACCGGCCAGGTAGGCGACCGGGAGCCCCGTCCGCGAATCAGTCAACGCGATCGCGGCGTTGACCGTCGGCAGGTCCCGGGTCGGGTTGTCCTCGACCACGCTGGCGATCTTAGTCGCGAAGTACGGCGATCCGTTGACGTACGCCGGCATGATGAGTCCCGTCCCGCTCGGCTTGGCTCTCGGATCGCCGCCTTCGGGCGGGATCGCACCGTCACCGATCGGGAAGTGCGGCCGTTCGGGGCGCTCAACGTCACCACGCCCCTGTGCACGGAGCGCGTCAGCGACGGCCGGAAGCAACGTCTCGAAATCGAGACAGTCGGCCACGTCGTCGTCGGAGAGGATTCGTATCGTCCGCGGATCGTCGATCGGGGGCATCGTCACTCGCGGACGTCGGCGACGGTCGCGTCGGCGAACTCCGCGAGCGTCTCCGGATCGATCGGAAAGACGGCTTCGGGCGTTCCAGCGGCGGCCCAGACCGTCTCGAAATCTAAGAGCGTCTCGTCGAGGAACACCGGTACGACGGTTTCATGACAGAAGGGCGGAACGCCGCCGATCGACCACCCGAGCGTCGCTTTGATTTCGTCTGCCTCGGCCATCGAGACGGCGTCCGGATCGACATCGACCAGGTCGGCGATCTTCGCCTCGCTGACGCGGTTCGCACCGCTGGTCACCGAGACGACAAGTTCGCCCTCGGCCGAGAGAACGATCCCGCTCGCGATCTGTTCGACCGAACAGCCGACCGCCTCGGCGGCGGCGGCGGCGGTCTTCGTCCCTTCGGGGAACTCGTTGACATCGACTTCGAACCCGTGTCGTTCCTCGACATGCTCTGTGAACTCCTCGGCCCGCGGATGCATGCCAACGGCTGGGATAGCGCGGTGCTTGAAACTCACGATCGACCGACGGCCAGGTCCTCAGCGAGCGCTCGCAACGCGTCCGCGCCATCGGCCGTATACGGCTGCCCGTGACCCGGGCAGGCACTCTCGAACTGATACCCTGCGATCCGGTCGATGCTGTCGGTCGTCTCTTCCGTGTCGTACGAATCGAGCCACGGTGGGGGAACGAATCCCTCGTCGGTGCGCCAGACGAGATCGCCGAGGAGCGCGGTGTCGGCGTCGGGATGGATGAATACGGTGTGACCCGGGTTGTGCCCGGGCGTGTGAAGCGCCTGAAAACCACCGATCCGCTCGCCGTCGGAGACGGGCCGGAGATCTGCCTCCGAAAGCGAGTATAGCCGCCGGACGAGCCGGTGGAACGCACCCTTGTGGTGGCGCCAGGGCGGCGACCACGAACGCCTGACGAGCCGGCAGTCGGGGGCGCCGAGATACACCGGTACGTCAAGCTCGACGCGAGCTAATCCCCCGACGTGATCGACGTCGTAGTGTGTCAACAGCACGCGATCGATCTCGGCGGACGCATAGCCAGCGTCCCGAAGCTCTGCCGAAAGCGACCGTCGGGGAAGCGGGAGGCCAGCGTCGACGAGCGTGATATCGCCGTCGTCGACGAGGTACGCGTTGGCCCCGATCGGCTCCGGCCAAGCAACCTCCAGCAGCCAGACGCCGTCGGTGATCTCGCGGGCCATCTACCGGAGGCGCTTCGAGACGTACGGACCGTCCTGGTAGTAGCCGAGTTTCTTCCGGTAGTACTGGCGCGCGCCGATCCCGGAGATGATCGAGAGCTTCCCGTAGCCCGCCTTCTCGGACAGGCGTTCGGCTCGCTCGAGCAGCTGTCGGCCGTAGCCGCGGTGCTGGTGGTCGTCGTCCGCACCCGCCTCGTCGCCGACGCCGACCTGGCTGCCATAGACGTGCAGTTCCCGGACGAGGGCGGCATCATCGAGTTCGGCGCGGACCGGATCGTTCGGGAACCGAAGCCGGCAGAACCCGACGAGCAGGTCTTTCTCGAAGTCCTCGACAGAAATGAAGTGCTCCGTGCCGCCGGCAGCCTCGTAGGTGAGCACGTCGAGTTCGACGTTATCCGGCGATTCGTCGTTCATACCGACCTCACGACAGCGGATACAGTCACACGTCCAGTCGTGATCGTCCATCCGCTTTCTGGCGAGCTGTCGCAGGTTCGACTTCCAGACACCGGCGTCGATAAAGTCCGCCGGGATGTCCCGCTGGACTCGCTGAAGGCGCGTGTAACGCGGGATCATCGATTTGATCTCGGCGACGAGCTCGGCCGCCGCCTCGTTGGTGAGCGGGTCGTACTCGCCCTTTCGCCACATGTCGTAGGTGACAGTGTCGCGGACGACGAGCGTCGGGTAGATCTTGAGGTAATCGGGCCGCCAGTCCGACGACTCGAAGAGCTCCCGGAAGTCCTGGAGACACATCTCTTTGGACATCCCGGGCTGGCCGGGCATCATGTGAAAGCCGACTTTGAACGCGGCGTCTCTCAACCGTCGGTTCGCGTCCAGCGAGGCCTGGATCCCGTGGCCGCGGTGCATCTCGCGATTGATCCGCTCGTAGGTCGTCTGGACGCCCACCTCGACTTTGGTTCCACCCAGCCGCAGCATGCGATCGATCTGTTCGGGATCACACCAGTCCGGTTTGGTTTCGAAGGTCGTCCCGATGTTGCGGATTGCGCCCGTCTCGTTTTCGGCGATGACGTCTTCCAAGTACCGGAAGTCGGTCTCTTCGGGATCGGGTTTGAACGATTCCGTCTCGCTCGGTTCGGGCGGCGAGTCGAGATCGTAGTCGTTCATCGCCTCCAGCGCGCGCTTGACGAACCACTCCTGATAATCGTGGCTTCGGGCCGTCATCGTCCCGCCCATCAGGATGAGTTCGACCTTGTCGACCGGATGTCCGATCTCCCGGAGCTGGTGGAGCCGGAGGGTCACCTGTCCGTACGGATCGTAATCGTTCTGGACCCCGCGAGCGGCGGCGGGTTCGTGGCCGGTGTAGCTCTGTGAGGAAGAAAACTCTGAGGCCGGTCCTCCGGGACAGTACAGACACTTGCCGTGGGGGCAGGTATGCGGCGAGGTCATGATCGCCACCGGCGAGACCCCGGAGGCCGTGCGGACGGGCTTTCGTTGCAGCACGGATGCGAGTTCCTCGCGGCGTTCGTCGGGCGCGTAATCGAGCAGTTCGGTGTTCTTCGGGACTTTCGGCGAGGAATGCTTCCGGCAGGCGTCCATCTTGGCGGATTCAAGCTCGTCCTTGTCGATCTCGCCTGCGAGGATGGCCGAGACGAGCGACTCACAGACGCGTTCGAACGCCTCGGACTCGGCGGGGTCGGCGTCGGTACTCATTCGCTACCGTGACAACGGGGCGCGGCGGGAAATGAATAGCGGTCCGTTCGGACCCCGTCCGGACGGCCGTAGTCTTTTAGCGGGCGTCGGTCGCACCGTTCCAGCGATTTCCGGTGAATCCCGACAGCGATCCGTATCAGAGCGACGGCGCGACGGTGCCGCCGGCAACTGCTTCGACGACCGCCTCGGTGACGGCATCCCGTTCGCCCGCGAGGAACTCCAGTTTCGGCTGACGCGCACCAGGGTCGGAGACGCCGGCGTTCGGAACCGCCGCCGAGACCGAATCGACGATCGCGTCGAGATCGAGATCGGTCGTCGATCGAATGTGGAGCTCGTCCGTCCCAAGACCGACAATGGCCGTCGAATCAAGCCGTCGGGAGAGCTCATCGAGCAACAGCCGTGTCGGCGGGAAGTCGTACTTGTGGGTGTACGCCTCGGTATCGAGAACGGTCACCGTCGTGCCGTCGACGGTTCGATCGTCGAGGTTCGGCCGGGCGGTGTCGAGTTCAGCCTCTAGCTTCGTGACGAACTGCTCGGAGACCTGTTCGGCGAGCCCCGTCCGCTTCTCGAAGAGGAGATCGATGACGAGCTGGCGCTTGTCCTCGTAGGACTGATAGAACGCCTCGAGGGCGATCGCCTGCCGGAGTCGCTCTGCCGCCGCCTCGTCGACGCCGACATTGGCGGCGATTTCCGTGTAGACGTCGGGGGTCTCGGCCCAGTAACTGACGGCTGGCAGATGGGTCACGTCCTCGCGAACGTCGTCGTTGACCGCCGCTGCGACGGTCGCGGCGATCGTCGTCGCCGTCCGGTCGTCGAGGGTTACGAGCGAGTCGATCTCTTCGGCGATCACGTCGTCGGGGGCCTGGCCGTCGAGGACGACGCGGGGAGCATCGTAGATGTCCAAGAGTTCGAGGCCATCGAGGGAGGCGGCGGTCGAGCCGGCGGCCGCGAAGACGAAAAGCGGCAGTTTCTCGTCGTGTCGGTTGCGGTCGCCGAGCATCCGGGTCACGTCTTTCGTGGCGTCGTTCATGTCGTAGACGCCGTCTTCGAGCGGGCGACGATCGAAGTAATGATAGACCGCGTCCGCGGCGGCGTGTTCCTCCTCGACAAGCGGAAGGACAGCGCGTTCGATAGCAGCACCGGCGACGTAGCCGTCGGTCGTCGCGTCGTGGCGGACGACGATCGGCCGTGACTCGATGACGGCTCGTCGGATCCGAGTCGCGACGGCCACGATATCGTCGGCCACGGCATCGACAACCGGGTCGTCGGCGAGGGGGTCGACGTTCTCGGGGCTGGCCCGGTCATCGAGCGCCTGGTCCATCCGCGACTCGACGGCGGCAAGCGCCTCGTCTTCGAGTTTTACTAGGGATTCTGTCTCGACTTGGATCTCGTCGCGTCGAACCCGAACTTCGCCGTCCAGGCGGACGATGTCGTCGGCCTCGATCTCGGGGTACGCCCGAACGCCCGCCTCGACGAACGCCGCACAGTCGACGATTCCGGTCTCGTCTCTGAGTTCGAACACCGTCGGGCCGGAGGTCTGCCTGACCGACGCGACCGCCCCTTCGAGTCTGACCGTCTCGCCGACGTGATCGCCGAGCGAGTCGACCTCGACGCGATCGATGTCGGCGTCGGGTTCGTCCGCGTCTTCCTCGGTCGCCGCTTCGGGTGCGTCGGCTGCCATCTCGGCGAGGTCCGCGTCGCCCGGATTCCCGCCGCTCTGTTCGTCGGCGCTCCCGGTCTGTGTGTCGGCGTCCGCTGTAGGTTCGGGTCCTGACGGCGACGATTCCGCTGGCTCCGGTTCCGGTTCCGGTTCCGGTTCTGATCGTTCTTCAGGTTCGGTCGGCTCGTCGTCGGTGTCGTCGTCAGCACTGTCGAGAAGCCGGTCGCCCTCCGGCGTCTGGACGAGCATGCCGCGGAAGTCCTCGGGCGATTGTCGGATCGACCAATCGAGATCGATATCGCCGTTGTCGCGGACGTTGTTGACCTGCACGCAGACCTCGTCGCCGATGTCCCACTCAAGGCTTTCGAGGCGGCGGTCCAGTTTGCTCCGGTGGAGGAGTCCGGTGACGTTGCCGATGTTGATGAACACGCCGAAGTCGGCGTACCCGTCCACGGTTCCCAGATAGAAGCGCCCCGGCGTCAGCTGTGACGGTTCGTTCCCTTCGAATTCGAAGACGACGTCCTCCTGATGGACGTCACAGATCGGTCCATCGGTCGACGTGCCGCAAATGATACAGTTGCCCATTACCGGAACCCAACAGTCGCGGCTTAAAACGGTTGTCGGATTCTATCAGTCGTCCGCGCCGACGTTCTGGGTGGACTCGAGAGTCCGCGGATCGGGCTCTATGGTCGCGTACTCGACTGTCCGGCGACCGAGCGTTTCGACACGCTCCCGAACGTCGTCGTCGACCAGTTCGTCGCCCTCGAAGCAGTTTCTGGCCCGTGGAATCGCGACTTGATGCGGGAGTACCCAGGCGTTGAGCGCCCGGCTGACCGACCGCAGATGGTCCAGCGTCGTCGTCGGGAACGCGCCGCCAGCGACACAGAGCAGTCCGACCGTCGTCTCTTCGAGTTCGTCGAACCCGCAGTAATCGAGGGCGTTTTTCAGTGCCGAGGAGTACGATCCGTGATAGACGGGGCTGCCGAGGATGACGGCGTCGGCCCGCCGGATCCGCGATCTGAGTTCGGGGGCGTCACCGGCGTCGTCCGCGTCCGCATCGTAGATCGGCAACGACAGCGACCGGAGATCGACACAGTCCGTCTCGACACCCTCGAACTCGGCGGCAGCCGAGAGCGCGTCTCGACACGCTGGCCGCGTGTAGCTGTCTTCCCGGAGGCTCCCGACAACGGCTGCGATCCGAAGTTGACTCATGACGAAGGGTGGGGCGGGTCGTTCAAAAGTCGCACGGGAGCCCCTCTATCGGCGTAACCGGGCCACGGACTCGCCGTCGCGTTCTTCCATTTCGACGAGTCCGTCAGCGGCCAGATCCGAAGCGAGACCGCGAAGCCACTCGCGGCCGTACTCGCCGTCCGGGGTGTAATCGACGCGCACTCGCGGGCCGAGGTCGTCCAGCGCCAGTTCGTCGTACTCTTTCAGCGTCGAGACGATCCGGCCGCGCATCTGTCGGCGGGACCCCTCGAATTCGGGTTGGGTCGGGACGTCGGGCGCCGTGAAATCGCCCGTCTCGTAGGCATGACACCACTCACGCCACGGACAGCCGGCCACATCGCATTTCGGTTTCTTTTCGCAGGCGACGCCGCCCAGTTCCATGATCGCGTTGTTCCAGACGCGCGATTCACCGTCGAGCATGAGCGTCCCAGCGACCTCCTCGAAGGCCGAATCGTCGTCGGGAACATCGAAGGCGCGGTAGAGAACCCGCTTGACATTCGTGTCGACCACCGCGTTCCCGCTGTTGAACGCAAAGGAGGCGACGGCGTTGGCTGTGTAGGGACCGACGCCCATCAGTTTCGCCAGCGCGTCGGGTGCTCTGGGAAACTCGCCGTCGTGTTCGTCGCGGATCTGCCTCGCCGCCTCGTGGAGGTACTTCGCGCGGTTGTTGTAGCCGAGCGAGTGATCGCTCCAGAAGCCGACGACGTCGGCCCGGTCGGCCGCTGCGAGGTCATCGACGGTGGGCCACTCTTCGAGGAAATCCCGCCAAGCGGCGACAACTCGATCGAGTTGGGTCTGCTGGCTCATCACCTCCGAGACGAGGATTTCGTAGGGATCGTCGGTCTGTCGCCACGGGTACTGTCGGTGGTCCGTCTCGTACCATTCGACGAGCGCCGATCGGACCGAACCGAGGTCCGCAGGAAGCGACCGATTCTCCTCCGACATACGTCCCCCTACCGTCGGCCAGCGCTTGTGTGTGACGGTCCCGGGAGCGAAACCGATTTCCGGCGATAAATCACACTGGTGGTATGGGACTGGACGATCTCTCCGAGGACATCAAAGACAGCTACGCAGATCTCGGTACCGAGCTCGACGTCGATCTCGACAGCGAGACCCGGAACGAACTCGCGATGCTTGACAGCGCGTACGATCCCGATGGGACCGACGAACTCGTCCGGCGGGCGATCCATATGCTGTTTCAGACCGCCGTAGAGACGGGAAATCTGGATTTCCATCTCCGAAGCGGCTACGACGTGACCTACGACGAGTATTTGTCTGGCATGACCTTCGACGAGATGGCCGGCGGGAGCGACCTCTTCGCGAGTAACGACGACAACGCACGCCGGTACCAGTTCTAATGTACCGTATTCCGGTATTTTTGATTTCGCCTAAATACTGAAGGGACCGGATCGCGACGGTCGGGTGGCGATCGCCTACCGGACGCCAGCTATCGTTCGAGCGCGTCGCGCCTGTCGGGGATGAGATCGAATTCGGCTTCGATATCGCCGAGCACCAACAGCGCGTAGTACCGGAGGTACGCCACGATCGGGACCTGGATCAGCGCCGAGAGAACGATGATCGCGAGGACGAAGACGACGGCGAGAACCGCGAGGACGGCGAGTCCAACAGTCGAGGAAACCGAGACAGTGACATACGTGATCGCGGCGGCGAGTCCGAAGGGGACCAACAGGACGATTGCCCCGAGTCCGACGGCGACCGACGTCAGAAGTCCCGTAGCGGCAGTCAACAGGAACCCGATGGCGGCGTAGGCGAGGTACTGCTTCGGTTCGGTCTTGACCGACTGCCAGAGGGAACGCCACCCGGCCAGGACGCTGCAGTCGTCTTTGATCATGATCGGGACGACGAAGACCGTCGTGAACGACGAGACGAGCGCGTACACTAGACCGACGACAACCAACACCGGAAGGCCGAGTAGGAACACGCCAAAGGGGACGATCGGCTCACCGAGACCAATCAATAGTGGGGCGAAAAACAGCCCTATCCAGCCGATCCCGATCGCGAGAGCCGGCAGCCCAATCGCGATCCGGAAGCCGAACAGTCGAAGTCCCCGTCGCCACCACTCGTTCCAGTAGCGGCGGATCGAGACGGTGCCGGACCGGAGTGACTCGACGAACACGAACTCCATGACCGCGCCGACGACGGCAAAGAGTAGCCCGATCCCGACGGCGACGACAGCGACAGTGGCGATGAGTGGCGCCGTTTCGGCCGGGAGGCTGGTCGTGACCCCCTCCGTCGGGACCCGTTCCGGTCCGCCCGAGGCGTTGAACTGTGTACCCGGGAGGCTCATGCCGCCGCTGATGAAGAACGCGACGACGGCGAGTTTGATCCAGCGACGGACGTCGATCGGCGTCAGAAGTTCTCGGGTAATCGTAAACGCGTCCCCGATGTTTCTGGCAGCGTGGAGGGCCATGTCGGAGGTTCGATGACAGGTTACATAGGATTTTTGAAAGGTGGAACTCGGATTTTAGCGTCCCACCGTTCAGGCAGTGTCGGCGCTGAGACGGCGTACTGCTACGCCGACAGGAACTCGGCGACCCGCTCGGCGACCATCTCGGTCTGGCCGACGAAGTGGTGATCCGCGCTCAGAACGGCGCTGTCGCCGCCGTGCTCACGGACCTGCTCTGCGACCGCCGCTGCGTCGACGGTCGTGTCCCGTTCACCGTAGACGACGGCGACCGGCGCGTCGATGTTCGCGACCGCAGCAACCGCGTCGATGTCGGCGTTTAGCTTCGCCGCCGGTGACAGCGCGACGACAGTCTCTGGCGGGCGACCGGCAGACGATTCCTGCGCCGCCGCGACCACCGCGAGACAGCCGCCGAAACTGTAGCCGAACAGACTAACGCGATCGTATCGGTCTGTCGCCAGCGCGTATGCGTCGCGCGTGTCAGCGAGTTCGCCGTATCCCTCGTCCCAGGGGCCGTAATCGAACCGGAGACACGCACACTCAAGCGCGTCACTGACCGCCCGGAGCCGTGGGTCGTTTCGATCGCCTCCCATCTGGGGGTGGGGTGGGCAGGCGACGACACAGCGGTCGCTGTCCGGGGAATCGAGCGTGCCGCGTGCGTCCCTTCCGGAGGGAATGAGTACGGATTCGCTCATCGGAGTAGTCGCTCGCCGGTCATAGCGTCCGGGATTTCGACGTCGGCGAGTGACAGGAGCGTCGGAGCGATATCGGCAAGCGTGCCGCCCGATCGGACCGTTCGACCACTATCAGTGCCGTCCGGTGCGATGTAGACGAACGGAACCGGGTTGGTTGTGTGGGCCGTATGCGGGTCCTCCGGCGTTCCCATCTCGTCGGCGTTCCCGTGATCCGCCGTAATCAGCAGGTGGCCGCCCGCATCTCTGACAGCTGTTTCGAGTCGGCCGAGTTCCTCGTCGACAGCCTCGACGGCCGCCACCGCGGCGTCGAGATCGCCGGTGTGACCCACCATGTCCGGGTTGGCGTAGTTCAGTACGAGCACGTCCGGATCGTCGGTCTCGATCGCCTCGACGGCGGTATCGGTCAGTTCCGGGGCCGACATCGCTGGCTTTTCGTCGTAGGTGGGGACGTTGGGGCTGGGAACGATTTCGCGGCGTTCGCCCTCAAATTCGACCTCGCGACCGCCGTTCAGAAAGTAAGTCACGTGGGCGTACTTTTCGGATTCGGCCATCCGAAGTTGCGTGAGTCCGGCGGCCGAAAGCGCCTCCCCGAGCGTCCGTTCGAGCTCCAGTGGCGGATAGGCGACCGGAAGATCGAACGTCTCGTCGTACTCGGTCATCGTGACGAGTTCGACGTCGGGCGGATCCGTCTCGAAGGGCCACTTGGGATCGATGTCAGCGAGCAGCCGGACGAGCTGACGCGCCCGGTCGGCCCGGAAATTAAAGAAGACGACGCTATCGCCATCCGAAAGTGCCTGCCCGGTATTTTTCGGGCTGTCGACCAGCGTCGGCTCGACGTACTCGTCGGTCTCGTCACGGGCGTACGCAGATTCGACGGCTTCGACGGCCGAGGCAGCTTCGTGGGGGGCCGTCCGTTCGACGATCGCGTCGTAGGCCCGCTTTGTCCGCGCCCAGTTCTCGTCGCGATCCATCGCGTAGTACCGGCCGCAGACTGTCGCAACATGGCCCGTTCCGTGAGCTTCGGCCGTCGATTCGAGTTCTTCGAGAAAGTCCGCGCCACTTTTCGGTGCCGTATCCCGGCCATCGGTGAACGCGTGGGTGACGGCTTCGACGTCACGATCGGTAGCGAGTTCGATGAGCGCGTGAAGATGAGCCTGATAGGAGTGGACACCGCCGTCGCTGACAAGGCCCATGAAGTGGATCCGGCCGTCGTGCTCGCGAGCGTGCTCGAACGCGCTACCGATCGCCTCGTTGTCGGCGAAGACGCCCGCGTCGATGTCGTCGGTTACGCGCGTCGAGTCCTGTTTGACGACGCGGCCGGCACCGATGTTGAGGTGACCGACCTCGCTGTTGCCCATCTGTCCCTCGGGGAGTCCGACCCGTCGACCGTGTGTTTCGAGCGTCCCGAACGCGCCTGCCTCGCGGAGTCGGTCGACGGTCGGCGTTTCGGCGGCCGCGACAGCGTCGCTCGGCCCACCGTCGCCGAGTCCCCAGCCGTCGAGGATCACAAGCGCTGCTCTCATTAGGTGGGGCAAGCGGCCGGCCGCGTAAGGCCGTATCGCTTCGAGTCTCGGAACAGTTTTCCCGCATCCCCCAATAGCCGGGGGTATGTACCTGCGGGCCATCGGCGTCCTGCTGCTCGTCCCCCTCGTGGATGTCCTGTTGCTCGTCGTGCTCGCGACCGGGTTCGGGCCGGTGACGATCGGTCCGGTGGCGACGGTCGCGGTCGTCGTTCTCACCGCGCTGATCGGGTTACTCCTGGTCCGCGCCGAGGGGCGGCACACGGTCCGGAAGATACAGCGAAAGCTCGCGGGGGGACAGCCGCCGACGACGGAACTCCTGGACGGGGCGTTGCTCCTGGTCGCCGGGGCACTGATGCTCACTCCCGGACTCATCACTGACCTCATCGGTCTGCTACTCGTCATCCCACCGACGCGCTATCCGATCCGGATCCTCGTCAAGCGATACGTCGTCACCCCGTTTTTCGACAGCAAGACCGGTGGCTTCGCGACCGGCAACGTTTATGCTGGGGGCTTCCCCGGCGGCGGGGAGGGTGGCGGCTTCGACGGTGGATTCCCCGGCGGTCGTGGACCCGACGGGTCGAACACCGAGGGGACCACCGTCGAGATGGGTGAAGAGGCCTACGAGTTCGAGGACGTCTCCGACGAGGAACCGCCCGGTAACGACGACGGGAAAGGGGCTACCGACGAATCCGGAGACGGCAACGGTCCTCGGGACCGGTAACCGTGGCACGTGTCGCCGGGGGGCCGTCGAAAAGAAACGTTTAAACAACCCACGACGCTACGATCAAACGCGCCAACCTAGGGCCAATAGCTCAGCTAGGTATGAGCGCTCGGCTGATAACCGGGAGGTCCTCGGTTCAAATCCGAGTTGGCCCACTCGGTTTCCGCCCGGTCTTTGGCCGGCGGAAACCGGTGGCCAAACTCCCGTTGGCGTACAATTTCCGGCGATACCACATTTCCAATAGACCCTTGTCTCGGAGTGAAAGCGACTATCCATTGAGTTCGACCCGTAGAACAGGGCTATTGAGGAGGTTGGCAGGGGCGACTATCGCCACGCGGAGCGCCGACACAGGCAACGAACACTGCTACGCTGGAACCGACACCGCGCGATACAAAGCGACTCGTGGATCGGATGATTCGTTCAGTTATTCTTTCGACCGCCTGTGAAAACAGACGACCGTTCGATACCTATGGTGACCAGCTAGTCAGACGCTGCTTTGCAGATAGTTGCGGGAACTACAAGGGTAGTCACGAGGGAAAGTTGCGACAACTCGGACGGTGTTCACGAGGGATAGACGATAAGATAATGAGGGAAGAAATCGCGGAGTAATATATATTGTGAGCGTATTGCGTTTGGACTCGGCGCGGGATTTGGGTTGGGTTTTTACTCATGAGGGTCACAGAATCTTGAATGTAACCACCGGTCTGCGGCGGTCGGAGGCGTGAACGAGTGTACGAGAAACGACAAGACACGGGAATGAGTAATCCAGGAGCCGACCGTGGACAGGTCGGAATCGGGACGCTTGTGGCGTTCATCGCGCTAGTCCTCGTCGCGGCACTCGCCGGCGGTGTATTAATTTTCACCGCCGAGGAGCTGCAGTCTCAGGGAACGGAAACGACCCAGGAATCGGAAAAGAAGGTTTCGACGAACCTGATCAGTTTCGACATGGATGGTCGGTTGAACGATACCGCATCGGGTGTCGATAACGTGACGGCGACTGTCCAGCTTGGTCCTGGCTCCGAGGCCGTCGATCTGGGGAACGCGAGCATCCTGCTTTCGACGAATACGGGCGTCGTTACATCTTCTATGGGGGGACGTGCTGACGGCATCGAAATCATCGGCGGACCTGTTCTGAGTACTGATCCGGGGTACGACGCGTCGACGGCCGAGATTCGATTCGAGTTCGACGACGGGACGAACGGTATCGCGGTGCCCGGCGGGTCACTCGCGCCAGGGACGACAGTCGAAATCCGAATCACGACGGCAACCGGGTCTCAGAAAACGATTTCGTTCACCGTCCCGAAGCCCATCGATCCAAAGTACGAAAGTGGCGCGAAGATCCGGCTGTGACTGCGTTCGGCCGGCTGGAAACGGCTCCCGAATACTTAAAACGTGTGTGTGCGTGTGTGTATCTATCGTATGACGGGGCCACAAACCCTCTTAGGAATCGAAATGAACGACGCCGGAATCGACGAAGTGCTAACGGAGACCGGAATCGGGGTGCTCTCGATGAGTGAAGGAGGGGAACCGTATGGCGTCCCGCTGTCCTTCGGGTACGACGGAAACGATAGGCTATATTTCGTATTCCTCGGCGCGAGCACCGAACTCCGGAAGGAAGCGTACGCCGAACAGGCCAGCGTAGCGAGTTTTACCACCTTCGACGTCGACCCTGACGGGTCGTGGCGGAGCGTGATCGTTGCCGGACCACTGGATCGAATCACGATCGATGAGTGGGACGTTGCACGTGAGGCGCTAGCGGACAACGCCTACCGGTCGAACCTCTTTTCGGACCACGAGATACAGGAGAATCCCAATGTATGGGCACTGGAGATCCGAGACCGGTCGGGCCGTGCTGTCGGCCAACAGTGACTATGACTGTGCTTTACTCGATAGCTGTCGTAACTCTCTGTCGGTGAATTTTCGAGCGTGCCAATGCAGCAAAACGTATCGAAACCAACCACGGCCGGTAATACCGACTGATTCAGTTTCCCTAAATATAGTGGGGGAGTGCTTATTCCGGCTAGCTCGAAGTGTGCAATATGGGAACGATAGCACGGCTCGCTGCGCTCGGAGTGGCAGTAATCGGTCTCACGCTTGCAGTGATCCTGGCTGTGGGTGCACCGGTTGTGAACGTGATTTCCGGGATGTTCGGGGCTGCGTTGCCCGTCGTGCTGACGTACGGAGTCATGGAGTACAGTGACGGTTCCGAGCCGTCCTGAGCAACCCGGTGGCGGGAGGGCATGTCCAGCAATTGCTACCGGTAGGAATAATCGTGGCGGAGGCCATGGCGGGCAGATCCGATCATTACTCCCGAATCGATAGATCAGCGGATTGGATTCACTCTGGCAAAGACGGCAGTCGCGAACTGCTGACTACCGTTTCGAGGGTCGGCGGGCAGCCTCTAACAGCTACCGAGCGCTCCGTTTTCCGGCGACCAGCAGATCACTCGAAGTCCGGGAGGTCGTCCGGCGCTTCGTAGTCGGCTTCCCAGTCGATGTAGTCGGCCTTGAGCGTGCGACTGACTGTATCGCCCAACTCGGCCAGCGCCGCGTTGATCTCGGAGACGGTCTCCCACGACTCCAACTCCGGATGGAGTTCCCGCTCTTTCCAGTCTTCGGGGATGCCGGGGGCGTGATAGCCGACGCGGTCGGCAAACGAGTCCCAGAAGAAATCGAAGTGATCGAGCATGCCGAGATCGGCCACGATCCCGAACTCCCGCTCGTCGACGTCGGTTCGTGTGGCCCAGTCTTCGAAGGCTTGTTCCCAGGCGCCATCCTGGAGAAGCGCCTCTATCTCGTCGCGCTTGTAGTCCGTTTCGCCGACGACCTCGGCGTCCTCGTACTCGTTCGGGTCTACTTCCTCAAGTTCCGGGGGCGCTGGCGACTCGACGTTCAGAGACATGTTTCGGGTTCGTTCGGAGCCGGAATAACCGTATCGCCTCACGTCATCGGCTGTATCGTCGCTGTTGTTCACACGCTCGAACCCGATACCGTGTCTGCTACCTATCGACCGCATCGCGCCGGCCCCGAGGATCAATCAAACCGGTCGTATCTGAATCGGAGCGTCGTACTCGATATTTCCGAGAGTTCAGTCTCGATCGCCGTATCGAATGCCTCACGATCCGCGCCCGGCTCCAGGGACAGCCGTTCGGGTAGCGCCCGAGCGATGAATCGGTACTCCTGGTGATCGGGCGTCTCGTGGCACGGCGGCCGGTAGCCGATCTCCCCCTCGTCATTCGATCCATGTACCGCGCTCGTCGGGGAATCGGGTCGTCGATCTGGCGGAATTCCCTCCGGGAGCTCGATCGACGGTTCGGCCGGGATTCCCCAGAGCAGCCAGATCGTCTGGGGAGTGTAACTGCGAAGCCACTCGCCGACGATCGCGATCGACGCCGCCACCTCTGGTACCCCTTCGATCCGGAGCGGCGGCGATATTCCGGCTCCGTCACAGCTGTACCGTCGTGGCAGCGTCTCGCCGTCCAGTGCTGGCGAGGACAGTTGCAAGCCCTCGATATCGGGACGTTCACTGCCGATGGTACACCCGCCGGTCGCCGCGAGCGGGATCGAAGCGAGCAACGCTCGTCGTCGCATACACAGCGATTGACCCCGAAGCGGCAAGACCGCATCGCCTTCCGGTCGGACGGCGGGTGGTTGATTATCGTGGAGGCCGAACCGTAGGTATGGCTGTCCAAATCGTGCCGCCAACGCGGCGGACCTGCGAGCGCTGTGGACGAACCGACGTCTGGGACGAGACGGACGAAAACTGGGTGATCGCCGAGGAATCGGGCGAACGGCAGGTCGGGAACAGACACTGTATCCACGAATGGGATATAAACGGCCAGTACAGCCCGGTGGCAGAAAAGACCGATTCGGACGCCTGATGACGACGGTCTACGTCACCGCACCCCCGGCAGTCGCCTCCGGAATTGCGACGGCGCTAGTGGAGGCGGAACTCGCAGCCTGTGTCAACCGGTTCGACTGTCGCTCGACGTATCGATGGGACGGCGAAATCGTCCGAGAAGACGAGGTCGCACTCCTGATAAAGACGACCGCGGACCGATACGACGCACTCAGATCGCGCGTCGAGTCCATCCACCCCCACGACGCACCGTGTATCGAGCGCTTCGACGAGACCGACTGCGCCGACCCCTTCGGGGAGTGGATCGGCGAAAACGTCCGGTAGCTCACTTTGGGACCGGCGGCGACCACGAGTGGTTGTCGGCGACGAAGTCGATAAAGCTCGGGAACTCGTGGTCGTGGCCGAGGATTTCTCGGGCGAACTCCGGCTCGGAGTGATCAGTGAAGCCACCGGAGCCGACCAGCCGCCGAACGACTTCCTCAGTGCCGGCCGCACTGTCCGAGAACGCGTCAGTAAACGCCTCCGGCGTGTCGCCGAACCGGTCTTCGAACGTTTCCCGCGCGTTCGCATAGGCCTCGGCCAGCCAGGCGTCACGGTGGCTCTGATATGCCTCCTCGTAGGCCGAGTGGAGTTCGGAGAACTCACCGGACGTGAGCGGGTCGGTCGCCGAGAGGAACGTGACGAACCTGACGACTGCCTTCCGAACCACCGGGTCGTCCGGATCGGTACCCGGGAAATTGAGTTTGTCGATCGGCTCGCTCTCCGTGTTCGGCGACGGCGAGAGGGCCGCCCGATAGGAGCCGTCTGGCTCCGACCGAACATACACAGTATGCGGGAATCGGTCGTGTCGGAACTGACGAACGACACTGTTGCCGTGGCTGCCGCCGATCCGACCGTACCAGTTGGCGATCCCCAGATCGGCGAGCGGCGGCGAAAAGGCGTTCGGCGAAAAGACGAGGGAACTCAACTCGGTGTGGCTCAGCCGCGCGATACAGGGGATCTCCGCGAGGTCTTCGAGGACCGCTTCGCGGTCCCCGTTGAGGCGGGCCGTCCGACCGCAGGACTCACAGACGACGCTCCGTCCCTTCGTCGGGTGTTCGGGAGTGACGGTGGGGACGTGCTCGCCGACCGGGACGTCCGGGAGTTCGTACCGGCCACAAGGGATCGAAGCGAGCTCCTCTAGTGCCCGGCGGATCGGTCCTTCGGCGGTGACCGAGTACGGGACCGTCACGCCGCAGGTCGTACACCGGACGAACCGCTCGCGGGGATGCAACGAGGGCGTGTGCTCGCGAGCAGCGACGGTCGGGTCGACGCCGAGGTCCCGGAGCGTCGTCGACCGGGCGTCCTGCGTTGCCATGCAGGTCGGTTGGATTTCCGATTTAAAAACGATACGGAGGATATCGACAGCGGATTTCGAGCGCTGAAACGGCCCCGATACAGCGATCGAAACGGAGCCGGGGTTTAATTATGCAGTCGGCGAAGTCACGGTAACGTTATGTCGGGCCGGCTAAACCCCCGCGAATACGATCTCGGCGAGTTGCGTGATGCGGCCCGTGAGGCATCCCAACGCCGTGACGATCCGGTCCGCTCGGACGACCACTCCGGACTCGGGACGGAGCACCGAACGGCATCCGATTCGGAGCCGGCCAGCGACACGCAGCAGCTGGATAGGGACGAAGCAGTCTCGGCCGTGGAGGATCCAGAGGCGTACCTCCGATCGCGACACGAGCGCGGGCGGTTTTCAGACGAACCACAGAGGAACAGCCGCGGTCAGACGACCCGATCCGGGGACCGAGGCCGACCCCGAGACGGACCGCGCTCGGAAGGGACGCGAGCCGACGGCTCCGAGGTCGATTTCGAATTCCTTTCTCACCGTTCCGAGGGCGAAATATCGAGGCCGTACCTCGAAGAGCTCCCCGGAAGCTACAGTGCACAGCTTGAGATCTTCGAATGGCTCGACAGCCTCGTCTCGAAGGCCGGCCACGACGGAGCGATCTCGGCGCTCGAATACTACGAGTCTGTCGAGTGGTTATCGGCGGAGAGCCGGGCCGAACTCGAGGAGTTCGTCGCAGGTCTCGGTCCCGCCGATACCAGCGGCGGGACGCTCGGGATCTCTGACCACCGCGAAAGCCTTTCGTACGTCGCTCGACTCGCCGGGCGTCGCCAGCGATAATCTCGACTCGGTAGCCGTACTCGGGAAAGCTTATTTGAGACCGTCGCGAGACGTGTTCAACGAGATGACTGAAACGGAAACCGAACCGGACGAGGCGACCGACGCGGAGGAAACGGTCGAAACCGACGAACCGACAGAGAAGACAGTGACTGATGGCGGCGGCGAGGAAAACGACCCGGATGAATCTGCGGTCGTCCCCGTCGGCGTCAAGCTCGGTAGCACACGAACAGTCGTCGTCTACCCTTCACCCGACGGCGATGGGACCGAGACGATCCGAACGCTGACCTGTCTCGCGACGTACGAGGACGTTCTCACCGGTGAGGAGCGGATTCTCTACGGCGAGGAGGCCGCCCGGGAGTATCCGGATCGCGTCGAGTTCATGCTCCGTTCCGGATTGCCGGAGGACGACGAAAGCGTCGAGTCGGCGTCGACGTTCTTTACCGAACTGATCGAGTCCAACGACGTGCCGACGAACAGCGCTGTCGTCTACGCGATCCCGACGCTCGACAACGAGGCCGGACTCGAAAACCTCGAGTCGGTCATCGAAGGCAGCCAGATCGGCGAAGAGCTCGTCAGGAGCTATCCGGAATCGCTCTGCGGTGCGCTCCCGGCGTTCGATGACGGCCTCGACGCGATCGACGACATCTTCGTGACAGTCAATATGGGATCAACCAATCTCGAGGTGTGTGCCTACCGGCGTGGCGAACAGCTCACGCCGCTGTCTACGGGATCGATCACCGGCAACGAGGTCGATCGACGCATCGCCAACTACGTCGAGGAGGAAACGCAGGGGCGTGTCAACATCGATCCCACGACCGCCCGCGAGTACAAAGAAGAACACGCTGACTTCGAGAACTTCGAGCCGTTCACCGACGTCATCCAACAGCCCGGCGGCGGTTCCCACGAGTTCACGATCGAAGACAGCGTCATGGACGCCTGCAACGAGTACGTCGACGAGACGGTCGACGAGGTGGCCAACGGCTTCCTGCCGGAGTTGGCGAACAACTACATGAAGGTGTATCAACTCGCCTTGGAGAAGCCGATCGTCCTGACCGGCGGCATGGCGTGTCTGCCCGGCATCGTCGACGAAGTAGAGGAGCGGCTGAGCGAGGAACTCCAGCGTGACATCGAGGTCATCCGCTCCGAGAGGCCCGACCTCGCCGCCGCCGAAGGGGCCCACGAGATCGCCGACCACCTCGGCGGTAGCCTGTAGCCACTCTCTGCCCGAAATCGTCCGAAACTACTTGCGGAACAGCGCGAAAGCACACGGCGAGAGATGGCCACGGATATGGTTCCCGAACCGGGCATCGTCGCCGAGGTTGACATCGAGCAGCCGGCCCCGAAGCCGATCGACTGTCTCCCGCCCGGTGAGGAACCGACGGCGACCGCCTCGCTATCGCCCGGCTGGGTCGCAGTCACCGACCGAGAGATCCTCACGTTTCACCCGGAGAGGGATCCGGCCCTCGATCGGGTCGACCGAGCGAACGCGACCGGGGTCGCCGTCCGACGAGCCGGCGGGCGGGCACTTCTGGAATACGTTCCGTCGGCGTTTCTGTACGCCCTCGTCGCCTCGGCTCTCGGTGCGATTCTGCTGTTCGTCTCGCCGGAGAGCCTGATCACAATCCCCGACGCGCCGGGTGCCGGACAGCTCGAAACCATCGTTCGGACGCTCGGATGGGCGGTGGACCTGCTCGGGACCGTGCTGGTGTTTACCGGTATCCTCGCCGGATTGATCGTCGTCGTCGTTCTGGCCTACTGGCTCCTCTCGAGGGAAGTCGCCCTCGTCATCGAACGGGGGGAAGCCGAACCGATCGAGTGCCCGACGACCCGAGCGACGGGAACACGCGCACTGCAGGAACTGGAGACGGCGCTGGCCGAGTAGTCGGCGCTTGAAATCGACCCGGGAAACTTATACGCTCGGATCGTCGGTTGGAGCAACGATGGCCGCAACCCTCCGGATGGACACACGCGGGATGACCGAAACTGCTGCCCTCGGAATGCTTCTCGGCACTGCGTTTCTCCTCGCGATCGCCACCGGTGTGTTCATGCTCGCCGGCACGTCGCCGTAACACCGCCGTGAGCGCACCCGGTCGCCTCACGAAGACAGCACAAGCTACATACCCGACGCACGGTTACGTTCGCTTATGACTGAAGACGCCGAACACCGACGGCTTGTCGTCGCCGGCTCGGGGATCGCAGGGCTGACAGCGGCGATCTACGCCGCGCGATCGAACAACGACCCGCTCGTGCTCGAAGGCCCCGAGCCCGGCGGCCAGTTGACGCTGACGACGGACGTGGCGAACTACCCGGGGTTCCCCGACGGTATCGGCGGTCCCGAACTGGTGAACAACATGAAAGAACAGGCCGAGCAGTTCGGCGCGGAGATCGATCACGGCGTCGTCGTCGATGTCGATCCCGGGACGCCACACCGGATCGAGCTTCGCGACGGGACCGTCTACACCGCCGACGCGCTCATCGCGGCTTCCGGGGCATCAGCCCGGACCCTCGGCGTCCCCGGCGAGGACGAGCTCATGGGCTATGGTGTCTCGACGTGTGCGACCTGCGACGGTGCGTTCTTCCGGGGCGAAGACATGCTCGTCATCGGCGGGGGCGACGCCGCCTGCGAGGAAGCGGCGTTTCTCACCAAGTTCGCCGACACGGTCTACGTCGCCCATCGGCGCGAGAACTTCCGCGCCGAGGACTACTGGACCGACCGGCTCGAGGAACTCGAAGCCGAGGGTGACGTGGAAATCCTTCGGAACACCGAGCTACTCGAAATCAATGGCACCCCCGAGGACGGGGTCGAGAAGGTGGAACTGGCCCGAAACCCCGGAGGCCATCCGAAGGAGAAACTCGAGGACCCGGACACCGAGACCTTCGAGATGGAGATCGGTGCGGTCTTCATGGCGATCGGCCACACGCCTAACACCGACTACCTCGAGGGGACCGGCGTCGAGATGGACGAGACGGGCTACATCAAGACCGTCGGCGGTGACGGCGGCGGGCAGACCGAAACCGCAGTGCCCGGCATCTTCGGGGCCGGCGACGTGGTAGATTACCACTATCAGCAGGCGGTAACGGCCGGCGGGATGGGTTCGAAGGCCGCCATCGACGCCGACGAGTACCTCGAAGAATTCGACCGGACAGCCGAACCCAAAGTCGACGCCGCCGCAGACGACTGAGCTGGGACATCCTCGCGTCCGGATGATTGGCCGACATAGCACCATGGTTTTTGATATGGCCATCGCGTTTCCGGTGGGATGACAGGGCCAGACACCGGAAGCGCCTTCCGTTGCCGTCCGAAACGGGAGGTATGTCCGAGGAAACGGTCACCCTGCGGATCGAAGGCGAAAACGACGAAAGCGACGTGACACTCCCGAAGGAGATGCTCGATCTGATGCGCGAAGCGGACGAATCAGACGCGGAGATCGTCGGCGATCTGGCGCTTTTCTCCTGTGCCCAGCGGATCCACGCGACGGTCCATCACGCCGACGGCGGCGATACGGATCGGTACCGCGAGATCGAAGCGCAGACGATGGACCTGTTTGAGGATCGGTTCGGGGCGAGCTACGGCGAACTGACGGGCCACGACCACTGAGCCGTCAGCGAACCGTCCATTCGAGCACGACGCCGGAATCGAGCCGTTCGACACCCGATAGCTCTAGCTTCGGAAACGCCGAGACGAACCCCTCGCCGTCGGCGAGGGTCGGCGCGTCCCGGCCGCCGAAGATCACGTTTCCGACGTAGACGGTGAGTTCGTCGACGAGGTCGGCCTCGAAAAGCGAGAAGATCAACTCACCGCCCCCCTCGACTAACAGCCGTTCGATCCCGGCCGCTTCGAGCCTGTCGAACGCCGCGACGAGATCGACGCGATCCGAGCCGGCGACAACGAGTTTCGCCCCGGACCCCCGAAGCGCGTTCCGTCTCTCAGAGGGGGCCGCTTCGCTCGTCAGAATGAAGCTTTCAGCGTCGCCGGCCAGCACGTCGGCGTTTGGGGGCGTTCGACATTTCGAATCCGCGACGATCCGAGCCGGCGGGTCGGCGTCCGGACCGAGCCGATCGCGACGGTGGGGTTCGTCGTGTCGGATCAGCGATGGATCGTCGGCGAGGACAGTGCCGACGCCGACAGCGATGCCGTCGATCTCGGCCCGGAGCCGATCGACCCGAGCGAAGTCGGCGTCGCCGCTGATAGCGATCTGTTCGCGTCGCCGCGAAGAGAGTTTTCCGTCCGCACTCACGGCAGCGTTCACCAAAACGTCCATACCATACTCCGGTCGGCCGCCGGCAAAACAGTTGTCGCCACGCTGGGGTTGGCCGGTTGGCCGTCTCCGGTCGCCCGCATCATCGCGGCTCGACGGCTACCGCCGATCCGTCGTGCGGTCTACTGGGTTTCGGGGATCGCGAGATCCTCGTCGGCGTTGAACTCGTTGTTCACCGTCCGGGGATCGATCCAGACGACGAACGTCGAGTCACGTTTTATCAGTCCGCGAATGTGTTCCTCGTCGACAGGGGAATCGTCGACGTCTTCCGAGGCGATATCGGAGACCTCCTCGACGCTGTCGACGGCCCAGCCGACCGATCGGTCGTCGTCGAAGATCGTTGAATCGAAGATGATGATCCGATCACCGAGCTCGCCGTCGATGCCGAGGCCGACTTTCGGATCGATGATCGAGGTCGTGTTTCCCCGCAGATCGATGACGCCTTCGACGTGTGGTGGGGAGTTCGGAATGGGCGTGAGTTCGCCCATATCGACGATTTCGGTCACGTATTCGATACTCACACAGTAGGTTTCGTTGCCGAGACAGAACTCGAGGACCTGTTCGGTTTCGACGGGCTGGGCACTCTCTTGGGACATAAGTGGGTTAGCCATCGATTCACACCCCAGACTACTTAATACTGTGAGCGTTTCAGCAGTGGATACGTGTCGAGAGCGGAAACGCTTTTATTGCGGATCGCGGAGGTGTAGGTATGGATTGGCCACACGACCCCGACGGTGAGGAGGGCTCCGAGGGGATGCGGAAGTACGGACAAGCTATACTCGCAAAAAAGCTCGACGAAGAGGAGGATTTCCCGCTCGAAGCGGCGGATTTCGTCGATGAACACGGCGACGAACCGGTCCGGCTGAACCACGAACGGGTCGTCAGCGTTGCCGACATCTTCGAGGCGGTCGACGAAACCGAGTTCGAGGACATCGTCACGTTCCACAAGGCCGTCGGGGAGGCGATGCGGTCGGCCGACATGTGGGAACTCGAAGCTGAACACTACGCCTGATCGGCGTCCGTCCTAACCGACCGCCGACGGCTCCGGCCGTATCGTCGGCGATGACAAGTCAAATATCGGCCCCCCACGAACGACGACACGTGACAAACACCCAGGTAACGCTCATCCAGATCGACAACTACGGACCGTGGACCGTCACACCCGAGCCACGCCGGGAAGTCGACCTCCAGACCCTTCAGTCGCGGCTCTACGCCGATCTCTCGCAACTGTTCGGGAACCGGGAGGGCTACGTCTTTTTCACCCGCTTCGACAACATGGTCGCCGTCACCAACGGGCTCGACAGCGACGCCCACGCCCTGATACAGGAATCGATCGGAAACCGCTATCCAGTCAGCATAAGCCTGAGCATCGCGACGGACCCCTCGCCGGCGAGCGCACTCGGAACGGCGACGAGCCAGCTACAGGACGCCGGCAGCGCACAGGACCGTGGACGGACGGAGATACTGCGCGGCGATCCGATCCCGGAGACGGAGCGCGGCGAAGACGACGTACAGATCGCCCACTTCGACGTCAACGACGCGACGGGGAAGTACACCGATCAGCTCAACGAGTTCGATTCGTTCATCAACATCGAGCAGGGGTACGCGGAACTGATGCAGTACATGCGACGGGCCCAGGACTCGCTGTCGTTCTTTGTCGGCGGCGACAACATCATTGTCGTCTGTGACGCGGTCGACGAATCGGGGTATTTCGACGCGATCGACCACGTTCGGGAGGCGGTCGACATCGAACTGAAGGTCGGCGTCGGTACCGACCGGACGGCTCAGGCCGCCGGGATGGCAGCCAAACACGCGCTCGAAATCTGCCGCGAGGAGGGCGTCGACGTGGTGTTCGACTAGCGGCATCGACCGATCGCGCTCCGAAATCGTCCGGCGAGCGCACGGCCGGACGGGGTTTTTGTTCATCCGATCGAAGTGTGGGTATGCGGCGTCGGGCCCTGCTGACCGCGCTCGGAGCCAGCGTTGCCACCGCTGGCTGCGTCGTCGGATACACTGACAGCGGTTCGTCGGACGGCAACGACGACACTGACGGCGAAATCGAGACGTTAACACTCGCAGAGCAGGGGACGCCGCCGACGATCTGTAGCGAGGAACTCAAACCGGACGGCATCCTGGCGATCGACGACCCGTCGTTCGGCCCACCGGCGGAATGGCCCGACGATCCCGACGGATACCGTCCGTTGAACGACCAGTCGACAGTAATCGGGGTAGAGGACGGCGGCGAAGCCAGGGCGTACCCGCTCACGATACTGAACGTCCACGAGATCGTCAATGACACCCTCGGCCGACCCGTGATCGTGACGTACTGTCCGATCTGTCGGAGCGGGATGATAGCGGAGAGGCGAATCGACGGCGAGACGGCGGTGTTCGACGTGTCGGGGCTGCTGTGGATGCCCCCGGGGATCTACACTGCGGCCGCAAAAGAGGAAGATCGAGTGTTCTCCGATCGCAAAGACGGTGTCAGCAACAACGGGAATCTGGTCATGTACGACGACCGGACCGGCTCGTACTGGTCACAAATGCTGGCGCAGGCGATCTGTGGACCGAAGGCCGAACAGCGTCTCGATGTTCACGCCGGAACCGCCTCGACGTGGGGCGAGTGGCAGTCTGAGCACCCGAACGGGGACGTCCTGCTTCCGCCACCGATCTCCGGAACTGTGGATCCACCGCTATAGAAGCGAGCCATCTCCAAAACGAACTCGGAGATCGAGGTCGCCACTCGAGCATAGGGAGGCCAGGACCGAGACTCCACGGCGACCAGTTCGAAAAAACGATGTAGATACTACTTCATCGGTAGGTTTTATGTGCGTTTGATTAGTCTCAGTAAACATGTCACGTAATGTACGTAGACGGGACGTATTGAAGGGAGTCGGGGCAACCGGAATCACGCTCGGCGTAGCTGGTTGTAGCGGCAATGGCAACGGCGGCAACGGAAACGGCGACAGCGGTGGAAACGGCAACGGAAACGGCGACAGCGGTGGAAACGGCAACGGAAACGGCGACAGTGGCGGCGACGGTGACGACGGTGGTGACATGGGTGGTAGCGTGGACGTCCTCAATGTTATCGGCTACCCCGAGGACGGCAACACCCTGTTCCGGGACTATTACAGTCTGAGCGACGGCAGCGAGGACATCATCGTTCCTGACGGTCTCCAGGACGGAGAGATGCAACAGCAGGTCGGGAATCCGATGGACAACGTCATCGGGACGGCGCCCGCAGCAGGCGGTCCCGCACAGGAGGCGTTTAGCGGGCTTTACTCGGACGAATACGGCGAAAGCCCCGGCGTGTTTACCTCCCAGTCTTATGACTCGGTGGCTATCGGTATCCTGGCGAACGTCGCCGCCGGCGAAAACAGCGGAACGGGAGTCCGCGATCAGATGCGGAACGTCGCCAATCCGGGCGGAATGGAAGTGACTCCCGAGAACTTCGTCGAGGGTGTCGAAGCGGTCGCGAACGGCGAGGACGTCAACTACCAGGGTGCCTCCTCCAATGTCAATTTCAACGAGGCGGGAGATCCAGCGAACGCCGCCTACGAGGTCTGGGAGTTCACCGGTGACGGCGGAGTCGGAGCGCTCGAAACGCTGAGCTTCGAAGGCGACAGTCCGGACGGGGCTGGCCCTTCGGCCGATTCCATCAACGGCGGGTTCGGCCGAACGGTCGAGGTCGGAATCCTCCTCCCCGAGACCGGGAACCTCGCGTCGGTCGGCGAAGGGATGATCAACGCTGCCGAGATCCCGGCCATGCAGGTCAACAACGCCGATATCGATCTTGAGGTCAACACGCAATTCGAGGATACCAACACCAATCCGAACACCGGGATCCAGGCCGCAAACTCGCTGGTCAACGCCGGGGTGCCGTTCGTCTGTGGGTCGGCATCGTCGGGCGTGAACGTGCCCGTCTCCCAGGAGGCGTTCATCCCGAACCAGGTCGTCGGCTGTTCGCCGTCCTCGACCGCGCTGTCGGTGTCGAATCTCGAAGACGACGACTACATCTTCCGGACGGCGCCCTCGGATCTCCTGCAGGGTCGTGTGATGGCCCAAGTGGCTTCCGAGCGTTTGGAAGCCGAAACCGCCGCGACGCTGTACGTCAACAACGATTACGGCCAACAGCTCTCCGAGCAGTTCAGTTCGGTCTTCGAAGAGGACTTCGGCGGGACGATCACCGGTCAGATCGCGTACAACCAGAACGAAGGCTCCTACACGTCGGTCATCCAAGAAGCGCTCGGCGGTAACTGAATACGGTCCCTTCGGTTCAGACGCTCGGCTTTTTGTCCTGACAATATAAAACAAGTTTAGGGACGACTATCCGCCGAGGAAGTCCTGACGGACCTGTTCGTCCGCCAAAAGCGCGTCGCCCGTGTCTTCATATCGGTTCTGTCCGTCGACCAACACGTACCCGCGGTCACAGCGGCGGAGCGCCTCCTTGGCGTTCTGTTCGACCATCAGTATCGCCGTGCCGTCGTCGTTGATACCGTCGATGCGGTCGAACATGTCGTCGACGAGGTCGGGGGCCAGTCCGGCGGACGGTTCATCGAGCAACAGCAGGTCCGGATCGAGCATCAATGCGCGACCCATCGCCAGCATCTGCCGTTGCCCGCCCGACATGGTCCCGGCTTTCTGATCTTTTCGTTCCCGCAGGATGGGGAATCGATCGTAGACGGCTTCGATCGCCGCTTCGGGAATTTCATCGAGGATGTACGCGCCCATCTCCAGGTTTTCCTGCACCGACAGCGACGTGAAGATGTTGTCGTTCTGGGGGACGTATCCGAGCCCCTCGTAGATGATATCCTCCGGTCTGGACCCGGTAATATCCGATCCGGCGTACTCGATGGTTCCGCCCATCCGGTTTGTCAGCCCGAAGACGGATTTCATCACTGTCGACTTGCCGGCCCCGTTCGGGCCGACGACGGTGACGTACTCGCCGTCGCGGACGTCGAGATCGACGTCTGTGAGGATCTGTAGGTCCCCGTATCCGGCATCCAGATCCCGAACCGTCAACAGGCTGTCTTCCCACGTGTTGGTTTCGCGGTTCGCGCCAGTCGACGCTTCCACACCCCCGTCGTTCGTCTCGGCGTCGGTAGTCGCTTCGCTCATTCGACGTCACCTCCGAGATACGCCTCGATGACCTCCTCGTTAGATTTGACCGCCTCGGGCTCGCCCTCGGTGAGGACGCGCCCCTGGTGCATCACGATGACGCGTTCGCAGTTCTGCATGATAAGGTCCATGTCGTGTTCGACGATGAGGAAGGTGTAACCATCGTCGCGGAGGTCGTGGATATGTTCGAGAAGCCGATCTTCGAGGGTCGGGTTCACGCCGGCGAACGGTTCATCGAGCAGCAGCATCGTCGGGTCGGTCAAAAGCGCCCGGGCCAACTCCAGCAGTTTCCGTTGACCGCCGGAGAGGTTTCCGGCGTATTCGTGGGCGAGGTGGTCGATCTCGAAGAACTCGAGCATCTCCCAGCATTTTTCCAGGACTTCTTTTTCCTGTTTGATGACCGACCCGCGCAACCCCGGCAGCACCGAACGCAACAGCGATTCGCCGCGCTGGCCTTTCGGAGCGAGGAGCATGTTCTCCAAGACGGTCATCTCCTCGAGTTCGCGGGCAATCTGGAACGTTCTGACCAGTCCGCGATTGGCTACCTGGTTCGGGGCGAGTCCGGTGATGTCTTCGCCCTGAAAGTAGATCTGTCCGGCTGTCGGGTGGTGAACGCCAGTGACACAGTTGAACGTCGTCGATTTGCCGGCACCGTTCGGGCCGATGAGGCCGGTGAGCGATCCCGCTTCTACTTCGAAGGACGCGTCGTCGACAGCGAGGATCCCACCGAACTTCTTGCGGAGTCCCTCAACCCGGAGCGGAACGGCGCGAGGTGTGTGCTTGGCCGCTTTCTCGACCGCCGAGTCCTGGGACTCGGCTTCGTCGATTTCGACGTCGGCCCCAGGCGCGTTCGTCTCGACGGGGGAGTCGTTTGCTGTCGTATCACTCATCGTCGACACCTCTTTGGCCGCCATCGGTTGCTGTCGATGGGTCGGTCTCCCGATCGCGACGGTTTCGCAACTGGATCGGACTTGCCGCCTCTTTCCGGTGGCCCAACGCGCCCTCGGGGCGGTTGTGCATGAGGTAGATGAGAACTAGTCCCATGATGACCAGCTGTAGCTGATCCATGCTGTCTATCGTATAGACCACAAGCGGGATGGGGTTCGCGGACGCGAGTGGTGCGGCCGCCGCAGCGAACGTATCGACCGCGTTGACCTGAAACGTTTCTTGAACGATGTTTTTGAAGAACAACGGTCCCCGAAAGAGGAACGCAGCGAAGACTGCCCCGCCGACGACGCTGCCGGTATTGGATCCGGCACCACCGATAATGAGGGCGATCCAGACGAAGAAGGTGATTCGCGGTCGGAACGCGCTGGGCGTTATCGCCCCCTGTGCGGCGTAAAACAGGATTCCCCCCAACCCCATCAGCCCACAGCCGATCATGAACGCCTTGATTTTGAATCGGTTCGTGTCTTTTCCCAGCGATTTCGTCGCCTCCTCGTCTTCCCGGATAGCCTTCAGAACCCGCCCGTACGGGGAGTTACCAAGCCGCTGGAGCAAGACGTAGAACCCGACGAGGAATACGAGCAGTATCAGCCCGTACAGGAGCGTATCGAAGACGGGTTTCGGATTGGCTCCGATCCCGAGTCGTATGCCGATCCGTTCGACGGAGGCTGTGTAGGGCTCCAGTAGACCGAGTGCTCCCAGGAGTCGTTCAGTCGGGTCGAAGTCGAGAATGAGCCCGGAGCCGCCACCGAGGCCGACCCAGTAGCCGAAGACCTGACCCTGCTGGAACGTCGATTCGAGCAGGGTAAATCGGACGATTTCGCTGATGCCGACCGTGACGATAGCGAAGTAGTCCGCCCGAAGTCGCAACGCCGGAAGCGCGACCAGTCCGCCGAACAGCGCTGCGGCGACGACGCCGCCGATGATACCGATCCACAGCGGCAACCCGAAGCCGCCTGTCGTTCCGGCACTGGGTTCGGTCAGCGATGCGCCCTTCGAGAGAACGGCTGTCGTATAGATTCCGATCGCCATGAACCCGATAACGCCGATGTTGAACAGCCCCGTGTAGCCCCAGTGAAGATTCAACGCGAGCGCGAGCATCGCGAACACGCCGATGAGAAACGCCAGTTGTGCGATCGAGTTGAGTTGTTGACGCATCCCGAAATCCAAGAGTACGCCGCCGAGAACGTAGATTCCGAAGATCGCGCCGACAAGCGCGGTCAGTTTCACCGCGTCGTGGTCCCATACCGCCCCGAGAACCCCTTGATCCTCGAGGGTCGACTCGGCGTCGCTCATGCTGTTGCCCTCCCCGAGAAGATACCCTTCGGTCGTACGAGCAAGACGGTGATCATGATGAAGAAGGCCGCCGCTCGTGATAGGCCGCTCGGCAACCAGACGACCGAGATGGACATCGTCAGCCCGATCACGAGCCCACCGACGATGGCGCCGTAGATCGATCCGATACCACCCAGGATAACCGCGGCGAAGATCGGTAACAGGAGGATCCAGCCCTGAAACCAGTGTAGCGTCCCGTTCCAGATGACGAACATGTAGCCAGCGATACCGGCGAGCCCGGCGCCGATGATCCAGGTGTAGCGGACGACGCGTTCGGTCGGAATACCGGTGATCCGAGCCAGATCCTCGTTATCCGCCATCGCTCGCATCGCTTTCCCGAGTCTCGTCCGCTGTAAGAGGAGGTGTAATCCGAGCATCAACAGGACCGAAACCGCGAGCAGCGAGGCTTCATGGAGGTTGATGTTGAGGGTGCCATCGATCATCGGGACCGTCGTGGTCGGGACCGCCCCGGACTGTGTGACGCCACGACGGGCGCCGCCGAAGACGAACAAGATGAGATATCGGAGCGCAAACGCGACGCCGATACTCGTAATGAGCAAGGTGATGCCCGATCGATCCCGGACTGGTTTGTACGCCACTCGGTCGATAAACAGCGCCAGCAGGATTGCGATGATCCCGGAAGCGAGCACGCCGACGAGAACCGCTACAGGCGAGGTCGCCACACCGATGCCCAGATCGGCACCGAAGACGGAACCGCCTGTACCGACGAGAATGAGTGAGCCGATGCTCGCCTGGGCCCCGAACCCGCCGGCGATGAGGTACGTAACGGCCATCCCACCGAACGCGCCGCCGGTGATCAGATCACCATGGGAAAAGTTCGCAAAGTTCAGAATACTGTACGTCATCGAAAGCCCGATGCCCGCCAACCCAAAGAAGAGCCCGCGCATCAGTCCGTCCTTCAATAGGACGGCGAGTTCGGAGAACTGTGTCGCCCCGACAGCGAGTTGGCGAGCGAGATCGAAGACGAGTATGACAAACGCGACGACGATCACAGCTCGTATCGGGTCTTCGACCAGTAGATCGCGTCCACGCTCGTACGAATCACTAACGCCCATAGTGTCTCTTATCGAATTAGGCGTAATACTCTGTAAAGTAGTCTTCGGCTCGAACGGAACTGGCCGCGACCGGACGCGATCGAGACGGAGGGTCGAGCGTCTCGGGGCGGGCCGCGACGTTGCGCAAAGCTTTCGTAACGACCAATCAACCTACCGAGCATGATACGGCTGCTCGACGACCTCGACGCCGAGGGGGCTGCGGTCGGGGTTCGCGTTGACATCAATAGCCCGGTTGACGGGGACGGGCTCGCGGACGACGCCAGGCTCCGCGCACATGTCGACACGATCACCGAGCTATGCGAGCGCGATGCTCGCGTTGCGTTGCTCGCACACCAGGGCCGACCCGGGGGCGACGAGTTCACCGATCTCGAAGCACACGCCCGGCGGCTCGATGACCTCCTCTCAGTTCCCGTCGAATACTGTGATTCGACGTTCTCCGCCGACGCCCGAAACCATATCGAGGTGCTCGATCGCGGCGCGGTCGTCTTGCTGGAGAACACCCGGTTTTACTCGGAGGAGTACATGTCGTTCGAGCCCGAAAAAGCCGCACAGACCTATCTCGTAGATCGCCTCTCGCCGGCGCTGGACGCGTACGTGAACGATGCGTTCGCCGCATCTCACCGCCGACAGCCATCGATAGTCGGGTTTCCACAGCGGCTCCCGGCATACGCCGGCCGGGTGATGGAGCGGGAAATCGACGTTCTCGGGAACATCTCCGAGAGCCCCGAACCCCGGGTGTACGTACTCGGTGGTGCGAAGGTCGAAGATTCGATAGACGTCGCCCGATCCGTCCTCGAACGGGGACTCGCTGACGCCGTTCTGACCGCAGGGATCGTCGGCAACGCGTTTCTTTTGGCCGACGGGGTCTCGCTGGGAGCCGCTTCAGCCGCGGTCGTCAACGAACGGAGCCACGAGGCAGTCAAAGAGGCCGGCGATCTGCTGGACGATTTTAGCCATCGGATCTACATGCCGCGCGACGTTGCGATCGAGCGCGACGACGAACGACTCGAGTTGGACCTCGATGAGCTCCCGACGGACCAGCCAGCGATGGATGTCGGCGCTCGAACGGTTGCCGCGTACGCCGAAATTCTCGACGACGCCGGAACAGCGATACTGAACGGTCCGGCGGGCGTTTTCGAGGACGACCGCTTCGAGACCGGGACGCTCGAACTGTACCGCTCGGCGACACGAGCCGAGACTAGCATTGTCGGTGGGGGGGATACGGCGTCCGCACTCCGAAAACTGGGGATTCTCGAGAACTTCGGTCACGTATCGACTGGAGGCGGCGCCGCCCTCCGGATGCTGACTGGACACAGACTCGTCGGCATCGAAGCCCTCGATCAGTAGCCGTGTCCGAACCACCGGCGGACGTGACGGTCGAAGCCGCGAACAGCGAAGACGCGACGCTCCTTGCCGAGTTGTGGATCGAACTCGCTTCCGATCAGCGCCGCCACGGGTCGCATCTCCTCGGCGAATCGAACCGGTCGGCGATCCGTGAGGCGATGTTGCAACACATCGTGGGCGGAACCGCTCTCGTCGCACGGCGCGCCGGGACCGTCGTAGGGTTCGTTACGTTCGATATCGAGTCCGAACGCTACCGACAGGACGTTTCCCGTGGGATCATCCACAACGTGTATGTTCGTGCCGAGGACCGAGGACGGGGCATCGGCGGCGGGCTGCTGGCTAAAGCCGAGGCTGAGCTCCGCGCCGAATCCGTCGATGCCATCGCGTTACAGGCGATGGCCGCTAACGAGGATGCGCGCCGTTTTTATCGCCGCCACGGCTACGAACCCCATCGGGTCGAACTCGAAAAACCCATCAATAGCGACACCCAGAGATCAAACGACGGATCGAGCTGACGTGCCAGGGGAGCTTGGGTGGTCCAAGCACCCGACTTGTAATCGGGAGTTCGTGGGTTCAAATCCCACCCCTGGCTTGAATTTGCTATCGCCGTTGGTTTGTGCTGTCTTCTTATTGTTCGATAGCCTCGATCACGTGATGAGTCGATCGAACGTCCCGGAGGTGATCGCCCAAGTTCTCCGACGGTGACGATGGTTTGACTGTTGTACCGGTGTTATTATCTTTGCTCCAGATCCACGATCCGGTATGCAGTACGAGTATGACGGTCTGTCGCCGGAGGTTCATCCGGACGCCTACGTCTGTTCTGAGGCGACCCTCGTGGGGGACGTGGTGATCGACTCGAAATCGTCGGTCTGGCCGGGGGCAGTACTCCGCGGTGATTCGGGGCCTGTTTCCGTCGGTCAGCATTCCCATATCGAGGACAATACCGTGTTACACCAGTCTACCGTCGGTGACAAGGTGATGGTCGGACACGCCGGAGTAATCAACGCCGCCTCGGTCGATAACCGAGTTCTCGTCGGAATGAACGCGACGATCAACAAAGGCGTGCACGTGAACGACCGATGCGTTATCGCGCCCAACACGGTGGTCCCCCAGGGCCGGGAGATCCCGTCGGATTCGCTGGTTATGGGCGTCCCCGCGACAGTAACGCCCTTCGATGAGACGGAGCACGACGCCGAATCCGTGCTCGCTACGTACTCGCCGGAGCACTACCTCGAAATGGCCGAAAAACACACCGATCTGTTCGGCTGACCACTGCCCGACCCTGATCGGGAAACGTTCGCTCTCAGAGTGACTGGCGTTGTACCTCCCGTCCGCGTGATTCAACCCCCTCGCGCGAATAGCCTCAGGCCGCCGTTAGCATGGACGTGCCTCCAGTCGTCCAGGTCATGACTGTTCCGTGAGTTACTGCCGAATTGGACGTTTTCAGGCGGTATCGATTACCCGCAGGATCCACAGAACCGTCCCGCCGCCGTTCGACCAGAGCGGCTTGATCGATAGTCAGTATCGCCGACGCTATCGGCCGGTTATCATTGCGAACAGACGGCGGGTCTTTCGTCACGATCCGTACGCCGCGCACCCGCCCAGACGGACCGTGGCTGCTCGTCAACTCATACCGTCGGTGGTCCGGTGCTAATACATAAAGTACCGGCCAGGGGTGCAAAAGCGGAAAGCGGATAGGGACGCTTACAGCAGGTCTTCGACGTAGTCGGCGACCTCGTTGGGCGTGTCCCCGACGGAAACGCCGGCGTCGTTGAGCGCGTCGATCTTCGATTCGGCGGTACCCGTGCCGGATCCGGAGACGATCGCACCCGCGTGACCCATTCGTTTGCCCGGGGGCGCAGTCCGCCCGGCGATGAAGCCGACCACCGGCGTTTCCATGTGGTCGCCGATGTAAGCGGCGGCTTCTTCCTCGTCTTCGCCGCCGATCTCGCCGCACATCACGATCGCGTCCGTATCTGGATCGTCCTCGTAGAGTTCGAGCACGTCGATGAAGTCCGTCCCGATGATCGGATCGCCGCCGATACCGACGGCCGAGGTCTGGCCGATCCCACGCTGGGTGAGGTTGTCGACGACCTGATAGGTGAGCGTCCCGGATCGCGAGACGAACCCGACGTTGCCCTCCGAGAAGATATTACCCGGAAGGATCCCGAGTTTGGCCGCGCCGGGGGTGATGAGCCCCGGACAGTTCGGTCCGATCAGGTGCGTGTCGGTCTCTTCGAGCTTCCGGTAGATCTTCGCCATGTCCCGCTGGGGGACGCCCTCGGTGATAGCGACGACCAGATCCAGCGGCGAATCGAGCGCCTCGAAGATGGCGTCGGTGGCGAACGCCGGTGGAACGAAGATGACAGACGCGTTTGCGTCCTCCGCCCGTGCTGCCTGATCGACGGTATCGTAGACGGGGACGTCGTGGATTTCCTGCCCGCCGCGACCGGGCACCGCGCCCGCGACGACGTTCGTGCCGTACTCGATCATCTGGCCGGCGTGGAACTTTCCTTCGCCGCCAGTAATGCCCTGTACTACGACGCGCGTGTCGTTGTCGACGAGGATGCTCATTGTTCTGCCTCCGCAGCGTAGCTGACGGCACGCTGAACGGCTTCCTCCAGCGTCTTTTCGACCGTCACCAGATCTGTGTTCAGGATGTCCATGCCTTCCGACGCGTTCGTACCGGCGAGCCGAACGACGACCGGTTTCGGGATCTCGTCGAACTGGTCTAGGGCCTCGTTGATACCCTTTGCGACCTCGTCGCCGCGGGTGATCCCGCCGAAGATATTGAAGACGACACTGTCGACGTTTTCGTCGGAGAAGACCATATCGAGAGCGTTGGCGACGCGTTCGGCCTTCGCTCCGCCGCCGATATCGAGGAAGTTTGCGGGCGAACCGCCGTAGTAATCGACGAGATCCAGCGTCGTCATCACGAGTCCGGCTCCGTTGCCGATGATCCCGGTGTTGCCGGACAGCCGGACGTAATCGAAGCCGTATTCGTTGGCCTTCGCCTCGAGTTCGTCCTCGGCTGCTTCTTCTTCCATCTCCGCGAGTTCGGGCTGTCGGAAGAGCGCATCACCGTCGATATTCATAACCGCGTCGGCGGCGATGACCTCGCCGTCATCCGTGACCATGAGCGGATTGACCTCGATCTCCGTGGCGTCCCGTTCGGCCCAGAGATCGTATAGCTGGGTGAGAATCGAGGCGGCGTCGATCGCAACGTCGCGATCGATACCGGCCTCGAAGACGGCCTTACGGGCCTGATAGGGATGCAGACCGAACGCCGGATCGACGTGTTCGCGGACGATCGCGTCGGGCTCTTCGGCCGCGACTTCCTCGATGTTGACGCCGCCGCGAGTCGAGACCATCGCGACAGGCTTGCCCTCGGCCCGGTCCATCGTGACGCCGACGTACAGTTCGTCGGTGAAGTCGACGGCAGCCTCGACGAGCACGCGGTCGACGTGGAGTCCTTTGAGATCCATTCCGAGGATCTCGTCGGCCGCCTGGCGGGCCTCAGCCGCGTCGTCGACGAGTTCGATGCCGCCGGCCTTGCCGCGGCCGCCGACCTGTACCTGCGCTTTGATGGCGACGGGATAGCCGATCTCGTCGGCCGCCTCGACCGCCTCGTCGACGGTCGATGCGAGCGTCGAGTCCGGGACGGGAATCCCGGCATCGGCGAATACACCCTTCGCCTGATACTCGTGAAGTTTCATTTCTATCTCGGTTCGGAACTCGCTCGTCCCGGAGTTAGTATTACCGGAACGGATCGCCGAGAGAGGTGTTTACGGTCGAAGCGAAGGTCGAATGCGTTCGACTGACGGCTACAGAGTGATCAAGGAGATCCAGTGCCGCCGGAGGAATGAGGTCGGTCGGACCGCCGGGCCGCATGTATAAATCCATGCCATGAGACGAAAGTAAACTGCCTGGCCGCTGGGCGTCAGTGAGACGCTCCAACCGCGGAAGCGTGCGCCCGTCCCGATAGCGGAACGCCTTTTTCATTCCTGGTCGTTCCCCAAGCAAGACGAACATATGACGAGTATGGATGACAAGATCGAGGAGGTCCGCGAAAAAAAGCGCGACGCCGAGCGTGGCGGCGGCGACGAGCGCATCGAAAAGCAACACGAGAAGGGGAAACTGACCGCCCGCGAACGGATCGAGTACTTTCTCGACGACGGGACGTTCAAGGAGTTCGACCAGCTCAAAACCCACCGGAGCACGAACTTCGATATGGACGACAAACACCCCTACGGCGACGGGGTCGTCACGGGCTACGGCGAAGTCGACGGTCGGACGGTATTCGTCTTCGCGCACGACTTTACTGTCTTCGGCGGCTCGCTCGGCGAGGCGTTCGCCGAGAAGGTCTGTAAGGTAATGGACCGAGCCCTCGAAACCGGCGCGCCCGTCATCGGGTTGAACGATTCGGCCGGCGCGCGGATTCAGGAAGGGATCGACTCGCTGGCCGGTTACGCCGACATTTTCCACCGCAACCAGAAGGCCTCGGGCGTCATCCCACAGATCTCCGCGATCATGGGCCCGTGTGCCGGCGGCGCCGTCTACTCGCCGGCCATCACCGACTTCATCTACATGGTCCAGGACACGAGCCACATGTTCATCACGGGGCCGGACGTCATCGAGACGGTCACGGGTGAAGAAGTCGGATTCGAGGAACTCGGCGGTGCGAGCACCCATACCCGGGAATCCGGTGTCGCACACTTCTCGGCCGCCGACGAAAAGGACGCCCTCGACGACATCCGCTATCTGCTCTCGTATCTCCCCTCGAACAACGTGGAGGATCCGCCGCGAGTCGAGCCGTGGGACGACCCCGAGCGCCGCGACGAGGAGCTAAAAGAGATCGTCCCGAACCAGCCCCAGAAACCCTACGACATGGTCGACGTCATCGATCGGGTCGTCGACGAGGGGTCGTTCTTCGAGGTCGCCGAATCGTACGCCCGGAACCTGGTGACCGGATTCGGCCGGCTCGACGGCCGATCGGTCGGCGTCGTCGCGAACCAGCCCCGCGTCAACGCCGGGACGCTCGACATCGATTCTTCGCTGAAGGGATCGCGGTTCGTCCGGTTCTGTGACGCGTTCAACATCCCGATCGTGACGTTCGTCGACGTGCCCGGTTTCATGCCGGGGACGGATCAAGAGCACAACGGGATCATCAAACACGGTGCCAAGCTCCTCTACGCGTACAGCGAGGCGACGGTGCCGCTGCTCACGGTCATCACCCGGAAGGCCTACGGCGGCGCATACGACGTGATGGCCTCGAAACACCTGGAGGCGGACGTCAATTACGCGTGGCCGACCGCCGAGATCGCCGTGATGGGGCCGAAAGGTGCGGTCAACGTCCTCTATCGGGACGAACTCGAAGACGCCGACGACGTCGAGGCCCGCCGCGAACAGCTCATTGACGAGTACCGCGACACGTTCGCGAACCCCTACACCGCGGCCGAACGTGGCTTCATCGACGACGTGCTCGAACCGAAGGAGACGCGGCCGCGGCTGATCGACGACCTCGAGATGCTACAGTCGAAGCGCAAGGACGGCCCGGACCGCAAACACGGTAACATTCCGCTGTAACGATGCGACTCCACATTCCCGACGACGCGGACAGCGAGGAGGCGGCCGCGATCGCCGCCGTCGTCCGCCGACTCACCGCCGAGGCGGCCGCGAACGCGGAAGACGACGAAACGGACCGTTCCCGCAACCGATGGCAGTTCGCCGGGCGGATCGAATCCCTGCAGAATCGCCGACACCGGCCGCCACTCGCGGCACCCCCGGACGCCTGGAGCGCAGCCGGACGAACGGATCGATTCTGAAACTGTTCGTGCGGGCGGATCGGGTTTTAGCTTCCTCGTGATCGATCGACAGAATAACGTACTCACCGCGACAGCGATCGAACAACATGTTCGATAAGGTTCTCGTCGCCAACCGGGGCGAGATCGCAGTGCGCGTCATGCGCGCCTGTGACGATCTCGGTGTCGATACCGTCGCGGTGTACAGTGATGCCGACAAGCACAGCGGCCACGTCCGGTACGCCGACGAGGCGTACAACATCGGACCGGCGCGAGCCGCCGACTCGTATCTCGATCACGACGCCGTCATCGAGGCGGCACAGAAAGCCGACGCGGACGCGATCCATCCGGGCTATGGTTTCCTCGCGGAGAACGCCGAGTTCGCGGCCGCCGTCGAGGCGACCGAGGACGTCACCTGGGTCGGGCCGAGTTCGAATTCGATGGAACAGGCCGGCGAGAAGACCAAGGCCCGGAAGGTAATGCAAGCTGCCGACGTCCCGATCGTTCCGGGGACGACCGAGCCGGTCACGGCCGAATCCGAGGTCCAGGAGTTCGGCGACGAATACGGCTACCCGATCGCGATCAAAGCGGAGGGCGGCGGCGGGGGTCGGGGGATGAAGATCGTCCGCGATCCCGAGGAGGCCACCGAACAGCTCGAAGCCGCAAAGCGGGAGGGCGAGGCATACTTCGATAACGATTCGGTCTATCTCGAGCGCTATCTGGAGTCCCCGCGACACATCGAGGTGCAGATCCTGGCTGACGAGCACGGCAACGTCCGGCACCTCGGCGAGCGTGACTGCTCGCTCCAGCGTCGCCACCAGAAGGTCATCGAGGAAGGGCCCTCGCCCGCACTGTCGGACGAACTCAGGGAGAAGATCGGCGCGGCGGCCCGGCGGGGCGCCGACGAAGCCGATTACTACAATGCCGGAACGTTCGAGTTCCTCGTCGAAGAAGAGGAGCGCTCGGACGGCGAACTGCTCGGGCCGGACGCGAACTTCTACTTCCTGGAAGTCAACACCCGGATTCAGGTCGAGCACTGTGTCACCGAAGAACTGACCGGCATCGATATCGTCAAATGGCAGCTTCGGGTGGCGGCCGGGGAGGAACTCGACTTCGCCCAGGACGACGTCGAACTCGAAGGCCACGCCATCGAGTTCCGGATCAACGCCGAGAACGCGGCCGACGACTTCGCGCCGGCGACGGGCGGGGAACTAACGACGTACGATTCGCCGGGCGGGATCGGCGTCCGAGTCGATGACGCTTCGAGACAGGGCGATGATCTCGTGACGGACTATGACTCGATGATTGCAAAGCTCATCGTCCACGGCGAGGACCGTCAGGAGTGTTTCGCCCGCTCGAAGCGCGCACTCGCCGAGTACGATATCGAGGGGATCCCGACGATAATCCCGTTCCACCGGCTGATGCTCGAAGACGACGCGTTCACCGCGGGCACGCATACGACGAAGTATCTCGACGAGCAGCTCGATGCCGCCGAGATCGAGACGGCACAGGATCGGTGGGGAACGGAACCGGTATCGAGCGACGACGGCGGAGAGACCGTCGAACACGAGTTCACTGTCGAAGTCAACGGCAAGCGATTCGAGGTCAACCTCGAGGAGAGCGCCGACATGTTCGGAAGCGTCGGAGGCGGGGAGTCGAGCGGTTCGGCCCAGCGGTCGTCCCCGCGCGGTGGCGACGACGGCGACGACTCAAGCGCAGTCACCGCCGACGGTGAGGTCGTCAGCGCAGAGATGCAGGGCACGATTCTCGAGGTGAACATCGAGGAGGGCGATACGGTCGCCGCCGGTGACGTCATCTGCGTCCTCGAAGCGATGAAAATGGAAAACGACGTGATCGCCGAAACCGGCGGAACGGTGACAGAGGTCGCGATCGGAGAGGGCGACTCTGTCGATCAGGGCGACCCGCTCGTCGTCCTCGAGTGAGCCGTCGACATCAATAACGGCCTACCCGCCGGGCAACGAGTCTATTATCCGTCCGGCTGTAGGGCCCCCATGCAGGATACGCGACGGCGAATTCTCGATTCGCTCGCCGATGGGCCAGTATCCGGCCCGGCGATGGCGGACGAACTCGGGGTCTCGCGGGCGGCAGTCTGGAAGCACGTCGAAGCGCTCCGAGAGGCAGGCTTCGAGATCGAGAGCCGCGGAGATGGCTATCTCCTCGTCGGCGTCCCGGAGTTCGGTGGCGCGGCCGTCGAGTACGGTCTCGACGCGCCGTTCGAGATCGAATATCACGACTCGATCGGGAGCACGAACGATCGGGCCAGGGAACTCGCCGGCGCTGGCGAAGCCGATATCGCCGTCCTCGCCGACGAACAGTCCGGCGCTCGGGGACGGTTAGATCGAGCGTGGAGTTCGCCGTCGGGCGGGATCTGGCTTAGCCCCGTCTGCCGGCCGGATGTCCCACCAGCCCATGCGCCGATCTACACGCTCGCCGCCGCGGTCGCGACGACGGAAGCGCTGTCCACGGTCGGCGTCGATGCCGGGATCAAGTGGCCGAACGACGTCCTCGTCGACGGCAGAAAGCTCGTCGGAATCCTCACCGAGATGGAGGGCGAAGCCGACCGCGTCTCGTGGATCGTCGTCGGGATCGGGATCAACGCGAACGT
>Ga0102939_1000028_pt1 | contig 43135 bp, 50 predicted proteins | sample SalPon2_B_H2O_MG_FD_78214 | JGI IMG/M metagenome (GOLD analysis project Ga0102939, IMG submission 78214) | Salt pond water microbial communities from South San Francisco under conditions of wetland restoration - Salt Pond MetaG R2_B_H2O_MG | ecosystem: Environmental > Aquatic > Non-marine Saline... | reverse complement strand
TGAAAAATCGGCGGTCGTAATATTCGGATTATTCGATAGCAGCGGCTGGCCGTACAAAACATCCACCTTTCCGCAGTAAGCCAGCAGCCCTCATACAGATGTAAGGTCCTTGAACTGTTTTAAACTTTATAGTTCTCCTCAGCTAGGAGAATCTTTCCAATGAGCTCTCTCCCGGGAACTCCATGCCATCGTACGCGAATATAACTTTCCCATCTATCTCTTCCTCTATATACTCTTTCTGTTCGTCAAGGTCTGAATCTAGAAGCGCATATCCAAAGTGTGTAATTATGCATGTGGAGGCCTCTGTACTTTCCATAATATCCGGTACGTCGTCTATAGAGGTATGGCCTTTAATGGATTTTCCTTTAGGCCTTGTGCAGTAAATCACCATTATGTCACAGTCTGTGTAGAGGCCTAGAAGCTCCTCTGAGTACTGCGTATCGGTCCAGAAACCGATCTTCTTCTTATCGGTCTCTAGAGTGAAGCCTTGGTTTCTTGGATCTCCGTGGAACATCTCCTGTGAGTTAATCTTGATGTCTTTGTATTCGTGCTTTGATCCTTCTTCCAGTTTCTCGACCTGTGAGCAGAGGCCTTTATGATAACTGGAGACTGATTTCTCTATCTCGCCGTAACCATTTAGAGCGGTCTCATTTGCAAAGAGTGTGGCCTGATTGCTGTAAGCCTCGGTAATCATCTCAATAATCGGTTCTGCATCCGAACTGTGATCCGGGTGCGCATGTGAGACTATCAGGCCTTCTATCTTCTCCGGACTACTGTATTCCTTGTTGGCATAGACCAGCGCACCGGGCCCCGGATCAATATGCACTCGGGTTTTCTCTGTTTCAATTATTATGCCTGCGGTTTTCCTTCTTTGCTCTCCGGTAACGTACCGGCCGCCACCAGTTCCAAGGAATTTAAGTTTCATAAACATCTATGAGGCCTGAATTTTCAAAAATAGCTCTGTCGCTGGCCGCATCACCGAAAGGTTTTTATGTTGTGACTACAAAATAGTAACATATGATTGTAATGACTGAAACCGAATATGATAAGATCGTGGACCGGGCACTCGATGATCTGAGTGATCAGGTTGAAGACTCCAAAATCGAGCATAAAAAAATCGTGGTACATACCAGGTAGAGGTGCGAAGCAATGACAGAAGAATTTGAAATATTGGAGAAAGAAGATTACTATATTCTAGCAGAGGCCGGCGATGAGAAATATATTTTAGAGGATGCAGGCCTTGACGAGGATACAGGAACTTATTTCATGGAGGTCGGAGACTCAGATACGGTCTATAATGAAAGTAATGTCTTTAAATCTCCGAAAACTGTCAGAATCTTGGAGAGCGAGGCCGAAGAATTAAACAGCTATGAAGACTTAGCAGAAGAGACTCTTCGACAAGCAGGAGTTATAGTAGCGGAAGAAAAGGAAGAGCGAGGAGCTTTCGGCTTGAGCCAGTACTGAAGAGGTGTCGATCTGTGACCGAGTGGAGCCCGAAGTACGAGGATCTTGAGGATTTAAGGCCTTTCCTGGAAGTTGTCGAGGAAAGAGGCTATTATCAAGGCGAAAACGCTGAAAAGATGCGTGTAGGAGAATACGAAGGAGAAAACGTATTTGTAAGCCCTCAGGACCTAGAATCAAGTTCATACGATTTGATGGCGTCAGCACTTGCGGACAGGATTAATTACGATGTAAGAGTTCCTGAAACTTCACACGACCCAAACGAACAGGTATTGATTACCTCTGAAATCGGCGATGATGGTGAATTAAGGCCTTCAAAACAGGCTGCGGAATCTCTGATAAATACTTATGCGTTTGCGGCCTTGATGGGACAGGCAGATATAATGGACAATACTTCTCGGGACTCCGAAGGAGTCTACGCCTTCGACTTCGAAAACGCAGGAGGAAACATCAATGGAGTATACAGAGCAGTGCGAAACACGGCTCAACAGTCGGCAAGGGAAAATGGCCTTGAACAGTATATAGAGGACTTCGAGACCATAGGTGCGAGAGCCATCGATATGGCAGAAGAAGTCAACCTTGACTCTCTAGCCCAAGAAGCGGCCAGCAGAGGAGTATACCCCGGTCCATACCAAGATATAGAAGATAATATTGAGGCCGCAAGAAATACGGCTAAAGTCTCTGAAGGCCTTACTTTCTCGCCAGAATCCTCTAGTGAAGATGAAGGCGTAGAGCTTCTTTGACTAAAAAAGCGGCTTTGTTCAAGAACCCTTTTTGAACACGGACTTTTTGAACATAGAATCAAGTTTTTGAACAGAACCCACTTTTTGAACAAGGCCTTAAAAAGCAAAAGCTTTATATAATTACTATTAGTAAGTAACAAATACAAGGTGAAAAACTCAATGGAAGATGAAATTTATACAGTGGATACTGAAGTAAAGGCGTATAGAACACTTAGAGAACATGCAGACAATATCGAGGAGGCTCCCTCAGATATGAATGTCTCGGACTATGATGCTCTTGTCGAGATTGATGATGAAACATACGGAGTAGAGTTCGATGGGGCCCAAGCCAAGGCCGAGAAGGCTCTAAGAGAAGCAGGTGCCGTAGTTGACGGTGCCAGAGAAAGAAGAGGCTCCAAGAGCGGGGGAATTGTCTCCGAAACTATGGCCCGAGATATGACTGTTGAACAGGCCGTCAATGATGGACTTGAACCGGGTGAAGAAAGAAATAACGGCGAAGACCTAGACGCTGTTACGGGCTCAACAAACCTGCGTTATGGCCTCAATAAGGTCCAGTCCGAGTAACTTACTATCTTCTTTTCTACTTTATCTTGCTACCGATACTCATCTCTTGATCTGAGGACAACAACGAGACCGTACCTGAATCATCTTCGGCAGCAAGCATCATGCATTCACTTTTCTCGCCCCGGAGTTGTGCTGGCTCAAGATTCGCTAAAACTACTACTTTACGGCCTTCAAGCTCTTCTTTTGCGTAATGGTTTTTGAGGCCTGCACAGGTCTGAAGAGTTGTTCCTCCGACGTTGACCTGCACCTTATACAGTTTGTCAGCGTTCGGATGCTCCTGTACTTCCTGGACCTCTCCAATCCGTAGATCCATCTCCCCGAACTCTTCAAAGCTTACGGTTTCAGCGTTCAAAACGTGATCCTCAATCTTTGCATCTTCCGATTCGTCTTCCATTCTATCTTCCTCTTCTCTCTGACCTGATACATCAATCTTCTCAAATAATATCTCTCTATCTCCAAGCTCGTGGCCCGCTTCCAAGACCTCGACAGAACCTTCCGAAAGAAGATCATACTCGCTATCAATCCGTGTATCTTCGTTGAGCATCTCCATGATCCTTTCACTGCTTTCCGGGATGAAAGGGTATAACGCAGCACCAAGTTTGTGGATTATCTGGATAGCCACGTAGATTGTTTCTTCTCTACGGGCCTCATTGTTCCATGGCTCCTCCTCTGAAAGATATCTGTCGCCTACCCTGGCGAGGTCAAGGCCTTTCTCCAGAGCTTCTTTCGGTTTCCGGTTCTCGAATCTTGAATTATACTCTCGTACAAGGCCTTCTATCTCCTGAAGGATCTCTCTATCCTTCTCTTTGAGATCAGCCTCTGGTACCTCGTTGTCAAACCACTGCTCTGCCAGGCTAAGAGTCCTGTTGACGAAGTTACCGACGGTATCGTTCAGTACGTTATTGATCTCGGATTCGAAGTCATCCCAGGAAAAGTTGGTGTCGTGGTCGGTTGGCAGCATCTTCGCAAGGTAAAACCTCCAGTAATCTGCAGGGTAGTAATCTGTAGCCTCCTCTATATCTATTCCTATGCCTCTGCTTTTTGAGAAAGGCTGGCTTTCCCACATCATATACTGCTGAATGAACTCGTACTCTGGAAGACCATACTCGATTTCTTCATTTCGAGAGCCGAGAAGCATCGTCGGCCAGATGACTGTATGAAAAATTGCGTTGTCCTTTCCGATAGAGTAGAAAATATCTGCATCAGTGTTCCAGTGCTTCTTCCACTCGTCTGAGTCTTGGAAAAGCTCTCTGGTAAACCCGATGTATCCGATCGGTGCGTCAAACCACACGTAAAGCACTTTTTCATCGTAGACATCTGGATCGAGCCTTGGAATGTCAAGGCCTTCCTCTTCAATTCTTTTATTTACTCTTTTGACAGGAACCTCGAATCCCCAATCCTGATCTCTTGTAATCGACCGGTCCTCGGCCTCATCAAGATCATGCAGAATCTGTTTCTCCATGTTCTCAGGTACAGGCTCTTTATCTTCTATCCAGGCCCTGATCTCCTCCTTGTACTCTGTCAGGTCTAGGAACAGATGGTCAGTATCTCTGAACTCTATGTTGTGGCCGTTACAGATCTGACATTCAGGATTTTCAATTTCGGTTGGTTCAACCAGTTTCCCACAGTCATCACACTGGTCACCACGTGCAAGGCCTCCACAGTGAGGACATTCTCCTTCAATATATCTATCAGGCAGGAATCTTTCATCGTCATTACAGTAGGCCATGTTCTGTGTTTTTTCGTTGATCAGGCCGTTGCAGTACAGCTCTTCAAACATGTCTTGAGTCTGTTTCCTGTTGTATTCTGAGTGGGTATCTGAGAAGATTGTGAAATCGACGTCCAGGCTTTCGTAGGCCTCTTTCACTTTCTTGGTCTGCTCGTCCTTGATGTCGCGAGGGTCCTTTCCACGTTCCAAGGCCTCCAGTTCCAGTGGTGTTCCGTGGACGTCGCCTCCGCAGACGAAGATATTTTCGGTTCCTCTCACATCGTAGTATCTGTGAAGTAATTCTGCTGGAAGTACTGAACCTGCCATATTCCCCAGGTGCGGTACTCCGTGGATGTAAGGTAGTGCTGATGTGATCGTAACTCGTTCTTCGTCTGCGATAAATATTCACCTACACAATCATTGCAGAGCAATTCTTTAAACTGCTTTCTTCCCAGTAAACACGATATGGAGATCATCTTCGCCACCGGCAACTCAGGAAAAGTAGAGGAAATGCAGCCAATATTCAAAGACACAGACTACTCGCTGAAACAGCAGCCAGCAGAAATCGAGGAAATCGACGCACTGAACGTAGAGGACGTGGCGAGGAGAAAGGCGAAAGACGCTGCAGAGGCCCTTGGAGAAGACTTCGTGCTGGTGGAAGATACAGGATTCTACGTGGAAGGTCTAAACGGTTTTCCGGGTGCAAAGGCCTCGTTCTTCGACTATACATGCGGAGCAGAAAACCTGCTGAAATTACTGGAAGAAAAAGATAATAGAAAGGCCTACTTCAAGACTGCTGTCGCTCTATACCATGAAGGAGAGGTAGAGGTCTTCACAGGAAAAATGACGGGTAGAGTTCCAGAGGAGTCGAGAGGAGAGGCCGTGGAGGAACTTCCTTACAACAGCATTATAGCGCCAGATCATGGAGAGGGTAAGACACTGGCCCAGAACTCTGAACTGAAGGATGAAAATTTTATGCGGGTTGAGGCCACTGAGAAGTTCATTGAATGGCTGAAGGATAACGGCCTCTAGATAATCTTCTTGCCTAACCGGTGAAGACTGGAAAGACCGTAATCCGGTTCTTCAAGGCCTTCTGCTTTCTTAAGCTCTTCCTCATTCAGTTCTCCTGACATGACTGCTACCGTTGTCATTCCCAGTTCGTTTCCAAGAACTATATCCTCCTTCCGGTCCCCGATCATCACGGAGTTACCAGGATAGTATGAGAAGTAGTCTCTGAAAACATCCTGAAACTCTTCAGAAGGCTTACCAAGGTTTACAGTATCTGTAAACTCTCTGATAGCTGCATTTATCGAGGCCTGATGCGGCTGAAGGCCTGAACTTTTCTCGAAGTATCTCTGATTGCTTAGTGTAAATACCTTGCCTTTTCGGCTTCTCTCCATTACCTTAGAGAGTTTATCGTATGTAAACTTTCTGTCAAGGCCTACAACAGTGTTCCGTGCTGTCTCTGTTACCTTGATGTCTTTTCTGCCCAGTTCCTCGATAAGCCCGGATTCTCCTACAGTAAAGGCCTTGTTGATATCGTTCTGGTAGAGATGCTGCGCTGCAACGTAGGCCGAGTTAAGTATATCTTGCTCCTCCGCCATTATTCCATTAGAAGTCAACCTGCGAGCATAGGCCTTTCTCGAGATCAGAGAGTTATCCGTATGGAACTTCACGCGTTTACCTGAATCCCGAAGCCTTGAAACCAGTTCTTCGGCCCCGATAACTGTATTATCCCATTTCAGAAGAGTTCTCTCAATATCGATGAAGAAAGTATTTTTCTCAATTATCTCTTCCATAAGTAAACAATCTTAGGTAAAGATTGATAATTCTGAACTGAGGGCCTCGACGGTAATCTTTAATTCGAGACTGTGTTAATAATTATTTAACATGGAAAAATTCACTGTAGTTTTGTTTTTGCTTCTTTTTGTTGGAGCTGTATCAGCTCAGACAGCCTCCGCTAGCGACCTTAATGAGCAAGTTGTAGATGTTGATGGTGATGGAGACTTTGTAATGGGTCGTGCTGTAGAAAATACTTTTACCTATCGTATAAATAACCCGTATCAGCCGATTGATACGGCTCTAGCTATAGATGATTCTGGAAGTATGGATACATCAAACCTTGTTGGGCCTGCTAAAGATGCAGCTAAGACCTACGTTGAGGAAACTAATATAAATAAAGGGGATAAAAATGGTGTAGTCTTCTTTGAGAGTTCTGCGACTACAGAACAGTCTCTTACGTCGAGTAAAAGCAGTGCAAAGAATGCTATAAATGGTCTTACTGGTGATGGTGGAACGAATCTGCCTGGAGGTGTTTCTGAGGCCCGTAGTGTGCTTAATTCCGGTGATAACCCTGTACAGGTAATGATTGTTCTTGGAGATGGTGATGGCGGCGACCCAAAAAGTGAGGCCGATTCCGCGAGAGCCGATGGTATAGAAGTTCATGGTATAATGTTTGGAGGTGGTGCGGATTCAGGAGAATTTGAGAGTTTAACGGGTGCTGATGCTTGCTCTACTTCTTCTTTTGAAAATGACGATGGTGATAATTGTTGGTATGCCGAACAGGATACTGTTACCTCGGTTTACAGTGCAATACAGGAAGAGGTTACGGCTGAAACAGAGGCGGATTTGAACGTAGTTCTTCCTGATCATGCCGTCCCTATAACGACCTATGACTCATCGACAGATGTCGGCGGAGGTTATACTCGGTACAGAATCAATGATGTGAATTCATCTGCTGGAACTCATTCTAAATCCTTCAGATGGTATCCTGGCGAAGAAGGCCCTGCAGATGTTAAGACAGCTGAATCGTATCTCAGTCTGAATGTGGAGGGTTCAACTAAAACGTACTATTTCGATGATTCGAGAAGTGAAGATGTGAAGTATGTGGATCTTAACATCTCTGACGTGACTGTTGAAAGGGTTGAGGATTCTGTAGACCTGGATATTACCTTGAGAAACAAGGGGGATATATCATCTAAGGAACGTTACCTGAGTATTTCGGATGAGGACGGTAACTATATCAACCGCACTATCCCGCCAATTTCGTCTGGCGGAAGCTATGAAGAAAATTTCAGTGTAGGAGGAAATCACAATGTTTTTCAGGATGCGGATAGGATATCTGCTCATTTTGATTTTCAAGGTGTTTTTGACAGTCTGCCTGTAGGTGAGGGCCAGATACTGGAACCTGATGAAGGCAATAACAAGAAATCTTTAGGTTATCCTGTTGCTCTTGAATCTACCTCTCCTGATGATGTACAGTGGAACGATACATTCCAGTTCTCGCTTGACTTCGATCATTATTTTGCTGATGTTGTCCAGGGTACTTATGACCTGTATGTAGATGGGAATCTTGTTCGAGAAGATGCACAGTATAATAAACCTGCAGAAGGTACGTTGAGAACCGATCCGATAAAAAATGATGACTCCCGTATATGGTATAATATTACAAGCGAGGTGATAGGGCCTTATGGAGCTAGATCTGTTTTCGAGCATAGTTATTATGTGAGGAATCCGAGGCCTGAGATCTATGCCTCTGAGCCGAAGAACCTGAATCCTGTGTATGAGAAGCCTGTGCGGTTGAGGGCCTATGTTGATGATGAGAACAATGTAGAGAATCCTGATGATCTTGATGTCAGGGTCTATAATCAGGATACAGGCCAGTTGTTGACTGAGGAGACTGGTGTTCCTCCTCGTTCCAGTGTAACTTATGACTGGCCTGATGCAGATCAGCCTGGTAAGGTTTACAGGTGGAATGTGACTGTTTCGGATCGCTGGCATACAATTTCCGAGGTTTTCCGTTTCAGGAAGTCAACCCGTAACAGTTACCGGGCAGAGACGCAAAGTGATTACAGTTACTCGGCTGTCGTGACTTCTGCCGGCAGTCCAGGCAGCTTCGAGTACTCGGTGAACAATCCTCTTGACTTCGATAAAAACAGTATGGAGACCAGTCTTTCTGGGGTTAACGCTAATTTTGCTGATGGCTCGGATTCAAAGAGTTACTCTTTGCCGAGTGAGAGCTCTAAAACCTTTGATATAGTTGTATCGCCGGATCAAACCAGTACAGGGCAGCAGTATCTTACGGTTACTACTGAAAACCTTAATCTAGGGATAAAGAATACTGACAGAATTCCTGTATATGTTAGAGAAGATGCAAAGAGAAGCTATGATGTGCCAGGCCTTGGATTGATTCAGCTACTGGTTATAATGCTTTCATCCACGGCCTTGTTTTACAGAAAGGTTTAATCTTCTTTGTTGCCGACTACTCTAACGATGTAGCCTGCTACTCTGTTTCTCAGCTTCTTCGACCTGAATTCGTCCATATCCTTGAGTTCTTCCTTGTTTTCGTCGAAGTCATCGGAAAACCTTTCCTCGTCAGCACTTACCAAGTCCTTGGCAAGCCTCTTAACGTAGGTTTGTCGTACACGTCCCATTGTCTCAAGATTTAAAGCCAAACTTCTTAAACCAACCGGCATACAGCCTCGAAAACCTGAGATTTTACCTGCTCCAGACAGCTCCAAAGACAGTCTTCCAGGCCCTATCTGCCTTTGCAGTCAACCGTGTCTCTTCCATACCTGTGTTTCGGGCCTCATGGTAGAGTTCTTCAGGAGACCTGTCTGTGAAACCATCAAAAGCTATACCATTTTCAATTGACGGAAGGCCCATGGCTCTTTCAGTAACGGTTGAGGGAAGATCCTCACTTACAGTCCCTGATATGAGTGTGTTTCCATCGTATCCGTCTCGGGATATCGCTAGATTGTATCCCTGATCGGCCTGTATGCAAGTTGTTAGAAGTTCGTTGAGCTCATCGCCAGGCGTTCTATCGGTGGAGTAAATATCTGATGCGGATTGGCGGTACTGTAACAAGAGATCATCTCCTGTTACTTTCAGGAAGTCCAGAGCCTCCTGTACGTCCTTTCCCTCTGCGTAGAATATAGGTTTTTCCTGTCTGATCGGTTTAATGTATTCAGAATTATTTCCTGCTGCTGATGCCATAAATAGGCCAGAGGTCTCAAGTTTTATCTTTGGTTCGGAGCCGAAAACCACATTAATCTATGCATTGATATGTTCAGATATGACCGAGCTTCTGTACTATCCGGGAAATGAATACGATAAAGAGTTTGAATCCGTGGTCAGGGAGGCCAGAGAGGTTGATGGCTACATCTGCCTGGAAGAAACCCTTTTCTACAAGGAAGGTGGGGGCCAGCCAGCGGATCAAGGCAAGATCTCATGGGATGGAGGTGAGGCCGAAGTAGTTGATGTGCAGAAAGACCATGGAGAGATAAGACACTACATAGAAGGGGATTTCCCGAAGCCGGGGCGGAAAGTCCACGGCGAGATCGACTGGGAGCGACGTTACAAGCATATGAGGATGCATACGGCCCAGCACGTACTCTCGTGGATTGCTTTGAACCAGTATGGTGCGACTACCGCAGGTAATCAGATTCATGAAGATCAGTCAAGGATAGACTTCAAGCCTGTAGATTTCAATGAGGAAGACGTGATGAAGATTGAGAAAGAGGCAAACGCATTGATTGATAAAGGTCTTGAAGTGGAGAAGAAGGAGATGGATCGTGAAATGGTTGAGGAACAGGTGAAAGAAGGCCGTACCAATCTGGAGTTAATCCCTGACAGTATTGACCCGTTGAGGACTGTTATTATAGGCGAAGACGATATCTGTCCGTGTGGAGGCACTCACGTCGATAATATAAATGAGATCGGAGGGATCAGCATCGTGAACAGGGTTTCGAAAGGCGCGAACGTTGAAAGACTGGAGTTCGAGCTGGAGTAGTTACTCTCTCTCCAGTACCTCAGTATATTTTCATCTTCTTCATCTTTTCCAAAGGCCTTGTCCCGGTTTAACGGCCATGCCTGCCTTGAACCTTTGTTAAATGATTCCATATTAACTCTGTAAAGCGGGCCTACAGATGCGATTATCTCGCGTACATATGCGTTCTCAAAACTGTAGTCTCGATCGTCAGGTGATTCGATGGTGGCTGTAGGTACTTCTCCCGGTAGTTCAGGCATTTTTCCTCTAAAAAATTGTTCATGTAGAAATTTTGTTTCCGTACCTGTTTATTCCCTAGGGTATATCTCTTCGCCGTGGAGAACTATCCTTGTATCTTCGTGTAGGTGGAGTGCAAATTCATCGCTGAAGATGGCTGTGATAGATGCGTTTTCAAGTTCGAGTCCTTCCTCATCTTTCATCCTGCTTCGAAGTTCTTCAGGCCTCTCCACCTCTGCCAGATCATCGGTATCGATATCTGTCTTGACGAATACTATGTCATCGTCTCCCCGGTTGAATACTATGTCCGCTTTCTTCACTTTTTCTTCACCGCCTTCTGCTCGTAGAACTCATCCTTTTTCCTCTGCTGTTTGTCCTTCTGGCTGTCCGGCTTGTTCGATCTAGGTCTTCCCGTTTCAGGATCTTTCCTGAAGGTCAGGTCTATAAGCTTCAGGAACTGGTTCATAGCCTCTCCGATCTCGGAGGGTTCATCGGCATGACCTTCTACACCGGGTTCTCCCTCGAATACAAGGCCTCTGTCGGAGATATAATCAAGAAGGATGAGGTCATGGTCTATCACCATTACAGGTTTCTCAGTCTTCCGTGCGAACCTCTTTATCACTCTACCAAGGTCTACACGTGACTCGACATCGAGGTAGGCCGAGGGCTCGTCTAGTACGTATAAATCCGCGTCTCGGGATAGACAGATCGCTACCCCTACTTTTTGAAGCTCTCCACCAGACAGATCACTGATGTTCTGTTCGTAAAGGTCTTCGATTCCCAGAGGCTCGGAGATCCTGTTCTTGAACTTTTTGTTCTTAGGGTTTACGTGTTGAGAGATCACAGCCTCTACGTTTGCATCGTTTGACTTCAGGTACTGTGGCTTGAAAGATAAATCGACTTCCGGGGACTTGCCGGAGTCAGGTTCGAGTGCGCCTGCAAGCATCTTCGCAAAAGTGGTCTTTCCCAGGCCGTTCTCTCCGAAGATTCCAAGCACCTCTTCCTCATGCAGTATTCCTGATTCAACATTCAGAGAGAACTTTTCTTCACCAAAGCTTTTCTCCAATTCCGGATACCTGGAAACCGTTGATTTCCGCTCCACTTGGCTTCTCTTCGTCCTCTTGAAGTTGATTGATTCGTCTCTGATCTGCAAGTTATGTGTTTTAAGATAGCCATCGAGGTACTGATTGATGCCCTCACGAGTAGAAAGAGCATTAGAAACCATTCCGTAGGCCCCAGCCTCTCCATGGAATACATGGACTGCATCAGAAACCAGGTCAAGTGTTGCCAAGTCGTGCTCAACTACAAGTACTGCAGCATCCTCTGAAAGCGTTCTGATTGCCTCTCCAATGTTCAGCCTTTGTTTTACATCGAGGAAGGATGACGGCTCGTCGAACATGTAAAGATCGGCGTCTTTAACCATTGTAGCTGCGATAGCCACTCGCTGAAGCTCTCCGCCCGAAAGCTCATCCAGCCCTCTATCCATCAAATGTTCAATATTGGTTTTCTCCGCTACATCTTCAATAACATCTCTTTCATCCTCTTTATCAAGCAAATCCTTGACTGTACCCTCGTGGAAATCCGGGATTTTATCGACCTGCTGAGGCTTGAAGGCCGAGGTGACTTCTCCTTCAGCGAGCTCTTTGAAATGGTTCTGAAGGCCTGTTCCACGGTATTCTTTCTTGATTTTATCCCAACCGGGCTCTTCCTCGAACTGGCCCAGGTTTGGCTTGATATCTCCTGAAAGTATCTTAAGGGCTGTAGATTTACCTATTCCGTTCCGACCGAGTATACCTGTTACGCGACCTTCTTTAGGTTCTGGAAGGCCGTAAAGCCGGAAAGCGTTTTCCCCGTACTGATGTATTTTTTCTCCGAACTCGCGGTCAAGTCTGACCAGTTGTATGGCGCCATCGTAGGGATACTTGTTAATCGCCATCTTGTGGGCCTCCATCACGTTTTCATTGTCGATGTGGAGATGGCCTTCTTCATCGAGGTGGAAACCTCCTTCCCTGCCTGACCTGTTCAACGGGTCGTACTTGATGACTGTTTCCTTCGCCAGGTCAGGCTCAATCTTCTCCTGATTGATTACAACAATGAAGTTCTTTGCGTTTTTCTCCGTGCTCATAAACTTGATATAAACCGTGAGATTAATTAAAACAATCATGAAGGAGTTCAAAATCAGGGAAGTAAGGCCTTCTGATACGGAAGATATGGAAGAAACTACCCGCAAATCATGGATACAGGGTCAGAAAGCCTTTCTCACAGATGAAGAACTGGGGCTGGCCAGTGGAAGCGAGGAGTTCCGGAAGACTGAGCAAGACATACAGAGTCGACTGGAGAAAGACGATACTTTTGTGCTGGTCGCGGAAGTAGATGGAAAAGTAGTAGGCAGGATAAGGATGGCCTGGGCCGGTGAAGCCGATTCATTCGTAAATCCTGGGGAGGCCCAGCTAAGATCCATGTACGTCCACCCGGATCATTGGCGTAAAGGTATAGGCACTGCGCTTGTAGAAAAGGCCTTTGAAAGGGTTCCTAGCAGATTTCATGCTTTCGTGGTTGAAGTCTTCGAGGATAATGAGAGTGCTTTCGGATTTTATCGTGATCTGGGTTATTACTTTGTAGAAGAGAGTACTCTGGGCCCGGAAGATATCAGTATTCTTACAGAGGATAGAAAGACTTTGATTATGCGGAAATATAGATAATAAGGGAGAAAAAGAGGAATGTTTATTCGAATGATAGTGCGTATTTCTCTCCGGTGATCTGTTCGATAAGTTTCTCAAACTCGTCTGTAGAGAGGTTGATCTTTCCTTCGTAGTCTTCGTCGACGACGATCTTCTTGTACTGGCCGTCAGGGCTGAAAACCGTGTTGATCGATTCGATTTCAGCCGGGCTGAGAAGGCCTTTGATGACTTCTTTGTCGTTTTCTGACTTCTCTACTACTCTGATTGATTTACCGATTTCGTCGGCGAGCTGTTTGACGATGTCGCCGCTTCTACCAACTACTTTGGCCCCATCTCCTTCTGCTGTGACGATTACCACTACGTTTTCTGTGTCGTAGGCGTGTTTTATCTCTGAATCACGGAGTGAGCCATATTCGTTGCTTAAGTCCTGTAATGTTCTCGAGATTTTGATTTCCAGATCGGATATTTCACCGTTCTCGTACTTCTCTTCGCAACTGCTGCAGAGCACATCGCTCTTCAAGCAGACGTTACATATTGGAGCCTTCATAGATATACACGAGCAGTGAAAAATTAAATACCTGCGGACTCAAAACTCGAGACCGGTTCTCAAAGTACGCCATAACTCGTAGACCGTCACCATGCCCACCAGCACGACGAAGTAGAAAAGACTGTAACTGGCAACTACCTGGCCTATAAGACCTATGCCTACAGCAGCCGTTCTGAACTCGAAACCTGCGTACGGAGAGATAAACGATTTCGCTATGCCCTCCATCTCGTACCGAATGGTCTCACTGAGGAAGATAATCATCAGCACTGGGATGGCAACGTATCTATCCACTACAGGCGACAGGAAAGCAGTCAGCAGAGCGAAGAACTCGACTGATTTCTGGGAAAACAGAACCTTGAACTCGTCCCTGTCTGTCAAACTGACCGTGGAGGACGTCCTCTCCGCAAAGCGGTAGGTAAGCAGTGAAAGCAAAACCGCAAGGCCTGATAGAAAAGCACTGCTGTACGAAAAGTAAAGTACTGGAACAATCAACGACAACAGGCCCGCAAGCCCGAGCAAGGCCTCATCTTCAGCCTTCATATCTGATACTTGTCCGTAAAGATGTAAGAACCTTTCGGCTTGAGGAAAAAAGAAATATTGAGAATAAGGGCGAAAGACCCCTCAGCGCTTCCACGTCAGAAACAAAGGGGGGGAGGGGTTTTTGTCGGTGACGTTGAAAAGGCCGAGTTAAAGGCCTTTCGCCTGTTGAAATATAGGTTTTTAGGGAGGAAAGCCTGTCGAAGGGGGGGGGAGGGGTTTTCGAGTAGAGGCCTTCCTCCGTAATATTATTTTTAGAGGCCGCTAGGCCTCTCTTTCAGTCTTGTTGAAGATCAGAGATCTTCTGTTGTGCAGAAAACCTCCTCTGGTTGATTTCACTTCATGACTTCAAGTCCGAGGTCGTTGACATCGCCTTTTACTTCGGTTTCGTCTTCTTCGTCAAGTTCTCCTAGGACGTAAGGTGATTTCACGCCTGTAATTATGGAGATGACTTGGAGTTTCCCTTTTAGATCGTCTCTGATCCTTGCACCCCAGATTACCTGAGCTGAACGATCCAGTTTATCGGTTACGAGCTGGCCTACGTCGTTGATTTCGTTGAGGGTGAGGTCTTGGCCTCCAGCAACATGTAGGAGTGCTCCGTTGGCTCCATCGAATTCTACATCAAGCAAAGGGTTGGATAGTGCTTCGTGGATTGCTTCTTTTCCCTTGTTGTTTGTATCCGATTCTCCGTATCCTACAACTGCGACTCCACCTTCGTTCATCACTGCCTGGACGTCTGCGTAGTCCAGGTTGACCAGTGAAGGCTTTGAGATTGTCTCTGTGATTCCCTTAATCATTGTGGTGATCAGCTCGTCTGCGACGCCGAAGGCCTGGTCCAGAGGCATATCTCCTGCGATATCAAGTAATTTATCGTTTTCTATCACGATTGCCGTGTCAACGTGCTGCCTTAGTTTGTAGAGGCCGTCTTCTGCCTTGCTCATGCGTGCGCCTTCGATTGAAAAAGGCATGGTAACTGTTCCGATCACGATGCAGTCTTCTTTCTTTGCTATCTCTGCAAGTACTGGTGCTGCTCCTGTACCGGTTCCTCCACCCATTCCGGCGGTCAAAAAGACCATGTCTGCTTCTTTGAACAGATTTCTTAGTTCGGCCCTGTTTTCTTCCGCTGAGCGCGCTCCTTTCTCTGGTTTGCCGCCAGCTCCGAGGCCTCGTGTCAAGTCTTTTCCTACAAGTATTTTTCTGTCGGCGGAGGCCATTTCCAGGTGCTGTTTGTCGGTATTAATTGCTACGGTGTCTGCTCCTTCCACTTCTTTGTTCTGGATTCGAGTTACTTGGTTGTTTCCTGCTCCCCCGATACCTACTACTAGTATTCTTGCATCCTTTACGTCATCAAGATTTTCGGTGGCATTCTGGCCTTCATTCTGAGCGTCTGGCGTGTTGTCGATTATAGATTCCATTGTATTCTACCCGCCCCCGGCAAGGATTGACCTAACCTTTTTAAAGCGGCAAAGCTAATTCTACGATAGAACTAATTGAACCAAATTCCCAACATGTTTCGACAATACGATTCCCGACTTGAACTTCCCAATTCAAGTCTGACTCAAACTCACTTCCCAATGAGTTTGAAACATGATCGATCTCAGTTCGTGTCCCACCACGAACAGTGATCAAGTCTTATAATCTAACATTTTCTAAGCTTGTTTATAAATCTTCGGTAATTTGAGCTGTTAAACGCTGTTCATCCATCATCAACACCGATTGTTCACGACCGTTCATACTATTGCTAAAGAACGTTTTCAAGGCCTGAACCGGAAATATTACCTCGCCTCCAGTTGAAACCAAGGATGTATCGATATTCTTCTAAAAGTTTCAATCCCAATTACAATATATGGTTAATATTGAGACAGTTCAGAAAGTGGCCGACAACGCAAGGATCAAACTTGATGAAGAGGAGGCAGAAGAGTTCAGAGAAGACTTTGAGAACATCCTGGAAAAGTTCTCATCCCTTGACGAGGTCAATACTGAAGACGTGGAACCATCTTTCCACCCTGTCGAAGTTGACTCCAAGACTAGGGATGATGAGGTAGAGGAAACACTTGACAGGGAACAGGTATTCCAGAATACGGAAAACAATGAAGGAAATTACTTCAAGGGCCCAAGTGCCTGAAAAGCCCTACAGACCATGAAAATAGGGATAGTATCCGACACCCACGACAACATAGACGAGGCCCGTAGAGCCGCTGATTTCTTCGAAGGAAAAGTTCAGAAAGTAATCCACTGCGGCGACATAATCGCACCTTTTACAGCCGAGATATTCGACCGCGACTTCGATTTCTACGCAGTCAGAGGTAACAACGACGGCGAATGGAACCTGAAGTCAACGATTGAAGAGTTCGGAGAGTTCCACAATAACATACTAGAGCTGGAAATCGACAGCCTGAATCTGGCAGTATACCACGGAACCGAAGAGGAGATAGTAAAAGGCCTTGTAGAGAAGGACTACGACTACTTTTTCAGAGGCCATACGCATGAGAGAAAGCTGGAGAACTGGGATGGAACTGTAGAGGTTAACCCTGGTGGAATCGAACTACCGGGCCAGGAGGAGAGCTTCTCGGTTGCGATCCTAAATGCCGAGAGTAGAGAGATAAAGTTTGAGGTGTTCGAGTAGTTATGCAGCTTGAATGTCCTGACTGCGGCGGCGAAATGAGTTTCCAGGGATACCGGCCTCTATTCCCGAAATGCACGTCCTGCAGCAACAATTTCCATATAGATAGCTGTGTCCGGAAAGATTGAATTTTTAAGATTCTTCACCTAACATCCGTTTATGACTGTGGAAAAGGTTCTCAAAGGAGAAAAAGAAATCGACCACGAAAGATTTTATACCGAACTGGAAAAGAAGAACGAACAACTCAACTTCATGCGGGAAATACAGAAGATTGACAGCGGGGAATCCGGGCCTCTGAAAGGAATACCTTTTGTCGCGAAAGACGCTATCTGTACTGAAAACGTTACTACGAGTGCAGGCTCCAAGATACTTGAAAATTACAGGCCTGTATTCGATGCCACAGTCGTTGAAAGACTGAAGGAGTCAGGTGCCACTTTCTATGGGAAGACCCAGCAGGACGAGTTCGGCTTTGGAACCTTCTCCACCAACTGCGCATTTGGAACACCGAAAAACCCTCATGATGAGGAAAGAGTGGTCGGTGGATCGTCTGGAGGAGCAGGAGCGATCGTCGCAGCCATGGATCAGCCGATTATCTCTCTAGGAGAATCAACAGGAGGATCGATCACCAACCCTGCCGCATATAACGGAGTCGTCGGAGTCACACCAACCTATGGAAGAGTATCACGTTACGGCCTAGTAGACTACGCGAACTCCCTTGACAAGATCGGAGTTCTCGCAAAGACAGTCTTCGGAGCTGCGAAAGGCCTGGAAGTGATCGCAGGAGAGGACGAAAACGATCAGACTACAAGCTCGAAAGAAGTACCTGAATATTCCAATTTAGAGGAGACCAAAGGGAGACTAGCGGTCCCGAGACAGTACCTGGAGCTTGACGGCGTAGAAAAAGGAGTAATGGATAACTTCAAGGCCTCTATCGAGGAACTGGAGGAGAAAGGCTTCGAAGTGGAGGAAGTCGACATGCCTCTTCTATCCGCAGATGTTGCTGTACCGGCGTACTACGTTCTCGCAATGAGTGAGGCTTCTACAAATCTTGCAAAGATGTCAGGTATGCGTTATGGTCTGGAGAAAAATCCTGAAGAGTTTGATGATTTCAACGAGTACTTTTCAGAAGTCAGAAGTGAAGGCTTCGGCGAAGAGGCAAAGAGAAGGATTTTGCTTGGAACTTATACACGACAAGCAGGTTACCGTGATGATTACTACATCAAGGCCGCTAAAGTCAGGACTAAGATTATTAATCAGTATCAGGAAGTGTTTGATGATTACGATGCAGTTATCTCTCCTTCAATGCCGAATATTGCACCGAAGATTGAGGAGGCTGAATCTATGAGCCCAGAGGAAATCTACGCTATGGATACTTTGACTGTTGGGCCTAACCTGGCAGGTATGCCGATGATCAGCGTGCCGAACGGAAAGTCTAACGGAATGCCGACAGGCCTTCACATCGTTGGCGATCACTTTTGCGAGGAGAGGATTTTTGATATCGCATATACTTTCCAGGGGTAGCTCTCTGATAAGATAAAAAGTTTTGTTCAATTAACCTCATTGAGGGGGAGGGGTTAGGTTTGAGCGCTTCGACAAGAGAGCATGTAGATAATCTTCTGGAACAGGTAGTCGAGGAGCAGCCGCCGCTGGACATAGTCGATGAAGATGTCTGGGCCGGAGTATCGGAGAACATGGCTTGGTTCTTGGTGGATGAGAAAGACGACAGCCTTCTCGACAGTATGGAACAACACGGGGCAAGACTGATGCTTTCTCCTGACCAGAAAAGGATCAGGCCTGGAATATTTGTGGAACTTGTTGAGGCCCTTGATACCGATATCCCTGAGGATGAACTGGTGCAACTGGCTTCATCGATAGAAGGGATTCATTTCTATACTAAAGGCATGGATGATATACAGGACGGTGACAGTGAGAGAAACGATTACCTTACACTTCACGCATTTCTCGAGGAAGAGCTCGGAGATGAAAAACTTGCGGTCAACATGGCAGATAACTACTTTACAGATATCAAGAACCGGAACGACAGGGTTATCTCGGACCTGGATGAAGAATACTTCTCGGCAGAGGAAAGAGAGGCCCTGCGAGATGCCATGAGAGAGGTGGAAGGCGAGCTGGTTGAAGGCCAGAATCTTGATCTCTCAGGCAACGCTATCGGCGATGAAGAGCTTGGACTGAGGCCGAACTACCTCGGTGGGGAACTCGATGTATTGAAGAGAAATCTGGAGGGTAACGATGGCAAAACAGCAGCCCTCTTCGGCCTTATCGGTTCCTACGTCGATATCGCAACTGACTACGATGGCGATGATATCGAGGAATGGGGAAGGAAAGCTGGTCAGGCCTTCCAGATTCACGACGATGTACTGGATCTGGAGAATGAACGTTTCTCCGATCTGAAGGAGGGTCATACCGTTCCGATCTATGTCGCTGAGAGATACCTGCATACCCATCCCGGCGATGAAGAGATGAGTGAGGAGGAGTACCGCGAGATGGGTGAGCAGTTGGCTGAGATCATACAGATGGAAGACCCTGGAGATGCGGAACTTCAACAGGCCTATGATATCATCATGGAAACTCCAGCTCTCGAGGCCTCTGAGAACATGGCAAAGTACCTCACCAATCAGGCGAATGATAGTCTTGATGAAGTTGACTGGGAATCAGAAGAAGATGTAGATAAGATCAAGTACATGACCGAGGTCATGGGCTACATCAGAGAAAAGTAAAAAAGACTTGTATCTTGACTATTCTTTATGACTGAAGTAAAAATAGGCCTAGAAACACACGTACAACTTGATACCAAGACAAAGCTTTTCTGCGGCTGCCCTAACAAGGAAGCCGACGAACCAAATACACATGTATGTGAGACATGTCTAGGCCATCCAGGATCAAAGCCACGACTGAATGATGAGGTACTGGCTCAAGGAGTAAAGACTGCTCAGGCCCTGCAGTGCGAAGTCAATGAAGACATCTTCTTCTCGAGGAAGACCTACTTCTACCCTGACATGAGCAAGAACTACCAGATCACACAATACGAGATCCCAGTAGGACAAGAGGGAAGTTTCGAGGTCAAGATAGGTGATGAAAAGAAAGATATTGGAATCACAAGGCTTCACATCGAGGAAGATCCTGCGAAGCTTGTCCATGAAGGAGGCCAGATTGGGAAGTCAGATTATACAAAAGTAGATTACAACAGGGCCGGGACACCGCTACTGGAGATCGTAACGGATCCGGACTTTAAATCTCCGGAGGAGGCCCGTGCATACCTTCAGCAGCTCGCACAGATGCTGGAGTACCTGGAGGTGTACTTCCCGGAATCCGACTTCGCGATAAAGTCCGACGCCAACATCTCGATCGAAGGCGGGCAGAGAGTCGAAGTAAAGAATATTACAGGAACCGCGGGCATAGAAAAGGCCCTGAGTTACGAGATCACGCGGCAGAAACAGATGAAGAAGAGAGGCCGCGAGGTAGAGCAGGAAACCCGTAACTACGATGCCAACCAAGAGATCACAGAGAAGCTGAGAGAGAAGGAGACTGAGGAAGACTACGGCTACATCTTCGACCCTGACCTCACACGACAGGAGCTATCCAAAAACTACAGAGAGGCCTTGAGAGAGACTATCCCAGAGCTTCCGCATGAGAAGTTTGAGCGTTTCCAGGAAGAGCATGGCCTGGGAGAGAAAATCGTTGAATCACTGGTCTCAGACCCGGAGATCGCAGAGCATTTCGAGGAACTGGCCCGGCAGTACGATGCAGAGCTCGTAGCTTCATGGATGACAGGAGATCTGAAGAAGGTTCTCAATTACAACAGTATGTCTTACTCGGAATCTCCATTGAAGCTTCACTGGCTGAACACGATAATCGGGCTTTTGCACGACGATCAGATATCTGAGAGGAACGCTGAGAAGCTTCTGAGAGAACTTGTCGAAGATCCACAGGAGCCGGATGAGATAATTGAGAAAGAAGATCTGCTGAAGGCCGAGGAATCAGAGACCGACAGCTTTATCGAGGAAGCGATCGAGGAGAACCCGGACGCAGTCGAAGATTATCATTCTGGAGAAGACGAGGCCCTGAACTTCCTTGTCGGACAGGTCATGCAGCGTTCAGGTGGAAAGGCAGATCCGAAAACCGCTCGAGAGAAGCTGGAAGAAAAAATTGAAGCAGAATGAAGGCCGACAGTTTTTTAGAGGAGAAAGGCCTCGAGTTTGAAGAAATTCACCAGGATAACTCGACTCTTGACTGTGATGATGCAGCACGAGAACGCGGTGTTGAAACCTCTCAGATCGCGAAGAGCCTGATAGTTGAACGCGGAGGAGGAAAATTTCACTGTGTGGTCCCTGGCGACAGAACTCTTTCTGCCGGAAAGTTCGGGGAGCACAGACTAGTCGATCCCGAGATATCCAGAGAACTCACTGGCCAGGAATCAGGCACGGTACATCCTTTCTCCACAGATTTAGAGCATTTCATCGATCAAAGGCTTATAGAAGAGGACAGGATCTCCTTCACCACTGGAGACAGCCAGAAAGGTGTAATAATCGATACAGAAGAATTCAGAGAAGGCCTGGAAAAAGCCGGTTTCAGCTTCCATATCGAAGATATCGTGGAGTTCACAGATGAAGACATAGAAAACCTCAAGGAGCAAGGCCTAAACGAAGAAAAAGCCCGTTTCGTTCTGTCGAAAGGCCTTGAAGAACAGTTCCATGAACTATCTACTGGTTCTGATACAGGCATTGTAATTGGTGTACTGGAGGAGTTCAGGAGACATAGCCTTGATTATGACAGCGAAGTTGCAGAAGAAGTTCTATCAAGGGCCGATAGAGAAACTCACATGCAGAAGCTTGTACAGGCCTACGCAGAGGAGGGTAAGCTACCGGAAGAGTCAGGGTACTCGCTGGAAGATGCCGTTGAACATGTACTGAATGAGAATCAGGATACGGTTGAAGACTACAGGGATGGAAAGGATTCAGCGCTCAACTATCTTCTGGGACAGGTCATGAAAAACACAAACGGCCAGGCTGAAGGAGAAGAGGCTCGTAGAGAACTTGAAGAAAGGATAGGTGTCTGAGCTGTGTCCGATGACTTCGATGAAGTGGTGAAGGAACTGGAGGAGTTGATGGCCTCTGTGAAAGGTCAGGATGTAGGCCAGAAAAGGTTTCAAATGTTCGAGATTCTACGTTTCGTAATCAAGAAGCAGTTCGAATTCAGTGACAGAAAGTTGCCGCCGACAGAGAACCGTCTAGAGGAATTAAAGGATTTGAACGGTTATATGTACAAACTGGCTCAAGAGTTTCTGACCTCCAGCAGCACACTTGAGAAGGAGAGGAAGCTGGAAAAGATTACAGGCCATTTCATAAAAAGGCCTCCTGAATAAATAGAGGTCGGCTGATGACTTGTTCAGGCAATTCCTTATTAAACTTCTTCGCTGATAAAATGTGGTATGGAAGGAAAGCCCGCAGAAGAGATAGGGTTCACTGTCCGAAATACACTTTTCTACTCTGTCATTGCGATCGCGCTTTTAACGATTTTGCTCTCCCCCGGACTTGTATCAAATAACTACCTCAGGGCGTTAAACACTGTCTGCCTGGTCGCAATACTAGGTTTGGTTGGAAGAACACTGATAGGAGCGGTTTACTCATTCAAAAAGAACAATCCTCCTGAGCTGCAGGAAGAGCTTCCGACAGTCAGCGTTCTTCTACCGGCTTACAATGAGGAAAAAGTACTTGAAGACACTCTGGAGGCATGTACAGAACTGGACTATCCTGAAGACAAGTACGAAATACTTGTATGCTACGAGGCCGAGTGCTCCGACAGGACAGGGAAGATAGCACAGCAGTACGCAGAAGAATACGAAGTTATCAGAGCGCTTAAAAGAGATGAGGAAGGTGGTGGAAAGGCCCGTGCGACAAATTATGCATTGGAGCATGCAGATAATGAGATTATAGGTTTGATAGATGCTGATCACCGGTACAGGCCTGATGCCTTGAAGAAGGCGGTCAGATGGTTCCGGAGGGAAGATGTCTGGTGTGTTAAGGGCCGTTGCTACGGAAGAAATCCGGAGAGCTCTCTCATGACTTTGCATGCTACACTTGAACGGCATATCGCGGAAAGGATAGATATCTATGCCCGGCACGTGATGAACGGATTCGGTTTCTTCGGTGGCGGACAGGCCTTTTTCAGGCGTGACGTGTTTGAGGAGCTTGGGACTTTCTCAGAGCGTACGTTAGTCGAGGATATTGATATGTCGGCAGAGATTCAGAGAGCAGGTAAACAGATAGCCGTAGATATGGATGTCGTAACATTTGAAGAGAACCCTGCCGACCTGAATGCGTGGTGGCAACAGAGGATGCGGTGGACGCGTGGGTGGATGCAGGTAGCACTTAGACATACTATAGGTTTCTCCAGGGAGAAAAAGCTTCCACTGAAAAAGAGGATCGACGGAGCCTTCACATTGGGATATGCAATAGTGCCTTCTTTCTTGGTCGTTTTACTACCCCTAACCTACCTGAACTTATTTACTTCAGTGGAAACACAGGTATTCCTTCCTTACTCACAAGTACTTTGGGGTATAGCAGCGGTAGCACCTTTCACACTTTCCATGCTTGTCTTCTTCCACGACAGAAAAGAGTACAGACATCTGCCTAGAGAACTCCTGGCCTCAATCACTCTATGGGGCTACTTCTTCTGTCAGGCCCTTGTCCATATAACATCCTTCATCGACGAATTCATACTTGATAAAAAGAATGTATTCGTCACAACCACCAGAGTAGGCGACTAGAAAAGGCCTTTAACTCAGTTTTTTGCTTTACTTCCCTCCCCCTGAACTTTGAACATCACTTCAAGGCCTTCCTCATCTGAATATATCCTCAAAGGAACTTTGTCGCCTGTTGGCTGTGAGATCTTCCAGTCCTCGCCTTCAAGCCTGACCGCATTCTCATCTTGTATAGCATCGATTATATCCTGCAGAAAGTCAGAAGCCTCATCTTTGTCAAGTACAAACTGTTTGTCAACACTCATGTTATCACAGAAAAAGAATGAAAAGTAGAAAGATTAAAACAGGAAGGCCGAAAAGCTGACGCTTTCCTGAAATAGCTAACTCAAAGAGAGTTCTCTTATGCAAACATCTCGTTTGGATGGATGTTTCCATCCGATAGGAAGTCCTTCTCAACGCCCATGTTGCCCTCTTTCAGATCCTTGATTGCGGACTCGAAGTCTTCCATCTCGATTTCGGCCTCAGATACGTCCTCATTTTTCTCCAAGGTGTTGACAGCGGCCTGTTTAGCGATCTGCTTTATGTCACGGCCCGTGAATCCTTCTTCGAACTGTCCTGCGATTGCAGTGTAGTTCACATCGTCCGCAACCTTCATTCTGCGGGTATGTATCCTGAGGATTTCCTCCTTCGACTCTGTATCGGGTATAGGTACCTCGATCGCACTGCATCTGTTAAGCAGAGCTGGATCCATGATATCCGGCGTGTTTGTAGCAAAGATGCTGATTACTCCGGAATCCTTCTCGGTGTCGAGGCCATCAAGCTCGGAAAGAAGTTGAGACATAGTTCTTTCGACTTCCTCGCCTCCGTGCCTTCTATCGTCAAGCCTCTTCTTTGCAATAGCATCGATTTCGTCGATAAAGACGATTGCGGGCTTTTCGGAGGCACGGGCCTGATCGTAGAGCCTTTTGACCTTCTTGGCTCCCTCTCCAATGAATTTTTCGACCATCTGCGGGCCGTTGATCATGAACATGTCAGCATCGTACTCGTTGCTGAGGGCCTTTACCAGGTGTGTCTTTCCTGTTCCTGGCTTTCCGACTAGTAGCATTGATTTATCCATCTCGATACCCCATTCACGCATCTTCTGGCTCTTGTCTTCGTTAAGCTGTGCGCCGACATTTGATTTCAGGGATTTGACTACATGGTCAAGGCCTCCGATGTCTTGGAAGGTGACGTCTGTCTCGATTGCGTCGAACTCGGCGTCCTTACCTTTCTCTACGATGTCTGTCACCTTGAACGTATTAGGATCCAGTGCGACCTCTGTTCCCGGTGTAAAGTCTTCCGGGTTGTATCCGTTAGGTATTTCTACTCCGTAACGGCCTTTCATATTTCCTGAGGCCTCTACCCAGATACGGTTGCCATCGAACTCTGAGACTACTACTCCTCTCATCACAGGCGTCTTCAAGCTGGTTGAGTTCGGGTTGTCATTCTTTTTCTGCTGGAAGTACTGAGGGAACTGAACCTTCTGTTCTTTGCCGGATTCTTTCTCTTTTCCTTCTTCGTTATTCTCTTTATTTACATCTTTATCAGTCATAGATATCACCCAACCGCGAACCCGGTCCAGAAAATCCTTGAGAATCTTCGAAGGCCGCATTCGCACACCAACAAATAACGGTCTTATCTTTATAAATTAAATCAGATTCTTATCCGAGCATTAGAAAAAATCCTACTGCGTAACAGAGACTCCAACCCCTTTTAAATCTTAAGCCTATAATTCGATAAGGTTATGAAGAATACGAAGATCGTTTCAACGATAGGTCCGTCAACGGATACAAAACAAAAACTATCAGAAATAATAGATGCAGGAGTTGATGTAATTAGGCAGAACTTCTCACATGTCGACCATGAACAGCACGGAAAAATATATGATAGAATTCGTGATGTATCTGAAAAGACAGCAGTGATGATCGATACTAAAGGCCCTGAAATCAGGCTTGGCGAAGTAAAAGATGATACCGTGCTTGAAATAGGGCACAACCTCGAGCTGACTACTGACGACGTAAAAGGTAGTGAGGATAAACTTCCAGTTAAATACGAGGACTTCCTCCATCATATCGAGGCAGGTGATGAGGTAAGAATCGACGATGGAAAAATCGAGCTCGAAGTTCAAAAAGTAGGGGATACAGCAGAATGCACAGTAGTCTACGGAGGCGAAGTATCAACTAGAAAAGCGGTCAACGTACCAGGGAAAGATATAGGTCTCTCAGCACCGACAGAGAAAGACGCTAAAGACATCGAATTTGCTGCTAAGAAAGGTTATGACTTCCTGTCTCTAAGCTTTGTAAAACAGGCCTCGGACGTAAAAGAGGCCAGAGAAATCCTGGAGGAATACGACTCCGAAATGCATATTATCTCAAAGATCGAACACGCGAAAGCGGTGGAAAACTTCGATGAGATACTGGAGGCCTCAGATGCTATAATGGTGGCCAGAGGAGATCTAGGTGTAGAGCTTCCGGCCGCTGAGCTACCAATGATGCAGAAACAGATGATCGAAAAATGCAACAAGGCCGGGAAGCCAGTGATCACGGCGACACAGATGCTAGAATCGATGACAGAGAATCCTACAGCCACTCGGGCCGAAATTTCTGATGTAGCGAACGCTGTACTGGATGGAACAGATGCAGTAATGCTTTCAGGAGAAACAGCGATAGGAGAGTATCCTGTCAAGACCGTCAAGTTTATGGCAAGTGTTGTAGAAGAAGCAGAAAACTCTATGGAAGATAATACCCATCATACTGTCAAGCAACCGCCTAACACAACTCGAGAGATTATATGTAAAAACGTATGGCAGGCAGCCCGAGACAGTGAAGCACAATACATCGTGGCCCACACCTCTTCGGGCTCTACAGCCAGACATATCTCCAAGTACAGGCCTGAAAATCCTATTGTCGCGTTCACAGACTCGGAAAAAGTAGAACGCCAGTTACAGCTTTCATGGGGGGTCAAGCCTTACTATGAGGAGTTCTCGGATAGTGTAGAGAGGATGCTAGATTCCTCTGCCCAGAGGATGAAGACTCTAAACCTTGCAGAGGGAGATGATAAGCTTATCCTCAGTGCCGGAATCCCTACGAGAGTAACAGGAACCACAAACATGATGCAGATCAGGACGGTTGAGAGTCTCTTGGAGGAATAAATATCTATCCTCTCTTTTATTCTGAAAGAGGTAGTTTCTTTTACCTAATATGATATTGAGAAGTGTGGAATAATCTATTTCGGAGAGGGAATTTGGTGAAATTCCGGATAGTGTAGATGAGATAAGTGGAGGTCTTATGAATAAGAAGTATCAGATCGAATTTGACAATGAAAGCTATATCTTGCAGATGGCTGAGACTGCAGATCCTCATGAACTTGAAAACTGCCTGAGATCTTTTCAGTTCTTCCAGAAACTCTGTTGTGTCGGTGCCTGAGAGTTATACTGCTGATGGTCGAGAGTATGAAGGCAGCAGCTATGTTATAGTTGAAGATCTGTCTGGAGAGACTTTCGGAGATGATTTCAGAAGTTCTGATACCTCTCAAAGCAGGAAGAAACCTTGCATATATTCATAGTTCTAAAAGTTTTGAGAAAGCCGGAGGGGTGTGAACCGGGAAGATGAAAAACCGATAGTTCAAGGATTTTCCGGCCACTCACTTAAGACTATGATTGAGCAGTTGATGCTTGAAACACTTGATTACTTGACGTATACGCATGAGTAAGAAAGAATTGAATCTGAAATAGTTGAGCGTAACACGACGAGCCCGTAGGGATTTGAACCCTAGACCTAGCGGTATCTTCAGTCGGAAAGCAATGCTTTCCTCACTCCTCGTCCTTCAAAGGACTTGAGGTTCCGAAGCCGCTCGCTCTGTCCAAGCTGAGCTACGGGCCCAGATGTAGTATGTGATTCCTGCAGAAATGTTAAATAAGCACTTCGTACAAATTGTAAAAGAAGCCTTGGTTCGGAGATGATTAGAACTAGAGGATGTGAGACTTCCTCATCTTCTGACGCCTTTTATCAGGATTCCTTAGCCTCATAACCTCAGGGAAAGTTTTTCCTGAATATTCGTACAAGTAATCGAAAACCTCAGGTCAATCTAGAATGCATGGTTAAGTATACTCTGAACCAGCCATTGGACTTTCTTTCAGCGACATACTTCAGCGAGTTTAATCATCAGAAACCAATTCCTTAACTTCTTGATGTATAAACTCTCAAGGTAACTATGGTTTATAGGTAGATCTAAACTAGCCTGTGAGGACACAGGCCTGAGGGGATTTGAACCCCTGACCTTTCGGTATTTCCCGTCGAAGATCAGTTTTCTTCTCTACCCGGCATATGGTTATAAAACCGATGTTAGGAACCGAATGCTCTATCCGGCTGAGCTACAGGCCTCTGAATATTAATTGGATGGGAAAACATATTTTACCTTCATCTGTAGGTGCCGAATACAACAGAGGAATATAATTATAGCTAGTGTTTTTCTGTAATTAATGTGGTTACGTTGATTCCGTCAATCCGGGACGGGTTTGGTGGGGAAACATGTTGGCCGTAAAGTGAAACTCAGTTAGAGCCTGACCTACAAATTAGGGGAGGAGAGGTGTAATGATTGCAGTGGGCCTATGCCAGAGTAGGTTACTGAAGGCATGATAATTTAGATTGGAGAATAAACTGTGGTATTTCTATTCATCTTCTATAAGCGCCTTAATCTGGTATGTTTCCTGGCACTGAGGGTATCCTTCACAACCCCAGAAGAATCCGTAACGGCCCTCTTTGATTTTCATCGGCATTCCGCACTCTGGACAGGCCACGTCTCTTGGGTCTTCTTTCTTGTGCTCCTTGCATACAGGTTGGCCTGCAGAGTTTTTAGTCGTAGCGTTGTTCCCACAGAATACGCATTTTGTCATTGAGGTTTCTTCAGGCATATAATCTCAACTTGGATATGATTCTATTGACTGATAAAAGATATAACATGAATTATTCCTTACTTTGTTTTACGTATTCCGAAGCGTTTAAACCAGCCTGACAACCTTGGCCAGCAGAAACCTGTAACTGCTGCACTCCAGCATTGTTAACGTCCCCAGCGGCGTAAAGGCCTTCTGATCCTGCATTCATGTCGTCATCGACTTTGATTCTTCGAGACTCATCTCTCTCCACGAGATCAGTGATATCCGAGTTCGGTACTGTACCGATTTCGATAAAAGCCCCTGTAACCTCTAAGTCTTTGATCTCATCATCTTGCTCATACTTCAGGCCTTCCAGTAAGTTTTCACCGTAAAATTTGGTTGCTTCAGCGCCTCTGATCACTTCGACGTTATCCTCTTTTTCAACTTTCTCGATTGTAATCTGTTCTCCCTTAAGTTTTCCTGATCGGCTGAGCACATAGACCTTATCGGCGATATCGGAAAGGTAATCAGCTGCCTCTGTACCTGCGTAACCACCGCCTATAACTGCCACCTCCTCTCCTTGGTAAAGCGGGCCATCGCATACCGCACAGTAGCCGACTCCCTTGTTTGCAAATTCTTCCTCGCCTTCAACACCTAGTTTTCTGCGGTGGCCGCCGGTAGCGATAATCACAGAACGGCCTCTGTAGATCTCTCCATCTTCACGTTCAATCTCAAAAATGTCCTCTGGTTTACGAATGTCTGTAACCCTGTAACCCGTTTTCTCATCTATGTCGTACTCACGCATATGTTCAAGGTACTGTTCTGCCAGTTCAGGCCCGGAAATGCTCTTGAATCCGAGGTAGTTTTCGACTACATCAGTATTGTTTATCTGGCCTCCGTAATCGTTTGCAACAACCAGTACGCTCCGGCCAGCTCTTTTAGCATAGATCGCAGATGACTGGGCAGCAGAAGCCCCGCCAACAACCACAACATCATAAATAGTTTCTTCAGACATGTACACAAACTTAGACCTGAACGTTGAAAAAATACGTAGGTTGCCTCACAAAATCTGGATTTCAGCGGTCGGCTTATACACTTAAAACTTCCAGACCACAATTTTCAATAAAGGCAGATCTTTAAATCTGTAACAGTTGAAAGCTCTTCCAAGTTTTCAGCCTTTCTGCCTATATAATATGCGGCATTGGTCCAGTGGTACGACATCACGTTGCCAACGTGGAGACCCGGGTTCAAGTCCCGGATGCCGCATCGTGTTACCCCACGATCGCGCAAGAAACCATGCACAGCATGGATTTCAGTGAGCATTTCTATTTTCTAAGTTAAAGAAAAAGGGAAATTAGAGAGGATCAAACTTTCCTTCCAGTAAGGCCTCTTCCAGTATATGGCCTTCGATAGCACTTATTACCTCTTCCTTTCCGCATTCCTCTCCTAGATCGAGTTCCTTATTGATCGCGTATACTTGGAACCGGTAGGTATGGGTGCCGTCAGGAGGGTTCGGGCCTCCATAGCCTGTGTCACGGAAATCTGTTGTGCCTTCTACCGCGTTCTCGGAGCTCCAGTCCTCAGGTATCCTGGAGGTTCTCGAAGGGATGTTCCAGACAGTCCAGTGCTCCCATATCTTTCCGGCAGGTTCCATGGCGTCGGGATCGTCCATAACCAGTACCAGGGATTCGGCCCCTTCAGGCACATTTTCTACACGTAGGGGAGGGTTTACGTTTTCCTCTGTGTAACCATATTTCTCTGGCATATACTCGCCGTCGTCGAAAGCAGGACTGGAAATCTTCATATTAATACTATGTTTCTGCAGAGAGAAAAAGCTTTTCGACTCTCTCCTGTTTCTACGCAGGTATTATGCTCAGAAAGCCGAAGGTCTCGGCCATTATCCATGCAAGGAACACTTCTTACATGGCCAGGAGGAAGTAGGCATCCTTATTTCCGAGTTCCAGGCCTGTCCTTGTAGCGGTGAAGAGCGAGATAGTTGCCAGGGTCAGGAATCCGAACATAGGAACGGCCACAGCACAGTTGATAGAGGTTGCGCCGGCAAGCACCACACCCGCAGGGATCGCGATCAACAGGTCGAAGATGTTGCTACCGAGAACGTTCGCCAGGCTTGTCGAACCCTCATCCTTCTTCGCCGCCCTGTAAGAAACCACTGTATCGGGTAGACTGGTTTCTGCGGCAACCACTGTAAGGCCTATACAGTAAGGAAGGTGTGTTGAATATCTCTCCCGGTTCGACCGCGCTGCGGACCAGAACTTCCACTCCTACCACGATAAAGACAAGACTTGTCGCCAGCAAGGCCCACTCCTTGAGCTCTGACACTTCCTGAACTCTCTTCCTCTCGCTGTCTCTGGTATCCATGTACTGGATGAATACGTAGAGGCCGTATACATGTACCGGTATAATCCCGAGGACCCGTGTCAGTTCTCCGGTAAAGGCCTCTCCGGGAATCGGTTTGTATATTACAGCCATGGAGGAAGTCAGCAGTAGCACAGCGATCGAGAGCATGTAGAACTGGGCTTCTTTGTATACTATGTCTCTGTTAGCGGAGGGCTTTCCGTCTGCGAACACTGAGACTGCGGGAATAACTAGTATGTTGAATATGGCGGATCCTACGATCGCTCCAATCCCCGGCTCGAAGTTGCCGGTGGACAAGCACCGATATAACTGTGGAGGAGAGCTCGGGTAAGCTTGAACCTATCGCTGCGATCATCGCACCCTGTATGACTGCCTTAAGACCGTAGTACGAGGCAAGTTTCTCGCTTGTATCCTCCAGTAAATTCCCGGACTTCTAGACAACAGCTGTTGAGACTGCGGCCAGCGCCAGGTAGAATGCAAGGCCTTTCATACAGTTACTGTCAGCAGAAACCTAATTATTATATGACAGGTGGAAAAGAGAAGAAAGAATAGGGGTGTAAGTGGTTAAACGTGGTTGTTCGAGATGTGTTCTAGGTAATCACCTTTGGTTTGAAGTTTTTCTCAGCGTTTTTGTTTCTCCAAGCCATTTTAAGGCCTTGAATTCACGGCAGCGTAACGTCTAGGTGTCTTTGTGTATCTTTGTAATTGTATTGTAGGCAGTTTTCCTGTTTAAAGGATGAGGCCTGATGTTTTCGGTTGAGTCCTTTTGCCCGAGGCCCACTGAGTTGTGAGCCAGGCCAGGTTTCCCCAACCTACTATTCCTGTATCAGAAATACAGGATATTCGGTCCGAAGTATCCAGTATTTATGGATACTTCTCCAAGCAGATCCCTGTACTGGATCTGGGGCTTGGAGATATATTGATTATAGAAGCTCACATTGCCCCTAGATGCGGTCGCAATACTGGTGCTCGTTGGATGGGCTCCGTGAGTCATATCTCTTAATTGTGAACTGGCTTTTATAAATGTTTGCTCACAATGTGAGGTGGTTTCAGGATTTATCCGTTATTTCTTCCAGAGCCATGCTGAACCTTCCGTTCTGGTAAAGTGCAACGCCAAATCCTGCAGCGATCAAGACTGGAACCGGATTCAGGTAGTATAGGTTTATGATACCCCACAGAAAAACGAAGCTGACCATGTCATCCAGCATGTAATCCGTCGATCTCAAACGACCATCGACATTGATATCTCGGAAGACATACTCGAGAACCAGTAGACATATAGAGGCCGAAAGCAGCCAGCCTCCAAAGTTAGAGAGAGGTACTCCGTAGAAGAGACCTCCTCCGTAACTCCAGATACCCAGTGCTACGGCCGCAGGATCCAGGACGGCATCAATCAAAAGCACCAGGCCCACACTCAGTGAGAACCTCTTCCAGAAACTCTGGATATCGTAGAGTCTGACAAGCAGGAAGCTGTTGAGGACTAGCGGTACGAAAAATACTGGAAGTCCAACGGGGATGCCGTGGATCATAGGGCCCAAGCTAATTGAGTAAAAGAAATCTCCGTAAGGCCATCCGGTGCTCAGGCCCACAAACTCGATAAGATATGAGTAAAGAGAAACTGCCAGGATGCCAAATGCTGTCTTTCTGTTGATCAATGGTTTCAGGCCGGCGATAAGAGGAGTTCTCATCACCAGCGTTCCGAAAAGAATGAAGAGAGGATTGAACTCCAGAAAACCTGGTAGAAGGCCTTCCGCTGAGGCCAGAAAAGTTACTGCACCTACCAGAGGGAAGATCACTGAGATGGTAAAACGGTTTTCCGATACCAGCTGTTCAATTCTATCCATTGATCAGCACCCACATAGCCATGATAGTCAACACCATTCCTATCAGAGAATTGATATATGGGTAATACCAGTAGGCCTCTGAATCACTAAGGTCTGAAAGATAGAACCCGGCACAAAGTAAAGGATAGATTCCAAGCAAAGCTCCCGCGTAGATACTGTAGAGACCTGAAATAGCCGCTGCCACAGTCCATACAGCTATACAGTAGATGTAGGTTTCACGCCTTCCAAGATATGTTGCTGTGGTTGATACTCCGGCCTTCCTATCCGGTTCAATATCCGGTATAGCTGAGAAAGTATGCATCGCCATCGACCAGGTCCATCCTGCAGCCATTATTGCTACAGGAGGCCAAGTACCTGTGACCGCTCCGTAGGACACTCCCAGTGGAAGTATGTACAGGCCGTTGCTCAGCGAGTCGAGGAAAGGCCTTGCCTTGAATCTCAGTGGTGGTGCGCTGTATGCAACTGAAAGTGCGAGAAATCCTATCATGAAGGGCCAGGCAGCCCCTGAGAGAGGGATTGTTACAGGAATTGAGGTTACTGTGGCCGCTACTATGATCGAGTCGGTAAAATTGTTAGCGCGGTAGGCCTCTTCCCTGTCATCTTTCTTTGGATTCTCCTCGTCTATTTCTCTGTCGAAGTAATCGTTGACTCCGTAAAGCATTATATTTGCTGGAATAAGGAAGTAGAGGAAGATCAGAAAGTTTTGGACAGTAAAAAGCTGACTGGCGGATTCTGCACCGATAACTATGCCTAGTATCGCGGGACCGGCTAGATAAAGCCAGAAACGAGGCCTTGAAAGTTTCAGTACGTATTTTAGGTCATCTAAGATCTTCTTCCACCTTTTCAGCGACATGCTCTCCGCTGATTAGGCACATCGGCATGCCGATTCCAGGATTGGTGTACTGGCCTGTGTAGTAGAGGCCTTCCATCTTTTTCGATCGCTGTTTAGGCCTGAAGACTGATGTCTGCTTCAGTGTATGGGCGATTCCGAGTGCTGTTCCGTTGTAGCTGTTGTATTTCTTTTTGAATTCTTCTCCTGCGAAAATCCTTTCGTAGTCGATACGACCTCTCAGGTCTTCTCCTGTGTTTTCCTTGAGATCGTCGAGCACTAGTTCTCTGAACTGTTTTCTCTGTTCTTCGTCGAGTTCTAGCTGTGCTGCTATCGGTACCAGTATGAATATGGCTGAATGGCCTTCGGGAGCAACGCTGTCATCGGTTTTCGAAGGATTGCAGACGTAATATGCCGGGTTTTCTGGCAGGGCCGGTTCATCGAAGATTTTTTCGAAATGTGAGTCCCAGTCATTTGGCAGGACCAACGTGTGGTGATCAAGATTTTGCAGATCATCCTCTACTCCTAGATACATCAGGAATGCTGAGGGAGCGTAAGTCTTTGAATCCCAGTAATCCTTATCGTGAGTCCGGTACTTTTCCGGCACCAGTTCTGTCTCTGTAAATGCATAATCGGCGTTTGAGACCACGGCATCACATTCAACAGTTCTTTTATCAGTTACAACGGTATTCTGGCCTTCGACTCTGTTTATCTTTTTCACTTCCTCATTTGTCGAGATCTCTACTCCTTTCTCTTCAGCAAGATCTTCCATACCTTCGATTACCGAGTAGATTCCGCCTTCGGGATAGTATACTCCCATGTTGAAATCTACGTGACTCATCAGGTTGTACAGGGCCGGAGTGTTTTTCGGTGATCCGCCCAGGAATACTAAAGTGTACTGCATTACTTTCTGCAGCTTGGGGTTATCAAAGTATTCCTCTACGTGGTCCTGCATCTTCTTGATCAATGATATGCCGCGGGCATTACGCAGTACGTCAAGCGAAAGATAATCTCTGAAATTATTCCTGTCTTTCAAAACGAATTCGTTCATGCCGATGTTGTATGTCTCCTCTGACTTATCCAGATAATTTCTGAAGGCCTCTGCAGCACCATCTTCATATTCCTCGAAAATCTTCCCTGCCTTTTCAGGATCTGCAGGTACGTCCATCATATCGCCGTCCTTGAAGAAAATCCTGTAGTTCGGATCCAAACGGTTCAGTTCGTAGAAATCCTCGGCCTCTCGGTCGAACTTCTCGAAGAAGCGGTCGAAAATATCAGGCATCAAGTACCAGGATGGACCCATATCAAACCGGTAGCCGTCTTCCTCCAGCACCGAGGCCCTACCTCCTACATCATGGTTTTTCTCGATTAGTTCGACGTCGAATCCTTTGTCCGCGAGGAAGCAGGCTGCTGAAAGACCTCCAAATCCACCGCCGACTACAACTATGTTCGATTCTGAGCTCATATTGAAATTATGGCTGTTTATTTTAAATCGGTTTTTGATAAATAGAATTCTATGGATTCTGAACTCCGGGAGGTCTTCCAGAACAACTCGACCTCTTATTACTACAGCAGCCTATTCTTCCCTCAAAAAATTAAGGAAGATACATTCAAACTTTATGCATACGTGAGGAAGGCCGATGACTTCGTCGATGAGAAACCTCAGGAACCAGAGGCCTTGAAACAGTTCAGGAACAAGACTTTGGAGAACTGGGAGTCAGGCCGTACAGATGACAAGATTGTAAACGCATTTCTGGATGTTGCCAGGGACAAGGGTTTCCGCAAGGAATGGGTGAAGGCTTTTCTTGACTCAATGGAGAAGGATCTTCATAAGTCGAACTATGTCACTATGGAAGAGACTCTGGATTATATACATGGCTCTGCTGAGGTCATCGGACTGATGATGGCGTCACTACTTGAACTGGATGAGGATTCTTACCGTCACGCGGAGATGCTTGGAAGATCAATGCAGTACTGTAACTTTATCCGCGATGTGAAGGAGGACAACGAGCTGGGTCGAGAGTACCTGCCGGATGAACAACTGGAGAAACACGGCCTTAGCTCACTGAAGAAAGAGGAAATCGATGAGGAGGCCTTTGAAGAGTTCATGCGAGAACAGATAAAGATATACCGTGAATGGCAGAGAGAGGCCGAGAAAGGTATGAAGTATATTCCATACCGGTCTCGGATACCGGTTATACTTTCCTCAAGACTTTACAAATGGACAGCAAAAAAGATCGAGAAAGATCCGATGAAAGTATATGATGGAAAAATCAGACCTTCCAAGTTAAGAATCGTCTGGGAGTTACTGAAGTCTCTACGAGGCAAGGTATAGATGTATTCATCTCAAAACAATAGAGAAAAGATTACAGCCCGACTTGAAAGCCTGAAAGAAGATATAGACTTAGAATCTACTGACTGGAGTGAAGAAGTTATAGAGAAACTTGTGGAAATGGCCTCAAGAGGGAAAATGGTGAGAGGAAGTCTTCTTATCGATGCATACCAAATTATGGGCGGTGAAAAGGATATAAAGAATTATGCTGCAGCGATCGAGCTCGTTCATACAGGACTTTTAGTACATGATGATATTATAGACCGGGATGAGGTAAGAAGAGGTATAGATGCCTTACATGTTAGTTATCGGTCGGAGAAGTTCTCCGATAGAGAGGCCCGGAATCTTGCACTGTGTTCTGGAGATGTAGCCTACTTCCTGGCGTTCCAGCTCATCTCAGAGTCCGAAGTACGGAGCAGTAAGGCTCTCTCTGTTTTTTCCTCTACTTTTTCAAGGGTTGGCCTTGGCGAGATGAGTGATATAGAGCTTTCCGGAAGGGAAAGCGAGTTAGATCAGGTGGTTCAGATGTACAGAGATAAGACCGCAAGTTATACTTTTGCTCTACCTCTGAGACTGGCCGCGGTACTGGCGGAGGAAGAGGACAGGGATGACCTCAAAGATCTAGGCCTTGAACTTGGAGTTCTGTACCAAATCAAGGACGATCACCTTGATCTTTTCTCGGGAGCTGGAGATACAGGCAAACCCAAGCTATCAGATCTAATAGAGGGTAAGACCACTCTTCATACAGAGTTGCTTGAACAGCGTTCCGGTACACAGATAAACGGAGAATTATCACGGGAAAAGGCCCGAGAAGTTGTATCCGAAATGAGGGAACATTCTATCGACAAAGCTGTTGAGAAGGAGATGACAGAGAGAAAAGAAGCAATTGAGCAGGAGATAGAAACTCTTGACAGAGGTCTGGCAGATCTTCTGGCTCAGGTAGTGGACCTGGTTGTAGAGAGAGAAAGATAGCAATGTCCAGAACTACCAGTGCCGTTACCTCCGTGCTGACCACGACACTGGTACTTATCATGCTTGTAGCTGTAATCGATACAGGCAGGGGCCTGGAGATGGTGTTTTCAGCCGACCCTCTTTTTCTGGCCGGAGCCTTTATACTGGCTAACACAACCTTACTGGTTAATTCAATCGTATGGAAAAAGGTTCTGAAAGGTATAGGTATAGAGCTTTCCTATCTAGAGACGATCCAGGTAGTTCTCACAAACACTTTCATCAACAACATTGCTCCTTTTGGAAATACTGGCGGGGAGCCCGTAATCACCTACTACCTGGCCGGAAAATTCGATCAGAGCAAAGGCCGCACACTCTCGGCAGTACTGACCGCTGAAATCATCAACTTCTCACCACTACTGACATCAGCACTTGCAGGAGCAACAGCGTACTCTCCTCTCACAGTATCATTCATCTTCCCGGCTGCCTTCAAAGATATCAAGACCAAGATAATCGGAGAGTACAGACAGTTCAGTAAAGGTCTTTCAGACACCTCATTAGACAGGAATGACGTACTTAGATTGGTATCCATAACTCACATCTCTGTAGGCATGGACATACTGGCCGTATGGATGGTGATGATCTCCCTAGGCCTGAATGTTGCTTTGATACCTCTCCTGTTCATAGTGCCGTTGGCCCGCATAGCGAATTATACGCCGCTACCCGGAGGTACAGGGCCTTACGAGCTAGCTCTTTCAGGCCTTCTTGTCTACTTCTACGGTATCCCTGCCGCAGGGGCTATATCCGCAGCAGTACTTTATAGGACTATTACCTATTACTTCGGTATCCTCGCGGGCTCAGCCGCGGCGATATCAATTGGGATAGGTAAATGATAAAAAACAGGCCGTAATAAATCTTTTTATGGATATGACAGATTTTGAAGGAAAACATTTGATTCTTACATGGGGTTTGACGACTGTTTTTGGCTGGCTTGCGACCATGGCGATGGCAGGCCTTCAGATGACGGGCGGTCAGGTTATGGCTGTCTGGACAGTGCTGATGGCGATTCCTTTGACTATGACGGTTCTTCTGTACAGAAGAGGAGATTCAAACAGGGTCTTCAACTTCTGGGCTGTGGTTGTAGCTGTCCTGATGGTTCAGAACTTTCTGACTCCGGCTTCAATAGCGGTCTACAGCTTTTTCCTGCTGTGGATAGTTGCAGGGGCGGTAGGATTCTATTACACCTCTGAAAGATTACCTCCTCCATCAGACAGGGTTTACCGGTATGGTGCGATCCTCTCTGCACTTGCAATCCCTGTGGTTTATTATGAGTACAGGGCAGGAGCAATCCTGGGAGTAATTGTTCAGGGAGGTCCGCTGCTGTACGATTACTGGACAGTTCATAGATAACCCTTTCTTCCTTCTTATTTTTTCTACCATGCAACAGTCATCTATCCTATAAAGCTTGGCACACAATGTTTTTTTACAAGGAGGTGTTTTGTAGTATGAAAGGTACAGTTAAGTTCTTCCACGACCAGAAGAAGTATGGATTCATCGAGACAGAAGATATGGATGATGACCTATTCTTCCACGTCAGCGATCTTGAAGAAGGCGATTCTATCGAAGAAGACGTAGAAGTTGAATTCGATCAGGAAGAAGGCGACAGAGGTCCAAAGGCAACAAACGTAGTAGAAGGTTAATTCCCAAAGCGGATTTCTTAGACACGCGATGCCACAAACAAGTTTTTCTTATTTAATTATCTATTTCATTTAAACTCCGCAATTGTATACGCAATTTTCAGGCCCTTCCAGCTAATATAATTATTCTTCAAGGTTAACCTGGTTGAATCTCTGCTTGAGACTTCTGAAATCAGAGTTCAGGTCATCGGCTTTAGAAGTCAGATGAGAGAGATGACTTTCATAGAACGTATTCCAGTCACTTTCAAAATCCTGAAAGTCAGTCTGCAAGGCATCTAGCTCCTCACGCACCTCCTCTGCCCTCTCCGTAATCTCCTCCATTCGGAGATCTGATTTAACCAGTTCAAGCTTGTGCCCCAGCGTTAAAGGGCTTGAAACCTGTACGCCTTTCCTCACGTATTTCTCAAGGAGATCATACTCTTCCTCAACAAGATAATAGTAAACTGCTTCTGAGGGCACGAACTCGAAGGCAAACTCTGTCGTACCCTGCTCTGGCTTCACATACTTCTTAGATACCTGTTTCAATGTTTTCTCCACCGCTGAACGGAACTTTCTCCTGTGTTTTTTCCGTTCATCCTCTGTATCGGCTTCTTGCATCTTTCTGTACCGGTCCAGGGGGAACTTGGCATCGATACATATCTTTCCGGCGCTGGAATCAATGTATGCATCCGGCTTCTTCGTCCCGACGACCTGCTCCTGCAAGCCGTACATAGAAGACGGTAAATGATTCGACAGGATATCTTCAAGCTTTCTCTCGCCGAACTCCCCACGCTGCTGGTTGCTTTTCAGCATAGTCTCGATTCCCTGATGAAGCTCCTCAAGCTCCTTAGTCTGCTCCTGCACACTCTCCATCTGGGTCTCTACACTGCCTATGGTCTTATCCAGCTCAAGCTTCTGCCAAGACTCGCTGATTGCACCACGCATCTTGTCAGGATCAACCTCTATCTCATCTTCCTCCTCAGTCAACTCCCTCAAAGATTTGACCTCTCTACCTAGATAAACAACTCCGCCGGCAAGAACCAGCAAACCAGCACCAAGCAAAAATTCAATCATACAAACAAGTTAGTCTACATAGATTAAAGAATTCCGGAGCCCTGAACTCAGCATTATTTCAGGACCGAAACCCGATAATAACCAGGCCTGTGACCTTTCTCCTTGCGATCCGACGTCTTTCTCCTACCAAGACGAGTTTCCTGATACTGCTTCTCAGGTTTGACAATCCACTCCCACGAATCAAAAACCCCATCGCCGGAAGCCTCATCCAGGACACTTACAATCCTCTGCGAGATACTTCTAAGATCGCCCCGAATCTCTACCACCTCGCTGCCTGACACCTCACGTGAAAACAGTTCGATTCTCAATACAGGCCCGCTCTGCCTTCTCACGTTTTTCACGCCATCAATCTCACGAAGATCTTTGATGAGGTTTTCCATGAATTATAAAGTGGTGGAAAGAATTTTTTATCTAATCTTGAAGCTGTATATTCCGTTGTTTTCCTCTTCCCCAAGGATTTCCGGCTGCCTCATAAAGCTTTCCAATATCTGTTGGTCATCAACTTCAACCACTAGACTGTTGTTCTCTACCCTGTAGCCAGCATCTTCATACTGGGAAGGTAACTGTACATCGAGGTAGAAACTGGCTTCTGCCTGATCCGGAGCCAGGTATCTCTCCATCTCCAGACCCTCCGTATCAACAGAGCCCTCAACATCTTCTTCAAGCCACTGGTCTGGTGACTGACTGTCCTCACTACGGAGTATCCCATCCCCTGACATAAGCGCTATACCAGCCTCATCTATCACTCCCTCCTGATTATACACCACAGGCATAACTGCGTGATTGGCTTCAACCTCCTGCCAGAACGTATCCACGACATCACCTGCATAGTTCTCATCGTACCATTCAATCACGTCTTCAGCCTCTTCAGGAGACTGAACACTTACTGCATACGCCTGATCAAACTCATCGATACGTGCGAAAGCCTGATCCCCCAGTAGTTCATGTAACTCATCATCCACAAAAACCACGCGCTGACCGTTATCCACAAACTCACTGTAGAAACCTTCAAGGGTTCTGGCCTGTGCCGGCGTCAAGTTTCCGGCCTTAAACCTATCCATAGAAGCTGCAACAGACGTACCAGCAGTAGCTACCGCAACGTCCCGTCCCCATTCATTTACCTCCGCATCAGGCCTTTGCTCTGTTTTATCAGGCGTTCCAAGTTTTTGGATTTCTTCTGTAGTTAAAACATCGTCGAGGCTGTATATTGTTCCTGTAGGCACAACCAACCTTTTCATGAGCCAGTTTTAAAAAAGTTGCTGGCCCATCGGCCGCTGCTTTAATTCTTTTATTTATTCTCCTTTGAGCTCATCAAGGCCTTCCTCTACAGAGTTGATATCCTCTAACTCTCCGATATCGAACTGTGAGACATCTAGGTCGCTGATCTTGTCAAGTACATTCTGAAGGCCTTCCTCCCCTTCACCAGAGCTCATGCCGCCAACCAGCTCTGTCGGAAAGGTTACGATAGTAGAGTTTTCCGCTGCAACCGAGTCCAGAGTCTGTAGCGTTCTCATACGGTAACCTTTCTCACCTATGATCTCCGAGGCCTGACGTAACTTGACTGCGGCCTCCAGCTCTCCCTGAGCATTCGTTCTACGAGCCCTCCGATCTCTTTCGGCCTCTGCCTCTGCAGCCATCGCCCGCTCCATTTTCTCCGGCAAATTGATGTTTTGAATCTCGACATCAAGCACATTCACTCCAAAAGAATCGGTTTTGTCATCCAGTTTCTGTTTTATCTGATCTCCGATTTCGTCCCTTCTCTGCAACAGATCATCCAGCTCTTTCTTACCTACCTGATCCCGAAGGATCGAAGTGGCGTAGTTCAATGTCTGTTTCCGGTAGTCTCCAACGTTGACAATTGCATCCTTCACATCTTCGGTATTATCTTTTACCTCGAAGAAAACCACTCCGTCAACCTCTACAGGAACGTTATCACGGGTGATGGCCTCCTGCTTCATCACATCCACGGAGTCCTCGAATACCGGTACAGTCACCGGTTTCTCTATAAACGGAATCTTAAAGTGTAAACCTGATTTTCTACTTCTGTCGTAGCTACCGAATCTCAAGACGATACTTCTCTCCCATTCATCGTTAAGGAAAAACGGCATCGGCCCTGAAAAAGATAAACTCATTTCTCTAATTCACCTAATAAATTAAGGCCTCCGCATGATTAACTTCTTTTCGGTTCAAAGATATCGATTTCAAGCCTGGGGGTTACCAGGTTCTCTCGGTGCCTTTCAGCATGCTGATTATGACACGGAGCCAGAGGTATCCATTGATGAAAACGAAGAACATCAGGTACATGATGACAGGCAGGACTCCGTACTCCAGAATATTTTCCTCGGTGTGCTTGGATGCGAACCAGGCCATAGTAACGGATGTAGTGAAAAGGGCTGCTATGAAGAAGAAGGAAGTAAATCTTATACTGATCAAGGTCCAGTAGACCTGATCAATCAGTGATGAGATAGTTACCGGGTCGAAGTCGAACACGTATAGACCTATCTGTGCGAACTCGATAAAGAACTCGATTATAGGCCTTCCGAACATGTACGCGGTGATGAACAGTACTATCAGTGAGAGAAAGGTCTGGGCCAGTTTACCTGGTATGGCGAAGACGCCGAGATCTCCGTAGTCACGGTTGAAAAGCATGTGTTTATACTGGATAGCTGTCTCAAGGGAGCCGCGATACCACCGGTATCTCTGGGCCCTGAACTCCTGCCAGGTTGAAGGAGCTACAGTATAGACTTCTGCCTTGCTGGAATGACCTATCTTGTAATGTTTTTCCTGCAGTCGGAAACAGATTTCCTGATCCTCTACCAGAGAGTCCTCATCAAACATCCCGACCTCCTTCAATCTGTCACGACGGTAAACGCTGAGAGGGCCTGGAGTCACGTGGATAGCGTTCATCAGGCCCATGATGTTTCTGGTGAAGATGCCTACAATGTATTCTACCCACTGCAGTTTCTGCAGGATATTTCCAGGTTCGTAGACTTTCATCGCCGAGGCCACTCCTGCGTACTCTTCTCCCATCTCTGCTACCATGTGTTTGAGGGAGTCTTCTTTCAGGATTGAGTCGGCGTCTACACACGCTACTACATCTGAATCTGATTCCTTTACTCCTGCGTTCAGGGCCGAGCCTTTTCCTCCGTTCTCCTTGTCTATTATCGTTACGTTTTCGTTGTCCTCGAACTTCTTCGCCTTCTCAAGCGTGGCGTCCGTGCTGCCGTCGTTGACAACTATGATGTCATATTTGTCCCGCGGGTAATCGATGTCGAGAGCAGAGTCAATCGTCATTGATATAGTGTCTTCCTCGTTGTACGCCGGGATGATAAGGGAGAGTGTAGGTATTTCCTCTAAGTCCTTGAGTTCTGGCCTGATGCTGCCCTCGTCGAATAAGGTTATCAGTAGGAAGAATGAGATGTAGAGTACTATTGCGTACAGAACCCACATGACTGCATCCAGCATCGTAAATGTAAGAGGTCCAGCGACTGTTTTAAGAATAAACATTTCGGCCCCTCCCTCATAAGGTAGGGTTTATAAGATTTACAGAATGAT
>Ga0102939_1000027_pt1 | contig 44241 bp, 40 predicted proteins | sample SalPon2_B_H2O_MG_FD_78214 | JGI IMG/M metagenome (GOLD analysis project Ga0102939, IMG submission 78214) | Salt pond water microbial communities from South San Francisco under conditions of wetland restoration - Salt Pond MetaG R2_B_H2O_MG | ecosystem: Environmental > Aquatic > Non-marine Saline... | reverse complement strand
TTCAACTTCGATCGGTCGAAGGCCGGCATCAAGACTTGTCCATACGAGTGAAGGAATCTTCCAGCTGTTGGCTCGTTTCCAGTCGTCGGGGGTGACGGCGGATTTGGGTTTTTCGAACCGCTGGGCGAGGTGTCGTTTCCAGCGATCACGTTCCGCTGGCGCCATATTGCTATAGGTCGGGATACTACCGTATTCCAACGCTGCATCTCGGACCTTCGATCGTTCCTCTCGGGTGAGGTAATCTCGTGGATTCGACGCGTCGCTATCGGTGAAGGTGATCTCGGGGTCCCATTCGGATCCCCCACGCTCGTGGGCGATCCATTTGAACAGCATCTGGATCGACTTCTGGCAGTTCGACTTGTGAGCGCTGCTGTAGTCATTTTGTGCGAGTTCGCGCATCCACGCGTCCGCGTGCTCGTGGGTGACGTTAGCAGTGTATCCGCCTTCTTGCTGCCACACCCATCGATAGAACTGATCCATTCGTCGCGACCGAGGATCAACAGTCCCTCTTGCGTATCCCTCGGCTTTGTCGGGATCTTTGCCGAAAGCCAACAGCCATTCGAGACAGTCTTCGCGTTCGGATCGGTAATCGATCACCTGGCGTGGATGCAAAAACGTCTCCGATGGCTCGGTGACGATCGGAATGTCGTCGGGAACGGTCATGGGTATTCCCGCTCCTGTAGTCGGTTCTTTATAAGTGATGTTCGTTTGAACTTGCATGGCGCGACAATACGGGAAATCGCCATACAGCGGTCGGTTCGCCGTATCGTTTTGATTTGCTTGCCCTGAGACATTGCCGTAATTCGGGTCTGGTCACAGGCCAAAACCACCGGAAGGAAGCGGAATGGGATGCTCCGTCAGGGATTTGAACCCTGGTCCTTGCCGTGAGAGGGCAAGATGATTGGCCGGACTACACCAACGGAGCCTTCATCGCGTCCAGATATACCTGAGAGGAACGTATAACGGTTGTGTTTCACCACCGCCGTGGGCCGGTTTCCCATCCCTACGGGCACGATAGATCGATCACTCGTTGTCGAACGGTGACCCTGCTGCGTCGGGTTCATGCCCGGCAAGCGAAACAATATTTTCTCGGCCGACCCGGAGCTTCGAGACCTGCCCTTCCGATTCCATATCCGAGAGCAGCATCGAGACCTTCGATTTCGACCAGTCGGTTCGATCGACGATCTCGACTTGCTTCATGCGACCGCCCTGCGATTCTAGAAGAGAAATAACCCGTTCCTCATCCGAGATGAACTCTTCGTCAGCGATGGGCTGAGACGCTCCTTGGTCTTGATGGGTAGCCGCACGTTCCACCTCCGTGGCCCGTTCGACGTCGGTCTCTTGGGCCGTCGTCTCGCTGCTAGAAGCCTGCGTAGCCGATGGCCCACTCGCCGTCGACGCCTCCGTTTCCTCCGTCCCAGTCGCGAACAGTCCCGCACGGTAAATGAAGGCCGCGCTCGCTCCGAGAACGATGACAATACCGACGGCGACGATCGGGATGATTGATCCCGAAGACCCGTTCGTTGAGGAGCCGTCCGGCGATGTTGGCTCCGTATCCGGCTCCGTCGGGGCGGCGGTGTCTTGCTCCCGTTCGACGAACACCACCCGAGGCTGTCTGTCCGCGAACGACTCCTCGCCGAGCCACGTGATCGTCTCACTGTCTGCGAGCGTTTCGGCGGCGGTAGTGTCCGGTGCCGGCGCCGTCGACTCGAACTGAAGGTTCGGTCCCCGTTCGAACCGAAGTTGCTGGTCGGGGCCCACATAGAGGCCGCCGATGAAGACATCGCCGGCAACGACTTCCGCACCGTCCGTGGCAGCGAACCCTTCCCAGACGAACGACATCTCGATGACACCGAACTCGTCGCCGGCCGGCGGCCGCTCCTCGATCTTCGCCTCGCGACGGAACGATTCAGCGGCCATCTCGCGGCTAGTCTCTTCGCTTCCGGATTCGGCAAGGGCTGTCGCTCGCTCCCGGAAGTTGCGAAAGCTTTCGGTCTCGTTGGTGTTGAATCGATCGGCGTACGCTTCGAAATCCCCGACCTCGGTTTCCGTATCGAGCCGCTGTTCGTACCTGAATCGCCACGTTGCGTTGCCGGTCTCGCGGACCGTTATAACGAACACCGTTCGATCGGCTTCGAACGTTTCCGTCTCTATGTCGTTGAGTTCGGCGGAAGCGGTCCGTGTGTCCGGCCGCTGATTCCCAGCCGCAGCCCCGATCCCACCGACAAATAGCGAACAGAGCAAGAGCCCCGCAAAGAGCATTGCCGTCACGTGTTCGGGGGACCGCGCCATCGATACCCGAGTTGATAGCCGGAGCAGTATAAAAACCGCTGTCTCCTGATCGGAGTTATACGACTCGTCGTGCCGCGGTCTTCCATCCGGCAGGTGTTGCGGATGATCCCTGGAAAACCGGTCACTCAGAGAGCTCTTCGACGACAGTTTCCTCAAGTTCTCGACGCTCGTCGTGGTTCCGCTGGGAATCCGTCATCACCTCGATAACCCGGGTTCCCTCGCCCCCGAGTGATTCACGGTACAGGTCGCGAAACTCGCCCCGATTGTCGGTTCTGGCGAACGCGAGGTCGTACAGATCGGCCGAGGGCGCGAAATCGAGCCCGTGTGGCGTCCGGAACCACTCCCCGAAGCTGTCGTGATCCTCGATCGGCAACAGATGGAAGATACCGCCGCCGTCGTTGTTGAGACAGACGATCGTCGCGTCCACACCGGCGCGGGCGACGGCGAGGAGACCGTTCATGTCGTGATAATACGCGAGATCGCCGGTAACGAGGACCAGGGGGTCCGTCGTTCCGTATCCGGCTCCGAGAGCGGTTGAGGTGATTCCATCGATGCCCGACGCACCGCGGTTTCCGAGCACCGTGAGGGCCACCGCCCTGGGCTTGCCGAACCGATCGAGGTCCCTGATCGGCATCGAGTTCGAAACGAAAAGTGTCGCCGGATCGGGTGCGAGTCGAGCCACATCCGCCAGTACAGCGCCTTCTGCAGGCTCTTTGCCTTCGATGTGCTCCCAATATATCGACTCGGCCTCGGCGAGTCGAGCGGCGTAGGGGCCAGCCTCCCGATTGAGCGCGCTCGCAAGCGCCGACGCCAGCCGCGTCTCATCGGCGACGACGAGATCGGTGGCCGTAAACGTCGCCTCCCGCCAGCCGCCGGCCGGGTCGACGAGGAACTGCCGCCCACCGGCTTCAGCGAGGTAGTTCCGAAGCGGCTTCGAGGTCGGCGAAGCGCCGAATCTGACGACGACATCCGGGGTCGTCTCGATAGCCGAGAGGTACCCGTCGTAGCCGCCACACACAGAAATGTCATTGACGTGTGGTCCGAACCGGTGACCCGAAAGCGGATCGGCGACGACCGGAAAGCCACTAGCCCGTGCCAACGCCGAAAGCGCCGTGCGCTCGGGGGCCGGTCTATCGGAGGGGCCACAGACGATGAGACCGCTGTCGGCGGCGTTGACCGCCGCAACGATCGCCTGTCGGTCCCGCTCCGGCAGCGTCGCCCGCCCGCGCATGGTCGAGACGTACGGCCCGTCCCTGCCCTCAGTCGCCGGTCGTGCCGGCGTCCCGAAGTCATCGGGGAGTCGGCCGTCCGGAACGCCCGGGGGGGTCTCGTTCGGATCCGCATTCGGCTCTAGCGGCTTCCGAAACGGCACGTCCAGATGGACTGGTCCGGGATTTTGCCCGCCAGCAGTACCGACAGCCCGTGAAAGCGTGGTTCTGAGCGACCGAAGCTTTCGGTCGGCTGCCTCCGGTTCGGGGAGCTTTTGATACTGCCGGACGGCATCCCCGTAGAACTTCTCTTGATCGATCGTCTGATTCGCGCCACTGTCGGCCAGTTCGGGCGGTCGATCGGCCGTCAACAGCACCATCGGGACGCGAGCATTGTCGGCCTCGACGACGGCCGGATGGAAGTTAGCGAGCGCCGTCCCGGACGTACAGACGAGCGGGGCGGGTCGTCCAGTCCGCTTGGCGTATCCGAGCGCGAAGAAGGCCGCCGAGCGTTCGTCAAGCTGGGAGACCGCCTCGATTTCCGGGTGGGCTGCAAAGGCGACCGTCAGCGGTGTTGAACGACTACCGGGGGCGAGAATGGCGGTTTCGATGCCGGCCTCTGTGAGTTCTTCTGCGATGATCCGTCCCCAGAACGTATTGACGTTCGGTCCGTCCATCGATTCACTCCAGTTCGTCGAGGATCGGCCGATATTTCAGCTGTACCTCGTCCCATTCGCGGTCCGGATCGGAGTCGGCAACGAGGCCGACACCCGCAAAAAGCGTCGCGACGTCCTCGCGCGCGATGGCCGACCGGAGCGCGACGGCAAACGAGCCGTAGCCGGCCGCATCGAACCAGCCGACGGGGGCGGCATACCAGCCGCGCTCGAACGGCTCGGTATCCCGGATCGTCGCAAGTGCTCGATCCGGCGGCAGCCCGCCAACGGCCGGCGTCGGGTGGAGCGCCTCGACGAGCGTCAGGACGTGTTCGTCCGTGGCGAGTTCCGCGGTGATCGGCGTCTCGATGTGCTGGACGGTCGCGAGCCGGCGGATCCGCCGAGCCCCGGTCCTGATCGAAGCCGCGTGCGGTTCGAGCTGGTCGCGAACGGCGCCGACGACGAGGTCGTGCTCGTGAGTGTTCTTTTCGTCGGCCAGCAGCTCCTCTGCGAGCCATTCGTCTTCCTCCGGCGTTTCGCCGCGGCCTGTCGTTCCGGCAAGCGCTCCGGTCTCGACGGTTCGGCCCCGGAGATCCACCAGCCGTTCCGGCGTCGCTCCGAAGAACCCACCAGTGCCATCGTTGGGCTCGAGCAGGAACCGATAGCAGTCCGGATACGTCGTTCCCAGCCGTGTCAACACGTCGGGGACCGAAACCGGGTTCGAAAGCGACGTTCGCAAGGCCTGCGCGAGGACGACCTTCCGCAGTTCGCCGGCGGCGATCCGGTCGGTCGCAGCGGTGACGCTGTCTCGCCACTCGGCTTTTGACGTGGTCTTGGTCCGCGAAAGGATCCCCGGCGGCGCTCCGACCGCGCCCGATGAGGGGAGCGCTTGAAGCGCTTGACGTGCGTCTTCGAGCCGCTGTTCGACGGTCGCCGGTTCCTCGCCGACAGCGTTGACTGTCAGCCACACGTCGCCGTCGGCGTAGGTCGTCTGTCGTCGTGGCAGAACGAACTTCGCGCCGGGATACCCCTCCCATGGTCCTTCGCCCGCGTGTTCGTCGTGGAACGAAAACCCACCGAACAGTCGCGGCCGGGCCGCGAGCGCACCGGCATGCACGTCACCGAACGAGAACAGTTCGTCGGCCGCCTCTCTGACAGTCCGGAACCGTTCTGCTCCGTCGGCCTGTATCGTCTCCGCTGCACCGCTCCCGACGACGGTCGCTTCCCCCGGCGCTGCCCAGAACGTCCGCGGGGGATCCGCGTCGGCCAGGGCGGCTCGCGGTCTTGGGGCGTCTGACAGTCGTACCGTCCGACTGACAACCCCGGCTGACCGCGGGGCCGCCTCGCCGCTCCGCAGCGATTCCATTACCGGCTGTTCGGGCCCCACCGTCTTAGGTTACGTGTTCGCCAACGGCGACGCCACCAGTGTCCGCTTACAGTTTCGATTCCGCGTCGTCAGCGAGTTCTTCCATTCGCTTGCCGATCCGCCCTGCGTCGGAGAACTCGTCTTCGGCCATGACGTTCGCCAGGGCGTTCCCGAGGACGAATACGGCGTGTTTGTGCTCGCTCTTCGATTTGTGGATGTCGTCCGGCGTCACGTCGAGTTCGTCGTAGGGATCGAACACCGAGGCGTCGATCTCGTCCATCCCGCGGAAATGCTCCATGATGGAGACCATTTTTTCGTGTAACTCGAGTAGCTCTTCTTTATGCATATCCACGAATAACACAAGTGGCTGCTTAACGTTTGTGCGATACGGAACCGCATACGCCACTATTCGGCCGATCGGTGTCTCCGAAAACGAACCGGAATCCGTGAACGGCCGGCAAAAAAACGAGGGCGGCGGGAACGACCGTCAGAAGACGTATTCGTCGTCGTGGCCCATCATGCCGTCTTCCTCGAATCCCGGTTCATCGTCTTCCATCGGGCCGCTGGTCTTGTATGCCCGGAGTCCGGTCGACAACAGCTCCTCGATCGCTTCCTCTCGGTTTACGAACTCGCCTTCCTCGACGAGTTGTGCGATCTGCATCTCGAGATGCTCCGGGACGGTGAGTTGTACCTTCGGCATCGGAACAGTTCCGCTTTCGGGGATAGGGTATTTAAGACTGTCGGGGCATTTTCGCCAGCGGAAAACTGAAAACCGGTATATCTGAATATTAATTTACTGTTTTGCCATCTATGAACGGGGCGTAACCGAAATAATATTCGTATAGTAAGCCCCCTTCCCCTGATCACCGTTTTGGTGACGGAACGACAGCCCTACTTATTCGCCGGCCCTTCCGGACGTATGCGAGACGTCACGGACATCCACGAATCGTTCGGCGGCGATCGGCTCCCACCCGGCCAGCGCGAAACCGATCGGTTCCCGGTCCTTTCGAAGGGGGAGACACCGTCCATTCCTACTGACCCGACTGTCGAGGTGTGGGGCGCGGTCGAAACGACGCTGACCCGCCCGTTGAGCGAATTCATGGAACTGGAAAGCGAAACGCAGAAACAGGACTTCCACTGTGTCACTGGCTGGTCCCGATTCGACTGCGTGTTCCGGGGGGTGCCCTTTTCAACGCTCGCCGATCACGTCGGCGTTCGAAACGACGCGGCGCACGTTCTCTTCCATGCCCACGACGGCTATACAACCGATCTACCGCTCTCGGATTGCCTCCGAGAGGGTGTGTTGCTGGCGTGGGCGTTCGACGGCGAACCGCTTCAGGCTGACCACGGCGGTCCACTCCGCGTCGTCACCCCTCACAAGTACGCCTACAAAGGTGCTAAATGGCTGTCTGGAGTCGAGATACTGACGGATCCCGAACGCGGTTACTGGGAGAAACGGGGCTACTCGACGGACGCGAATCCCTGGGATGAGGCTCGATACGCCTAACTAATTCAACGAACGAGCGTTCTATACACTGAAGCGGTCGGAAACATTAACCCGCTGTACCCCGGATTCGGAACATGGCCGGCCCTACCCGTGTACTGCTCGTCGACGACGACCCATCGCTGGCCGATCTCATGGCTAACCAGCTCGGTGATCTCCGCGATGCGTTCTCGATCCGGATCGAGACCGATCCGAACGACGCGCTCGAAGCGATCGAGACGGACGACATCGACTGCGTCGTCAGCGATCACCACATGCCGCAGATGACCGGGCTGGAACTGCTTCGGTACGTCCGGGAGATGGACGCCGATCTACCGTTTATTCTCTTTACCGCCCGTGGAAGCGAAGAGATCGCGAGCGAAGCGGTCTCGGAGGGCGTCACCGACTACTTCCGGAAACGCCGTGGCGCCGACCAGTGGCGCGTGCTCGCCAACCGGATCGAAAACGTCTCGGCCCGATACCGCGCCGAGGAAGCGGTCCAACGGCGTGAATCGGCCCTCAGACGGCTCGCCCGGACCGTCATCGACAGTGTTTCTACGCCCGTCGAGGAACTCCTCGAACTCGGCTGTGAGACGCTGGAGGTCGAGTACTCGGCGCTGGTCAGCGACGACGACGACGGCGTCGAAATCCTCGTCGAGACCGTCGACGGAACGCTTCCCTTCGATACAGCCGAGGGGATGTCGCTGTCGAACGATATTGACGATCTAACCGTCGATGGTAGCGGGATCGTCGCCGTCGCGGCTGGTGCGGAATCCGACGACGAGGCGGGCTTTTCGTCCTACATCGGGACGCCGGTGTACGTCGGTGATCGCCGCTACGGGACGCTGTGTTTCTGCGATCGGGGCGGTCGAACCGAGTTCACTGCCTGGGAGCGGGCGTTCGTCGAACTGCTTGGCGACTGGCTCGGGCACGAACTCACCGGTGAGTGGGCCCGCGATCAGGGCGAAGCTGTCAGCTCGGCGCGCAACCGGGTCGCGCGGGCTCGGGACGCGCTCGCCGAAGGCGACGCGGCGGCGGTTCAGGCGGAACTCGACGCGATCGAGGAACTGCTCGATCAGGGCCCGCCGTCGGCGGCCCCGGTCTCGATCGAACTTTCTTAAACAGTTCTCACCGCAGGCAGACACGCCGGGTCGCGAAACGCGGCCGATCAGTGGACGTGGCCGGACAACGCGGCGCGAGAGAAAACAAGGTGCCGATAGCCGTCGTTCCCTGTGAATCCACTGTGGTTCCCGTTCGTGTTCTAGTCTTGGCGTCGTTCGCGGACACAGGTCTCGATCGGTGCGACGAGTTCGTCGGCCACCGAGTAGGGGTCCGTCTCGCGTTCGAGCACCCGATCGACGTAGGTTTCAACTCCACCGCGAGCCGCCAGTTCTTCCTCGAGCAGCGCCGCCGTGTCCTCACGGAGCAGCGTCTTGATTTCGGCCTCGTAACGCTTTCTCGTCTGGGCTTCGAGTTCACCGCTCTCCGCTAGCCAGGAGACGTGCTCGGTGATGGTGCTGAGGAACTCCTCGACGCCGTCACCGTTCTTTGCGACCGTCTCGACGATCCGCGGTTCCCAGCCCGTCCCGTCGTCCTCGTCGGCGTCGTCGGACTCGACCTCGTCACCCGCCATGTCCTCCATCCCGTGGTGGCCCGCCATCGGGGATTCATCGCGCATCTGGACCATCTCCCGGAGCTCCATCACGGTCCGGTCGGCCCCGTCCATGTCGGCTTTGTTGACGACGAAGATGTCGGCGATCTCCAAGATACCGGCTTTGAGCATCTGGACGTCGTCGCCCGAGCCCGGTGGGACCAACACCGCGACGGTGTCTGCCGTCTTGACGATCTCGATTTCGTTCTGTCCCGCGCCGACCGTCTCGACGATGATTTTGTCCTTTCCGAACGCGTCAAGCGCCTTCACCGCGTCCGTCGTCGCCGTCGAGAGCCCGCCTAGCGAGCCGCGGGCCGACATCGACCGGAAAAAGACGTCCATATCGCCGACGTTCGATCCCATCCGGATCCGATCGCCCAGTACCGCCCCGCCGGTGAACGGCGAGGAGGGATCGATAGCGATGACGCCGACCGTCTCGCCGCGATCTCGATACGTAGCGGCCATCTTGTCGACGAGCGTCGATTTCCCTGCACCCGGCGATCCGGTGATGCCGATTACCTCCGCGTTGCCGGTGTGATCGTGAAGTTGTGAAACGAGCTCACGGTACCCCGGCGAGCGGTTCTCGATTTTGGTTATGACGCGTGCGAGCGCTCGGTGCTTACCGTTCAACAGCTCGTCGACGAGCGTGTCGTCTCCGGACATCTATCGCTCGGGCGCGTTCTCACGGACGAACTCGATCGTCTCCGCCATCGACGCGCCGGGACCGAAGATCTCCGCGACACCGGCCTCGTAGAGCTCCTCGCGGTCGTCCTCGGGGATGATCCCACCGACGAGCACGAGCGTGTCCTCGAAGGCGTCGTACTCCCGAAGCCCGTCCATGATCTTCGGCACGAGCGTGTCGTGTGCACCCGAGAGGATCGAGATCCCGAGCACGTCGACGTCTTCCTGAACGGCTGCCTGTACGATGTCGTCGGGCGATTTGTGCAGTCCGGAGTAGATCACTTCGAATCCGGCGTCACGGAAGGCCCGCGCGATGACGTGTGCACCGCGATCGTGGCCGTCGAGGCCGACTTTCGCCACCAGACACCGGATGGTCCGCTGTTCCTGTTCCGTGCTCATAATTCTCACTACCCGGGGTAGGTGTTTGACTTTAACGGAGATCACTCGCGATCTCACTTTGTTTGTGGTTTTTCAACTTCACTTGTCTTCGACCGGCTGTGGGACGATTCCACACGCTGGCTGTCGCTTCGATGGGTTTATGAATCGTCTCGGGATATACTCCGATGCGTTCGAGGGCTCGTAGATCAGCGGTAGATCATCCCCCTGGCACGGGGAAGGCCCCGGGTTCAAATCCCGGCGAGTCCATCTTCTTTGGTTCTGTGCGAGAGTTGTGGGTGGTAGATTCCGTCGCTCAACGACCTCGATAACCTCGTTCATACCCACTCGAAATCAGCGAGATTCCTCGCTGTCTGGAGATTTTGACCGAAACGCTGAATTACTCCTCCGAAAAAAGGCTCGAAGCTGTCGCCCCAATCGTATCCAAATACGGACCGCTTACGTTCGAAAGTATGACAATAGTGTTATTCAGCCATTTTGAGAAGCAGATTTTGGGTGAAAATTCGAAAAGAATCGAAATCGCGTCTATCGAAATCCGAAATAGAATGGGATAATATATATTATAAAATATAATGTACATCATGGCCGCTCAAAACAAGCCAACGAAAATAACCGAAACGGAGCGTAAGACCGTCGCCGGATCAGAACTAACCCAGAAGTTGGGTATCAACGCAGACGAGATCGCCTGGCGAAAAGAGTACACGGGGTTCACGGACGAGGACGCCAGCCGGCTTGTCGCGATCTCTGATATTTTCGAAGCGATCGCCGACGAACTAGTCGAGGAGTTTTACCAGCATCTCCAAGCGTACGACGAGACAATCGCCATCTTGAACTCCTCATCGAAGCCGATTCAGGCACTCAAACGCAACCAGCGACAATACCTGACCGAACTCACACAGGGCCAGTACGACCAGGAGTATTTTGATAGGCGGGCTCGGATCGGGAAGATTCACGATATGCTCAATCTGGGGCCGAAAATTTATTTCGGTGCCTACATCGTCTACTACCAGGGTATGATCGACGCGCTCGCGGAATCCGCCACTGTGGATCTCGACCCCGCCGCGAGCGCGGCTGTCGGCGAGCTTACCGATCGGATACTCGCCGTCCAGAAGCTCATTAATCTCGACCAGCAGGTGGCGATGGAGACCTATATCGACTCCTACAGCGAGGAAATCGAAGCGACGATCGAAAAGCAGGAAGCGTTGATGCATCAGGTCGAAAGCGAGCTCGAAGCCCCTATCGAAGAACTCTCCGAGGCGGCCGAGGATATCACCCAGAGCGCGACCGTCGTGAGCGATTCGGTAACCGAACAGACCGACCGGATGGAAGAAGCCTCCGGGGAAGTCGCCAGCTTGAGCGCGACAATCGAAGAGATCGCCTCAACGGCGACCGAAGTGGCCGAAACCAGCGAGCGCGCTGAAACTCTCACCGAATCAGGGAGTGAGTCCGCGGACGATGCGCGTGCCGCGATGGAAGACATTCAGACGGCGGTCAGGGATGCATCCGCTAATATGGAAACAGTGCAGGCACAGATGGGTGAGGTGGGTGAGTTCACGGCGGTTATCAACGACATCGCAGACCAAACGAATATTCTGGCCTTGAACGCCTCGATTGAGGCTGCACGTGCCAACAAAGCCGGTGAAGGATTCGCAGTCGTCGCGGACGAGGTCAAATCGCTGGCGAGTGCGACGAAACAGAACGCCAGCGAAATAGAGACAACGATCCGGCAGGTCCAGAGCGATATCGACGAAACCGCAGACAGTCTGCAGATGGTGACCGAACAAGTGGGACGTGGGATGGATGAAGTTGGAGAAACGATGAGTAACCTCGAGCAAACCCTTGCTGCTGTCCGAGAATCCGCCCAGGGGATTCAGGAGGTCTCGAATGCGACGGACGACCAGGCGGCGACGACGGAGGAAGTAGCCAGCATGGTCGACTCCTTGGTGGCGGATCTCAACGATGTGGCTGAGGAGGTCGAAACGATTGCTGCCGCGAACGAAGAACAAACAGCACAGATACACGAGATCGCAGAGACAGCCGGGCACCTCGCCTCGGAGTAGACAGACCCCGCAATTGGTCTCGAATGCTGTTTCCCGGCCACTTATTTGACATTGAAGTCACCTGAGACGCCTGCCCGTGCTTCTTGCGCTCCGCCATCTCCTGGCTCGTGCAGTATCGGGGTCCGGACAGAATCGATCAGTCCCAGCCCCGACAACGAGAAATCGGTACGTCTGTCCTCGCGTGGGTGAACGCGAGTCGCTCCACAGAGCTCCGTGAACCCCGCCTTACCCCCCTGTAAGCGGCGGTGTCACCGAGAGGCTGTCGCCGGCTGTCAGTTCCGTTCCAGCGCCCTCGTGGTGGGTCACGTTGGTCCCGTTCCGCATCACAGAGATTGTCTTGGCGATCGTTCCGTCCGCGTCAAGCAGCCGACCGTCAAGTTCGGGGTACTGCGCTTCAACAGTGGCGAGCACATCTCCGACCGTCGCCCCTGAATCGAACTCCCAGGTCACCGTCCGTTCACCGACCGCTTCGCGTACCGTCGCGAAAAATCGAAGTTCGATCTCCATCACTCCGAGACAGCGGCGGCAACATCCTCTAAATCGAGCCGCTGGACCGTGTCGGTCGTCGGATGGCCGTTGTCGTTCCAGCCGCGGAACTCGTAGTACGTCTCCAACATCGAATCGAGTTCCTCGGGCGGACAGTACATCCCCTCGGCAGGGCCGTCGGAGATCGGTTCGGACATGACGCGGTGCGGGAGCGTGTCGGCGTCCCGATCAGCAACGCCCCGGGCAGCGTTGATGAGCCGTTCGAGGTTGTAGATTCGCTCGCCGATGGCCTCGACGTCCTCCACCGAGAGATCCCAGCCAGTCGCGAGATTGATCGCTTCCATGTAGTTCTCGTTGATACGGGTTCCCCATCCACCCTCGCTGACGAACCGACACTGTGTCAGCGAATCGCCTAGCGCAGTGAAATGCTGGATCCGGGCGGCGAACTCCGGCGTCCCCTCCGTCGTCTCGTCGTGTTCGCCGTCGTACTGCAGCGTCGGGCGAGTGTCGTGGTGTGAACCGCCCCGCGTCGCCGTCGCGTAGCCGATGCTCATCCCCTTCAGTCCGCGAGCCGAATGGGCTGCAAACTCGAGTCCCTTGGCCCCATAGAGGTAGCGTTCTGCTTCGTCGTCCAGTGATTCGGCCAGCCGGAACGACCCCTCGGCGAGTTCGTCGCCGAAGTCCTCCCGGTGGGCCGTCTTGCGTGCGAGTTCGACCAGTCCATCCGCATCCCCGAACGCCAGGTGTGGCGACGCGTCGTCGTCGAGCAGCCCCTTTTCGTGACACTCCCGAGCGAACGCAACCGTGACGCCCCACGAAATCGTATCGAGGCCGAGCCGATCACAGAGATCGTTGGCCTTGATGACACGTTCGATGTCGTAAACCTCCTGCAGCGTGGCCGTGCCGAAAAGCGACTCGAATTCGGGGATCTTCGCCTCGGTGATCCCTTCTGATTCGACCGAGACGTGCTTGCCGCATTTGACTGCACAGTTCGAGCAGGTCGTATCCTCCGTGACGTACTCGTCTTTCAGCGTCTCGCCGCTTATCGCCTCGGCGTCGTCGGGGGCAGCCTGCTCCGTCTGCATATTGCGCTGTCCGAGTTTGCCCATCTCGTTGATTGGGTTGACCAGCCCCGCGGTACCGTACTCCTGGAGCATCTCGGTGTCTTCCATCAACCGCCCCATCTGCTGGACCGACCGTCCCTGGAGTCCCCCCTGGGGCTCCGGCTGGAAGTCGCCGCCCTGCACTGCGATCGCTTTCACGTTCTTCGAGCCCAGTACCGCACCGGCGCCGCCGCGGCCGGCGACACCTTCGCGCATCTCGGATTCGTGGACCAGACAGGCGTATCGAACCTGATTTTCGCCGGCCGGACCGCTCGCGAGGACGTGGGTGTCGTATCCGACCCCTTCGCGGTCGCGGATCGCTTGACACGTTTCGTAGGTTTCCAGCCCAGTAAGATCCTCCGCCGGTTTCGTCTCGGCGCCGTCTTCATCGACCAACACGTACGAGTCTTCCTCGGCCTGTCCGTGGAGGACAACAGCCTCGAATCCGGTCGTTTTCAGCGCCTGTGGGAGTGTTCCGCCGAACGTCGAATCGAAGAACCCGTTTGTCATCGGGCTCACGAACCCGAGAACACCGCGGGATGTCGACTGAAACGGCGTGGCGTTCATTGGTCCGACCGCCATCGCCAACACGTTCTCCGGATCGAACGGGTCGGCGTCGGGAGGGACGTGTTCGGCGACCTGTTGGGCGGCGAACCCGTTCCCGCCGAGGAACCGTCGTGCGTCCTCGGGATCAATCGCCTCCGTTTCGGTTTCGCCGGTATCGAGATGTACGTGGAGGATTTCGCCTCCGTATACTGGGGGTAACGTATCAGCCATTACTCCTATTCGATACGAGGCCGAGTCGTATTAAAACCTCATGGGTACGCAGCGTAGTGCCCGCTTCGGGTTGAGAGACGTTCCGATCGGATCCGACGAAACAAGACCCGAGCCACCGGCGCATATTCGTACTTATATCTACTGCCGATTACACTGTTCGATAGTATTATTATCGAGGTTGTTCTTTTGGGAAGTATGCGTGAGATACTGACACAATGTTTCAGGGGGTACGCCGCGATCGGGGTAATCGCTGCCGGTATCACCGCGCTCTGGACACTGGGCGTCGTTGAGATGGCGATTCCACTGATCGGGTACGCGTGGTTTATCGTCGCTGCTGCCGGCACTGTCGTGGCTGTCGGACTGGCGACGAAACACGACGAGGTAGTCGAACCAGATGCGGCGCCGGACCGAATCGAGACGTTCGAGGACGCCACAGTCACCGGCCGACCGTTCGAACTGTACATCGCGGCGCTCGCCGCCTGGGCCGCCGTCTCGTTCGGCTGGGTCCTCGGTGGCATGAGCGTCGAAGCCATCGTCACGATCGGTGGAGTGAGCGCAAGCGGGCTCGTTGTCGTCGGATACGGCTGGCTCGCGATCGCTCTCTACGGTGTGGTTGTCGGCATCGGCATCGCGATGAACCACCGTGAAGACGTCGCGACGGTCGTCGATCCCGCCGACTCGCTAAAGACCGATAGCTGAAACCGAAGGCCCCTCCCCGCCGGGTTAGTCACTCCCCACGGATTTCTATCCCTGATGCTTCCTTGCGACCTATTTTCCGGGTTTCGAGACACATACCTCGCCCGGCCGCGCCGCGAGGAACCGCCCGGGAAGCGTTTCTCCCTCGAAGTGATCGTCGACGAGCCCCGCCAGTGTCTCAATGATCGACGATCGGGCCCGGATCGAGGAGCCTGCGATGTGCGGTGTGACGACCACCTGGTCGAAAGAAAGCAACGGGGAGTCGGACCCGAGGGGTTCATTCCCGAAGACGTCGAGCCCCGCGCCGGCGATCCGATCGGCTTCGAGCGCGTCGATCAGGGCGTCGGTTTGGACGATCGGGCCACGGGTCGCGTTCACGAGAACGGCGTCTGACCCGAGCCGATCCAGTGCCGCCCGGTCGATCATCCCGCGGGTTTCGTCGGTGAGTTCTGCGGCGACGATGAGTGCGTCGGCCGAATCGAGCATGGTTTCGAAATCGACGAGTTCAGCCCCGGTCAGGTCGGTATCAATGTCGTGGACGTAGGGATCGAATGCCAGAATCTCGGCGTCGAAGCCGTGGAGCAAGCGCGCGATTCGTTGGCCGATGTTCCCGAACCCGACGATCCCGCATGTCGTCCCCGTAACGGGGGTGGCACTCGGGACCTCGTCGCGCCACTCGTCGTTCTCGATGGCCGCTCGTCCCGGTCGAATGTTCCGGCGGACCGCAAGCAGAAGCGCCACGGCGTGTTCGGCCACCGAAAGCGCGTTCAGCCCAGGCGTGTACACGACCGTCGTTCCGGTCTCCGCAGCCGCCTCAATGTCGACATTGTCGATGCCGGTCCCGACCTTCGCCACCATGGGCACCTCCGTCGCCGAGAGAACCCGACGAGTTACCGACAGCCGGGAGGTCGTCACGAGTACGTCGATGCCATCGAGCGCTTCGATCAGCCCGTCTTCGTCGAGTTCGCCCGCAACGGTGAGCTCGCTGTCACGATCGAGTGCCTCCGAGAACAGTTCGCGAGGATGGACGTCCTGATCGATCAGAACGCGTAGTGGGTCGGTCATGATCGTTCGAAACCATCTCCGACAGCGGTTAAATTTGCACCGGCTTGCGGGCCGTAGCCACGATCCGGGCGGCTCGCCGGCTGAACTCTGGCTCTCAGGCTGTATCTGCTCCTGTTTTTGCGGCCTCGACGAAGCCCTGTCGACGAAGTCGTCGACTCCATCGGGTCAGAAATGACCCAAGGTCCAGCCCGGTCGCGTCGTGTCGATGGACGACCGGCCGCCGCGTGTACTCGATCGGGATCCACGCACTCCCTTCGATCCGGAAGATGATCTCCGAGTCTCGTGATTCATCGCCGCTCTTCGTTCGGTGGCCGACACTGAGACGGCCCGGTCCCACCTTTTCGAACACCAGTTCCTCGCCCCCTTCGACAGTGACTGTGAACTGCTCGTTCGGGGCCATCGCGTCAACGGATCCGACGTCCGAGCCGTCGAGAATCGTCTTGGCTGCTTCCATGCTATCTCTGGACCACAGTGGTCGCCCGATCCGACATAAATCGCCGTGTCCGATCGGTCCGAAGGCTCTGTGAGTCAGCCAGGTCAGACGTAGTCCCACCGTATCGCCACCCCGACCGCGACGGCGATGACGCCAACGACGACGAGCAGTGCCGATTGCCACGTCACCGCGCCCAACGTCCCAGTGACGAAGGTCACGAGGAAGTCGCCTATTCCCGGCGGGGCGTTTGCGGCGTCGAATCTGGTCCGGAACTGTCCGGAGGCAATGGCCGATCCGGCGGCACCGAACACTCCCGCGGCAAGCGAGACAACACCGATCTCGAGTGCGGCGGTCGACCGCGGCGCAAGGTATCCGATTCCTCCGGCGATCACGAGCGTGAGAACGGGCAACACCAAAGCGAGCGTACTCAGGATAGAGACGCCCTGCCGCGCAGTTTCGAGGGGCTCCATCTGCTCTTGGCCCAGTTCCTGGCCGGGGCCGATCGTTTCGGGGAATTCTTCGTCCAATCTACTCTCGGCGACGCCGACGAACGCATCACCAAAATTGTCCCGACCGGTCTCTACCTGCTGGGTGTACTCGTCGTACGTTATTTCTCCAGTCAGCGCATCGATCCGGGCCGTCTGGAGCGTCCTGACGGGCTCTTCGAGTTCGGCTTCGGGGCCCTCGAACTGTCCCTCGAGCTGTGTTTCCATCTCGGCGAGCATCTCCTCGCGGATGTCGTCCATCCCCGCTTCGAGCCGCGTCTCCAGTTCGGCGTCGCTCAGTTCTCGGTCCGTCTGCGCTTGGATCCGCGCTTTCCGCTCGGCTCGGAACTCGGCGCGGCGCTCCTCGAAGGCTTCCTGACTGGACGCCATTCGCTCTATTTCGCTCCCGAACGGCATCCCCGTCGCCGCGAGGTCGATCGTTTCGGCGCCCGCTTCGATCTCGGTAAGCATCTGCTCTTTGAGGGGGGCCGTATCGAACCCGAGTTCGAGCGTCCCGCGTTCACCGTGGAGATACGCATACAGCGTGTCGATATTGGCCTCGGTCTGGGATCTGACGTACTCCTCAGTGAGCGCGGCACGCAGAAGCTCCTGACGGGAGCGTTCGAGCGGCCACTCCGACCCCGCCGTTGATCCGCCGCTCCCGATCTCAGCGCGGAGCTCCTCGGTGAGCGCCCCGTAGAGATCCGTCTGCTCAGCTTTGTCCTTCGCGAACTCTGAATCGAGTGCGGTCCGGTCCAGCGCGACAGCCGCGTTGGCCGAAACGAGCGACACGAAGAGAACGATCCCCAACCCGACGAGCCCCACCGTACGTAAAGTAACCATATCAGTCACTAAGCAGCGCCACTGTTAAAATTTCACACCGTCTCGTGGGCGGTTCGATGAATCGAACTCCGGAACGTTGAGGACTCGGCCGCCCGAGGACGGGTCATGCCCAAACGAATCCGATCGTCCCTCCGCGCAGCGTGGCCGATACTGGGCTCGGCGTATCTCGCCTATCTGGCCCTTCAACCCCCGCCTGTCCGGTACGTCGGTCTCGGTGGACTAGTGATCGTCACGCCGCTTCTCATCGGTTGGGCGCTCGGTCGGCTTGTCGGGATCGGGCCCTGGGCCCAGCCCGACTAGGGCTTGTGGGTGAAAATGAACGCCCGGTCGTCCTCGACGCCGACACAGAGATCGAGCTGTTTCGAGAGGTTGAGACTCGTCGGGTTCTGTTTGCAGACGACGAGGTCATCGAATGGCTCTTCGCACGCCGGACAGGCCACGGAAACGGTGTTCTGGTAGGTCTTGATGGCCGGGTTCTCCTCGCGTGGCGTCAGCGACGCCAAGAGCTCGTCGGTATCGATGTCCATACAGACCACACAGAGGCCATCCCCTTCAATCTCGCGGGTATATAAAAGATCACCGTCAGACCGAGTCTCACGGTCGCCGGCGTCGAAATTCAAACACTGAGCCGATCCGTGAGTTGATACCCGCTGAAAAGTAAGAAGTAGCAAATGAGCGACCGTGGTGTCACGAGCCCCCTCAGCGTTGTTCTCCTCCTCGGCATCACGATCGCTGCCGTGACGACGCTTCTCATAGCTGGCGGGCCAGTGCTCGATGACACCCGCGCGGACGCCGAACAGTCCCAGACGGCGAACGCGATGGCACAATTCAGTTCGAAGGCCAGCCTCGTCGGCCTCGGCGAATCGGGCGACCAGCGGTTCTCGCTCGGCCGGATGTCACAGGGCGATGTTCGGATCAACGAACAGGCTGGCAACGTCTCGGTGTATGTCAATCAGACGGCCGATGGTCGAGAATACATCGGGAACGTTTCGATGGGAACGATGGTCTATCGGAACGGCGACACCGAAATCGCCTACCAGGGCGGTGGTGTCTGGGAACGGACCGACGGCTACACCCAGATGATCTCGCCACCCGAGTATCATTATCAGGCTGATACACTCACGTTCCCGATCATAAACGTCACCGGCGAGGGCATCGCAAGCGGCGACGTTCGGGGACGGGTTACCGCGGATGAGAGTGGCCGATCTCTGTATCCGAACCCGGACAAGGACGAAACGTTCGTCAATCCGCTCTCGAACGGAACCGTCTACGTCGAGATCGAAAGCCAGTACTGTGGCGGCTGGGAGTCTTTTTTCCAAGAACGGTCCCAGGGCGGCCTCGAGCAGACGTGTGCGGAGGGCGACAATGACACGGTTGTCGTCGATCTCTCGGTTCCGTTCGATCCCGTCTTTGGGGCGGCGGTGACCGCACAGCAGGTTGAAGAAGACGGCGCTGAAATATCAAGCGTCCGGGACGGGATCAGGGCCCCCTCAGCGAGCAGCCGCATCGAAGAGCGGATCGACGGATGCTCTGACGGAAGTTGTGATACCGACTTCACTGGAACGCTCGACAATGGGACGTATTATACCGAAGACGCGGACGACTTCGAGAACCTCGATATCGACACGAGCGGGGGTAATGTCGATATAATCATAAACGACACGACCGGCGGAATCGACGGCACCGGCAATATTGATGTCACCGGCAGCGGAAACGTTACGGTCTATCTATACACTGATGAGAACCTCAATCTCGGGGGCGGTGACAGCATCAACGACGGTGGTAGCGCGGATCAGTTCCTCACGTACGTGCATTCCGATGTCTCGGCGATCCGAATCAGTGGGAAGTTCACGTACGTCGGCGGTATCTATGCGCCCAAAACGAGTATGGAAGGAGACCAAGGCGGAGGCGGGGGCTGCGGTGGCGGTAACATCGAAATAATCGGCTCCGTCGTCGTCGAAAATTTCTGTTTCCAGAACGGCGACTTCACCCATGACGACAGTATGGACTCACTCGGGATCGAAATCGACCTCGATACGGTGAAATATCTGCACGTGAGCGAAAACACCGTTAACGTCGAAATGGATTGAGGACCGATCAGGTCACGAACCGGAGCCGAACACGAGACCGCGGCACTGCCAGTTCGTTCGTCTCGAAACTCAGCGTGCTATTCGTCTCGTCGTACTCCCAGCCGTCGACACGGTCGGCCTGCGCACCGAGGTACCCGTCCCAGGCCGTCTGTCGGGGCGAGTCGACGACGAGTTCAAGCGTTCCGCCGTTGGCGAGTTCCGAACGGGTCGTCGCGTTCACGTCGGTGCGGCTGCTTTCGATTCTGACGGTTCTCTTTCCACCGACTTCCGTCCGCCCCACTGATCGCGTCGTCCTTACGAACGGCAGCATCGATCGGTCCTCCCTGAGCACGAACGGTGGCCCTCGAAGCATGGCCGATCCCTGCGGCTCATCACGAAAGACCGCCCCGCCAGCGTAAACGACGTCCGAGTTACCCTCAGTGTAGACGAGCGGCGTTACCGCCATCGAGTGATTGATGGTTGGGTCGTCGGCGTCCCGGACGGTGATCGTTACCGGCTCCCCGTACTGGAGAGTCCCCCCTGAGAGTCGGATCTCCGTCGCCCGGCTCGGCGCGCCGCCGCGGTAGACGTCCTCGACGTTCGCCGCGAAGACGTCGAACGCCCGCTCGACGTTGTTGATCCGCTCGTCGCGCTGTCTGTCCTCGATCGTGCTGAACCCGACCGCCGTGACGATGCCGACAGTCGCGATTATCAGCGAAAAGACTAGGACGTATCCGATGACGTCGCTCACGGCGCGGTCGGTCATGCCGACACCACCTCGAGTCCGCCGTCGTACTCGATGCGGACCGGACCGCCCTCTAGCGTGCCGCCGCTGAGCGACGACTGTACTCGGAACGGAACGGTCACCACCACCTCGGGAGCGTTCGTTCGGAGGACGATCTCCCCGTCGTTGCCGTCGACCGTGATGTTGACCGTGTATCCGCCGGCGGCCGTTCGCTCAGGGAGATCGCTCCGGATCGAAAGCGTCGAGACGTCACCGGCCCGGACTAGCCGGTCCGCGCTCGAGATGTCGTCGGCGAGTTGGTGGCCGATAACCGAGAGTTCGTCCTCCGTGACCTGTTCCGTCTGGCGCTCGATGAGCCCGCCACCGGCGATGAGCAGCCCCGAGACCAAAATCGAAGCGATGGCGAAGTTCAACACGTAGCCGACCGTGACCGAAACCGCCCGATCGTCGCTATACATCTGGCTCACCCGGTGCGACTGTCACCGTCGTTTCGTAGCGCAAATCGGGCGTATCCATGCGGAGCTTAATGTTGGCGCTGTAGACCGCTCTGGTCGTTTCCGAAGGCAGCCACGCCGGATCGTCGTCCGATTTGATCGTCAGTTCGTAGCTTCCGCCGGCATACGTTCCGTTTTCGATACCGACCGTGCTGCCGGTATCGAAGTCCGGCCACCCGAACTGACACGTGGCACCGTCGAGTCGCTCGCCGGTGACGTCGAACCGAACCGTTCCGTCGGCGTTCGTCGTACATTCGGTGCCGCCTGTCTCGTTGACTTTGACCTCGCCGCCAGTTTTGTTTATTTTGAGTTCCGTCCCGTCGAGGTCGACCACCAGTGGTGATCCCGTAGTCATATTATCGGTATCGAGGTCGATCACGAACCTTCGGACATCGCTGGCGTTGGCCTCCCAGCTTTCGAAGTCGTTCGCATTGCGCTCGCGTATTAGCCGTCCTTCCGTCGTGTTGACGATAGTGATATCCGTTGACGCCGACCGCCTGAGGTTGTTCCGACCGAACGCGGCGTCGATCTCCGAGATGCCGCCCGCGACGCTACTATTGACATCGCTGAAATTGTCTCCACCGCTGGCTGCGGCGTTTTCGGCGTCGATCAGTCCGCCGATCGAATCCGTCACCCCGGCCTGATACTCCAGGACCTCGCCCGCCGAGTCGCCGCCCCGCGTCGCCACGTTGTCGGTGTAGATCGCGGCGTTGACCAGAAGCGCGAGCGCGATGAAAAGCACCGCGAGCAGGATCCCGGCGACCAGAATGAGCTGCCCACGATCGTTCATTTCCGCCATACGGTCACCTCCACTTCGAGGACGTTGTACAGCTCGTCGTCGTCGACGTTCGGCGCGTAGAACTCCTCGCCGCCGAGATCCTCAAGTTGCCGGTCGTCCGTCGCAGTGAGGTTCGAACTGTTGTAGACGCTCACCGCTCGGGTCGCCACGACGGCGTTGTCGCTCGGCTCGCCCATCCGGACCATCGGCTTGCTCTCCGTGTCACCTGCCTGTGTCACGTAGTAGACGTCGACGTTGAACGCGATCTGCCGTTGTGAGAGCGTTTCATTGAGGGCCGTTCCGAACGCGTTCGGCGGGGCCGTCGCGTAGGGTTCGCCCGCCGGCGCGCCCTCGAACGTCCCGCTACTGGAGTTGTAGTACAGCACCGCGTCGGTGAGCGTTCCGTTTTCGGCCGCCGTCGCGAGTAGCCCGTCGACCGTCGCCTGCTGTTGGTTCTCGATGTGTTGATTCGAGGTGCTCGCCGAAAGCGGCGTCACGGCCGTCGCCTGTGTCGCGAATATCAGACCGCCGATGATCAACACCGCGGCGATGATCGCTTCGAGCGTGTGTGCCTGGCCCCGCATCTTACCACACCCGTACCGTCAGACGGTACTGTTTGCCCTCGATAGAGACGGTCCGCGTCGAAACGGCCACGTCGCTCGGAACCGAATCGTCGTTCGAACGAACCAGCGGGTCGCTGGCCCACTCCGGAGTGACTGGTTCGGAGGCCGGTGCGCCGAGTTCGTGGATCGTGACGTTGGCGTTCCGTCCGTCGAGCGAGAGGAGTTCGCTGAAGCCTTCGTCGTCATCGAAACTGTTGAGATTCGCCCCACCACAGCCGACTCCCTGGACTGCTTCGTCGAGACTGACGTCGAAAAACGTCCCGACACAGCCGATCGAAAGCGTCCCGGGTTCGGCCGTCGAAGCGGCGAGAAAGTCGCCCGAAAGCGATGTTGCCGCCCGATCAGCGACGAGGAGATCCGTCCCCGTCCCACCGACGAATGGATCGAAAAGCGTCGGCGCGTACGCGATCACGAAAACGACCGTTAGGAGGAATACGCTCGTGCCGATGGCGAAATCGAGCGTCGTCTGCCCACGAGTTCGGTTCATATGAACATGAACACCACCAAAGCGAGCGTCGGCAACACGACCATGAACTTCAGGCTGGCCATGATGCTGACTTCGCGGATGTATCCCGCGATGGCCCCGGAGATGATCCCCTGGATCGTGACGGCGTGGAAGAACAGCATGGTCAACTCGTCGATATCCAGATCGGTCCCGAACCCGCCGCCAGCCCCCGGCGCGTCGGAACTTGCCTCGGTGCTATCGACGAGCGCCGCCATCGTATCGAGGAACTCGACTTTCAGAAGCGCCATCACGCCGAGAAGGGTCACGTAGGTCATGATGATGATGACCATCTGCATCCGGGTCTGGGACTTTCTTTCGCGCTCGATGTCGTCTTGATTCTCCGAGGCCTGTGCGGCCGTCGAAAGCACCTGTGTGATCTGACTCGAGGCCTCTTGGGCCTTCGAGATGAGCTTGATCGTCCGCGCTAATCGCGGGATGTGGTAACTATTGTTAAATTCGCGTAACGCTGTCCGAAGGCTCGTCCCGTAGTTCACCTTCGCGTACATCACCTGAAACTCGTTGGCCAGCCGGCCCGAGGAGGTGTCGGCGACGACCTTTAGTGATTCCAGAAGCGTCATTCCGGTGTCGTTCGCACTCGAGAGCTTCCGGAGGCTGTCCGAGAGGTTGTTGGTGATCGATCGCCTCGAACGGACGTTCCACTCGTAGAAGACCGTCAGCGGGATGACGTTGAGATACAGCGGCAGGTAGACCCAAAAGAAGGTACCCCGGACGGGCGCGGCGATCATCCCGTCGACCGTCGTCGGCGTGAATCCCGAGAAGACGGAGAAGCCGACCAACACGAGCGACGCGGGCAGCGTGATCGCGAGTATCGCCAAGGGATTCTCCCTGAAGAACAGGTGTGGCTGCCGGAGAATACCCATCGTAACGTGGGTCCCCTCACGGGATTCGATCCGAGAGAAGATCGGATAGCGACCCGAGTACGCCTCGATCAATCCGAGATCGAACATCCCGCTGGACTCGTCGACGGTCTCACCGTCAGTCTCCAGGTAGCCGTCGCCGACCTCGTCCGAAACAACCGTCGAAACGAGCACGAGAAACCCGATCCCGACAAGCGGGATCAGCCCGTACACAGTTCCGTACAGCAGCGTGCTCTGGGACTGTCCGAGCATCGACATGATGACGATGATGATGATCAAAAGCAGCGGGAAAAGCGACAGCGTCATGTACATTTCGCCGAAGAGTTCCAGCGTTTCCAGGACGGTTTCCTGTTCTTGCTTCGAGGTCCGCATCTGCTTTTCCTTCTGGTCTTCGAGGAACTGCTCCATGTCGCCCCCGGAGTTGATGATCGAGAGCATGTCGGTGAGGAACTGGCTGAGTTCCTCCGAGGGGGTCTGCATCGCCTGGTTCCGGATCGCAGTTCGGTAATCGGTGTCGAAATACTCCGTCTCCAGAACGATCGACCGGAACTCCTTTGCGACCTCGCCGTAAGTGTCGTCGGCCCGCGCCATCGCCTCGAGAATTTCGAGTTGATTGAGCCCGCCGACCGACAGCGCGTACATGAACGAGACGGAATCGGAGAGCAGTACGTTGATCTCCCGCTTGCGGGCGTCGGCATCGAGGTACGGCTTTGCGACCATGCCGCCGAATCCGGTTCCGAACCCGATTGAGCCGAGGAGTAGCCCCGAAAAGAGGATGAGAAACGGGAGCTTTAACGCGTTCACCGTCGAGAGATACGGTTCCGGGAGCGGCAGCCCAAGCAGTATCGGCGGCTCGGTGATGACGAACCGAACGAGCGCCCAGCCGAGGGCGGTTCCGATCGCCCACAGTACGAGCCCGACGATCACACCGACCGCGAGCGCCTTCGAGAGGTACAACTCGACGGTCTGGGCCATCCGCGCTTCGGCCAGCTTTCGTTCGAGATTGCCGACGAAGTCGCTGTCCTCGTCGAAGAGCCACCGGGACAGCGGGTAGAACGTGTCCGCGAGAGCGTCGATTCCAGTTCTCGTTGGGGCGGATCGGACGCTCATGACTCTTCGTCTTCCGTGTCCGAACCGAACGGGCCAGCGTCGGAATCACTCGACCCGTTGCCGCCACCGAGCTCATCGAGATCCGGCACATCCGTTCCCTCGTCGCCGCCGAGATCATCCAGATCCGGGAACCCCGCTTCGTCGTCCGGGTCCGACTCTTCGAGATCGGGAATACCGCTGTTTTCGCCGTCGAACGCCCCGATACCGCCGTCCGTCGTCGCCGTATCGTCGTCCGAGTCACCAGTTGGGTCGAGATCGATGCCGGCTACGCCAGGATCGTTCGTCTCTGAGGCTCCCGTCCGGCCCGGCCCGAAGACGTCGATATCCTCGTCGGCTTCGATCTCGAGCGCGTCGACGACATCCGCATCCGGCTCCTCGCCACGGTACTCTTCAAGCAGCGGTTCGGCTTCCTCGAGTATCCGCCGGGTCTGTTCGAGGACCTCCTCACTCGCTTCCGGACGCGGGACCATCGCTTCCTTGTCGGGGTCGATATCGATCTCGACGGACTCCATCTCGCGGAGGTCCTCAAGCGAGCGTTCGAGTTCCCCCGTGGCGATGAGCGAGAGGATCGTCTCCTCGTCGTTGATGAACGCCTGCAACGTCGCAGCGACCTGCGTGTAGGTGTTGAGTCCCTCGTGGATGAGATACGCGAGCACGAGTTGGCGGGTGAATATCTCCCGATCGAGTCGTTCGCGGTTCCAGCCTCGGTCGAAGGCGATGCTATCGAGCGTGTTCGAATCGCCCATCTGGAGGAAGCGGTCGGTCTCGGCCTGCCACTGAAAGACGTCTTGGACATTGATCTCGTCGTTTTCCGGGTCGTAGTGGTTGATCTCCGTGATCGATTTGTTCCGGCGAACTTTGTTGTCCCTGATCCGAGTCTGGGTCTGGATCGAGACGAGATCCAGCGCCGTGAACATCGTCTTCGAGACGTTGATCGGATCGGTGGTGAACCGTTTGATGACTTCACCGACCGAGTCGGCGTGAAACGTCGTCAAGGTCGTGTGACCGGTCGACATGACCTGAAAGAGTGTCCGACCTTCCTCGCCGCGGATCTCGCCCATGACGATGTACTCCGGGCGCTGTCGCAGCGCGGCCTCCAGGAGGTCGAACTCGTCGACGTCGCCTTTGTCCCCGTCGCTGAACGACGGTCGCGTGACGCTTGCGATCCAGTTCCGCTGTGGCAACTCGACCTCGCGGGTATCCTCGATCGAGACGATCTTGGCTTTGCTCGGGATGAAAAGCGAGACGGCGTTGAGCGACGTCGTCTTCCCGGAGGCCGTCCCGCCAGCGAACACGAGCGATTTCTGGTTTTCGATACTGAGCCACAGGAAGGCCATCTCATCGAGCGAGAAGGTGTGCCAGTTGATCAGATCGATCGGCGTGTGGGGGACGTCTTTGAACTGCCGGATCGTGTAGTTCGTTCCGTGATCCGAGACTTCCCGACCGAGCGTCAACTGGGCCCGAGACCCGTCGGGGAGCGTCGCGTCGACCTGTGGGCTCCGTTTCGAGATCCCTTTTCCGGATCGCTGTGCGAGTTTGACGACGAACTCGTCGAGTTCTTCGGTGCCGTGATAGACGTTCGAGATGATCTGCTCGTACTCGGAGTGATAGACGAAGACGGGCGACTCGTAGCCGTCACACGAGATGTCCTCGACGTTGATGTCGTGTTTGATGCCGTCGATGCGTTCGAAGCCGATGAAGTCGCGCCTGAGAAAGTACAGAAGCTTTTCGATCTGGTGTTCGGTGAGCGTCTTCGATCCCCCGTCGAGGACAGCGGGCTCCGGGCGGGCCGCGATTCCCTGGAGTCCTGCGGGTTCGTCCGTGCCGGTTTCCCCGCCAGCGCCGACATTGAGGACATCGCCGCCGATTCCGGGGAGATCCTTGTCGATGTCGATGACGTCTCGATCGATCCCGAGGATATCTTCGCCGGTCTGGAGTATGGTTCGGACCGTGTCGGCGAGTCCGCCATCGTCGTCCGGACGTGCGCCGTCGGCGTAGAGATCGTACCGTTCGAGGAGATTGTGGGTTTCCGTCTCGATGACGGTTTTCCGCGTTTCTTCGTTGTCCCCGGCGACGACCTCGTCGTCGGAGTACTTGATCGCCGTTTTCAGCTTTCCGACGAGAAATTCCCTGAGGTCGGATTCGAGCGACGTGAGATACGGCTCGATCAGATAGTATTTTTTTTCGTTTTCCTTTTCGGAGTGGAAGATGATGACGAACGCGTAGGGTTTGTTGACCCAGTAGCGGTCGACCTCCCGGAAGTGGCTCTTTTTTTCCTGTGGGACTGCCCGTTCGAGATCATACCGGGACACGACGGTCGCCGTTCCGTCGTCGTTCGAAAAGAACGCGTCCTCGTCGCGGTTGGGATCGACGCGGACCGTCCGTTCCTCGACGATCCGCGAAAGCGCTTCGACGGCCCCGTCACCGCGGCCGAGTCGGGCGTCGAGTTGCTCGGACGGGAAGCCGAGATGCGCCGCCGGATCGAACGGCTCGTCTTCGGGGGCGTTCCCGTTTTCGTCGTAGTGGAACTCCCGCTTGAAATCGTCCCAGGTGTACTCACCGACGACGACCGGTGTTTCCGCCTCGGCCGCGTCGACGTCGGCGTTCGAGGCAGCCTCTGTCGCCCCCTCGTCGGGCGACTCCGAAGCTGGTGCTGCATCGAACTCACCGCCGTCGGAGCCGTCGGTAGCCATTACTATGTTTTAATAATTCCTGCACTCTGGAAAAGGGTTCCGTAGGAATCGGTGTGTGAAACGGACAGAGCACACGGCTCGTGTCTGTCCAGTCGATCCTACGAGACGAACCGTTCGAGCCGATCCATCGCTTCTTTGAGTTCCTCGAGCCCCGTCGCATACGAGGCCCGGAGGTGGCCGTCACCACCGGCGCCGAAGGCAGTACCGGGGACCATGGCGACCGATTCGGCTTCGAGGAGATCCTCGGCGAACTGCTCGGCGTCGTCTCCCGGGCATTCCGGGAAGACATAGAACGCACCGGTCGCTTCGAAGCAGTCGATCCCCATCTCGGAGAACCGCGAGAGAACGAAGTTCCGACGCCGGTCGTACTGAGCGCACATCTCCGTCACTGCGTCCCGACAGTTTTCGAGCGCCTCGATCGCGGCGTGTTGGGCCGTCGTCGGGGCCGATAGCATCGTGTACTGGTGGACGCGGTTCATCGCCGTGATCGCTTCGGCCGGACCCATGGCGTATCCGAGCCGAAGCCCCGTCATCGCATAGGCCTTCGAGAAGCCATTAAACACGATCGTCCGCTCGCGCATTCCGTCGAGTTCGGCGATCGAGACGTGCTCCCTGTTGTAGGTGAGATCAGCGTATATCTCGTCAGACATCACTGCGATGTCGTGTTCCCGACAGAACGCGGCGACCTCGGCTAAGGCGTCCCGATCCATCGTCGCGCCGGTCGGGTTGTTCGGGTAGCAGTACACGAGGAGATCGGCGTCCTCGGCACCGGCGTCGGCGAGCACCTCCCGGGTGAGCGTGAACTCGTCCTCGACCCGCGTCGGGACGTCCAGTACCTCGCCGCCCGCGAACGTCACGCCCGGCCGATACGAGACGTAACACGGCTGAGCGACGGCGACGGTGTCGCCGGGGTTGATTAGGGCGCGGAAGGCGAGATCGATCGCTTCGCTCGCGCCGGCAGTCACGATAACCTCATCGTCCGGATCGTACTCGAGGTTCCACCGGCGGGCATCGGCCGCGATGGCCTCACGGAGTTCCCGTTTGCCGCGGTTTGCGGTATAGGAAGTCTTTCCGAGTTCCAGCGACGTAATGGCGGCCTCACGAGCGCGCCACGGCGCCGAAAAGTCAGGTTCGCCGACCCCCAGCGAGATGACGTCGTCCATCTCCTCGGCGAGTTCGAAGAACCGACGGATCCCAGAAGGCGGCACGTTGGCGACGCGGTCCGACGGTTCCAGCTTCATGGCGTGACTGAGAGCCGATCGTCGTCACCTTCGTCGTCGAAGCGATGGCCCGCCTGCTTGTACGTCTCCATGATGTAGTGTGTGACTGTCTGAGTGATCTCCGGCAGGGGAGCGACCTTGTCGCTTATGAACCGGGAGACCTCACGCATGTTGTCGCCCTCGACTTCCAGCGCGAAGTCATAATCGCCCGAAACAAGCCGAAGGCCCTGCACCTCGCGGAACCCGGCGAGCCGCTGTGCGACGTCCCGGTAGCTGGTCTCTCGATCGAGTGTGACGTTGAGCTCGACGTGGGCTCGCACACGATCGCTGCCGACGGCGTCCCAGTCGACAACCGCTGTGTACCCCTGAATGACGCCCTCCGATTCGAGTTCGGCGATCGTCTCCTCGACGGCCGTTTCGGAGAGTCCGGTCAGGCGTGCGAGGTCCGCTGTCGAGTATCGCGCGTTCTCGCACAATGCCTCCAACAGTTCGTCGGCGTTCTCCATACACGATAGGGCGGTAGCGCGGACTAAAACGTTGCGAGCCACGCCGGCGTAGTTTTCGCCGCTTCCATAATATAACGATCTTTAATTGGGGTTGGAATATAAGGTCATGGGTTGGTATATTATCTCTCGATACTATTATTATCCATAGGCACATCGGAGGAGGTATGAAGCAACACGCGATGCGGACTGCGATGGCGCTGTACGAGAGCGGCACAATAGACCTCCAGACAGCCGCGAATCAGGCCGGCGTTTCCGCCGACCGGCTCCGCCGTGCCGTCCGCCGAACGGGCGGGTCGCCCCCAACGGTGACTCCCGAAACCGATCGGGTCCCGCTCCACGCCGACTAACCCCCGAACTCGACTGACTCCCGCATCACGAACGGATCGGACGGAACGTCTCCGTCTCCTGTCCGCTGTTTGTCACTCGTTTGGCCCTGTGCCATCTCGTTTGTTCTCGGTGTGATAACCGATCGCCATCTCCTGTCTGTCTCCGTCGCTACCGCTGACAACTACCGTTTGACCCCACCGTCGACATCCGACACCCAGCTTCAGCGGTCCGGCGTTCGTACAAAAACATCCAAGCCAGTCCGCCGGTTACGGACGGTATGTCCACCGTTCGAAATATCGCCCGAGGCGTCGGTTCTTTCACCAGTAACGCGTTTCTCGTTGACGGAGACCGGACTGTCCTCGTCGACGCTGGGAGCGAATTCGACGCGGTCGAGCGGGTCGATTCGGCCGCTGGATCCCTGGACGCGATCGTGTTGACGCACACCCATCCGGATCACGTGGGCAACGTCTCGTCGGTCGTTGACGCCTTCGACGTCGACGTGTGGGGCTTCGATGCCGGTCACGATCTCGTCGAACACGCGATCGCGGACGGCGACCGCGTCGAGATCGGCGACAGCGAGTACGAGGCGCTTCACACCCCGGGGCACAAGGACGACCATCTCTGTCTGTACGCTCCGGCACCGGGCATCCTCTTTGCGGGTGATTTGGTGTTCGAGAACGGTGGGTTCGGTCGAACTGATCTTCCGGAGGGCGACAGAGAGACGCTCATCGAGAGCATCAGATACCTGCGCTCAGCCGTCGACGAATCACTGTCGACGATGTACGTGGGTCACGGCCCCGTTATCGATGTCGATCCGCGACGACATATCGAACTCGCACTAGAGGCTGCGTCCTTCTGAGGCCTTCAGTCGCTGACTGACGGCCCGACTCGATGTCCGGGATTGATTAGACGGCTGGCCGAACCGACAGAGACGACCATGCACGAACTGACAGTCACCGAATACGGTGATGCAGACGTCCTCGACGTGACGGAGCAGGACCGACCGACTCCCGGAGAGGGGGAGGTTCTCATCGATGTGAAAGCGGCCGGCGTCAATTTTGCCGACATCATGCAGCGGCGTGGCGACTACCTTGGCGGCCCGAAGCCGCCGTACACGCCCGGTATGGAAGTCGCGGGCATCATCAGCGAGGTTGGGAACGGTGTCGACCGTGAGGTCGGGGACGCGGTCGCTTCGCTCTCAAGCGAAGGTGGATACGCCGACTACACCGTGGTAGACGCCCAAGGACTGTTGGAAATCCCGGGCGAGCTCAGCTTCGAGGAGGCTGCCGGATTCCCGGTTCAGTGGCTGACGGCTCACAACTGCCTCCACGAATGGGGTGAACTGGCCGAAGACGAAACGGTCCTGATTCATGCCGCGGCGGGCGGCGTCGGCAGCGCGGCGGTTCAGTTGGCCGACGAGGCCGGCGCGACAGTGATCGGAACCGCCTCGACCCCCGAAAAGCTCTCGATGGCCGAAGGACTCGGCCTCGATCACGGCATCAGATACACCGAGGCAGATTTCGTCGACCGGGTCGTAGAGATCACCGACGGCGACGGTGTCGATCTCGTTCTCGACGGGGTCGGCGGCGAGACTACCGACGAGAGTCTCGATGCGCTTGCCCCGTTCGGTCGGATGGTCTCCTACGGCGCAGCCTCCGGAGCGCCGGGGCAGCCGAACACGGTCGATCTGCTCTTCGGCAACAAACGTGTCATCGGTTATCACCTCGGGCGGGCGATCGGTGCGGTTCCCGACCGCGTGATGGGCGCGATCCCGAAACTGACCGAACTGCTCGGCTCCGGAACGCTCGAAGTTCAGGTCGGTCACAGCTTCGAGTTGACCGACGCCGCCGAGGCTCACCGACTTATCGAGGAGCGAAACTCGAGCGGCAAGGTCGTCTTGGTTCCCTAAGCGTGGTCGTCTTTTGAGCTGTCGGTGGATCGATTCGGGCTCAAGAAGTGCCTGATTCCGGAACGATTTATTCGAGTTTCCGGGCCCGACAGACGAACGTCTCCGTTCGGAAGACCGCGTGATCGACCGTCAGGCCCGCGGCGCCCAGCGCCGAGACAGCGTGTCCGAGTTCGTGTCGTTCCTCCGGCACCGATCCGCCGTCTCCGGCGCCGTTTTTGTCCCAGTCGACGAAGACGACCCGGCCGCCTGGCCGGAGGACGCGCGCGATCTCGGCCATCGCCTCCGCACCGGAGAACTCGTGGTACGTCATCGTGCTAAATACCCCGTCGAGCGCCCCATCGTCGAACGGCAGATCGGCGACCTCCGCGGTGACCGGCCTGACGTTGTCCGGAATCCCCTTGTCTTCGTACATAGCGTGCATCTCCGGTTGGACGTCGACGGCGTGGACCTGCCCGACGCGTTCGGCGATCGGATCGGTGTAAAAGCCGGTTCCGCTGCCCAGATCGGCCAGCTCGTCGTCCGGCTCCGGGGTGAGAAGCGAGACGAGTTCCTCGATCGAGCACCAACGATAGCGGCTCTCGTCGTCGAGGTTCTCGGCGCGATCCGGATCGAACGTATGAAATCCCATGGCCGAACTTTCTCCGGCTGCCGTGATAACAGTGACTGCTCGGATCGGTCCCTCACCACTGTCGATCGATTTCGCTTCGCCGTCCGTCCAAGACGCCGAATCGCTCGCCGCGTCGCTCTTCGAGCCACCGAAGCAATCGCTCGGCCCACCGTAATTTCTCGGCCTTTTCGGGCGTGACCGTCGGTCGTCGAAGTCCCAGCCGGCAAAGACGAGACGATCGGCGCCACAGCAGTCGGCCAGAAACGCCGCACGATCGCCGTCGGTAAACCCGCCGGGGTTGACCACCGGTGGCGACGGGGCGGCTTGGGTCGTCGGGAGGATCGATCCGATCTCGAAGGTCGGAACGTGTTCAGCGATCGCCTCGATGTTGTCCCCATGGGCATGAACCGCGACCGGAACACCGCGCTCGGATAGCCTTCGGGCTGTTTCGGGCGTCTTGTCGAGGTCGGTGACCATGCAGTCGACGGCGATCCCTGCCTCGAGACAGACCGAGGCGGCGCTGGAAGCCGCAACGACCCGGTCGGCGCGTCGAACGCGGTCCAGTTGCGACGAAAGCGCCGGTGCGGCACCACAGACGACGACTGTCCCGGGGAGGTCGATGTCGTCGACAGCGAGCGGACCGTGGCCGTCAACGAGCGTCGTGAGACGATCCCGTGCCTGTTCGTCAGCCGCCCGGCCGTATCCGAACTCCGACAGGATGGTCTCGTAGGCTGGGTTCCACTCTTCGTATTGCATAGCTACTATCCGATATAAAGACATGGCCCGAAGCGCACCAAGGTACCCCTACCCAGATGTGCCCCTCGGGCTTCCAGTCGGCCATACCTTGGCCTGTGGTATAAGTTTTCTTGTACTGTGGGTCGATCGTCGGTCACGTGTCAGACACGTCGAGGTCCTCACAGAGACGCTCTATCGCGCTCATGGCGGGCCCAGATTCGCCCCGAACCGACGCCGAGAGAGACTCGAAATCCCGAACGGTTCCAGCGAGAACGAGTCCGTCGCCACGGAATACACTCAGTCCAGCTGTTTCGGCTACCTCGGCCACCTCCGAGCGGTTCGTGACGGACGGGGATATTTCGATAGCATGAGTCAGGACTGCGGGATCGTCGCTGTCGGCCGAGATCCGGGCGAGATGTCGAGCGAGTTCCTGATCGGTCGTCACGTCGAGTTCGGCGACGCCATCCGTCTGGATCCGATCTCGCTTGAATTCGTGGCCGATCAGGGCGGCGTCCCGCGTCTCCGCGACGTCGTGCGTCCGGACGATGTGCGCACCGCGTTCGACCGCCATCGACGTCGCGGCGAGCGAGACCGGAAGCGCGCCCTCGGTATCGCGGCCAGCGATCTCCCGGAGGAAGTTCTTCCGGTTTATCGAGACCAAGATCGGCCGCCCGTACCCGCGGAACTCACGGAGCCGATCGAAGGTCTCTCTATCGTCCTCGATCGTCTTTGATTCCGACCAGCCGCCGAAAGCGGGATCGATGATCGTCTTGTCGGTGAACCCGTTCCGTTCGAGGGCGTCGTAGATGTCGTCGACGTCCTTGATCGCGCCGGGGCGGTTTAGATCCGGTGGCGACGCCATCTTCGAGACCGCGACGTCGTACTCCGCACAGACGTTCGGCATCTCCGGGTCGGCGAAGCCACAGATATCGTTGACCATCTCGAAGCCCGCATCGAGCGCGGCGTCCGCGACCTCGTGATATCGCGTCTCGATCGACCAGACCGCGTCCCCGGAGGTCGATTCGAGCGTTTCCACCGCGGTCCCGAGCCGATCCAGCTCCTCGTCGGCCGAGAGCACCTCGAACCGCTTGTTCGCTGACTCGAGGCCGACGTCGACGATGTCAGCCCCCTCGCCGATGAGCTGTTCGTCGACGTATTCAGCCGCCTCGCCGGGGTCGGCGAAGACGCTCGGGTCGTACGGGGACTCCTCGGAGACGTTCAACACGCCCATGATCCGGGGCGGATACTCGTCGCCGATCTTCAGGCCGGCAGCGTCTACCGTTCGCATACTCACAGTAAGGGCGCTCGCCGCTAAAACCGACCGATACCGGAATGTTCCGTTCGGGGAGGTCAACGGGCGAACCTGACGGCTCTCACAGGTGTCTGTGCGCTGCTATCACGAGGTTAATCGTTCGACCATCGCACCCCTGTCCCCGAGACTGAGACCACGCCGCGGTATTAATGAGTGTACAGACCCTCTTTCGAAATGTATGAACTGCGATAAGCTCCGCTCTGCCGGTGCGGTTTGGGCTATCGGTCAAGGCCTTACCAGTGCGCTTGTCCCACAACTGAGTGTCAAGGTGGTAAAGAAGATGATTGGGAAGAACTTCGAGAACGCCGAGGAACTGGAGGCGAAACCGGCGTACGTCAGACAGCTTCGTGCGCTCGGGATCGGTCTGGCTGCGGCGGGGATCGCCGGGCTCGCGATGGAGCGCGTCTCGGACGATAACGACGACTGATCTATCGGGACCGCGGACGATCGGTCGCCGGCGTGTTCTAGGGATTGGCGGGATCGATCAGACACTGGTCGGCCATCGGAGCGCTCGGACGAACGTGTTTATCCGATCCCGAACCGAACCATCCGACAATGACCACTCTCGCCGTCGCCGTCGTCGGGGCGGAAACCCCCGGCAACGTCGGTACCATCGCGCGCTCGATGAAGAACTTCGGACTCTCGGAGCTGTATCTCGTCGATCCGCCGGAACTCGATCCCGACGGGGAAGCCTACGGCTTCGCCGGCCAGGCCCGCGAAGACGTGTTACCGAACGCCGAGACGGTTCCCTTCGAGTCCCTCGTCGAGAACTTCTACACCGTCGCCTGCACGGCAACGACGAATCAGGACGCGACCAAACACGTCCGGTATCCGTTCCTCGAACCGGCCGATCTCACCGACGAACTCGCCGGTGTCGACGCCGACGTCTGTATCGTCTTCGGCCGCGAACGCGTGGGCTTGACGAACGAGGAACTCGCCGATCTCGATCGGATCTGTTCGATCCCTGCGAACGACGACTATCCGGTGTTGAACCTCGCGCAGGCGGCAACGATCGTCCTCTATGAACTCCGCGAACTGAGCGTCGAAGCGACCCAGCATCCGGACGACGCACACGAACGCGCCGAGGAACACGAGATCGAGGGGCTTTATGAGACCTTCTCGGATTATCTTCGCGACGTTGGTCACCCCGAAGAGAAGATCGAAAAGACCGAACGGCTCTTCAGACGGCTCGTCGCCCGGGCGCACCCGACCGGCCGGGAGGCCCGGACGATGCGGGGCGTTCTCCGCCGGGGCGCGATGCGAGCCAGCGGCGAGATCCCGCGCGGTGAGGACGACACCGACACCGGGACAGACGACTGACCGGGGCGGCCGCGCTACGTTCGCTTGCCGATCTCCTCGCGCAGCAGTTCCGAGACGACCTCGCCGTCGGCCTTGCCGCGAAGTGCGCCCATACATTCGCCCATGAGCGCCGAGAACGCACCCATCCCCTCCGTTTCGACCTGTTTTTCGTTCCGCTCGATGACTTCGACGACGGTTTCTCTGACGGCCGCCCGGTCGACGCCGGAGAGCCCGGCCGCTTCGATCGCGTCCTCGGCCGAAAGCGTCGAATCGTCGGCCAGTTCGGTCAGTACGGGACCGATCCCTTCCTTTGCGAGTTCGCCGTCTTCGACCAACTCGAGGACGGCAAGGACCGTCTCCTCGGTGAGATTTTCGACAGGCACGTCGTCGCGGCGCAGTTCTGTCAACGTCGATTCGAGCGTGCTGGCGGCGGTCGTTGGATCGACGCCACGATCGACGGCCGACTCGAACGCCGGCATGTATCGGCCGTAGGCAACCTGCTCGGCGAGCCCCGCATCCAGTCCGAACTCGGTCCGGTACCGGTCGACCCGCTCTGTGAGTAGCTCCGGCGTCTCGACGTCCGCGAGGTCGGGTTCGACCGGCGGGACGTCGGTTTCGGGGTACATCCGCGCTGCGCCGGGCAACGGCCGGAGATACTGCGACGTGCCATCCTCGTTCGCCCCCCGAGTCTCTTCGGGGACGCCCTCGATAGCGGTCTCGGCCCGGTCCGCGACGGCCTCGATCGCACCTTCGGCGATTTCGGTATCGGCGGCGACGAGCGCGACGGCGTCGTCTGCCTGGGCATCGACCGCCGCCCGGAGCGATTCGACCTCGGCCTCGGTAACGCCGTAGGCCGGCAGTTCGTCGGTGTGGAAGATTCCGCCCGCCCCGTGGCGCTTGGCGTGATCGGAGAACTCCGTTCCCAGGCGGCGATCCGGCTGGATTTCCCGGCCGACAATCCCGTCGAATCCCCCGAGGCGGACCGCGAAGACCGACTCCGCGCCAGCGATGACGCCGCTGTCGGTCTCCTCGAAGACCCCACTCACATCCTGCGGTTCGGCAACGGTGGCGTCGCGCTCCTGGAGCGTCTCGGCGATACCGAGCAGTTCGACCTGCCGACCGACTTCGTTCGCGACGAGATCGTCGATGTCGTCGAGACTCTGGACGCCCTTCATCTCGACTCTGGCTCCCTCTTCGATCGAGACGTTCACGTCCTGTCTGATCGTCCCAAGTCCGCGCTTGACCTTCCCCGTCGACCGGAGCAACATCCCGATTCGCTCGGCCGCCTCGCGTGCCTGCTCTGGCGTCCGGATGTCCGGTTTCGTCCCGATCTCCACGAGCGGGATTCCGAGCCGGTCGAGTCCATAGGTCACCCCTTCGTCGTGCTCTTCGATCCTGGCCGCCGACTCCTCTTCGAGCAGCATGTCGGCGATCCCGACCGGGCCGTCGTCGGTCTCGATCTCGCCGTCGGTCGCGACGAGCGCCGACCGCTGAAAGCCGGAGGTGTTCGAGCCGTCGACGACGATCTTCCGCATGACGTGAACGCCGTCAACGACGGTACAATCCAGAAGCGACGCGATCTCAAGCGCCGTCTCTAAGGCTTCCTCGTCGAGGCGTCCGGGCGGTTCGTCGTCTTCCTCGACGAGACATGTGGTGTCGAACGCGAGATACTCGAACTCCCGATCGACGCGTGATTCTTCGAGTGCCGCTTCGTCGAGTTCGCCGAGTTCGGACTTTGTTGGGTGGAGATACCGGGTAAACGATCTGGCGGCTTCCGCCGGCTCCCTCCGTTCCGTCGGACAGTTACAGAAGAGCTTGGTCCCGGTGTCGAGTTGCTGGTGGATCTCCAGCCCGGCCACGAGACCGAGGGCCTCGTAATCGTGACTCATTACCCGTCGCTGGGACGCGGACGGTCAAAAAAGGCACCATCCGGCCGCCGCCTGCGTTACACTTCTCGACCGTCGCCACCGGCCGACCGAACGATCAGATAGATCCCAAGCGATGCGGCACCGGCCGCGAACCCGGCGAGGACGACGAAAAGCGCCATCGATGTCGCGTACGTCAAGACGACGCCAGCAAGCGTTGCGCCGAGTGCGCCGAGACCGAGCGTTCCGACGTAGACGTATCCGAACGACAGTCCGCGAACGCTCGCACCAGTGTACTTGGAGATGACGACCTGATTGATCGGCGCGGCGGCAAACATCGTAAACCCGAGCAGGCCAGCGACGAGCAGGAGCGTCCCCAGCCCCGCGCTCAGGGAGGGAATAAACGCCAGCGCTATACATAACAGAACCGCATAGACACCCACGAGCGCTTTCTCGGGCTGTACGTTATCGGCAACTCGACCGCCGGTGTATTGACCGGCGCCCCCGAGCAACAAGAGTCCCGCGTAGACGTACTGCCCCGGCTCGAAGGTTCGGCCGTAGAGGTCGACCGGGGCAAACATCGGCACGTCGGCCAACAGGTCCGGCAGGAACGTCAGCGCGCCCCGGTAGTAGAGCCCATAGAGAATCCCGATCATGAAGACGAACACGAAGCCACCGGCGAACAGAAGCTTCGTGTTCTCGATGAACTCGCCGAAGCTCCTGATCGCTCCGCTTCCGTCGCTCGCGTTTTCGACTCCCCGGGATTCGCTCCCCGCGGTCTCGTCGAACTCCATCCGAGCAACGGCGAGCAGCGCGATCGCGACGGGGCCGACGAGTATCCCGGCGACGATCCGCCAGTGAAAGAACGCGAGTAAGAACGCCGCGAGCAACGGTCCGATCGCGACGCCGACGTTCCCCGCAGCCCCGTGATACGCGAACGCCGTCCCCTGCTGTTTCGCCCCGCGGCTGATGAGCGAGAGCCCGGCCGGATGATAGATACTCGCCGCGATGCCCCAAAGCAGTAACCCAGCAGCCAACACGGCGAGATTCGGGGAGACGCTAATCACCGCGAACGAGGCCCCCATCCCGATCAGACACAGGACGATGAGCCGCTTTGAGCTGACGCGATCGGCGAGAATCCCGCTCGGGAGCGCGCCGATCCCGGTGAACGCGTAGCTCAGGCCGACGACGACGCCCAGGAACGCGGTTGTCGTCGAGAACACGTCGAGCCAGATGGCGACGAATATCGGGATGACTAGCTCGTAAGTATGAAACATCGCGTGACCGACCATGGTGAACGCAGTGAGCGTCCGGTCGTTCTGATCCATGGGCCCAGGATGCGCGGTGGGCGTAATAAATAATTGTGCGAACTGGACCGAACGCAGAGTCCACTACTGTTCGGCGAAAAACAGCCATTGCCCGTCCTCCGCGTTCTGCACTCTCAGAGCGACTCTTCGGGGCCCGTCGTCGTTATTGGAAGTCGGCGTTTTCGAGCGTGGCTCGGAGGATCATGCCGAGTGCGAGGTGTTGTCTGGCGGCGGCGGCGACGTTTTGTTTGGCGGTGGCGGCGTCGTCGAGGGTGTATTCTTTGGTTTTGACGAGTTCGCGTTGTTCGAGGACGTCTTCGTCACAGAGGTCGTGGAGTCGCGGGTAGACGGTGCCGGGGCTGAGGATGGTGTCGAACTCCTGGGCGAGGTCGTCGAGCAGTTGTTTGCCGTGGGTGTCGGCGCTGCGGAGGGCCACAAGCGAGATGAGCAACTCGTCCAGTGAGGATTTGATGTGGGTCTCTTCGAAGGCGAAGGCCTCCTCGCCGAACAGTGAGGTTTCGACGTCGGCGACGATTTCCGAGACGGCAGTGCCCGGCTCGTCGGGCTGGCCGGTGCCGTTCAGTTCGGCTCGGAGTTGCGAGACGGTGATCGAGTCGTCGCTGTCGTCGGTGCCGATCTGCGTTGGTGACTTCATCTGCTTCATACCACTGTGAAGCACCCATACCAGTATAAACAGGCCTCAGCGTTTTCAGCAATCGAATAGCGGCCAATAAATTTATATACCATAAGCAAACGACACGGATGTCACTGCCCGAGATCAGTTCCCAGCAGAACGGTTGTCGGCGAGGGACAAACCGACGCTCGAACGCCCTCACGTGGGCGAACGACCCGTTCCAGTCGGCAATGAAGTCACCTGCCCCTCTGGCGATTGCTACCGGCGAGTGATGGATAAAGGGTCCTGACGGCTCACCGTTCAAAACGGCCGGGACGGGCCGACCGGCGGCCCGATCATGTCACGCCAATTCGATGTCGTCGATACCGAAGTGCCGCGCCGCCAGTCGGCGCGCCAACTCGATCCGCCGGCCGTCCTTGCCGATCGCGACGCCGTGGTCCTCGTGGTCGACCTCGGCGTAGGCGACGGTCGTGTCGCTTTCGCTCACCGTGACGTTGTAGACGGCCGCCGGGGCCAGCGCGTTCGCGACGAAATCCTCCGGCACGTCCGCGTCCTCGACGACAACCACGTCACGGCCGATCTTCGATTCGATCGCCCGGACGTGATCGCCACCCGGACCGATCGCCTGTCCCATCGTCCCCGCCGGAACGACGAACGCGACCCGGTCGTACGCCTCGTCGACAACGCAGTCGACGGCCGGGACGTCCGTCTCCTCGTCGAACAGCGCGATGTACCGCCTGGCTTCGTCAGAAAGGGTGACTGCCATGAGGGCTTTTAGTCGTCAGCAGAGGAGCCGCTCGATCGCGTGGCTCCCATCCGCAGATCGACGTCGCCGGTTCCGAGTCGGATCGGTTTGCCGACGATGACGTTCTCCGTGACGCCGTCGAGATCGTCGACTTCACCGTGGATCGCCGCATCGAGCAGGTGGTTCACCGTCACCTCGAAGGCGGCACGTGCGAGCACGGAATCCTTGTTGCCGGAGATGCCGTGTCGGCCGATCGATTCGATCTCGCCGTTGTTGGTCATGATATCGGCCACGAGCATCAGGTGTCGGATGTTCACGTCGTCGAGGCCCTGCTCTTCGAGCGTGTTCATCGTCTCCTCGATTATCTGTTCACGGGCCGCCTCGATCCCGAGACAGTCGTTGATTTCGTGGATGTTGTTACAGGTCGTTCGGGAGGCATCGACGCCCTCGATGTCGAGCACCTCCTTCAGGTTCGATCCCTCGGTGTAGAGGATGAACTCCTCGTTTCCGTCGTCGAATTCTTCCTTCCGGATGACGACCCGGCTGATCTCCTCGATACCCTTGAAGACGATCTCCCGGAGCTCCTCGACGAGCTGCAGCAGCTGCCGATAGGACGGTTCCTCGGGACCGAACTGGATGAGCGTCGGCGACGGGCGATCCGTCTCGACGCCGAGTTCGGACTCGATCGTGCCGGCGATCCGTCCCGCGATATCGTCGACGTCGTCGAACGTCGGCCACCGCTCGGCGAGCGTCTCCTCGTTGAGGTCGATCTGAACGAGCATGTCGGCGACGTTCGTCGAGACGTCACCCAACGCGAGAATCCGCGTCGCCTCGATGTTCCAGACGACCTCGTGGGCCTTGTCCCGATCCGTCGCGTGGACGCCGTCGAGATGGACCGTCATCATCGGCGTGTCGGGCGTCTTCCGGGCGTCGACGAGTTCGATGAGCCGGGGCAGTCCCTGGGTCACGTCGATCTCGGCGACGCCGGCGTAGTGGAACGTGTTCATCGTGTTGTGCGTCACGACTCCCTCAGCAGTCGTGAACGTCTCTAGTCCTTCGACCGAGAGGTCGTAGACGTACTCGTGATCGCTCTCGATCGTCTCGATGGATTCGATGCGATCCCAGACGACGTCTCCGGTGACCGCCTGCCGAAGCGCATCGAGTTCCGTGAGGCCGCCTTCGATCAAGTCTTCAGCCTCAGCAACGATTCGAGCGAGACGGTTCCGACCGATACGCTGTCGATCTGATGCGCTGTTCACCTGCCGCTGTGGGATATTTGCGGCGGTAGCGATCGTCTCGAGTGTGTCTCCGAAGTTCGGAATCTGGTCAGTTATATCGGGACCGTTCGGGTCGACTGTCTCGGCTAATTCTTCGAGTTCAGAACCACGTTCACCGACCATTCCGATCTGATCGTGGAACCGAGAGACGTGCTTTTTCGGAACTCGAAGCGTCCGGGAGCTATCCTGTTCAGCGAGTGTTGCATATATATCGAATCGAGCAAGCAGTAGGGCGATACCAGCGGTCAGCCGCTCGCTCGTCGAACTGGAACGCACAGCGTTCTTGCTGACGTTCCCGTCACCACTAAAGTAACCTCGGAGCAGTCCGGCGACGAACACGTCGTTCGCACCGACTGCGAATCCGGGAACGGTCTTGTCGTCACCCTCCATACAAGCAGCACGGAGGAAATCGGCGAGTACAGTACCGTTTACACGGATATCATGCCCGGCCGCGAAACCGCTTTGATTCTCGTATTCGTTTACAGAGAGATCGAACCGCGTCGCGAACGAACGGATCCGTGACTGGAATTCGGAGTCGACGTTCGATACTGAAACGTAGTGATCCGTTACCGACCCCTCCGCGAGCCACGCGCCGATAAAGAAGCCTGTCTCTTCATCGAGCGGGAACTGCTCTGGAAGCCCAACTGTTCCCTGGACAGGATATACGGCGTGATCCTTGAGTTTGCCCGCTTCGAGGGCAGCACGTTTGTTCCGGAGTTGATCCGATCCACCCGGAACAGCCTCGACACCGCCGTCGGTCAGCGTAGACGTATACCAGTAGTCGTTCGCCGGGAGATACTCGCGTAGATCTACCGAATCGCTATCTGTGCCATCCAACGACGAAACGATCGGTAGCCAGTCCCCCGTATCGAGGTCTTCCCCCGCGACGGGAACGACTTCGTTGTCTTCCCGCGTCACGAACGAGTGGGCCTTCGTCGCCCGGATGGAACGTCCGGATTCCAGTTCGAACCGGAGCAGTTCGTCCGGTGTTTCGTGTCGGCTGATCTCTTCGACCGGCTTCCACTCGACCGTCTCCTCACGGGAGAGACTCGGAACCTCCAGCCCGTCCGGCGCGAGAGCGACCTCGTGGTCATCGACCGTCCGTGTCTCGCGGCTCTCCATCAGCGAGTCCACGAGCGGGCCGATCTCCGTTACGTCGGTTTCACCGTTCTGACGGACAACCACGCGCTCGTCTGCGGGAACGCTCATCTGCGTACCGGGTTCCCCGATACTCTGTGCGGAGACGGTCCCGACTGGATCGAGGGGATCGATCCGGCTTTCGAGGTACTGCGATTCGACCGCCCTTGTGATGTCCTCGATGTGCGATTCCGTCACGTCGGCCCGCTCGCGAACCGTCTCGTAGAGGTTCTCCTTCAGTCGGCGCGGGAGGTCGGTATCCTCGACGATGGCCTCGATGTCGTCCGTAACCTCAGTCATCGGACTCCACCTCCAGGCTGTCGCCCGCCGACCGCCAGGATTCGCCGTGCTCCGAGAGGTTCGTCGTCGGTTCCTCGATGCCGAGGAACTCCTGTTTTTGATCCTCGGTGTCGAACTCCTCGTCGACGATGCGGTCGGTGATCGACTCGATGTCGATGTCGAACTCCTCGGAAGAGGAGACCCGGACCGGCGAGGTGCCGTCCTCGCCGAACTCGAACTGGACGACGGTGTCCGACGTATCGCGGACCGTGCCGTCGTACTGCGCCTCGAGTTCCGAGAGGGCGTTGATCAGCCGCCGCTGGAGATAGCCGGACTTGGAGGTCCGGACCGCCGTATCGACCAGTCCCTCGCGGCCACCCATCGCGTGGAAGAAGAACTCCTTCGGCGTCAGGCCGTTCCGGTAGGAGTTCTCGACGAAGCCGTGGGCGTCCGCCGAGAGGTCGTTCGGCTTGAAGTGACTGAGCGTCCGATCCTCGTAGCCACGGTTGATCCGTTCGCCACGGACGGCCTGCTGGCCGACACAGCCGGCCATCTGGGTCAGATTGAGCATCGACCCACGCGCGCCGGACTGGGCCATGACGACGGCCGGGTTGTCGCCGGTGAAGTGGTCGTCGGCGATGTCGCCCGCCGAGTCTCGGGCCTTCCCGAGCGTCTGCATGATCTTCATTTCGAGCGTCTCGTCGACAGTCCGGCCGGGCAGCGATTCGAGTTCACCCCGCCGGTAGGTGTCGATGAGCTTCTGGACGCGGTCGTAGGCGCCGTCGATCGCGTCGGCGATCTGCTCTTCGGCCTCGCGTTCGATCGACTCGTCGTCGATCCCGATCGAGAACCCGAAGTGCATGATCGACCGCATCGCCAGCGTCGCGACCTCGTTGACGAACACTCGCGCACGGGTGTTCCCGTAGACCTTACAGATCGTGTCGACGACCTCGCCGCCGAACGCGCCGACCGCGTCCTCGTCGATCGTCCCGGAGACGAGCTGGCCGTCCTCGATGAGGACCTCGTCACCCGCGGAGGAGTTGAAGTGGAGATCGAGTCCGTCGGGCAGGAGTTCCGAGAAGATCGACCGGCCAGTCCAGTATTCGAGGCCGTCCTCGTCGGTCCCGTCTGCGGGCGGTAGCTCGTCGATGTTCGTCGCCCGGAGCAGGTCAAGCGCCTGCGTCTCGTTGAACTGCGGGTTCTCGTGAGTGAGCAGATAGAGCCCCGAGATGTGGTCTTGGATCGCGCCGATGATGTTCTCGCCGAACCGTGGCGAGAGCATCTGCTCTTGGACGCGCATCAGGACGCGCGCCTCGGCGCGGGCCTCCTCGTTCTGCAGCGCGTGCATGTTCATCTCGTCGCCGTCGAAGTCAGCGTTGTACGGCGGACAGACGACGGTGTTGAGTCGGAACGTCTTGTACGGCATCACCACGACCTCGTGGGCCATGATGGACATCCGGTGCAGCGACGGCTGTCGGTTGAAGATCACGATGTCGCCGTCGATGAGGT
>Ga0102939_1000026_pt1 | contig 44821 bp, 47 predicted proteins | sample SalPon2_B_H2O_MG_FD_78214 | JGI IMG/M metagenome (GOLD analysis project Ga0102939, IMG submission 78214) | Salt pond water microbial communities from South San Francisco under conditions of wetland restoration - Salt Pond MetaG R2_B_H2O_MG | ecosystem: Environmental > Aquatic > Non-marine Saline... | reverse complement strand
CGAGACCCGCGAGGAGGGGTTCGGCGCGGAGGTCAAACGCCGGATCCTGCTGGGAACGTACGCCCTCTCGGCGGGCTACCACGACAAGTACTACGAGAAGGCGCAGGACGCCCGCGCGTGGGTCCGGCAGGACTTCGAGGAGGCGTTCGCCGACGTCGACGTGATCGCCTCGCCGACGATGCCGGTGCTCCCCTTCGAGCTCGGCGAGAGCCTCGACGACCCCCTGCGGATGTACCTCGCGGACGCGAACACGACGCCGGTCAACCTCGCGAACCTCCCGGCGATATCGGTGCCGGCCGGCGAGGCGGACGGGCTCCCGGTGGGCCTCCAACTCGTCGGGCCGAAGTTCGACGAGGAGACGGTGATCCGCGCCGCGAGCGCGGTCGAGGAGAAATGAGCCTGACCGACGAGGAGCGGAGCCGGCTCGCCGACATCGTCCGGCTCCAGCCGACGAAGAACGGCGAGCTACAGGACGCGTGGGGGCTCGACAGCGGCAGCGAAGTCCATCAGTACCTGGAGAACCACCTCAAGGAGTACTACTACCGCGACGACGACAGCCTGATCCGGTCGACGGCCGAGGCGAACGACCTCGTCGACGTCGAGCCCGGCATCGAGGCCGACGCGGTGGCGAGGGGCGGCGCGCCGGACACGGTCCGCGTCCCGGAGCTGGTGGCGCAGGTGTTCGAGGTGGTCGCCGGTCCCGACGAGCGCTCGCAGTCGGTGGTCAGCGTGCTCAACGCCGTTCGCGAGGCGTACGACGTCGACCCCGCCGTCGACGAGGTGCGGCGCGCGCTCCGGACCCTCGAACGCAAGAACGTCGTCGAGGTCGTCTACCGGACCGTGCCGACGTTCAAACTCGCCGTCGAGCGCGACGCGGTGACGGTCGAAGTGAGCGAGTAGGCGTCGGCCGGCGGTTTCTTCGACGCGACGCCTCCCCAGTCACATCCCCATGTCGGCGGCCGCGTCGGGGACCGGGAGGTCGCCGACGGCGACCCCGAGCAGCTCGGCGGCGTGGTCGAGGGCCATGTCGAACCCGTAGTACCGCTCCAGCTCGTCGCCGTCCGGTCCCGGCCTGACCTTCAGCATCGCGTACCCCTCGGCGTTCTGTGCGACGGTCGCCTCGGCGCCGCCGGCCGAGAACGTGAGCAGACGCTCGCCGTCCGCCTCCTCGTAGCGCGCCGCGATCCCGTTCGCCTCTGCGCCTGTCGACTCCGCCTCGGCCTCTCCGTCGGCCGTCGTGTCGCTCATACCACGGATACGGGCCGACCCATGTCGTATCTGTCGGTGCGCTCGACCTCCGGGGCCACTCCTCACCTACCGCGGGTCCCAGCCGTGGAACTCGCTCCCCGCCTCCAGTTCGAGGTCGAACGCGTCGATCATCCCGCCGAGGCCGGCGTACCCCTGCGCGAGCGCGACGATCCCGACGATCGTCTCGTCGTCGCGGCGGGCGGCGATCCCGTCGTGCACGACCGCGTCGACCTCGCCGCGGACGACCGCGGCCGCGTACTCGACCAACGTCGTCTCGTCGGCGTCGAGGGGCGACAGGTCGTCGGTGCCGATCCCCGCGATGACGTCGTCGTCGATCCCCGCGTCGCGGGCGATGTTGACGTGCTGGTGCCACTCGTAGCGGTTCCGCGTCTCGCGGGCGGCGGCGAGGATCACGAGCTCGCGGTCGCGGTCCGAGAGGCCGCTGTCGGTCCACAGCGATCCGAGGAACGACCGCAGGCCGGCGAGCACCTCGGGGTTGTTGCCGAGCGACTGGTAGACGTGGAGCGGCTTCTCCTGTAACGACGACTCCAGCAGCTCCTCGTACTCGTCCGGGACGTCCGACGCGTCGGCGTATGGAACGCGGGCCATGCGTCCGGGTGGTCGCCGACCCGGATAGCTGTGGGTGTCCCGGACGACCCCGCCGGATCGGGTTCGGTCGGGAGGTCGGATGGCAAGGTTAAGGGAGGCGACGGCCCTATCGCTGGCAATGAGTACCGAGGTGTCGCGGCGGCGGGCGTGGGTGATCGCCGCGCGGCCGCAGACGCTGCCCGCGGCGGCCGCACCGGTCATCGTCGGCGTCGGCCTCGCGCTCCGGACGGGCGCGTTCGCCCCGCTGCCGGCGCTCGCCGCGTTCGTCGGCGCGGCGCTGATCCAGATCGGCACCAACTTCGCGAACGACTACTACGACGCGATTCAGGGGGCCGACACGGACGACCGCGAGGGGTTCACCCGCGTCGTCGCCAGCGGCCTCATCGAACCGGCGGAGGTGAAGCGGGCGATGTGGCTGACGTTCGCGGCCGCCGTCGCCGTCGGCACCTACCTCGTCTACGTCGGCGGCGTCCCGATCCTCGTGATCGGACTGGCGTCCGTCGCCGCGGGCATCGCCTACACCGGCGGCCCGTACCCCCTCGGCTACCACGGCCTCGGCGACGTGTTCGTCTTCGTCTTCTTCGGCGTGATCGCCGTCACCGGAACCTACTACGTGCAGGCGGCCGCGCTCGTCGGCGAGGCGTTCCCGCTGTGGCTCCCGGCGGGGACCGTCACCCTCGCGGCCGTCGTCGCCAGCCTCCCGATCGCCGCCCTCTCCACCAACATCCTCGTGGTCAACAACGTCCGCGACCTGCGGGAGGACGCGGCGACCGGCAAGCGCACCCTCGCGGTCCGGTTCGGCTACCGGTTCTCCCGCGCGGAGTACGTCGGCCTGCTCGCGCTCGCGTACCTCGCCCCCTTCTGGTTCCTCGCTCGCGGGGACGGCCTCTCGGTGCTGCTCCCGCTCGTGACGCTCCCGCTGGCGGCCGCCGTCGCGCGCACCGTGCTGACCGAGACCGCCGGCGACGCGCTCAACCCCGCACTGGAGACGACCGGGAAACTCCTCGCGGCGTACGCGGTCGCGTTCGCCGTCGGCCTCGCGCTCTGACCGTGCGGCTCCGTCCCTTCTCGCTCGCGCTGGCGAGCCCCCTCGCGACCGCCCGCGGCGACGTAACGGAGCGCGAGGGGTTCCTCGTCGGCGTGGGTCCCGCGGACGGCGACGGGGAACGCTCCGCGCCGGGCCTCGGCGAGGCCGCCCCGCTCCCCGGCTGGACCGAGTCGCTGTCGGCGTGCGAGTCGGCCCTGCGCGGGGCCGCGGACGACGACGGAGGCCTCGCGGACGACGCCCTCGGCCGGCTCGACCCGCGCGGAACCCCGGCGGCGCGCCACGGCCTCGCGCTCGCGCTCTCGGACGCCGCGGCGCGATCGGAGGGCCGCTCGCTGGCCGCGCACCTCGCGTCGGCGCACGGCCTCCAGTCCCCGACCGAGACGGTCCCCGTCAACGCGACGGTCGGAGACGGCGACCCCGAGACGACCGCGAACGCGGCGCGACGAGCCGTCTCCGAGGGGTTCGACTGCGTGAAGCTGAAGGTCGGCGCGCGCTCCCTCGACGCGGACGTCGAACGCGTCCGCGCGGTCCGGGACGCGGTCGGCGACGGCGTCTCGCTCCGGGCCGACGCGAACGGCGCGTGGGACCCGCCGACCGCCCGCGAAGCGCTCGACCGACTGGAGCCGATCGGTCTCGACTACGTCGAACAGCCGCTTCCCGGCGACGACCTCGAGGGCGCGGCCGCGCTCCGGGCGGAGCGAGACGGTCGCGAGGGCGACGCCGGCGAGACGCCGACCCGGATCGCCCTCGACGAGTCGCTGGCGCACCACTCTCTCGACGCGGTCCTCGACGCGGGCGCGGCCGACGTCGTCGTCCTGAAGCCGATGGCGCTCGGGGGGCCGGACCGGGCGCTCGCGGCGGCGGCGACGGCGCGAGCGGCGGGCGTCGACCCCGTGGTCACGACCACCATCGACGCGGTCGTCGCGCGGACCGCCGCGGTCCACGTCGCGGCCGCGGTCCCCGACGTGGCTCCGTGCGGTCTCGCGACGGCGTCGCTGCTCGAGGCGGACCTCGCGCCGGACCCGTGTCCGGTCGCGGACGGCGCGGTGACGGTGCCGGACGGCCCCGGTCTCGCCGGCGACGCGTTCGACGGGCTCCCGTGAGGGTTCGCCGGCCGCGGCGACTACCGCTCGACGACCTCGACCGTCCCCTCCATGTCTCGCGTCTGGTGCGGCGTGCAGACGTACTCGTAGGTGCCGGGCGTCGAGAACTCGTGTTCGAACGTGTGGCCCTCGGCGGCGGCGAGCCCGGACTCGAAGGCGCCGCCCCTGTCGATGACGTTGTGACTGCCTCCCACGCCGGTCCACTCCCAGACGACCGTCGTGCCGACGTCGATCCGGAGCGCCGCGGGCGCGAACGAGAAGCCGCCCTCCGCGCCGACCGCGACCGCGACCGTCGCTTCGCCGGTCGCGTCGACCGTCTCCGGCTCGTCGCCGTCGCCGCCCGGCAGGAGCGTTCCCGTACAGCCGGCGAGTCCGGAGGCCCCGGCGGCGCCGACGGCCGCGAGCAGCTCCCGCCGTGTTCGCGCGTTCATGCCCGATCGAGGGTGCGGACGATATAAAACGTCCCGAGAGCGACGAGGGAAAGGGGCTTGTACGGTCCCCGTCGAACAGCAGGGTATGAGCGAGTGGACAGACGCGATCGTCGGCGAGCGCATGACCGTCGACAACCAGTTCACGGACCGGGTGGCGGCCTCGCGGTTCTCCAGTCAGGAGTGGGGCCTGATCATGACGGCGACGGAGCTCGAGATCGAGGACGCCGACGATCCCGACGACGCCCGGATCGTGGCCGACACCTCCAGCCTCCCGGCGATCATGCCGGAGCTGGAGAACGTCCGGTCGCAGGTCGCCGCGATGGGCGGGGCGCCGGGACAGCAAGACGGCGGCGGGTCGGGCGGCGGCCTCGTCGACTCGATCAAGGGCGCGCTCGGGCTCGGCGGCTCCGACGACGGCGGGGTCAGCGACGAGGAGCTCGACGCGGCGGAGCGGCTCGTCCAGGAGTACGCCGACGAGCTACAGGCGCACCTCGAGGACAACGGTCGGTGGGAACAGGTCAGACTCGCGTATCAGGAATAGACCGTCGGCGGCGACCGGCGACGGTGTCGCCGGTCAGTCGCCGTCGCCGCCGTGGAACAGCGTCAGCTCCTCCGCCTCGTAGATGCTGATCAACTCGCTGACTATCTCGTCGTACTCCTCGTCGTCGATACGGAGCGCGTCGAGCCGATCGACCGTCTCCTCGTCGAGGTGGACTTGAGGCATACGCGGCGATTCGTCGGCGAGATAATAAAAGTCCTCGGTGGGTACGGTGGAGCGACTCGGAGCGCGGCTACTCCTTCGATATCTTTCCACTACGCAGGTTCTCGTCGGAGCCTTCCGACAGGAGCTTTCGTGCGCGTTCCGCGAGCTCCGTTTCCGTTAACTCCTCGCCGGAGAGAACGGTTTGGCCCCCGATCCGAAGGAACAAATCCGGCTCGGTGTACAGGTCGAGTAGTTCTGCCGCCGTCAACCGGCTCGTTTCTCGCTCTGCTAATCCGGCGAGTTCGGTGTAGTCGGAGTACCCGTCAGCGGTCACGAACACCTCACCACCCAGCCGTGCCGACGTCGTGAGAATGCTCGATCGTACGGTCTGGAATCGCTCCCCGTCGACGGCTTCGACGGAGAGCTGAATCGTTTGGTACGCCTGATCCGACCCGATATTGCTCGCGGGGTCGCCGACGATCCGGGCGTGTTCGCCGGGGCGGATCGACGAATACCGCACGGCCGCCGCGAAGGGAATGCCGGCGGCCAACAGTCCGAGCAGGTTCCGGAGTTTGTCCGGCGTCGGCGGTTCCACGGCGATGATCGACCCGAACCCCCCGTTCTCGACCGCTTCGACGCCCTCTCTGACGGTGTCGTTCCCCTCGAAGATCGTCAGCGCCGGCGCGTCGTCGAGGTCCGCGAGCGCGACCGCGCCGTCGGACGCGAGAACGTCGCCGTCCGCCACCGGGAGCCCGCAGTAGGCGACGTCGACGGCTGGGTCCGAAAGCGTCGCGGCGACGGCCTCGGCGTCCGGGCGGTCGAGCACCTCCCACTCGCCGACGCCCTCGGGAACGGCCGGCTCCGAGATGGCGCGTCTGACTTCCGCCGCGCGCTCCGACGAGTCGACCAACGCCACGACGCGGACCTCGCCGCGCGCGGTCGCCTCTCGGCGGAGTCGGTTCTCGTATCCCGCCGGCGTCAACACCGACGCGCCCGCGGGGAGCGGGTCGTCGTCCGGGTTCGGGACCCCGCCCTCGGGCGCGAGCCACGGCGACGTCGCGAGCGCGGTCGGCGCCTTCGGATCGGCGGCCTCCGGTTCGCCTCGCACCCGGATCGGGGCCAGCACGTGCGCGAGGTGTGGCAGTAGTTCCGCGCTCGCGTGGCCCGGACGGAGCACCGCCTCGGTCGGCCAGCCGGGGGCGTAGGGCGCGACCGTCGCCGGATCGACTTCGAGGTACTCCATCAGCCGCTCGCTCATCGATAGGTCGGCGAGGTTCGGCGGGTAGAACGGCAGCTTCGGACCGACCTGCTCGTACTCGTACCGGTCCGAGGGGACGTATCCCTCGGTCCGCGCCAGGGTGTCGAGGAAGAACCACGTCCGGAGCAGCTCCTCGGCCCGTTCTTCCAGCGCCACGCCCTCCGTCGGGAGCGGCTCGACGTAGCCCGTGTCGAGCCGGATCGCGGGCGCGTCGCCCACCACCATCCGCGCGCCGAGGTAGTACGAGAGCGTCGAGAGCCGGTACACGTCCGCGTGCTCGGGACGGACGACCACCTCCACGCCGGTGTCGGGCCGGGTCAGCGGACTCGGAATACGCAGTTCGTCGCCGCGCTCGATCCGCGGGGGGTACCCGCGGAGCGTCGGCCACGAGCGCTCGGGAGAGAACTCCTTGATCGACGAGCCGAGCACGGACACCGCCTCCGCGAGCGCCGCCGGGTCGTCCGGGACCGTGATCGTCGCCTCCGGCCGGGTGTGGAGCGAGCGCGCACCGACCGAGACGGTCGTCGGCCGGTCGAACTCGACGTCGACCGGGCCAGAGTCGGCCATGCCGGTCGTCGAGATAGCGACGTCCGCGGCGCGAACGAGCACCTTGGTCGTCCCGGCGATCTCGACGCAGTACGACCCGCGCGGAAGCTCCATCGGCTCGTCGAGCCGAGCGACGAAGTCGCCGTCGTCCGTTCGGACGCTCACCGACGAGTACGCCGGCACCGACACGGAGCCGGCCTCGAAGCTGACCGCGTCGTCGACCGGCAGCGGAAACAGCTCCGGGAGCGCCGGGGACGTCTCGGGCTCCCGGTCCAGCACGAGTCGGAGGTCGGCCTGCTCGAGCGCGTCGCTGACGCGAAGCGTCTCGCCGTCGACCTCGAAACCGACTCGACCGCCGGTCGCGCCGTCTATCACAGCTATCTGATTGCTCTTCTACAGTTATTACCATGTCGGTGTTTCCGGCCGTTCGACGGCCCTCAGGCGTTACGCTCTTGGTTTACAGTCACATGGCACCAGTCGTGACAGCAATCTCATCCGCTTGCGGTCGCGACGTCGCCGTATGAACGAGGCCGTCACGACGGCTCTCGGCGCGGCGTTTCCGGGGCGCTCGATCGAGCGCCTGACCGGCGTCGGTCCCTCGTGGAACGGCGCCAACGACACGGTCGGCGTCGTCTTCGCCGACGGCGCCCGGGCGTTCTGTAAGGTCGCGAGCGACGGCGACGGCACCCGGATCGCCCGCGAGTCGGCGGTGATCCGGTACGTGAACGCGGAGCGCCCGGTCGGCGTCCCCGAGGTCCTCGCCGCCGACCCGGACGCGGACGTGCCGTACCTCGTCACGGCGCCGGCGCCCGGTCGCGAGGTCCTCGACGCGTGGGAGGGGTTCGGCGAGGAGCGCCCGAGCGACCGCGAGGCTCTGCTCCGCCGGATCGGCGCGGCGCTGGCGACCCTCCACGCCGAGCGGTTCGAGTCGCACGGCGAGATCGTCGGGAGCGACGCGACCGGCGGACTCGCCCTTGACCGCGCGCCGTGGCCCGACGTGCTGATAAAAACCATCGGGCGGACCCGCGAGATCGGCACCTCCGAGCGACTCGCCGGCCACTACGACGCCGTCACCGACTGCGTCGAGGCGAACCGCGAGCGCCTCTGCGACGCCCCCGCGGCGCTCCTCCACGGCGACGTCGCGATGCCGAACCTGTTCGTCGCTGAGGGGGACGGGCCGGAGGGCATAACCCCGATCGACTGGGAGCTCGCCCACGTCGGCGACCCGGTGCGCGACCTCGTCCGAGCGGAGGACCAGCTCCTCAACGGGTTCGACTACCGAGGCCCCGAGCGCTACGCGAGGGCGTTCCGCGCGGGATACCGCGAGCGAGCCGGCGGACTCCCCGACGGGTTCGCGGCGCGGCGCCCCGTCTACGAGGTCGTCCGGATGCTCGGGCGCTCGGGCTTTCTCGACCAGTGGACGACCTACCTCGACGAGCCGATGGCGGATCTCGTCGACCGCGCGCAGGCGGAGCTTCGGGCGCGTCTGGACCGGGTTTAAGTAGCGAGCGGAGCGCGTCGGTCGCCCTCAGCGGTTCCACGCCGCGTCGTCCGGGTCGATCCGCCGCTCGCCCGGTTCCAGCCCGTCGATCGCTTCGAGGACGGCCGGGTCGACGTCGGCGTCGACGGCCCGGTAGTTCTCCGCGACGTGGTCGCCCGTCGCCTTCGGGATCGGGGTCACGTCCCGAGCGAGCGCCCACGCGAGCGCGAGGACGGCCGGCGACCGGTCGGCCCGCTCGGCGATCGCGAGGAACTCGTCGTCGTCGAACAGCCCCCCGCGGGCCAGCGGCGAGTAGCCGACGAGCGCGTGGTCGAACTCGGCGGCGAGCCCGCGGAGCTCCGGCTGCGGGAACCTGGGGTGACACTCCACCTGGTGCGCGGCGATCGGCGCGTCGAGGATCTCGCGGGCCTCGCGCAGCAGCGCCGGGGTGAAGTTCGAGACGCCGACGTGGTCGGTGAGGCCGGCGTCGCGAAGCTCGTCGAAGACGGGGAGGGTCGCCGCGGCGTCGTACGCGCGGATCGGCCAGTGGACGTACAGCAGGTCGACGCGGTCGAGTCCGAGCCGGTCGAGGCTCTCGCGAGCGGTCTCGCGCACGTCCTCGGGCGCGAGGTTCTCCGGGTGGACCTTCGTGGCGACGACGACGTCGTCGCGGTCGACGTCGGCCGCGGCGATCCCCTCGCCGACCGCGGCCTCGTTGTCGTACATCTGCGCGGTGTCGACGTGGCGGTAGCCGGCCTCGAGGGCGGCGGTCACGGTGGCGGTACACTCCGCGGGGTCGTCGAGTCCCGACGTGCCGAGTCCGAGCGGGAGTTCCAGCGGCGGCATACCGCTCGGTTCCGACGCAGTGTTTAAAAGGGCGCGTTCACCGGAACGGCTCGCGGGCTTCCCGCGGGCGACCGAGACCGGATGAGGGTGTTGAGACCTCCGGCCCACGGGCGGCGGTCTCTCGTCCGCGTTGGAAATCGCTCGGCGTTATCTCCGTCTCAGTGGGCCGCGATCACGTGTGACTGACGGGATTCACGTCGGGCTCGCGGTGTCCGCCTGCGACCGCGGACAGGACGACTGCGACCGCGGACAGGCCGCCTGCGACCGCGGACAGGCCGCCTGCGACCGCGGACCACCGACTGACCGCTGACCACCGGCCGTCCTTCGACCGTCCTCCGGCCGTCCTTCGACCGTCCTCCGGCCGTCCTTCGACCGGCCTCCGGCCGACCGCCTCCCGGCCGCTATTCTTAATCCGTCCGCCCCGTAGATGCGAGCGTGCCCTCCGAGCCGACCCTTCCGTTCGCCGACGGGCCGGGACCGATCGGAGACCTCGTCGATCCGGTGCTCGTGGACCCGTCGCCGGCGCTGTTGCGGGCGGTGATCGAGGCGTATCGCGAGGCCGCACCCGAGCTGGTCGATCCGGCGCCACCGACGCTTCGCGCCGCCGGGTCGGCCTCGACGGCCGATTCGCCCCCGCCGCCGACGGACCCCGCTTCGGGCCTCCCGGGACTCACCGTCCTCGCGAGCGACGGCGCGGTCGACGCGGTCGCGGGGCGGTTCCGCCTCGCGACCCGGCTCGCGGCGCTCGCCGAGGCGGGCGTCTGCGACCTCCTGACCCTGCGAGAGCCGGAGCCGAACGCGGCGCTCGTCGGACGAGAGACGGGGTACGTCCTCGTCGCCCGCGAGCGCCGGGCCGACGGCGAGCCCGACGCGGACCGGACCGAGGCGTGGTGTCGCATCGGCGACGATCCGACGCTCCGGGAGCGCTACGACCCCCTGATCGAGGCGGCCGAGGTGCGCCGCCTACGGGCGCCGAGCCGTCGGCGCGTGTACGAGGCGGTCCGGGACCGCTGCGACGACGGCGTCGCGGACGACGTCGTGCGAGCGCTCGGCGCCGAGATCCCCGGCTCCGCGAACCGGTCCCTCGATCTGGCCGGCGCGCGGGTCCGGGCGTACGCCGCCGGCGTCCGCCGCGGCGCGTTCGACCGCGACCTGCGCCGCGCCTTCGAGGACGGCGGGCTCGGTAGCTCCGCGACGTTCACGTCGATAAAGCGGGACCTCCGAGCGGCCGGGGTACTCGACACGGAGTCGGTCGCGGGGTCCGTCGGTCGGTCGCGCGACCGACTCGTCGCCCGCGGCGCGCTCGCCGAGGCCGACGGGCCGGCCGCGGCGGTGGCCGCGGCGCTGGCGGCCCTCGAATAACTGCGGAAAACGGTTCTGCGGCCCGGGCGGCCTCAGTCTTCTTTCGTCTTGATGTCGGCCGAGAGCCCCTGCGCCATCTCGATGTCCTTCGAGTTGTTGAGGGTCCACGCGGTGCGGTCGGTCACGGCTTCGATGGCCTCCCGCGCGGAGGGGTAGCCGTTACCGGACTTCTTGACGCCGCCGAAGGGCAACTGGACCTCCGCGCCGATGCACGGGAGGTTCCCGTACGCCAGGCCGACCTCGGCGTGGTCGCGGTAGTAGTTGACCTGGCGGTAGTTCTCCGAGATGATCGCGCCGGCGAGGCCGTAGTCGGTGTCGTTCTGGATCTCGACCGCGCGCTCGATGTCGCCGTCGTACTCGAGGAGCGCGACGTGCGGCCCGAACACCTCCTCGTGGGTACACCGGAGGTCCTCGTCGGGGTCGGCCTCGTAGACGAACGGGCCGATCCAGTGGCCGTCCTCGTGGCCGTCGGGGATCTCGCCGGCGTCGAGGTCGGTGCGGTCGACGAGGACGTTCACGCCCTCCTTCCGGGCGAGCTCGTTGTACTCCGCGACCTTCTCGTGGTGCTCCGGCTCGATGAGCGGGCCCATGAACGTGTCCTCCTCAAGCGGGTCGCCGACGGAGACGTCCGCGGCGACCTCGACGAAGCGCTCTTTGAACTCGTCGTACACGTCCGTGTGGACGATCAGGCGCTCGGAGGAGACGCAGCGCTGGCCGGTCGTCTTGAACGAAGACATCACCGCGGAGTGGACCGCGACGTCGAGGTCCGCCTCCTCGGTGACGACGATGGCGTTCTTGCCGCCCATCTCGCAGGCGACGCGCTTGCCGGCGACGCCGCCGAGCTTGTCCTGAATCATGTGGCCGACTTCGGCCGAGCCGGTGAAGATGACCGTCTCGACGTCGTCGTTCTCGACGATCTCGTTGCCGGCGTCGCCGAAGCCCTGGACCATGTTGAACACGCCGTCCGGGATCCCGGCGTCGTCGAACATCTCCGCGATGATCTGCGCGCACCACGGGGTCTGTTCGGCCGGCTTGAAGACGACCGTGTTCCCCTCGACCAGCGCGATGGCCATGTGCCAGTAGGGGATCGCGACGGGGAAGTTCCACGGGGTGATACAGCCGGTGACGCCGCGCGGCTTCCGGCGCATGTACGCGTCCTTCGACGGGATCTCCGAGGGGACGATGTCGCCCGACGGGTGGCGGGCGTCGCCGGCGGCCCACTCGACCATGTGCGCGGCCTCGACGACGTCGGCCTTCCCCTCGCTGATCTCCTTGCCGCACTCCTTGGAGACGATTTCCCCGAGTTCCTCCGTGCGCTCGCGGAGCTCGTGGTAGACGTCCCAGAGGTACTCGGCGCGCTGGATCCGCGAGAGCTCGCGCCACTCGTCGAACGCCACGTCGGCCGCGTCGACCGCGCTCTCGACGTCCTCCGGCGTCCCTCGCTCGAACTCGCCGAGGGTCTCGCCGGTCGCTGGGTTCTCGCTCTCGAAGGTCTCCGAGCCCGTGCCCGAAACCCACTCACCGTCTATGTAGTGCTGGTACGGATCCGACATGGATGCGGGTTTCCGCCGCCCCGTACAAATATCCCACCCGACCATGGTCGGTAGAGTCTTTGCCACGGGGTCCCACGGCCACGGTATCGATGGCAACCACTGACGCGACGGGGGAGGAAGAGTGGGCGGGGACTCGGCTCACGCTCGACCTGTGGCACCCGAACTGCTGGGCGATAGAGGCGACGAACAGCACCGACGGCGGGGTGCTCGCACACGCGATCTACAACTCGCCGCGGACCGACCGCGCCGCCCCGAACTCGGTGAACGGCCTGTTCACGGCCTTCGCGGACACGAACGAAGCGGTCGAGGACCTCCTCGACGCGATCCGCGACTCCGACCGCGCGGGGAACCTCCTCGAACTACAGGAGCGGTTCGGGCGAGCGCGGGACGCGCCGGGCAACGTCGTCCGCGAGTTCTTCCTGGAGTACGACCCGACAGATATGCTGTGTCCGACGCTGCTCGAACACGGCTTCGTGCACAGCGCGCCGGTCCGGATCGAGGACGGCCGCGAGGAGTGGCAGGTGTGTTTCGTCGGCGAACGGACCGACATCCGCGACTCGCTCGACGCGGTCCAGGAGGTCTCCGGCGCCGAGGTGACCGTGGAGTCCATGTCGTCGTCGGGACACGCCGGGCGGTCCCCCCGCGAGCAGCGGCTCGACACGCTGACGACGACGCAGCGGCAGGTGTACGAACACGCCCGCAGCGCGGGGTACTACGAGTGGCCCCGCGAGGCGTCGACGCGCGAGCTCGCCGACGAGCTCGACGTCTCGAAGACGACGCTGCTCGAACACCTCCGAAAGGCGGAGGCGAAGCTGTTGGACCCGTGAGCCCCCCGGATAAAAGCTGCCGGCGGTGACCGGTCAGTTCCCGACGATCGCTCGGAGCGCGAACAGCGCGTTCGACTTGCGCTCCCGGATGCGCCGGTAGAAGTAGGAGAACCACTTGGAGCCGTACGGGATGTACTGGTAGACGGTCACGTCGTCCGCGCCCGCGAGGTCGAACTGCGCCGACTCCCTGACTCCGGTCAGCATCTGCACCTCGTAGGGCGTGCCGTGTTCCTCGTGGAGCTCCGCCGCGTACTCGATCATCGCCGGGTCGTGGCTCCCGACGGCGATGCCGTCGTCGAACGCCTCGAACATGTACGCGAGGCAGTCGCGGTACGACTCGTCGACGCGGGCCTTCTTCTTGTACGACAGCTCGGCGGGCTCGTCGTACGCGCCCTTGACGAGCCGGACCTTCCCCGGAAGCTCGGCGAGTCGTTCCAGGTCGTCGCGGGTCCGCTTCAGGTTCGCCTGCACGCAGACGCCGACGTTGCCGTCGGTCTCGAGGGCGTGTCGCTCGAACGCGTCGAGCGTCACGTCGGTGGTCTCGTGGTCCTCCATGTCGATCCAGACGAAGGTCCCCGTCCCGTCCTCGGCGGTCGCCTCCGGGGCGTTGGCCGCCTCGACGATGCGCGCGAGGTTCTCCTCGAAGACGGCGTCGCCGATGTCGAGCCCGATCTGGCTCGATTTGACGGAGACGCAGGCGTCGACGTCGTGTTCCGCTATCGCCTCGACGAGGTCGACGTACGCGTCGGCGTCGGCGTCGGCCGGGGGTCGCTCCTCGTAGTGTTCGCCGAGTAGGTTCAGGATGCCGGCCACGCCGCGGTCGTTGAGGTCTCGGACGTGGGCGAGCGCCGCCTGGGGCGTCTCGCCGGCGACAAAGTTGCTCGCGATGGGCGGAATCATGAGAAAACGGCTGATCTCTATCGGTATATAGGGACACCCGACCAATTATTTCAGCTTATAAATTGTCGTATAATGATGGGTAAAACTGACGATCCAACCGGATCGTTGGCGACAAACCGACCATGGACGGGTCGGGGTTAAGATACCATACTGTCCAGCGTATCCATAGGTCACATATGTCACGAGATGCCACGGACCTGACTGATCGGCGTACGCTGCTGAAACTGACCGGCGGAGCGGGGCTCGTCACCCTGTCGGGCTGTCTCAGCACGACCGACGACGGCGGCGACGGAAGCGACGGATCTGACGGGTCCGACGGCGACGACGGGATGGACGGCGACGACGGCGACGACGGGGAGGAGTCGATGGGGCCGTACGAGATCGGGATGGTCGACTCCCTGACGGGGTCGCTGTCGGCGTTCGGCGAGCGGAACCAGCGCGGCGCCGAGATGGCGCTGAGCCGGGTAAACGAGGTCGGTATCGACGGGCGCGAGCTCTCGATCACCGTCGAGGACTCCGAGAGTGAGAACCAGGGCGGGATCGCCGCCGCGCAGAAACTCGTCAACCAGGACGGCGTTCCGTTCCTCATCGGTGCGGTCGGGTCCGGCGTCTCGCTGGCGATCTACGAGAGCGTCATCGAGGGGACCGACGTGGTTCAGCTCAGCCAGAACTCCACCGGACTCAGCCTCACGAACTTCCCGGGACTGCTCCGGATGTCGCCGTCCGGTCGCAGTCAGTCGCTCGCGCTGTCGAACATCATCGCCGACGACGGCTACGACGAGGTCGCGGTCACCTACGTCAACAACGACTACGGGCAGAGCCTCACCGACGCGTTCGTGAACGCGTACGACGGCGACATCGTCTACAACAACCCGCACGACCAGGAACAGCAGTCCTATTCGAGCGTCATCTCGGAGATGAACAGCTCCGGCGCGGACGCGTGGCTGTTCATCACCTATCAGGCCGAGTTCGCGACGATGGTCAACGAGGCGTTCTCCTCCGGGTACGAGGCGCAGTTCTACGGCGCCGACTCCGTCTCCGGCGACAGCGTCCTGAACAACACTCCCGAGGGGAGCATGAACGGCATGAAGATCGTCGTTCCCTCCGCGCCCGTCAACGAGGAGAACTACCAGGAGTTCGCGTCCGCCTTCGAGTCGGAGTACGGCCAACAGCCGACCTCGTGGGCGTCGTACGCCTTCGACTGCGTCATCAACGCCGCGCTCGCGATTCAGGCGGCCGACGAGTTCACCGGCGCGGCCTTACAGGAGACGGTCCGGCGCGTCTCCGGGCCCGAGGGCGAGACGGTGACGTCGTTCGCGGCCGCGAGCGAGATCCTCGCGGACGGCGGCGGTCCGGACGACGTCGACTACCAGGGAGTCAGCGGCCCAATCGACTTCAACGAGGACGGGGACCCGGTCGGGTTCCTCCAAGTCCTGGAGGTACAGGACCACTCCTACGAAGGCATCGACTTCGTCGAAGGCTGATCCCGACCGATGACCGTCCTCGGATATCTGGCTAACGGGCTGGTCTTCAGCAGCATCATCGTCCTCGGGAGCATCGGGCTGTCGCTCGTGTACAGCATCGCGGACTTCGCGAACTTCGCCCACGGCGACACGATGACTATCGGCGCCTACACGGCGCTCGTGACCTTCGGGGCCGTCGGCGGCCTCGGGGGCGCGGTGCTCGGACTCCCGTTCGGCTTCTTCCTCGCGCTGGTCGTCGGGATCGCCGCGGCCGCGGCCGTGGCCGTGGGCACGGAGAAGCTCATCTACGAGCCGCTCGACATCGACTCCATCGGCCTGCTGATCACGTCGATCGGGATCGCGTTCATCTACCGGGCGCTGATCCAGATCCGGTTCGGCTCGGACTTCACCCGGTTCGACATCCAGCCGCTCCGGCCGATCGAATCGCTGGTGCCGTACGGCGTCCGGATAACGCTCCACGACGTCGCGATCGTCGGCTCGGCGGTGGTCCTGGTCGTCGGGCTCCACGTGCTGCTCCAGTACACCGACCTCGGGCGGAAGATGCGCGCGATGGCCGACAACCCCGACCTCGCGCGCGTCAGCGGTATCCGAACGAAGCGCGTCAAGCTCTGGACGTGGGTCATCGGCGCCGGGCTCGCCGGCGCGGGCGGCGTGTTCCTCGGGCTGTTCAACCAGCTCTCGCCGCGGATGGGGTTCAACCTCCTGCTGGTGATCTTCGCGGCGGTGATCCTCGGCGGGATCGGCTCCGTCTACGGCGCGATGGCCGGCGGGTTCCTCATCGGGATGATAAATCAGCTCACACCGTTCTTCTCCGACGTCGTCGAAGCGCTACCGATCTGGCCGGGGTGGCTCGCGCGTCTCCTCGAGAGCCTGGTCAGCATCGAGTACGCGAACGCGATCGCGTTCGTGATCATGGTCGCGGTGCTGCTCGTCCGGCCGAACGGGATCGCCGGGGAGGCGGCCTCATGAGCGCCCTCTCCGACCCGAAGGGAGCGCTGTCGGACCTGACCCGCCCCGAGGGGTGGGTGCTCGGCGTCAGCGTCGCGTTCCTGCTGTTCCTCCTCGTCGCGCTCCTGACCGGCGCGCTCGGGCCGTCGTACTTCCTGTTCCTCGTCGGGCTCGCGGGGATGTACGCGCTGCTGTCGTTCGGCCTGAACGCCCAGTGGGGGTTCACCGGGCTGATCAACTTCAGCGTCGCCGCGTTCTTCGGTATCGGCGCGTACGGCTCCGCGCTCATCACCGCGAGCAGTTCGCCGGTCGCCGAGAGGCTCGCCGACGTGCCCGTTCTCGGGTCGCTCTTCGGACTCCCGCTCGTCGGGCTCGCCGTCGGCCTCGTCGTCGCCTTCGTGCTGGCGGTCCTGATCGGCATCCCGACGCTCCGGCTCCGGGCCGACTACCTCGCCATCGCGTCGCTCGGCCTCGCGGAGGTCGTCCGGCTGATCGTGCTGAACGAGCGCTGGCTCACGAACGGCAGTGCGGGGGTCCGCGGCATCCCGGGCTTCTTCCAGGGGTGGCCGGTGCTGTCGACGTTCCCGGAAGCGATGCCGGGGCTCCGCCTGGAGATCGTTCCGGGGTCGCCGATCTTCCTCGAGACCTCGTTCTGGCAGGCCCTGCTGAACGTGCTGTTGGTGCTCGCGTTCGCGGGGGGGGCCTACCTGGTCCTCCGGCGCGCGCACCGGTCGCCGTGGGGGCGCGTGCTTCGCACGATCCGCTCCGACGAGGACCTCGCGCGGGCGCTGGGGAAGAACACCTACTCGTTCAAGATGCAGTCGTTCGTCCTCGGGAGCCTGATCATGGCGCTCGCGGGCGTCTTCTACACGCACCTGAACCTGTACGTCGGACCGGGCGACCTGGACCCGATCACGACGTTCTACGCGTGGGTCGCGGTGATCCTCGGCGGCAGCGGCTCCAACCGCGGCGCGCTGTTCGGCGGCATCGTCATCGTCACGATCCGCGAGGGGACGCGCTTCCTGAACGACGTGGCGCTCCCGATCAATCCCGCGCCGCTTCGGCTCCTGCTGATCGGCGTCGTGATCGTCGCCGTCATGCGGTACCGGCCGCAGGGCATCCTCCCGCCGCAGCGGGAGCTGATCTGGCCGAACGCGATCGACGATCGGGGGGCACCGAACAGGCCGGACAGCGGCGTCCGCGAACAGAAAGGGGGTGGGGGCGATGAGTGAGGGCGCCCTCGCCAAGACGAACCCCGTCCTCCGCGTCGACGACCTGCAGAAGTCGTTCGGCGGCCTCGCGGCGACCGACCACGCGACGTTCGGCGTCGAGCCCGGGACGATCACCGGGCTCATCGGCCCGAACGGCGCCGGGAAGTCGACGCTGTTCAACCTCATCTCCGGCTTCTACGAGCCGGACGGCGGGACCGTGGAGGTGAACGGGGCCGACGTCACCGGCATGGAGCCGTACGAGGTCGCCGACCACGGACTCATCCGGACGTTCCAGACGCCCCGAAAGCTGGAGGGGATGACGGTCCGGGAGGCGATGCTCGTCGGGCCGCGCAAACAGCCCGGCGAGTCGTTCCTCAACCTGTTCACCTCGCCGGGGGCGGTCGACGAGAGCGAGTCGGCCAACCTCGCCGAGGCGGAGCGGATCTTGGAGGAGTTCGAGATCGACCACCTCGCGACCCAGCCCGCGACCGACATCTCGGGCGGGCAGATGAAGCTCGTCGAGCTCGCGCGGGCGATGCTCGCCGAGCCCGAGGTGCTGCTGCTGGACGAGCCGGTCGCGGGCGTGAACCCGACGCTGGCGAAGAAGCTGAAGACGCAGATCCGTCGGCTCAACGAGCAGGGCACGACGTTCCTGCTCATCGAGCACGACATGGAGTTCGTGATGGATCTGGCGGACCCGATCGTCGTCCTCGACCAGGGACACGTCCTGACCGAGGGGACGCCCGACGAGGTCCGAAACGACGAGCGCGTCATCGAAGCGTACCTCGGAGGCGGCGCATGAGCAACGACACTACACAGCCCGCGGAGGGGGCTCACGGCGGAACCGACCCCGTGCTCTCGCTGTCGGGCGTCGACAGCGGGTACGGGGAAGTGCAGGTGCTCGACGACTGCTCGATCCGGCTCGATCCGGGCGAGATCGTCTGTCTGGTCGGCCCGAACGGGGCCGGGAAGTCGACGGTCCTCAAGACGGCGTTCGGCATGCTGACGCCGTGGGTGGGGAGCGTCGAGTACCACGGCCGCGACATCGGCGGGATGGCGCCCGAGGAGATCGTCCGCGAGGGGATCGGCTACGTCCCGCAGACCGACAACGTGTTCGGCTCGCTGACGATCGACGAGAACCTCCGCATGGGCGGCGTCGCCCGCGACGGCGGCCTCGACGAGGTGATCGCGACGCTGTACGACCGCTTCCCGATCATCGACGAGAAGCGGAACGCGAAGGCGCGCACGCTCTCCGGCGGCCAGCGACAGGTGCTGGCGTTCGCCCGGGCGCTCGTCATGGAGCCCGACGTGCTCCTCATCGACGAGCCCTCGGCGGGGCTCGCCCCGAACACCGCCGACGACGTGTTCGAGGACGTCCAGGAGGTCAACGACATGGACACGGCGATCCTCATGGTCGAGCAGAACGTGACGAAGGGGCTCGGCATCTCGGACCGCGGCTACGTCCTCGACCAGGGGACCGTCCGGTTCGAGGGGACGCCGGACGAACTGCTCAACGACGAAGAGGTCTCGCAGCTGTACCTCGGCGGCTGAGCCGTTCGGCCGCTTCGACCGACGTCGGCACCGCGCCGCCGCGCCGGCGGCGTCGCTTCTCCCGGCGCCTCACGTCGTCCGCTTCTCTAACTCGCCTTTCAGCTCCGCCGCCTCGAAGTCGTGATCCGGCCGGATCGAGACGAAGTCGAGGAACTGGCGCGCCGCGAGCAGCTCGTCGGCCGAGTAGCTCGCGAGCGCGGCGTCGACCGCGTTCGGCGCGCCGATCAGGGGTTCCAGCGCGGCGAGCGCGCTCGCGAGGTCGTACGAGCGGGCCGACTCGCGCCCCTCCTCGCTCACGCTCGTCGCGTCGATGACGTACAGCTCGCCGTCCCGAACGAGGACGTTCTCGGCCCGGAGGTCGCCGTGAGCGAGCCCGGCGTCGTGAATCGTCCGGAGCGTCTCGAACAGCGGCGGGGCCAGCTCGACGACCGCCGCGCGGTCGAGTTCGTCGAGGGTCCGGAAGTCGGGGAGGTACTCCAAGACGACGACGCCGAGGTCGCCGACCTCCAGCGCCTCGACCGGCTCCGGGGTGTTGACGCCGAGCTCCCTGACCCGCTGCGTCGCCTCGAGCTCGTGGCGGGCCATCTCGTAGGGCGTCTCGTAGCGTTCGAAGAACCCCTCGGTGCCCGCGGAGACGGCGCCGAGGTTCCGCCCGGTGGTGAACAGCGTGTGGACGAGCGTGTTCTGCCGCGTGATCACCTTCACGAACAGGTCGTCGTCGACGACCATCGGCGTCGACAGCCAGTTGTCGGCGTCGAGGAATCGCACCCGCATCCCGTCCCGGTCGCCGCGGTCCGCCAGCTCCCGGACGACCCGCTCGATGTCGGGCCAGTCCACGCGACCGCGCACGAGCTGCCGCAGTTCCATGTCCACATCGAACGCGGCGGCGACTCTTAAATGGCCTCCTCGGTCGACGGCCGGAGCGAGGACCGGTCGCCGACGGGCGCCGTGCGGGCCGCGAGCGGCGGGTGAGCCATTGTACACGGACGTTCGCATCGTTTATGCCGGCGGGTCGCAATTCTTGCCCATGGACTTCGAGCTACCCGCGGAACACCGGATGATACGCGACACCGTCCGAGAGTTCTGCGAGGAAGAGATCCGGCCGATCGCCCAGGAGATCGAGGACGAACATCGGTTCCCCGACGAGGTGTTCGCCGACCTGAACGACCTCGACATGATGGGCGTCCCGGTGAGCGAGGAGTACGGGGGGCTCGGCGGCGACCAGCTCATGTACGCGCTCGTCACCGAGGAGCTCGGCCGCGTCTCCGGCGGCATCGGCCTCTCGTACGCCGCGCACACCTCGCTCGGCGCGAAGCCGATCGAGCTGTTCGGGACGCCCGAACAGAAGGAGGCGTGGCTCCGCCCGCTCGCGGAGGGCGGCGAGATCGGGGCGTGGGCGCTCACCGAGCCCGGAAGCGGCTCCGACGCCTCGGACATGGACACGACCGCCGAGCACGACGCCGACGCCGGCGAGTACGTGTTGAACGGGACGAAGCAGTTCATCACGAACGCGAACGTCGCCAACAGCGTCTTAGTGAAGGCCGTCACCGACGCCGAGGCCGGCTACGACGGCATCTCGACGTTCATCGTCGACCCCGACGACGACGGGTTCGAGGTGACGACCGTGTGGGACAAGATGGGCCTCAACTCCTCGCCGACCTGCGAGCTCCGACTCGACGACGTCCGGATCCCCGAGGACCGGCTGCTCGGCGCGGAGGGGGAGGGGTGGACGCAGACGATGAAGACGCTCGACGGCGGTCGGATCTCCATCGCGGCGCTGTCGGTCGGGCTCGCGCAAGGCGCCTACGAGGCGGCCAAGGAGTACGCGGGCGAGCGCGAGCAGTTCGGCAAGCCGATCGCGAAGTTCGACGCGATCCGCGACAAGGTGGTCCACATGCACCGGCAGACGGAGCGCGCGCGCCTGCTCACGCACAAGGCCGCGACGCGGTACGACGCCGGCCAGTCGGTCACGAAGGAGTCCTCGCTGGCGAAGCTCGACGCCAGCGAGGCGGCCCGCGAGGTCGCCGAGGAGGCGGTCCAGACGCTCGGCGGGTACGGGTACACCACCGACTTCGCTCCGCAGCGCTTCTACCGCGACGCGAAGCTGATGGAGATCGGCGAGGGGACGAGCGAGATCCAGCACGTCGTCCTCGGGCGGGAAATCGGGCTGTAACCGGACCGCTCACTTCCCTCTGACCGGACCGCTCACTTCCGGGCGACGATCCGGAGGACGTCCTCGTCGGCCAGCTCGTGACCCTTGCCGACCTGTTGGTCGTCGTGTTTCGCGCTCTGCCCGGAGACGCGCGCGAACTTGAACCGCTCCTCGAACTCGCCGCCGATCTTCTCGCAGGCGTCGCCGACCGTCTGGCCCTCGAACAGGATCAGCGGCTCCTCGTAGTCGACGCCGCGACCGGGCTTGTCCATGTAGATGCGGATGACGCCGAGCTCCTCCCAGAGCCGCTCTTTGAGCCCGTCGAGGCCGAGTTCCTTCTCGGCGGAGATGAAGAGGACGTCGTCGGGGTCGAGGTCGCGCTCGCGGAGCTCTTCCTTGACGGTCGGGAGGTAGCTCTTGTCGATGAGGTCCGCCTTGTTCACCGTGACCATCGACGGGAGGTACTCCCGGTTGTCCATGACCGCGTCGACGAGCTCGTCGATCGTGAGGTCGTGCGGGATGGTCACCTTGGCGTTGACGTAGCCGTACTGGCGGAGCACCTGTTTGACCGTCTCCTCGTCGAGGCTCACCTCGTCGCTCATCGTCACGCCGAGCCCGTCCTTGTGCGTCTTCCGGATGTTGATGTTGGGCGGCTCCGTGTCGAGCCGGATGTTGGTGGCGTACAGCTCCTCGCGGAGCCGGTCGTACTGCTCGATCTCGAAGACGGAGAGCATGAACACGACCAGGTCGGCGGTCCGAACGACCGAGAGGACCTCCTTCCCGCCCCCGCGGCCGCCCGCGGCGCCCTCGATCAGCCCCGGCACGTCGAGGATCTGAATGTTCGCGCCGCGGAATTTCAGCATGCCTGGGTTGACGTCGAGCGTCGTGAACTCGTAGGAGCCGACCTCGCTGTCGGCGTTGGTGAGGGCGTTGATGAGGGTGGACTTCCCGACGCTGGGGAACCCGACGAGCGCGACCGTGGCGTCGCCGTGCTTCTCGACCGCGTAGCCGTGGCCGCCGCCGGCGGAGGACTGGTTCTCCAGCTTCTCTTTCTTCTCCGCGAGCTTCGCCTTCAACCGCCCGACGTGGGCCTCCGTGGCCTTGTTGTAAGGCGTGTCGGCGATCTCCTCGCGGAGGTCCTCGATCTCCTCTTCCAGTCCCATTGTGCTACAGTCGGCCGTTCGGCTCGTTAAAGGTGTTCCTTCGGGCCGCGGCACGCGGCGGCGGCGGCGGCGAGCGCCGCTCCCGTCCCGCGAACGGTCCGTGCTCGTGTCGATACTTCGACACGGTTATAATAGAGACGCGTCATCGCTTCGTACGTCGAATGCCCGACCCGTCGAGCCTCCGTGACAGCACGCAGATCGTCCTCCCGTGCCACGCCCTCGACGGTCTCGGCGACCGGCTCCTCGACCGCTTCACCGTGACGGTCGTCGAGGACGACGGCTACTATCGCATCATCGGAAGTCCCGTCGAGATCAAGGCGGCGAGCAACTTTCTCGCCCGGAACGGCGTCGCCGTCGCGTAACACAACCCAGTTCCGGCAACTCTCGCGAACGTGAGTCGAGATATCTACCGTGAGCGGCACCTCCACGACTCGTCACCACGCTGACGAAGGGGGCGGAGACAGTCCTCCACGTCGCGCGCAGCGCGACGATGCGGAAGGAGAGGGAAGATCCGCGAACCGACCGAACTCAGCCGATGACGCCGACGACGAGCTGTACCACGACGAGAACGAGGAAGACGAAGCCGGCGGCGAACGAACCGGCCGCGACGCCGTGTGCGTTGCCCAACCCGCGCCCGCGGGCGCTGAAGTAGGCCCCGAGGAAGACGAAGCCCGCCACCAAGAGGCCGACGGCGGCGTAGGCGACGCCGAGGAGGCTACCGGAGAGCCCCTCCGAAAGTCCGAAATCTCCGACCGCGAGCAGGGCGACGCCGCCGACGCCGACCGCTATCGCGACGAACGCGATGGCCCAGACGACCGGTTTCTGGATGACGTCCCGCGTCGCCCCGACGACGGCGGCGTACGTGTCGGTCGACCCGTCCGCCCCGGGCGCCGTTCGCTTCGTGCCGATCCTCGCGACGGCGAGGAAGGTGGCCGCGACGAGCAGCCCCATAAGTGCCGTGCTCAAGAGCGTGAGTGAGACCATGATTGGTTTCTTATTAGCAGGTCCGTTCGCGCGTACAAATAGCCTTCGTATACACGTCCGACTCGGGGCCGACTGGTGGGGCTATCGCCTCTTTCTCTCTTTCGGCGGGCGCGTTCCGTGGTTATAAGCGCAACTTCATAATGTAGTGTATTTACCGACGCTACACAAGAGCTAAGTGTGCCATCACCAAGGGTGTGATAAGAGCAGAGAGACGAACATGATAGATTCACTTATCTTGCAACAGGGGAGCGACTGGCGCGCGCAGGCGGAGGTCTTTGACGAGATCTTCTTCGTCTTCCTCGCGCTCGGTACGCTCGTCGGTACGATTGTCGTCGCGTACACGCTGTGGAACGTGTACAAGTACCGCGACGACGGAAGCGAACCGAACGAGGACTTCGACGCGCCGGTCGTCGGAGAGCTCCCGACGGGACAGGGCGGTCCGAAAGCCAAGAAGCTCTTCCTCTCGTTCGGGCTGAGCGCAATTGTCGTCATCAGCCTCGTCGTGTACGCGTACGGGCTTCTCCTCTACGTCGAGGACGGACCCGACACCGGCGAGGAGGGCGACATCGAGATCCTCGTCGAAGGGTACCAGTTCGGCTGGGAGTACGAGTACCCGAACGGTCACACCGCGATAGGCGAGCTTGTCGTGCCGGCCGACCAGCGGATAGACATCAAAGTGACTTCACGGGACGTATGGCATAACTTCGGCTCGTCGGAGTTGCGGATAAAGTCCGACGCTATCCCCGGAGAGACCAACACCAACTGGTTCTCCGTGAGTTCCGAAGAGGTCGAGGCGCAGGGCGGCGAGGCGACGTACACCGTGGAGTGCTTCGAGCTCTGCGGGGCGGGTCACTCGGCCATGAAGGGGCAGATCACTGTCATCCCGCAGGACGAGTGGGAGGAGTGGTACGAGAGCACGGGCGGTGACAACGCCGGCGGCAACGAGTCCGCCAGCAACGAGTCCGCCAGCCTCAACGACGCCGCCAGCTTTACCGGCGCCGCCGTCGGAGGTGTCACAGCATGAGCGAGCTCCCGCCTACGACGTCTGTCAAGCGCTGGCTGATCACGACGAATCACAAAGACGTCGGGATCATGTACCTGATCACGGCGCTGTTCTTCCTGCTGTTCGGCGGCGTGATGGCGTTGCTGATCCGTCTGCAGCTGTGGGACCCGACGAACCAGGTGCTCTCTGGGCTCGCGTACAACGAGGCCGTCACCGCACACGGGATGATAATGGTGTTCTGGTTCCTTTCCCCGTTCGCTTTCGCCTTCGCGAACTACTTCGTCCCACTGCAGATCGGGGCTGACGACCTCGCGTTCCCGCGGCTGAACGCGCTCTCCTACTGGATGTACCTGTTCTCCGGCGTGCTGCTGGGGATCAGCTTCTTCCAGGGCGGGACGCTGAGCGCCGGGTGGACGATGTACGCCCCGCTCAACGTCCCGATGTACACGCCGAGCGTCGGGTCGACGGGGGCGGTCCTCGCACTGATCATGTTCACTATCGGAGTGACGGCTTCGACGGTGAATTTCCTCACTTCGATTCACCACTCACGCGCCGAGGGGATGGGTATCATGGACATGCCGATGTTCACCTGGTCCATCTTGGCGACGGTGTGGATGATGCTGTTCGCGTTCGCAGCCCTACTCGCCGCGATGATGATACTCGGTGCTGACCGCGTGCTCGGCTCCGTGTACTTCTCCGCGACCGAGGGCGGCTCCCTCCTGTGGGGCCACCTCTGGTGGTTCTTCGGTCACCCGGAGGTGTACATCGTCTTCTTCCCGGCGCTCGGGGTCATGCTGGAACTGTTCCAGACGTTCTCCGGTCGCCGGCTCGTCGGCCGGAAGTGGGTGATCATCTCCATCTGTCTCATCTCCGTCCAGTCGTTCCTCGTGTGGATGCACCACATGTTCCTGACGACGATCAACCTGGAGATCAAGACGCTGATGATGGCGACGACCATCGGCATCTCGCTACCGTTCGACCTGCTGGTGTTCTCGCTGATCTACACGCTGATCAAGGGACGCATCCAGTTCACGACGCCGTTCCTCTTCGCGTTCGGCGCGCTGTTGCTGTTCATCCTGGGCGGCATCACCGGGGTGTTCCTCGGCGCCATCGTGCTCGACTACGAGTTCCGCGGCACGTACTGGGTGGTCGCGCACTTCCACTACGTCATGTTCGGCGGCGCCACGGCGCTAATCGGCGGTGTGTACTACTGGTTCCCGAAGATGACTGGCAAAATGTACGACGAGTTCCTCGGGAAACTGCACTTCGTCGTGTTCTTCCTCGGGTTCAACGCGGTGTATTTCTCGATGTTCCTCGCGTGGGAGACCCCGCGTCGGGTGTTCGAGTACAACCCCGCATTCCAGATCTACCATCAGATCGGGACAATCGGAGCGTTCGCCCTCGGGTTCTCCTTCTTCATCATGTTCTACAACATGGCGAAGTCGTACGTGTCCGGCCCCGAAGCCGGAGATAACCCGTGGGACTACTCGCGGACCGCGGAATGGGCGGTCTCGTCTCCGCCGCCGCTTGAGAACTGGCCGAATCGCCCCTCCTACGCGTCCGGGAAGCTCCAGTTCGTGAAGGACTACGTCCCCGACGGCGGTCCTGCGGTGAAGACCGACGCGGACGGCAACGCCGCGACGGACGGCGGTGACAGCCACTCCGGCCACATCAAGGAGTACCCGTACTGGGACAAGCACCCGAGCCACGCGAGCATCTGGCCGCTCGCGCTGTCGCTGATGACCGGCGTCTTCCTGCTCGGGCTCTCCGGGTTCAACAACGCCCTCGAGTTCACCATCGGCGAGAGCATCGCCACGACGACGGTAACCATCTCGACCCCGATCTACCCGATCCTCGTCGTCGTCGGCCTCGTCGGACTGATCGCCTCGGGAGTGAAGTGGGGCCTCGAGGACTTCTACGCCCCGCCGACCGAGTTCGCCGAGCGGTGGCCGTTCAACGGCGTCGAGAAGGTGAAGCTGGGAATGTGGTTCTTCCTGGCGTCCGACGTGATCGTCTTCGGCGCGTTCCTGTCGGCGGCGATCTTCATCCGGTACAACGCCGGCTGGCGCACGTGGGGGCCCCTGACGGAGGCCCTGCCCGGCCTCATCAACACGTTCGTGCTCATCACCTCCTCGTTCACGGTGATCCTCGCGCTCGTCGCCGCGCACCGGAACAGCCGCAAGGGGCTGCTGGCCTCGCTCGGCACGACCATCGTGCTCGGGTTCACCTTCCTCGCGATCAAGATGTGGGAGTGGCACCACGAGGTCTTCGACCGCGGCGTCACGCTGTCGCAGAACGCGCACGGCGACCCGATTCAGGCGTCGATCTACTACGTCACGACGGGCCTGCACGGGATTCACGTCGTCGGTGGACTGCTCATCGCCTGCTTCCTGTTCTACAGGGCGTACCAGGGGCACTACCTGGACGACGAGCGGCCGATCGAGTACTTCGGCCTCTACTGGCACTTCGTCGACATCGTCTGGGTGTTCATCTTCCCGCTGTTCTACCTCTTCTGAGGCAGCGTCCGCGGGCGGTTTTCGCTTTGCACCGGTTCTCGTTTTCGTCGTTCAGCTCCGCGTCGCGTTCGACACGTACCGCGCCGTACTCACTCGGTCGTCGGCTCGGCACACCACTGGCAGAAGTCGAACGACGGGTCGGTCTCACGCCCACAGTTCGGACACGCCACCGCGTCGGGAGACGCCTGGCCGTCGCCGGCGGTTCGGCGCTGCGGGTCTGCCGACTCCGTGTCGTCCGTGTCCGCCGTCCTCGTCCTCGGGCCCGTCCAGTCCGATGCCGCGGCCCGCTGTTCGCGCTCGACCTCGCGGTTGTTCCGGACGGCGAGGACGTACGCGTCGATCACGCTGGCGGCGATGACGACCAGCGCCGGTCCGACGTCAGCGACCGGGGGCGGGTCGCCGGAGACGAGCCGGTCCACGGCGGCGTCGGGAACGAAGAAGACGAGCGTCGCGGTCACCGCGGCGTACCAGGCGAAGGCGCGCGCCCAGTGCCGGAGGTACGCGTGTCCGAGTCCCGAGACGACGAACGCGAGTAGGGCGGCGAGCCACGGTCGGCGTCGACTGCGATCGGTCATTGGTCGTGCTACGAGGCCCGGGACCCTGTACCTGACCCCTCGCTCGGTGCGTTTATTACGCCGAAACGCCGACCTCGTGTATGCTCGGCATCCCCGCCGGTGACTTCCTGATCGGGGTCGGATACGCGGTGTTCGGCGTCGGGACGTGGTTCTTGGGCCTCGGTATCGCGTACCTGATTTATCAGCGCTGGCGCGGCGACGGGCCGCGGGGGAAGTACGACGAATAAGCTCGGCTGTGTCTCCCGCCCGCGCGACTCGTTCCGGTTCGGTCACGCTTTTGACGCCCCTGGACCGAGAGACGGTATGACAGACACGGCGCTCGTCATCGGCGGCACGCGGTTCATCGGTCGACACACCGTCTCCGACCTGCTCGCGAACGGGTACGAGGTGGTGATGTTGAACCGCGGCAACCACGAGAACCCCTTCGCTGACGACGACCGCGTGACGCACGTCGAGGGCGACCGGACGAACGAGCGGGACCTCAGGACGGCGAAGCTCTCCGCGGACCCCGACGTCGTGATCGACTGCGTCGCCTACTACCCCGACGACGTCGAGACCGCGGTGGACGTGTTCGCCGACGTGGACGGGTACGTGTACATCTCGTCGGGGTCCAGCTACGCCGCCGAGGAGATACCCAAGCGCGAGGGCGAGACGCCGCTCCGCGACTGCACGCCCGAGCAGGCGACCGACGAGAGCGACGAGACGTACGGGAACCGGAAGGCAGAGGGCGACCGGATCGTGTTCGACGCGGCCGAGGAGGGGGTCAACGCGATGGCCGTCCGCCCCTGTATCGTCTACGGCCCCAACGACTACACCGAGCGCCTCGACTACTGGATCGACCGCGTCCTCTCGTACGACCGCGTCGTCGTCCCGGGGGACGGCCAGAACCTCTGGCACCGCGCGTACGTCGAAGACGTGGCGAGCGCGCTCCGGGTCGTCGCCGAGCGCGGGGAGCCCGGCGCCGCGTACAACGTCGGCGACCGCCGGGCGCTCACGCTCGAAGAGACGCTGGAGACCGTCGCCGCGGCCGCCGGCGTCGACTGCGAGGTCGTCCCGGCGAGCGCCGACGCGCTCGCGGCCGGCGGGCTCGAACCCGACGACTTCGTCCTCTACCGCGAGTACCCGCACCTGCTCGACACGTGCGCGCTCGCCGACCTCGGCTGGGAGTCGACCCCCGTTGACGAGGCGATGGCACGGACGGTCGCCGAGCACCGAGCGGCGGAGCGCGACGGCGGCGAGTGGGACCCCGGGCGCGACGCGGAAGAGCGCGTGCTGGGCGTCAAAGAAACGCTGTAGCGCCCCCGAGACGGCGCTCAGTAGGCGGCGTCCCAACGGGACGGCTTCCGGCGGTTGCCGCAGTCGCCGCACTCCATCCGGTCCATCGTGTCGATGGCGACGTCGGTCCCCTCGCAGTTCCCGCAGAAGTAGCCGTACCGCTGGTCCCGGTCGGGGTCGGCGTACGCGACGTAGAAGGGCCCCTCCGACCCGCGCTCGCTCTCGTCGAAGGCGACGTAGACGGTGTCGCCCGCGGCCGTCTCGACGACGCCCTCCGAGATGCCGGTGAGCCGGCTGATCTGTTTGCGGTACTCCCGCTCGTCGAACGTCTCCTCGCCGATGTCCACCGTCCGCTCGCCCACGAGCTCGTACCCCTCCGCCTCGTAGAACGCGGTTCCGGCCTCGTTGGCGACGAGGACGCGGGCCTCGATGCGGTCGACGTCGACCTCCTGTAGCTCCGCCTCGGCGCGTTCGAGGAGGGCGGACCCGATCCCGGACTCGCGGTGGTCCGGGTGGACGTGGAGCCAGTCGATCTCGCCCACGCGCTCGCGGCGCCCGACGACGTAGCTCTCTGCGAAACCGACCACGTCCCCGTCCACGACGGCGACCGGGTACACCGTCCGCTCGTCCTCGATCTCGGCGGTGAGTTCCGCCGTGTCGTACCACTCGTCGACCGCCTCGGTGAGCAGCGCCTCGTCGACGGCGTGACCGTAGGATGCGAGCAGCGATTCGCGGGCGACCGCTCGGATCGCGCTGACGTCGGCTGCGGTTGCGTCGCGGAGTTCCATACCGTACAGGTTCACCCACGACTACAAAAAACACGGCCGAACGTGTCAGAACTGCCGCACTCGGTGCGGTCGTGTTCGGGGGGAACGCGGCGAGAGGTGGGAACGCGGCGAGAGGTGAGAACGCGACGAGAACGCAGACCGCGGAAGAGCGCCGACGGCGTTACGAGATGGAGTACGTCGCCGCCGCCATGAGCAACATCGTCAGCGCCAGCGCCAGCGTCATGACGTAGGTCAGCGAGCGGTTCTCCCACCGGAGGTGCTGGAAGTACGCGACGATGAGCACCGTCTTGACGGCCGCTATCACCATCGTTCCGCCGAACGCCTGCGCGTAGGTGAAGCTGACGACGGAGGACTCGAACAGGAGGAAGTTCAACGTCGCCGCGGCCAGAAGCGCGATGTAGATGGCGGTGTATAGTTTGAGCGAATCTTCCGACATTGCTTACCGCACTCTTCGTCCGTGTGCTTAAAGAATTAACCATCCGACCCCCGTTCGCCCCCCGATCGACCGGCGGTCGGTCGCCGGTCCGCCCTCGGGTCGATCCCGGCTCGGTCGCCCGCTCGCGCTCCGAGCGCCCGAAACGTCTATACCGCCGACGCGCCGAACTCACGTCGATCATCCCCCGAGGCATCACCGTGGATCCGCTCAAACCGACGGACGATCTGCTCGAATCGCTGTACGTCGTCAACAAGGTCGCGAAGCAGTTCTCCGACGAGGCGACCGCCGCCTACGACCGCGGCGACCTCACGGAGAGCAACGTCCGGTCCGCTCGCAAGGACGCCCTCTATCGGACGAAGACGGCGGTCCTGTCGCGGATCGTCGCTCACGAGGAGTCGGCCGTCACCGGCGAGTACCACGCCATCAACGGCGACGTCTGGCTGTTCCTCACGGTCGGCGACTGGCACTTCCATCAGCCGCCGCGCGCAATCGGCGGCGACCTCGCGGCCGAGGTCGACGTCTCGAACGCGCCCGACGAGCCGATCGACGCCCCGTACGAGCGCGACTCGGCGGTCGAACGCTCGGACCGATCGCTGGAGGCGGCGCTCTCGGGACTCGCCGACGTCGGCGTCAACGCGAACGACCACCTCGCACGGCCGACCGTGACGAGCGAGCACGACCGGATCGTCGACGTCCGCTGGTCGTTCCTCCCGTAACTCGTGTCCCGGCGCTTCGGCTATCGGGCGTCTCCGGGTCGTCGTCGGAAAAAATCGAACGGCTTCAGCGGCGCGTGCGGACTGCGTTAGCTCTCGACGACTTCGATGGCGCCGAGCATCCCGTTCGCCCGGTGCGGCGTGCACTCGTAGAGCTTGATCCCCGCGCTATCGAACGACTGCTCGAAGGTGTAACCCTCCTCGCTGACGGTTTCGCCGTTGTCGAACTCAGACTCGGAGCCCTCGGCCGAGGCCACGTTGTGCCCGCCGCCCTCGCCGGTCCACTCCCAGACGACCGTCGTCCCGGCGTCGATCCGAACTGCCGCCGGGTCGAACGCGAAGCCGACGTCGCCCGCGCCGACCGCAACGGTGACCTCGTCCTGCCCGGTGTAATCGGCGATGGTGCCGTCGTACATCCGCGCGTCTGCGAGGTACTCGTCGATCTCGCTCGGAACGTCGTCGAGGGCCTCCCCGGCGCCGCCGGAGTCGCCGCCGTCGGAGCCGTCCCCGCCGTCGTCGCCGTCCCCGCCGTCCCCGCCGCCCGAACAGCCGGCGAGCGTTCCGATGGTGAGCGCGGCCCCGGTTCCAGCGACGTACCGCCGTCTGCTCAGCTTGTCAGACATCAATCTCCATAGGTCTCCGAGCCTTACAAACCTCTTGATACACCCCGAATCGCCGGAACGGTCGGAGGGGTTAAGTAGCTCCTCGAACGGCCGTTCGCGACCCTGCCGTCGGCGGGTTTATTCCCCGCCGGCGCCCTGAGTCGGACGTATGCGGGAAGACGAACTGGCGACCGTCGTCGTCGATCACTACGCGGCCGTCCACGGCGACCCGGAGGTCCGACTGGAGGAGCCGTACGACGCCGAGGGGCGACGCGGCGTCGTCGACGCGTACGTCAGGCTGCGGACGCCGGAGCGCGTCGACCACGTGATCGAACTCAAGGGGGACGCGGCCGTGCGCCGAGCCACCGGCGCGAACGAGGTCCTGCGGCAGTACCGGCGCATGGAGCGGTACTTCCACGCCGACGACCGGCACGCGATCCGCCCGAAGCTCGGTCGCACCGAGCCCGGCGCACGGTATCTCCTCTGCTTCGCGCCCACCCCGACCTGCGTTCACCACGTCGCCACGCACCGGTCGCTGTACGGCTCGGTCGACGCGTCGGCTCAGGTCGACGGCGTCCCGGCGGTCCGCACCGTCGCGTTCCTGACCGGCCTTGACGGCGACCCGGCGGACCTCGGGATGGTCTCGGTCAACGGCGAGGCAGAGTTCGGCTCCGAGGCGTTCCTCGACGCCGTGCCGCCTCGCTCGCGGCTCGCGGAGAGCCTCCGAGGCGTCGACGACGCGCTCGTCGAGTTCCCGTAGCGCCCCCGGCGACGACCGAAAGGCGCTTTTCGCCCCGCGGCGACTCTCGACCATGATCACGGTCGCGTTGGCGGGAAAGCCGAACGCCGGGAAGTCAACGTTCTACACGGCCGCGACGATGGCCGACGTCGACGTCGCGAACTACCCGTTCACGACCATCGACGCGAATCGCGGCGTCACCCACGTCCGGACTCAGTGTCCCTGTCTCAGCCGCGAGGAGCGCTGCGGCAACGAGAACTGCCGCGACGGGAAGCGCTACGTCCCCGTCGAACTGCTCGACGTGGCCGGGCTCGTGCCGGGCGCGCACGAGGGGAAGGGGCTCGGCAACCAGTTCCTCGACGAGCTGACGAACGCGGACGTCGTGTTGAACGTCGTCGACGCCTCGGGCGCGACGAACGCGGAGGGCGAACCGGTCGAAGTCGGCTCGCACGACCCGCTCGACGACGTGGACTTCGTGGAAGAGGAGATGGACCTCTGGCTCGCGGGCATCGTCGACCGCAACTGGGAGGGCGTCGAACGGAAGTCCCGCTCGCCCGACTTCGACTTGGAGGAGTCCGTCACGGACCTGCTGACCGGGTTCGGCGCGACCGAGCACGACGTGACGGCGGTCCTCCGCGGGCTGGAGTACCCCGCCGACCCGAAGGCGTGGACGGGCGACGACCGCGAGGCGCTCGCACGGGCGATCCGACGCCGCACCAAGCCCATCGTCGTCGTCGCCAACAAGGTCGACGCCGCGCCCGACGGCGCGCTCGACCGCATCCGCGAGGGGACGGACAAGCCGGTCGTCCCGGTGACGGCCGACGGCGAACTGGGGCTCCGGCGCGCGGCGGAGGCGGGCGTCGTCGACTACGACCCCGGCGACGACGACTTCGAGGTCGTCGGTGACGTCTCCGACGGCCAGCGGAAGGGGCTCGACGCGATCCGCGGCGCCATGGGGGAGCACGGCGGGACGGGCGTGCAGACCGCGCTCAACGCCGCCGTCTACGACCTGCTCGACCGCATCACCGTCTACCCCGTCCAAGACGCCTCGAAGTGGACGGACGGAACCGGGAACGTCCTCCCGGACGCCTTTCTCCTCCCGACTGGGGCGACGCCGCCGGACCTGGCGTACGCGGTCCACACCGACATCGGCGAGGGATACCTCCACGCGGTCGACGCGCGCTCCTCGCGGCGGATCGGCGAGGGTCACGAACTGAGCGAGGGCGACGTCATAAAAATCGTCTCGACCGCGGGACCGTGACCGGGCCGTGACCGAGGCTCCGGCGTCCTCCCGCCATCGCGCGTGAGACCGACAGGCACATGCGGGTCCCCCGAGACGGACCGGTAGATGCTCGGGCTGGAACACGACTTCCGGATCGTCGACACCCGCGCCACGCTGGACCCCGACGAGTCGTCGGTCGCCACGCACGGCCGCGACATCTCGCCCGAGCGGCTGGAACGCGAGATGCTTCAGGCCGGCGTCGTGCGCGCGGTCGCGAGTCCCGGCCGGCGCGCCCGGGGACGGAGCTACCTCCGCGCGAACAACGCGGTCGCGCGCCTCTCGATCGACCGCCCCTTCGTCGCGTTCGCCCGGCTCAACGGGCCGCGAGACGCCGGTTCGGGACCCCTCTCGGCGGTGCGGAACCTCCGCGCCGAGCGCGACGATCACCACGCCCGACCGGACGACGTCGAGCAGTACTCCTATGACGACCGCTTCCACGGGTTCACGCTCGTTCCGCACGTCGACGGCCTCCCGAACGAAGACGTGCTCGGACGGCTGGAGGCGGCCGACCTCCCCCTCATCGTCCACGCCGGCAGGGAGTTCCCGCCCGAGGCCGTCGAGCGCGAACTCCTCGACTACGATATCCCGCTCGTGCTCGCGAGCTTCGGCGGCTACCCCCTCGACGCCGAGCTGATGAACGAGACGCTCGACCTCCTCGACGAGTACGACCGGGTCTACGTCGACACCAGCGCCGTGCGCTACCGGGAGGTCCTCGAACGCGGCGTCTTGGAGCACCCCGACCGCGTCCTCTTCGGCTCCGGCGCGCCGGACGTCCACCCGAACGTCGGCGTGATGGAGGTGCTCACGCTCGACGTCTCCGAGGACCTGATGCGCCGCGTGTTCGCGAAGAACCCGGCGCGGCTGATCCCCGCGCTCGCCGAGGGCGCGGACGCCTGAACCGACGGCCACTTGTTACGGCGCCGCGGACCCGACTATCATGAGCGACGCCGAGGTCGACGCGGACCGCGAAGGAGACGCTCCCGAGCCCGACGCGTCCGGCGACGACGCACCGGTCGAGGTCGTCCGCGCGACGGGCCACGAGCACGTCACCGCCGAGCACGCGAGCACGTTCGAACTCACGACCGACGACTGGCTCACCCCCGCCGGCGACTGCATCCTCGGCGTCGAGGCCGACCGAACGCCGCGCGACTTCTCCGACGACTTCCGGGAGGCGTGCCGAGACGCGACGGCGACGATCACGGCGACGGTCGCGGTCGGCGACCCCGACGAGGAGTCGGTCGCCGTCGACGACCCCGCACACGTCGACACGGTCGTCGGCCGCGGCGACCCGGATCTCTCGCTCGTCGACGACCGCTCGCTCGTCGGGCGAACGAGCGAGTACACCGACGACGAGCGCACGGTGCTCGTGGACGGCGACGGCGCGGCCGCCGACCTCGACCGCGACCTCGTCGACGCGCTCGCCGAGGGCGCCCCGCTGGCCCTGCGGCTGACGGTCGAGTGAGTCTCCCTTCGTTCCGGCGATACCGTTTATATGTCCCAGCGGATACCGACCGCGACGACGGATGATTTTTAAAACGAGGACGGGGCCTCCTGAACTCCACTTTTAAATGGGCAGTTCGGCGTCGGCCTCGACCTCTCGGTCGACCTCCTCCGGCGCGCGCCACTCGGTCGTGCGCTCTAACAGCTGGACGACCATGCCGCCGGTCGCGCCCCAGACGGTGTAGCCGTCGACGTGGAAGAAGTGGATCCGGTGGCGGCCGTACGTCGGGTGGTCCCGGCGCTCGGACTCGTAGTTCGCGGGGTCGGTCAGTCCCCTCACGGGGAGGACCGCGACCTCCGCCACCTCCGACTCGTCGGGCACGTACTCGCGGTCGGGAGCGACGCCGACGAACGGTCGGATCCGGTACTGGCTCGACGTCCGAGTGTCGTCGAGCCGCCCGACGACGTCGACCTCCTCGGCGCGCATCCCGACCTCCTCGCGCGCCTCCCTGAGGGCGGTGTCGGTCAGGGTTCGGTCCTCCGGCTCGCGGCCGCCGCCCGGGAAGCTCATCTGTCCCGGGTGTCTCCCGAGGTGAGACGCGCGCTTCGTGAACAGCAGGTGGGCCTCGCCGTCGCGCTCGAGGACGGGGGCGAGCACCGCCGCCTCGCGACGGGCTCGGGTCACCGCCTCGGGCGTGTACCGACGCAGCCCCGACAGGTCCATACCCGCAGTAGGCATCCGGAGCGGGTTAACGTTTCTCCGCGTTCCGACGGGGCGAAACGACCGATTCGACCGCCGTCCGACCGCGCGGTCGCGTCCGAACGACTCGCCCGGCTTCGGACGTTTTAAGCCCGCGACCCACCCTTCACTGGACAATGAGCGACGACGACCAGGAGCTCGGCATCACCGAGTCCAAGTCACACAACACCGGCGAGTGGTACGCCGAGGTCGTACAGAAGGCGGGGCTGGCCGACTACGGCCCGGAGGGCATGAGCGGGTTCATCGTCACCCGACCGCGCGCGTACGCCGTCTGGGAGCGCCTGCAGGGCTTCCTCGACGCGAAGTTCAAGGACACCGGCGTCCAGAACGCCTACTTCCCCCTCTTCATCCCCGAGTCGTACCTCGAACGCGAGAAGGACATCGTCGAGGGGTTCGACCCCGAGGTGGCGTGGGTGACCGAGGCGGGCTCCAAGGAACTCGAAGAGCGGCTCGCGGTCCGCCCCACCTCCGAGTCGATCATCACCCCGTACATCAGCCAGTGGGTGCGGAGCCACCGCGACCTCCCGCTGCGCGTGAACCAGTGGTGCTCGGTCGTCCGCTGGGAGGCCACGGAGACGAAGCCGTTCTTCCGGACGAAGGAGTTCCTCTGGCAGGAGGGCCACACGGCGCACGCGACGGCCGAGGGCGCGTGGGACGAGACCATGACGCGGCTCGACCAGTACGAGTCCGTCTACGAGGACCTGCTGGCGCTGCCGGTCCTGAAGGGCCAGAAGCCCGACCACGACAAGTTCCCCGGCGCGGACACGACGACGACCGTCGAGGCGCTGATGCCCGACGGCAAGACGGTGCAGGCCGGCACGTCTCACCACCTCGGACAGTCGTTCGCGGAGGCGTTCGACATCACGTTCTCCGACGAGGACGAGGAGAAGCGGCTCGCGCACACGACCTCGTGGGGGCTCTCGTGGCGCGCGCTCGGCGCGCTGATCATGACGCACTCCGACGAGCAGGGGCTCGTCCTCCCGCCGGGCGTCGCTCCCGAGCAGGTCGTCATCGTCCCCATCTGGCAGGAGGACACGAAAGACGACGTGCTGGCGTACGCCGAGGGCGTCGCCGACGACCTCGACGAGGCGGGCGTCCGCGTCGACCTCGACGACCGCGACGGGCGCAATCCCGGGTTCAAGTTCAACGAACACGAGCTCAACGGGGTCCCGCTCCGGATCGAGATCGGCCCCCACGAGGTCGAAGACGACGAACTCACGCTCGTCCACCGGCCAGACGGCGAGAGCACGGTCGAGGACCGCGAGTCGGTCGCCGACACCGTCCGCGACCACCTCGACGAAATTTACGCGAAGCTGTACGCGGCGGCCGAGGAGACGCTCGACGGGGAGGTCCGCGAGGCCGAGGACCGCGCAGAGATCCTCGGGACGCTCGGCCAGCACGGCGGCTACGTGAAGACGCCGTGGTGCGGCGACGAGGCGTGCGAAGAGCCGATCAAGGAGCCGATGGCCGCCGAGATCGTGATGGTGCCGTTCGAGGACGACGATCCCATCGTCGACGGCGAGAGCGACGAGACGTGCGCGATCTGCGGGGAGGACGCGGAACGCACCGCCTACTTCGCGAAGTCGTACTGAGCCGAGACGGCGGTACGCCGGGACCCCCCGTCACCGGCACCCCGGCGCCGTCTCGCGTTTAATCCGGCTTGATTCGGGTTAACGGAGATCGGTTTATATACGGATACGCCGCTTACCGTCAGGTGATGAACCGAGGCACCGCGCTGCTCCTCGCCGTGGTCGCGCTGGTCGGCGTCGCCGGGATCGCGGCGGCCGGTCCCGTCGGAACGGCCGTCGCGCAGGACGGCCCGGCGCCGACGAACGAGACGGGCGAGAGCAACGGAACGGAGACGGTGAACGAGACCGAGATCAGCCCCGGCGAGCGGTTCTCCGGCGCGATCGGAGTCCAGCGGGCGGAAATCGCCGGCGAGGTCGAGTCCAGAGCGTTCGAGGTCGGGCTCAACCGGACGGCGACCCCCGAGGAGCGGGCGGACCTGGTCGCCGAGCGCCTGAACCGGACCGAGGAGCGGCTGGCCGAGATCGAGCAGCGACAGCGCGAACTCCGCGAGCGCCGCGACGCCGGCGAGTTGAGCCCCGGCGGGTTCGCCGCGCGGATGGCGGAGACGAGCGCCCGGGCCGAGTCGGTCAAGCGCGAGGCGAACCGGAGCGCCGAGGTCGCCGGGGAGCTCCCCGAGTCCGTCAGGGCCGAGAACGGCCTGAACGAGGAGCGACTCGGCGAGCTCCGCCAGCGGGCGGGCAACGCGAGCGGACCCGAGGTCGCCGCCATCGCCCGCGGCGTCGCCGGCAACGGCGTCGGCGGCCCGCTGGCCGCCGACCGACGCGGCCCGCCCGAGGACGCGCGAAACGGCTCCGATGACAGAGCGGGTCCGGGCCCCGGCGAGCGACCGGAAGCCGGCGATAGGGGACCGGGCGAGGGGCCGCCGGAGCGCGGGAACGGAACCGACGGCGACGCGGCGAGCGGGAACGGCGCTGGAGCGGTCGAAAGCGACGACGCGGCGGGCGGAAACGGCGGTGGCGCGGTCGGAAGCGACGACGCGGCAGGGGGGAACGGCGGTGACGCGGTCGGAAGCGAGGACGCGGCGAACGCGGTCGGTACCTCGGACGACTCCGGAAACGACACGTCCGAGCGCGGCTCGAACGCGGGCGGCAAGCGCTCCGACGGCGAGACTTCCCCGAGCGAGGACCCGTCCGACGGCGGCGCCGGCGGCGACGAACGCGGCAACGCGAGTCGCCCCGGCGAGAGTCCGCGGAACGCCGTCGACTCCGCCGCGACCCGGCTCGCTGGGCCGCCGGTCGACGGCGTCGACCTCGTCGAGCGACTCCTCGGCGGTATCGATGGATAGGTCGGCTCCCGCCTCGTCGCGAGTCGGGAGAGCCGTACCCGGGGCGCGCGGTCGCGGAGCTCACCGCACCGTCTTTTCATCCGTGACCGGTCGGAGCGAGGCCCGTCCGCGCTCCCGAGATGGGAAGCGATTTATCGATGCCCCGTAACGATGCGTCCGTGCAGCGAACGGTACTCGTTCTCGTCGTCGCCGCGTGTCTCGTCGCCGGCGCCGGCCTCGCCTCGCTCGGGGCCGCACAGGGCGGTGCCGGACTCCCGGCCGGTGGATTCGATCAGATGGACGTCGCGCCCGACGACGTCCTGATAGAGGCCACCGTAGAGCCGGACGGCGACGCGGTCTGGGAGACGCAGTACCGGGTTCGCCTCGCGAGCGACGACGAGGAGCAGGCCTTCGAGGAGCTTCGCGCCGACGCGGAGTCGGACCCGGAGGCGTACACGGACCGGTTCGGCGAGCGGATGCGCGCGACGGCCGACGCGGCCGAGAACTCGACGGGCCGCGAGATGAACGTCACCAACGTCACCGTGACCGCCGAGCGCCGCGAGCTCCCGCAGACGTACGGCGTGTTGACGTATCGGTTCGAATGGAGCAACTTCGCGGCCGTAGACGGCGACCGGCTCGTCGTCGGCGACGCGGTCGACGCGCTGTTCCTCGACGAGACCACGTCGCTCATCGTCTCGTGGGAGGACGGTTACCGGCTCGGCGAGGTCTCCCCGTCGCCGACCGAGACCCGCGACGGCGCCGTCGTCTGGGAGGGGCCGGTGGACTTCACCGAGGGCGAGCCGCGGGTGACGGTCGAGCCGGACGGACGTTCCGTCGGGACGCTCCTGCTCGGCGCGCTCGGACTGCTCGCGGCCGTCGTCGCCGTCGTCGGCTACCGCCGTCGCTCGTCGGGCGCGCCGACGTCCGACGGGGCGACGCCGACGTCGGCGACGGAGTCGGGTCCGGTCGCCGGAGGCGACTCCGAGGCCCCGGCCGGCGCCGGGGCCGCCGGAGACGCGCCCGGAGCGGGGGCAGGCGCGACGACCGCCGATCCGGACGCGGAGGCGCACGAGCCGGAATCCGATTCGGCCGACGACGCCGACTCGACGGCGCCGGTCGACGAGGACCTGCTGAGCAACGAGGAGCAGGTCCTCCGACTCGTCGAGGACAACAGCGGGCGGATGAAACAGAAGCGGGTCGCCGAGGAGCTGGACTGGACCGCCGCGAAGACGAGCCAAGTCGTGACGGGGCTCCGGGACGAGGGCGACCTCGACGGATTCCGGCTCGGCCGCGAGAACGTCCTCTCGCTGCCCGAGTACGACGCTGGGCCCGACGGGGACGACGGCGAAACCGAAGGCGAGAGCGAGTAGCGGGGCCGCGCTAACGGTCGCGGCGTCGGCCGCGAACGGTTATCCCTCTTATCTGTCGCGCGATCGCCTCACAGGTCGCGAGAGCGACCGATGTGCTGGAGCTCTCCGCCGCAGTCGCAAGTGCCCCCCGACTCCGTTCGCTTACCGCATTTGAAACATTCGTACAGTTCCTTGGTGGTTGTTTGTGTTTGTGGTCGCATACGCACTGATAAGATGGCCGAGAGTATAGCTTCGATCCTAATATCATACATACTCCTGCGTAGTGTATGAGGATTTAAATGGACGAACGATCAGATCTGGGCTGAGTCACCGGCGGTCGGCCGCGGGCCACACGGCGGCGACACCCGGCGGTCCGAGCCGGTCGCGAGGGGCGCCGCGGTGCGCGATCCGATCACGCGCTAACCCGGTTCCTTTTTATCGAAATCCGAGTAAGACGTGGTATGGAAATCGGCTTCACGGTGGGGACGAACGCGCCGACGGGCGCCTTCGTACTCCACGCCGCAGTCGCCTCGTTCTTCCTGTATCTGGGCTTCGTGAACGGGGCCGCCGGTGAACTGCTCGGACTGCTGTTGAACGGTCTCATCGCTCTCATGCTGATCGCCGTCGGCGTCGTCGTGGCGCGCGTCACCGAGCGGCGAGTCTGAGTTGCGGGTCCTTCGGGCCGTTCAGACCACTTGACGCGACGATTCAAGCGTGGTCCCGCGTGACGTATCGATGTGTTAGAACGACGATGTGTTCGGCGAACGAGAGACGCATGAGCCAGACGATCGGGACAAGGTATCGATACTGGCTAAGAAGCTCGCAAACCGCATCGTACCCGACGTACCGGTCACTGTTTCGGAACACAGACACGCTGTGGGATGACCCAGCGTCGGTCCCTCGGGCGTACTGCTCCGGAGCCTCGGGTCGTGGATAGAAATCGATCGTGTCTGAGGTGTCCAGAATTGCGAACGGGATGAGAGCACGCATACACCCGCGGCACTGTTCGTCGAAGACGACCGCCATCTCCCGGTCCCTGACGAGGCGCTTGTACCCGACGTCCCACGCTGCGAACAGGAGTAGAATGAAGTACACGTCGACGAAGTGAATCCCGAGTAGTATCCGATTGGAGGCCGTAAATGCTAGAATACCCAGTATCCACGGCGTAATGCTGAGCTTCGCGAGGACCACGATGAGGAACCCGAGCTCTAATACGAGTGTTCCGATTCCCCCTATGCGCATGAGCAGCGGGTACTCTACGACGAACTTTAGCGGACCGTCGGGTCGGTACGTCGTGACGATTCGAGCGAGGTTCTCGGCGGTCGCGAATCCGAGACTCGGATTCAGGATCCCATCGTGGAACACCTTGTCAAACCCCGCTCCGAAATAAATGAGTGCGACGACGACGAGACCCCACTTGAGCGCAGGCATACTGTATGAGGCCGTGTCGGATTCGAGACGCTGCCTGAGCGCCCCGATTGACTCGTGTCTTGTTCGCCGGAAGAAATCAACGGACAGGACGTTCGACTTGTGGAACAGCCCGAAGAGGATCAGAAGGTAGACACCGATAAAGAGCGCTTCAGTCTCTCCGCTACCGATCTGCATTGTCCGAACCGTTCCCAAGTGAGCTACCAGGAGCGCGCATGCGTATGCGGTAAACTGAATCCGATATCCGACGACGAACCCCACGAGTAGGCCGATTAGGACCCACTTTTCGACGGTCAAAAATAACTCCGGGGCGACCGGCGGTACTGACCAGCCGTACGCCGGGGTCTGGGAGTACGGAACTTTGAGGAAGAGCGGCCAGTTATACATAGAAGTCTTCCAGACGAGCCAGAAGCCAACGACTCCACGAGCTACTGCGAGATTTATCGGCGAGTCTCGATCGGAATCTGAAAGATAGTTGACGAACATGGCTCAGTTCACCTTCGTCTTGTTGTCGGAACTTCGCTCTGGGTAGAGCTCAAGGACCAACTCTTCGGACTGTGAGACGATTTCTGTCCCGTCGGCGGAGGTTTCTGTTTGGATCTGATAGATGCGGATGCCGACGAACTCGGAGTACCCACTTAGCTCCTCGGCCGTCCACCCACCAGAACTGTGCGCTGGGAAGCGGTACAAACGGCTTGGATGGTTCCAAGCGTCGGACGGTATCGTCCCTCGAGTCGGATTCCCGCTCTCAACCCCTGTGCGATACTGATTAGTCCGTTCGAGTAGCCATCGGGCGATCTCCTGACCCGATTTATTCGAGTCGTTCGAAATGATCCGCTCCGCCGGCAGCGGATAAACACCATCATGCGCTATCGTCGCTTTCTTATCGATTTTGAGCTCTTGTCCGCTCGCGTCGACAACACGAATCTCGTACTCGGCCGATTCAACGGGTCTCGGCTCAGAGAATTTATGCCAGTTTATGAATGGGCTGATTGCAAGCGGCATAACTGTTTGAAATAGCAGGAGAACGACGAGAAACCCCGCCAAGTACGATTCTGTGACGTATTGCCGGTCATTGAATACAATTGCCAGCGCACTGATAAAGAAGAATCCACAGAATACCAACGGAAGGATAAGATCCGCGTACGGGCGAAAGAAGTCGATCAACGCTACGATACTTATTACGACTGGTCGCCACATGATCGTGTGAAATACGTGTACGGTAATTGTTATCGCCATTTTAATTCAGAATCATATGGTGGTTACGAACGAATCGTTTCCAAACGGTGCAGGACGTCTTAACGGCTCTTACGCAACCAAAACTGGCGAGAGGTCACGACAGTCCTCGGTGTTAGCTGCGGTCTACCGTCGTTCCCTAGTAGTTCACGCTAGGTAGCAACTGAGGAAAGTCGGTATGATACAGTTGCCTTTTTAGAGCGTATCTAGCGGAGTGTGATCGGCCAGAAGTACAGCAATTTGGACCAAACGTCCGTCTGAGAGCACGTTCCGGGCGTCGATAAAGCGGATTCGAATGACCGTGGAGAAGCGGTGACTGAGAAAGCGTCTGATCTGAAATTCTCGAAGCCGGAAAAGGGATTTGAACCCTCGACCTATTCCTTACGAAGGAATCGCTCTGCCAGCTGAGCTATTCCGGCACTCATCATACAATTCCCGAACGGAAAAATAAGGGTTCCGAAACGGCGACGGCGCGGGGGGCGAACGCGCGCGGTGCCGTCCCGGCGGCGTCGACGGACCCTGCGCTGCGAACGAATGTCGGATCGTTGTTACCGATCGTTTCAGAACACGGTAGTTCGCTATACGTACATCCCGTTCTATAGATAACAATCACAGGTGTATAAGGAAAAAGCATAAATATCTGTTTGGTGCTCCACCTAAGTGTGGTCGCACCGATCGCGTGCCGCGATGGCGGGGATCGACTCCCCGAACGGTGCCTGTCCGGTCGAAGCCCGTGCCGGACGCCGGTTGTCCCGTCGGTCGCGCCCCCCACGGCGAACCGACGCGGCGGTCACCACGATCAGCGTTCCACCCCGGCCGTCATGGTCCACGTTTCCGACGTGTCAAGCGCGAACTCGCCTCTGACCCCACGATAGCAGACGGCCGCGGTCTTTTGTCATGTGACGGGCCGTGCCGGTCCGACCCGGACGTTCCCGGGTGGGACGGCGTTCGTTCTACCGACCAATACGTCAGCGCTCGTCGGCGACCGCCGACGAGGCCGCAGTCCGACGAGCACCGCCGCTCGTCGAACGAGTCTCCGAAGCCGACGCGCGAGCCGAAGGTCACCTGAACAGCGAGCGCGGCGCGTCCGCGACCGCCGAGAGCCCGCTCCCCCCGGCCCCGAGGACGCCGGCGAGACGGACTTCCGCCGGCGCGACGCCGAGCTCGCGGGCGAGGAGACCCGGTCGGGCGTCGGCCCCGATGACTACGACCGTCCGGCCGCGAACGCGTATCTCGGTGGTGAGGCCCGTCGCGGTCAACAGCGCGGCCGGTCCGGTGGCGTCGCCGTCGTCCGGCAGACGTCGGGCGACGCGGAGCGCGTCGCGAACGGTCGCCACCTCGACGAACAGGCGATCGCCCGTCGATCGGACGTCGAGGTCGATGTCGCCGATGCTGAGCGTCAGGTCCTCCGTGACGACCGAAAGCGGCGCCCTGGCGTCAGTCGCGTTCACGGGTCGTGACCCGAACGGTGCCGTCGAGCCGCCAGTTGGCGTGTTCGACGTCGTCGCCGGTACCGCTCGGCACGTCGACGGTCATGTCCTCGAACTCGTAGACGATTTCCGCGTTGCGGCCGGTCAGCCTGTCGTAGAGGCCGATGGCGAGGTCGGGCCACGTCGTCGTCTCGTCGATGCGCTCCTCGGGGTCAGCTGCGTCACTCATACGACCGACTACGACCCACAGTGACATAAAAGTGTCACCCTACCAAAATCTCGTCGGGGTTCGGGGGTCGGCGGTCGGCGGTTACTGGTGTCGACCGGGCGCCGCGGGTCGGGACGCTCCGCCTCGCCGGAGCGGCTCGGCGTCTCAGGCCCGCGTCAGCCTGACGTCGAGACAGACGTTGTACTCGTGGGGCGCGTACGACTTGACGACGCGCTCGGTCTCGACGTCGACCGCGTACTCGTCGCCCGCGGCGGCGCGGATCGCCCGCGTCCCGGGGCCGAAGGGGTCGTCCTCGTGTTGGATGTCGTAGTAGTGGAGGACGCACTCCTCGCCGGCCAGGGCGACCGCCGTGTCGAGGAACTCGTCGGCCGAGTGCGGGAGGTTCATCACGAGGCGGTCGGCCGCGTCGGCGTCGTCGACCGCGTCGGCGTAGTCGACCGCGTCGCCGCCCCCGCCGCCGACGAGGTCGCGCACGTCGCCCGCGACCGCCGTCACGCGGTCGGCGACCCCGTTTCGGGCCGCGTTCTCGCGGAGGTACTCGACGGCGCGCTCGTTGAGGTCGCAGGCGACGACGTCGGCCCCGCGGGCGGCCATCGGCACCGCGTACGGCCCGACGCCGGCGAACATGTCGACCACTGACTCCCCCGCGTCCACCTGCTCGATCACGCGGTGGCGCTCGGTGGCGAGCCGCGGCGAGAAGTACACCTCGGCGACGTCGAGCAGGAACTCGTGGCCGTACTCGCGGTGGACGGTCTCGGT
>Ga0102939_1000025_pt1 | contig 45542 bp, 42 predicted proteins | sample SalPon2_B_H2O_MG_FD_78214 | JGI IMG/M metagenome (GOLD analysis project Ga0102939, IMG submission 78214) | Salt pond water microbial communities from South San Francisco under conditions of wetland restoration - Salt Pond MetaG R2_B_H2O_MG | ecosystem: Environmental > Aquatic > Non-marine Saline... | reverse complement strand
TCTGGTTTGAAACAGTTTACGAACTAAGTTACCACAGGTTATTTAGCCTTGCATCTTCCTTCTATTATCATGGATAAACAAGTTGAACTTAAGGAGGTAATGACGGAGGGCGTCATCGCCATAGAGAAAGATAAAAATGTGATTGAGGCTTCAAATCTTCTGAGAGAAGAAGAGATTAGAGGTCTTGTGGTTGTAGATAATGGAGATGCTGTGGGTGTCGTTGTCTGCAGGGATATTGTCTACCAAGTTGTTTCAGAAGGTGAAAACCCGGCTGAAACTACAGTTGGAGATATAATGAGTACAGACCTCATTGTTGCAGAAGAAGATGAATATCTTGATGATGTAGCGATGGCAATGAGTAAGAACGATGTCTCACGTGTACCTGTAGTGCGTGGTGATATGCTTGTAGGTATTGTAACACAGTCTGACATTCTACGTGCATGGCCTGGCTTCGCAGAGATCATGTCGGAAGACATCGAGATGGAGGCAGAAGCCTCACCACGTGAAAGAACACAGTCAGGTGTCTGTGATGAGTGTGACAACTATTCGGAGAACCTTGTTGAGGTTGAAGGAAGACACTTGTGTGAAGAGTGTAAGTAGATCAACTCTCCGTCATTAAACCACATGTTTTTTCTCTTTTCTTTTTTCCTGATAGTTTTTTACACGAAGATATCAATAACTGATTTACATGGAAATAATTGAGGAGTTGGGTAGACGTAGACAGGAGATAAGGCTTACAGATACTGATAGAGCCTACTCTGAAATAAGAGATCTTCTGACCTCAAGGATCTCTCAAGATGAAGTCCATGAAGAGAAGTACTTTAACGACGTTGATACAGGTAAGATACGTTCTAAAGTAATATTAGAAGAGCAACAGGATAAATTTACTTTCGAAGTACATGAAATATACATTGACATTAATAGGGAGGAGAGAAAAGCCAATATTCAGATAAAATCAAAGTTGAAGACCGAGTACCCTACTGAGAAGGATTATCAGACAAGCCTGTGGTATTATGCTTATAGAGCGTTGTTTGACAAGTTTCTTTATGGTGAGACACGCGGCGGTTATGAGGAAGCTGTCGAGGAAAAACGAGATCTAATAATGCAGAAACTACGGGAGAATTTGGAGGAGGATTACAATGGTTAGGTTTACAGAGACTTTGAGGAAGCGTAATGATCACTTCTTCGTGAAGGAAGATCCTGCTCGAATTTACAGAGGTATCAAAGATATTCTTGTTGATGAGTTTGATGTTGATAGAATTGAAAGAGGGAAAAATGAGTTTAACGTGTCTAAGCCCAAAGACAAAGTAAAAGTTCACGCATTTAAAGAAAAATCTACTCATACAATGATTCACTGGCGTTTATCTTGGAAAGGTAAAGCTCCAAGAGATATTTACACAATGGATAGAGATGAAGACATTCTAAAGGCAAGGGTAAGTACAACTGGTGAGGTTGTAACTGTTTATCCTGGTGCTAATCCTTTGTCTGTTCTTCCAAAAAGGAAGACACAGTATCCTCAGACCAGGATTGACAATTCAGGTTTGCAGGCGGAAGAAAAAACTAATTTCCAGAGGTCAAAACTGTATGAGGTTCTAGTAGGTATCTGGTATAACAAATTCTATGCGAAGGAAATTGAGAAATATGAGGAAGAAGGAGAAGAAATAATGATTCAACTGCATAATTTGATGCGTGAAAAATTCGGAGTAGAATCCAGGATCTCAGATGCAGGGTCCTCGGAATATACTCCGCCTTGGAGGTGACAAACTATTTCAGGAGAAGAATCGGGCTTTTTGAAAGATTTATTATCATTCAGAAAAGAAAATGGAGAACCTACTTTTCTCGGTAAGTTGGCATGTTACTTTCATACTCCAGAAACTGAAAACACAGAATGGGAAGAGAAAAAATTCCATGAAGCAGATGATGTCTGGCATCATGAGGAGATATTCAATGGTGAATGGCATCTAATAGAGTCCAGTGTTGAATGGTATGAAAGTCCGAACGTTGCGACTATTTACACTGATCACAAGTATATATTCAATCAGAACATGAGTATGGGCAAGCCTAACGAAAAGTACTATGAACAAAACGTTGATACGGACGAGTTTAAGTCCAACATGATAATTACCGAAGACTTACCAAGCGAAAGAGGTGAACTTAAGATTGATACTACTGTAAAGACTAAGTCTCCTCCTTCAGGTGAGAACAATTTTGCGATGATGGATTACAGCGTTGAACTGTATATCATGTACAAGGAGGTGGAAGGAATTGATTGGCTTCCACGTATTATCGCTAATCCATTGAATGGCCTATTCAGATATTACTTTGTACGTTATATTGGAGAGGAAATGCTTGAATATGATATTGAATATAGCCGTGAGAGACTGATAGAATACTTTCAGTATCTACGTAAATACCATGGAGAGGAACCAGTTCAATCGAAGACAAGGCAGGCAGAGTTTGAAACACCATATGAGGGAACGTTCTTTGAATAACTCGCCGTCAATGTTAAAACAGTCCCTTTTTCTTTGATGGGTGTGGCTGTCCCCAGGTCAGCAGGCATGAGCGAGGCCCCTAACGGGTAGCCGACATGATTGTTCTGTGTTACAGGGCAGCCAAATCTCAATGTTTTTGTCTAAAGGTGGGAAATAATCGCACAGATCTATTTCAAAGTAAATCCAGATTCAGATCAATTTGAGATCGAAGAAGGACAGATACCTGAAGTCAAACTCACGAAGAAAGCTGAGAATGGGAGAGCGAATTCAGAGTTACTGAAACATTTAGAAAAAATAACAGGAGAAAGACCAGGAATACTTTCAGGTCATAAGTCAAGACGGAAGAAAGTGGTTTTCGATCAAGAAGAAGACGAAATCAGGCGGAAAATAGAACAGTACGTTGAAGGTGTAAAATAAAAAATGGGAAAGGTATCACAAAATTCATCGAATTACGTAATTAAGGCAAAACTTGAATCAGATGGAGTAATAGAAAAATCAGATATAGTTGGAGCTATATTTGGACAGACAGAGGGGCTTCTAGGAGAGGACTTAGATCTTAGAGAGCTCAGAAACCATGGGAAAGTCGGAAGATTTGAGGTAGAGCTAGAAAATACTACAGGTTCTACAGAGGCTGATATTGAGATATCAACATCCTTAGACGCAGCTGATACTGCAATACTTGCAGCTTCACTTGAAACAATCGAGAAAGTCGGTCCAACGCACTCAGATATCCGTGTAGAACAGATACTAGACGTAAGAACTTCTAAAAGAGATTATATTCTCAAGAGATCAAAGCAATTACTTGAAAATATAAAGAGCGATACACCAGAGATGGGAGAACTTAAAAGAGAGATTAAAGAAAGTGCAAGAGAAGCTGAGATAATAGAGTATGAAGGATTTGATGCAGGACCTGACGTAAGATTCTCAGATGACATAGTGCTTGTAGAAGGTGTTGCTGACGTCCGTAACCTGGTTAAAAACGGTGTTAAAAATGCATTAGCTCTAGGAGGTACTTCTGTACCTGCGAAAATAACAGATATTGTTGAAGAAAGAGAAGTTACAGCATTCCTTGACGGGGACCGTGGTGGCGACCTGATACTTGAAGAATTAAAAACAGGTATAGATGTCGACTACGTTGCAAGAGCGCCAGAAGACAAAGAAGTTGAAGAGCTTTCTGAAAAGAAAATTTTCGAAGCACTAAGGGATAAAGACCCTTTGAAATACGTTGAAGAAACTGAAACAGACGAAGAAGATACTCCAAGTTCTGAGGAACTGGAGAAATTCCAGAAAATTATGTCGGATTTGGTGGCTACAAGAGCTGTAAACATTCTAAACTATGATCTTGAAGTTGTTTCACGTATGCCGATAGATAATGCCTCTAAAGCAGAGGTTGATGAAGCCTATGCAATACTTGCTGACGGCGAGGTAACAGAGTCATTAGTAGATTTGGCTGAAAACATGTCAGCAGACTACTTGGTGGGAAGATCTAAGTCTGGTACAGCTAACTCTAGTGAGGTTAACATAATCACAAGTGATGAGATAACTCCAATGATTACAGAATAAGAAAAGGATTATTGGATTAGAACCCTAAATTTAGACTAAGAGTCATATTATTGCGTTGGATTGGACAAAAGTCATAATTAGTAAAGAAATGTAGACAATTATGGCTGTTATCCTAAGGTAGCCAGCTAAAACATTTCTTTGTTTGGGAAGGAACTCTGCTAGACCTGTTAACAGGAATCCGGAAAACATTACTATTGAGAACAAACTTCTCCCTGCGAAAAGGTAGAGGAATAGAAATATTACAGCTCCCCCAAAATATACGGTTCCGATACTTTTTTCCCTGCTAGGAGCTCTGAAAATGGTTTCTTTAATTCCTTTTTTACTGGTTTTCATAATTATGCCTGATTAAATGTTCGTATAATAACTAGTTCTCTATCAAACTAGTGTTCTAAGGATTTAATCTTGGTGTGTAGCCCCGACCGGGATTTGAACCCGGGATCTGTCCCTTGCTCGGCAAAATTTAATGCGTACGAGGGGACCGCTCTAGCCAGGCTGAGCCATCGAGGCAGCTCTTCTATGAGAAACTGATTCCGCTAATTTTATACCTGTTAGAGGTCAAGTTCTTCTTCAAGTTGCTGAGTTTTTTGATCTAAACCAAGTTCTTGTTCAAGACTTTGTGTTTTCTCATCAAGTTCAAATTCATCACTATTTGAAGTAGAGTTCTTTACTAGAGCATCTTGAATAGTGTCAGGAATATTCAGGTTGTCTCTAAACTCGTATAGAACTCCGGATATTCCACCAAGCAATAACACGTTCAGTATTAGGATGAATGCGTTGCCACCAGAATTGTCAGAGCCTTCGGAAATTCTTCTCTCTAAACTATCTCTTGTTGATTGAAGACTGCTTATTGTAGTATTGGCGTCTCTTTTCTCATTTTCTAGGTTTGAGATTGTTCTTGAAAGCGTTGAAACTTCATAGAATATTTTTTCTCCTCCAGCATTATCTACCGAGTTCTGAGACATAAGCCATTCAAACGTATTTTTTGCAAGCCTCCCATTATCATGATTTCTTATATTGGAATTTGTGAACATGTCACAATCAGCTGAGAAAACCGCCTTGCCTCTTCCAACCTCACTCATTACATATACTGGTGGTCTTGATCCTGGCAAGAAAGTGGCTCGATTCTTTGAATAAGTTGAAGGGTTTCCTTCAATGACTACTTTGTTGTTTCCTGTCATTTTGATTCCTGATGCACCATAAAAGGATACTTCTTCGACATCTTCGGTTAGTTCCCAAGTGTTTCCTTCCAGATAGATGCTGTCTGTGTCTACAGTAAAGTTACTTAATCCTGACTCTGGGGTGGTTGGGATTGTACTATTCGAGGTTGTGTTTGATGTAGTCGTAGATCCACCTATGTAATTCTCATCGTCATCTAGTATGTAAGGGGTTATCTGTAGATTGAATAGCCGTGCCAGTGTATCGAGATTCTTACGATTTATTTGTCCTCCCGCTTTCTCTGAGCAGACATATATGCTTCCTCCATCTCTAACCACCCAGTTGTAGATCAGCCCTATTTCTTCACGGTTCAAATTACGTGGATCTGTAAAAATAAGTGTTTCAGGCTGATAGTCATCTAAAATATCTCTGGTAATGTCTGCTCTTAACTGGTTATAAGTTATATTAGCTTCCTGCATGGCGTTAGCTAATCCTTCATAACTGCCTGTAACAGAATATTCGTTCATCTGATCGTTATTAAACTCATTTCCCGTTGACTTCTCATAGAAGATAGCACTACGTAATACTTCCGCAGAAGGCTCTCTTTCAGTAATGTTGTAGGCGGTTTCTGAGCTTTGGGCAGATACAGATAAACTCAGTAGTATCAGTAAAAATACTATACCCAAGTATCTTTCACAGGTTTTACGAGGTAGAAAAGCCTCAGACATAAATTAATCTGATTTATCTCAGGTAATAAAAGTATCTGAGAATATGCGGCCACTTTTAGATTGAATTATTTAAATTGGTAAAATAAATGTTAATTATGATGAGAAAAGGTATATCTCCGGTTATTGCCACGGTCTTGCTAATTGGTGTTGCGGTTTTCGCAGTTGGTGCAATTTTTACGTTTACACAAGGACAGATTGGAGATCTACAAGGCAGTACTGGAGCCCCGCAGGCCTCATTGAGTATCGACGCAGCTGCGAGGGATACCGGTTCAGCCTGGAATATGGGGGGTAGAGGCATAATATTGATGCATAATGAGGGTGATGCTATTCCTCTTGATGCTGTAGATATTATAGTGAGAAGTGACAACGATCCAACACCTGTGACCATTTCTCCAACAATTGATAGAGAATGGGATTCTGGACAACAGCTAGGTATTCGAAACTTAGGACCAAGTGGCACCCCAGGAATAGCCTTACCTGATCAGTCAGTAGCTCCTTCAGTACAGTCTGAAGGTTCAAATGGTTTTAGCCAAGGAGATAACGTTAATGTGGTTATTCAACATAGAGCAACAGGTAACGTGATATTTGAGGATTCACAGAATGTAATCTCTGTTATAAACTCGTTTATCTGAAGGGTGCAAAGACTATAATAACTGGCAAATCAAATTAGATTTCATGAATTATAGTGCTTTGAAAACTGGAAAGGGAATCACCTCTGCTGTTTCTTCGATACTTTTGATAGGTGTTGCAGTTTTCGGTATCGGTACTGTTTATGCTGTTGTACAGACTCAGATGTCTGACTGGCAGAGTGATAATGAAGCACCTAGGTTAGATCTGGTTTTGAAGTCTGCAGCTAGTTCTACAGATACAGGGATGTACTGTGCGAACGGTGATGGAGGTATAGTTATACAGCATCAGGGAGGTGAGCCTATTACGCTTAATCGTATGGAGATAGTAATTAGAACTGAGAGCAGACCACAGGCTATGAGAATACAACCAACATCAGACAAACAGTTAAGTTCAGGTGAGAATCTCGGTGTTTTCCAAACAAGAACTACTACACCTAGGGTAGCTCACCCGAGTACCAATTATTGTAATACAGTTTCTACCGATAGATCAAATCAAGTTAATGTGGCTGACGAGGTTTCTGTTGACGTGGTATACGTGAGATCTGGAGAGATAATGCTTGATGGATCCTTAGAGGCTGCTTCAACACTCAGAGCGTACCCATATTAACCCGCTTAAGTTTATAAAATAGAATATGCAATTGAACTACATGTTTGGAGCTGGTAATCTTAAGAATAAGCTAAATTTAATCGAAAACCGGAAGGGTATATCGCCTATAATTGCAACCATTCTATTGATTGGAGTCGCAGTTTTCGCCGTGGGAGGAATTTATTCATTTACTCAGGGCCAGTTGACAGCACTCCAGTCTCAAGGAGAGACTCCTAGACCGATTCTCTCACTGCCTACAGCTGCTGAGCAAACCAGTGAGATCTTCTGTGGTAGTGGAAACGGAGTTATTTTGAGTCATGAGGGACAAGATACTGTTAACTTGAACAACCTTGAGTTTACTATCTCAAAGGGAGGAGACGCGACACCGATCACAATAACTCCAGAAGATACAAGAGAGGTTGAAACCGGAAGGAATATCGGTATGTTTGGTACAGGAGGCGGTTCAGTAAGTGTAGCTATTCCTCAGCAGGAATATTGTGAGCCAGCGACAACCGAAGGTTCCTTGCAGATAGCTGAAGGAGAGAGTATAAGTGTCACGGTTAGACATGAGCCTACTGACAACGTCCTGTTCGAGGACTCAGTAACGGCAAGGAACACTTTGACTTCTTACCCATAAGTTCTCCTTTTCTCTTTCTTCTATTTCTACTAAAACTTAATCTAGCTACAAAGTTAGCAAGTTCGAGAATATAATTCTTATAAAGGAGGAAACAAATTGTTTATCTATATGACACTTCCAGACAAGGACGAGATTGTAGACAAGCTCAAGGACAAGAAGTTCGCAGGAATCCTAGCATCTTTAGGGATTGGAGCTTCTGTAGCTGTTTCTGGAGTTGGTGATGATACGCCTACAGATGATGCTGATGCAGATTTACAGCATCCTGTAGATAGCCAAGCACCGAGTGAAGTTCAAGAACAAGTTGACGAAAATAAGCAGAAGCTTGATACTCTGACTGAAACAGCTACTGAAGGCAAGAAAAACTATCAGCTTCTAGGCTGTTAAATATTTCTTTATCAATTAACAATAGAAGCCATGGAGAGTATTGATAGACTCAAAGATCAGCTTGATTCTGCAAAACAAGAAATTCATTTCTACAGTGATCTCTACAGTGATGTTGACCTAGAGGAGATTAGAGATAGAGAAGATGTCAGAGAAAAGGTTCCTTCGATAGGTAAGGAAGAGCTATTGGAATTCTATCAGGATGGTAATTTTGAACTAGCTTCTCATGACATAAAGGAAGGTGTCTTAGCACGTCCAACTTCAGGTACTACAAGTGCTTTGGCAGGTTATTATCGTGGTAAGGATGAAATAGATGCACATGTAGAGAGGTTTAAGAAGGCAGCAGGACACTATTTTGATACGGGTAAAGATGCTGATAAGGTGATGATTGCTACTACTTTTTCACTCACGCCTATTCTTACCCGCCAGTTCTTGGAAACTGATTGTACTGTAAGTGCTAATAGCCCTTTTGATGTCGAGAAAACTGCAGAAGTAATGAAGAGCATGGGTTTCAATACTCTGGTTGCTTCTCCCCCTATAGCTCTCAAGATTACTGAAAGGCTCCATGAAGAAGGTTATGAAGGAATGGAAAAATATTATTTCGTAAGTACAGGGCTTTCAAGTCTTATAGAGTCTCGTATAAAAGAAATGTATCCAGATGCCCAGTTTATGTTGCAGTATGGTTTAGCAGAGACAGGGATACTAATGAAGCAATGTGAGGAGCTTCAGGGATCGAATAAATATCATATATTTGATGACGATTCCTTCTTTTACGAATTCGTTACTGACGACGGTAAGGAAGCTGAGGAGGGAGAGATAGGAGAGTTGATAGTCACTAAGTTCCATGGTAAGACACCTTTGATTCGGTATAGAGTTGGTGACTTATTCGAGTTAGAAGAAAAAAGTTGCTGTGGTGAAAGAGTTTACAATTTTGTTGGTAGGAAAGAAGACAGGTTCAAGGTTCAAGGTGTAACAGTGTTCAAAGATGAGATTGAGGATGCACTTGAACCGGTAAAAAAGCATATCAGCCAGTATCAGGTTGTAATTGATCAGAAAGAAGAAGATGATCTTCCAAAACCTCAGATTATATTGAGGCTTGAGTTCTCTCATGATGAAGATGTTGAAGATGAAGTGAGGAAAAAGTTCTCAGAGGAGTTCCAGGTTGCAGATGATTATAGCTGGAGTCGTGGTGTTGAAATGGGTATTTTTGCACCTGTTGAGATAGAGTCTGCTAATTTTGAGGAGAGGAAGTTCAGGAAGATAGTTGATCAGAGATATGATTAGCTATTAAAACTATAATTATTCAAGTCTTTTTATGTCATCAGACTTTCAGAGAGAAGAAATTGCTGCTGAGGTATTGAGAGAAGAAAGATGGGTTGGTGATATAATATGTGTCAAATGTGGTTCTAATAATGTTGTTAAAAACGGGCTGAGAGATGACTCAGTGCAACAATACAACTGCAATAATTGTGGAAGGTCGTTTAATGATCGGTCTGGTACAGTATTTGGGAAGACTCAGATGAGCTTGACTGAGTGCATGTATATTATCTATAATCTTGATGAAGAGTCGGTGAGGGCATTAAGTAAGGAAATTGATAGAAGCTGGAAGACTGTAAATGATTTTATTAGGATTTACAAGTCTAGTTTAACTTCGGATAATCTTGTTGAGGAGTATGTTCAAAGAGCCTCTGAAAACGTTGATTATTCGCTTTTTGGTTGTGGAGGAAATCTTTATGGGAACAAGAAAAGAAATCATTTACAGATTTAACAATAAGCCGCTTTCTTTAAGTACAAGCTATTCTTAATTTCCAGTATGCAAATGAACTCAGATAGTATCAAGTCGATGGATAATTTCAAGATATTCTCAATTGCTACGATTTTTGTTCTTTCTGCAGCCCTATCATATGGATTCATGGGAGGCTTCCAGTCAGAGCAAGCAGAGTCTACAGATACGGAAGATGAAAAAGTAAAGATTGTGGCATCGGAACTAGTCGGTTTCGAGCCAATGCACTATGCAATTTCGCATCACAAGGTTTCAGAGCCTGAAGGCGTGGATATTGAGCTTGAAACTGCCTCTATGACAATGGCAGAATTGCATACAAGATCTACAGATGAACCTGTCATAGGGATTCTGAGCAATGTAAGGCTTGGAAAAGCGTATAATGAAGGTAAAAACTTTGAAGTTCTAGCACCTTGGTACAGGGAGGGTATGGGTGCTGACAACATGACTGTTGGCCAGTTAATTTCTATGAAGGATTCCAATATTTCAGAACCAAAGGACCTAGAAGGGAAAAAAGTAGGTCTACAGGGACTGGCTGGAGGTTCTGCAACGGCTGCAATGACGGCGCTTAGAGAAGAAGGAGTTAACATATCCAAAATTGAGTTTGTAGGAGTTAACGAGGAAACAGGTCCTGTGCTTTTGGAAGAAGGCCAGATTGCAGCGGCACAGGTCGACTCAAGTGTGGTTGTAGATCCCCAATTCGACGAGAAGTATAAGACAGCTATAGATTTTGGGAAAGTACTTCATGAGGAATACGGTGCGGTACCACCATCTCAGTATGTAGTAGTTAGAGAGGAATACTATGAGGAGAATCCGGAGAAGTACGATAAAGCTGTTGAATGGTTGCGTGACAACTATGAATGGGCGGACAATCATAGAAGACAGATTTCCGAGAAAAGATCAAACATGGAAGAGGGAGAGGCTGCAGGAAAGCCTGTAGATCTCTTGATGAAGAAGTTCACATACTTCCAGAGAATCGGTAACCTGACTCAAGAAGATGTTGATGTGATGCAGGCTTACTTTGAAACAGCTGAGCAGCAGGGGACTATTGAAGAAGTTCCTGATCTTGACAAAGTCTTTGAAGTAGACGAGCAATGATTGAGAGAATTCGAGACTTTGAACACCTGAATCAGGTAATTTTCGTTCTTTTTCTTTTATTAGTTGTACAGTCCTCGGTTGATTTCTTGCCGACACCATATGAAATAGGTAAGGAAGTAGTTAATTACCTAGTTGATCCTGATCTAAGGTCTGATCTTGCATCTACAGCAGGAAGAGTATACCTTTCAACTCTGTTAGCCTTGGTTCTTGGAGTTATAATAGGTGTTGCAGATTACTTCAACAGCACGATATCAGATATATTTAATTCATTATTTTATCCGACACAGTTCCTATCTGAGGCTGTTCTAGCAATTCTCGCAATCGCAGTATTAGGAATTAATCCTCTTGTTGTTTACGTTATCACTGTTATATCTGTTGTTCCAGATGTTTTTATCGCAACACAAGAGGGCATTCAAGAGCTCGATCAGAGAATACTTGAACTAGGAACGGTTTATGGTGAGAGTAAGCTTCAAGTTTTTAGACATCTCGTAATCCCTCAAATGCTTCCATACATTTTTATCGGAGGTATAAGAGCTCATGCTACGTCTTGGGATATTGTTGCCACAGTTGAAGTGTTTTTGGCGCTTGGAGGTATGGGTTATCTTGTACAGAACCAGTTTAGGTTGCTTAATTTACCTGAGTTATTTGCTTTGGCAACCATACTAATTTCTGCAGGTCTTTTATCTGATAGAATACTAAGAATAATCAAGAGGGAGATAGATAGGAGGTATATGCATCATGAGTCTTGAAGTAAATGATTTAAACAAATCTTATGGCTCCGAGCAGGTATTAAGTAATTTTAGCCTAGATATGGCTCCGGGAGAAGTAGTCCAAGTTGAGGGAGAGACAGGGAGAGGTAAGACTACATTGAAAAGATGTATCTCAGGATTAGAAGAATACGAAAAAGGAGAAGTGAATGTAAACGGTGACATTGCTCATGTATTTCAAGATGAACGGGTTCTACCGTGGCTAAATGTTAAGAAGAATATACTGTTATCTTTACAGTTGAAGAATGAAGAAATTTCTGGGGAAAAGCTTGATCAGATGCTTGAACTAGCTCGAAAGTTGGGTGTTGCTGATCACCTTGATAAGAAAATAGACCAGGTTTCAGGAGGCCAGCTTCAAAGATTACTATTGATAAGAGCATTAATTACAGATCCAAATTTGCTGTTGCTGGATGAGCCTTTCAATTCTCTTGATACTTCAACCAGAAGTCAGATATATTCAGAAGTGCTGGAAATATGCAAAGATAAAGGGATTGCGGTACTTGTTGCAAGTCATAATGAAGATCTTGATTCTTTTGTTGACAGGAAAATTTCTCTTTAACCCGTCCTGAAATACTTTTATTAGCCGGCTTTTCTAGATTATTATTATACTATCAATCTTTGAGGAGATAAAATGGACATAAAAATTAAGATTTTGGCGGTAATGTTGGTTGCATCTGGATTAGTAACTATTATGGGAATTCAAAGTTCCACAAATGCAGGTGAGTCTACGCTTGATTCTGTTATACCTGTTGGTAACAGTATCGATGCCGCTGATTATTCTCAAATGGAACATGTGAGTCCTATAGGGGCACAAGTAGATGAAGAGAGAGATTACAGGTTCTCTAATAAGGATGGTAAGATCCTATATGGTCCATACCATGTTGAAGGAGAAAAATACTATTATTACGATGGTTCGGTTCTTGACTCACAATTTTCAACTACTAACAAGCCGGAGGTTAAAGGGCTTCATAATTTCTATTTGAAGACTTATACAGATCCTTTGTTTTACAGCCCAGCTGAAAATGAATCAGCATACAATTTTTCAGGTATAAATGCTGCTGAAAAAGGAAAATTATTGACCCAAGAATGTGATCTCGAGTATGATTTAGTTCCTGAAAAATACCACAACAATTTGAGTGAGAATGTTGAGAGGACAGAAGAATTTTTTGAACATGCATCTCTTGAAAATGCAAATGAACTCATTCAGCAGAATAAGCAGACGACTTCCAGTTACTCAGATATGGTTGGCAATTATGTGGACTTATTGAGTAAGGATTTATCCGATAATAAATGCTTTAGTGAGGATGCTGAGTATAATGGGCTTAATGTACAGACGCCTACACCAAATCAGGTTAAAATTAATGATGAGGTCTTGATAAACTTGTTTAGGATGGCAAATCAGAATAGCGAAAAGTTGACGGCAGAGATAGATTCTAGAAGAACTATTTTGAGTGGAGAAAACAGTAATTTGGAATCTAAGGAGGTTTCAAGATCTAATCAGACAACGGTAAGAGCAGATTACACTCCTCAAGAAGCAATGTCTGAAATGAACAAAAGAAGAATCTATGAGAAGACAAATGTATGGACTCCCTCTATGACAAACCAGTCAAGATATGGTGAGAATTTAACCATGAATCAGTTTGAATCACAAAATTATTCCCACGAAGGATATACATACCAGTCATATGTTTTGATCGAAAATGGGAGGAATTACTCAGATAGAGAAGGTTTTAATTATTCTCAGTCTGATGGTGAGGACATTAACTATGCTCAATCAGAAACTGAATCTCAAGAACCAGATTATGTGGATAATGGAGAGAATGCTGGGGATGAGAATAATTATGAAAGCTTTGATGCTGAAAGTATTCCGCAGGAACTCAGAAATAAAGCGAAGACTGTGGATTCCAAACCTAAAGCTTTCGATCTTGAATCTGCGTGTGTGAATTCTGAGACTGTTCCAGTATATGGTTGGGACAAGAATATTTATCCAAACATGATTTCAGGTAAGAAACTTGAGTTTAGTGCTTCTTCATATGTTGGGGAAGACATTGCACCGAATGTATTTTCCAGTTGTAATTGTCCTACAGGTCATACCACTAGGTTATCCTGGTATAACGTTAATCAAGCATATGAATCTGTAAACAATCGCAGAATACATGCTAGTTATGATGGGCCTAGTTCTGATAAAGTAAGAGATTATGAGAATATTTTCCTGGCAGATCCAGGTGAGAATACAGCTGAGAATGTTGGGAAAACCTACAAGAATGCTTTGATAGAGAGTCTAAACCAGAGTAGATATTCATCTGAGATCCCTCATTTGTGGAAAAGAAGTATTAAACAAAGCTCTAAACTTGACAACATGAAATCTGTTTATGATGATTTCTACAATGAGAGACACATGGATATCTGGAGAAGCTACTTTGATTTAGATGAAGGTGAAAAAGTACCTAGACAACAGTACAATTACTTCTTAACCACAGAATCATTGTACCTTCTGGATATTATGCCAAACTCCGAATCCGTTTGGAGGATGGATGAAAAACCTGCAAAAACTCTAACTGAGCTTAATTAAACAATCTAAATTTTTCCTTTTTGTTTTAGTTCCTTATATCCTGACTTAATTTCCTCTCTAGTCATCCCTGTGTTTTCCTCTAGTTTGTCTACACTCACATCATCCATCTCTTTTAGTTTCTTTAAAATTGTCCTAGCGTTATCAGATATTTCTCCATTAGCTGAACTTGTTTGATCAGCATTAGATCTTGGACTGTTTTTTGCGGGCTCTCCAATGTTAAGTACTGTGTTCAATCTGTCCATAACACCTTCAACTTTATTGTTTAATATTTCGATTTCCTGTTCAACATCTCTATCTTCTCTCACTATTTTAGAATCCTCTTCTGTTTCACTAGTTTCTCCTTTGTTAGTTTCATTGTTTAATAGGAATTCTGATATTAATTCAAGGTCCTTCTTTACTTCATCTACTTCTGACTTGAGTTTGTGGAATTCGTCGGAAGAATAAGATCTCTTATTTCCTTCTGATTCATTGATTCCGCCTTCAATTGATTTTTCTAGCTCGCTTATTCTTGCATTTGTCCTTAAATTCATGAGGTTCAATTTGTTCAGTTGAGCTAAAAGCTGGTTCTGTCTGCCTTCTAACGTCTCTATTATTTCCTTTATCCCCTCCTTAGAAGGCTCTTGAGTACTTACTTCCTCTTTAGTCATGAAATCATCCATAATCATCTACACCCTAGCTTAGCTCTATAATATTGTAATTCTCAAGGACCGTATTAAAACTACTCTAATATTAGTAAAGATTTTTAATCTACGAATCCGAAACTCCGATATGAAAAAACTAATACCTGTTTTATTAATTGCAACACTACTAATTGGTTCAAATACGGTTTTAGCTCAGTCCGAAGAAGAAGCTGAGGTTAGACATATACCTATATCGCCAGGAGATTTATCTGTTTCGGTTGAAGAAGGCTTACTTACAATATCTGCTGAGATTAAAGCATATCCTAAAGCCAAATTCTACTTAAATGAATCTTCTGACTCTGAAGAGATAGGCTCCAGAGAAAATATATCTTCAGATACTATCGAATATGATTTGATGTATGAAAAAGCAAATGGTATAGAATCATTGTATAAAGAAAAACTTACGGCATCAAAGGAAATTAGGATTAATAGATCTACTGATCTTCTATTAGAATATAGGATGAGTGAATCGGAGAGAGAAAACAGGGTCAAATCTGCTACACTGATAAGTATGACTCCACGTTCAATAGACTCGGTTTCAAGGAATTATTTTGACACAGCTGTCTATGCGAACTCGTCTACTGAAGATCAAACATCATCAAGTACTGATGATTCTGTTAGAAGAGGTAATTACTCTAAACAAGATGATTCTTCGACTATAAGTGAGCCTGTGGATGTTGAGAAAGATATCGAAGTTTCAAGTCAATATATGCAGGAACTTGATGGCATGTCTAAGAAAGAACTGAAGAATAGGGTTATCTATCTAAGAAAGAAAGTGGTAAAGCTGGAAAATGCCATGGTTGGTATAAGTGAATCAGTTGGTGCTGTTTCAGATTTAGTTGAAGCTGATATGGGTTCAAATACGATAGATGTCGAAAAAGAAAAACAAGAGGAAGATAATATTTGGAAGGTTATAGTTCAGAGCGTATTTCAGACAAATTAATGTAATCTTTGTAGTAGAGGTAGCCTGCTACTCCTATGAGAGATATTATAGTTAATAAGCCGGCTATTAAAGTCCAAGGAGGTCCAGTTTTTTCATTATTCCCTTCAAGTTCACTTATTTTCTCTTCTGCTTGATCTAATTGGCTGGATGCTCTTTCAAGTTCGTTTTCTGAAATTGCGTCTTTAGAAGAATTAATTGCTTCTGAAATTTTATTGAGTTCTTCCTCGCTTTCTGTCTCATCTTTTAGTCTTTCATATCTTGATTCAAGTTCCTCTGCATCCTGTCTCAAATTATTTCTTTCTTCATCGTTTTTAGGTGGGCTTATCTGATATTCAAATGTTTTTTTCACTGATATATCTCCACTATCAAGTAACAGGCCAGCAGAATAATTGCCTGATAAGGTCTCTCCTGTTTTTATGTCCATCGCAACTTCTGTACTTTCTCCAGGGCCTAATGTTATGGAGTCTCTTGTATTTGTATCAATGTACGATGAAATAATCTCTAAATCAAATGATATAGTGGAATCGCCACTATTTTTCAAGTTAAGATTGTAGACTCCACTGGAATTGTAGTCTAGTTTAAGTGATGGGATATCCACCTCTATTAGTTCCAGTTCATTTGAAGGGTCGAAATCGTTCAATGTGCTGTTCTCGAATGTAAAGTTATTATTTTCTTCATTGTTTCCACCTCCTACAGGAGCACCTCCACCACCTCCACCACCTCCTCCGGAGCCTCCACCGCCGCCTGAACCCGGTCCAGTGTCATCTGGATTCTCTTCATTGTTGTCGTCGCCGCCAGAGGTCAATAAGGTGCCAATAACCCATTCAAATGAATCACTTCTAAATCGATCACTGACTTCAGCTCTCATTCTGTAGCTTTCATTACCTTCAGCTGATACAGTATAATTTACCTTGATTGTCTTTGAGTAGTTGCCTGTATAACTTACATTGAAGTTTGTATAATTCTGTTCTGGGTTGTATTCTTCTGTAGGATCATCTGAAAATGTGAAATTCAAACTGTCTACATCTGTGCCTATCGCATCTTTAATTGTAAATTGAACTGTCTCATCCTGAATATTGTTCAGTGAGTTAAAAGTAAATCTCTGAGTGTTTGATTCTAGTCTTGGCGGGTTGAGATCTGCTATCACTGACTCTTCTGTTGAGTTCCTATTACCTGCTTTGTCCACATATGTAACAGTAATATTGTTTTGTCCCGAGGCTAACTCAACATCTGTGTTACTCTCATCACTGTACTCTTCTATTTCAGTTCCTGATCCTCCGCCTTCTTCCTCTCCGCCTCCGAAAGTCTCTATTTTAAGTTCATAGTAATCAATAGTACTATCTAGTTCTTCTTTATCTGTCCAATTGGCTAATATAGTTTCTTTATCGTAATAGTCTGGTAAAGAAAAATTACCAGCTTTAGGAGGAGTCAGATCAACGGTAAAGTTCCATGCAAGAGTTTCATTCGAGGCAGTCAGGTTATTTAAGTCCTTTGCAGTTATGTTAACCCAATAATTCTTGCCTTCAGTGATATTATCTGGAGTGAACTCTAATGTGTACTGTGAATTGTTTTGACTATTGTTGAATTCGTTTAGCGAGTAATCAGAAATGTTTGAGTTGTTAAACCATACATCGATTGAACTCTCATTAACACCTGATAGATCTCTGATATCTGCTTTAACAGTCGGATTGTTGTTCCCTAGGTAGCCTTCTGGAGATATATTCTCTAGGTGTGGTGCTGAATCATCGAAATAAAATGTAGTCCCGTTACTTCCATCACTGAAGTTGACCCCGCTTGTGGCCTGAGTATTGTAAAGAGATTGAGTATTATCAATACAAAATACTGTTGGCTGATATGCTCCTTCTACACCATCCAAAGTTAACGTGGTATTTAATCTATCTGTTGAACTATTGTAATCCATTTGTTTGAATTTGTTTGGGTTAGTCCGGGAAGGAAAGAGTAAACTACATCCGCTGATTCCCGTAATAGTATCATTGGCATAAGCCTCTGCCTCTATGACATATGGACTATCAGGGTCTTTAACTGGAGGTGTTGCATTTATGGAAAAATTCCAGATTTTTGGCTTTGTCTTATCAACAGTTATATTCCTATTAACTGTTTCAGTATTATTCAACTTATCTACAAAATCTATTGTAACGTTATAATCTCCGTTTGACATATTTGAAGTGTTAATGGTGTCTCGAAGGCTACCAGTTCTAGAATATGTCGAATTAGACAGATTATAGTATGTATAATTCATTCCAGAGTGTACATCAGAGTATACTCCTTGCAAATAGATAGTACGAGATCTGTTTGCATTTTTTTCAGGTCTTACGCTGTCAACTTCAGGAGGTAGATGATCGATGGTGATTGATTTGGTAGTAGAGTCTTTACTAAGGTTAGCTTGATTCCCTGCCTGGTCTCTTATTATATAATTTAGATTATAGAACCCAGAGCTGAAGTTTGAAGCATTAATTGTATTATTTAATGATCCTGAGGCAACAATATCGGTTGATGAGTTTCTAAGATCGAAGCTTGCAAGGAAGATGCCTGTTTCATCATCTTCAAAAGTTGCAGAAACATCTAAAACTTTGTCATCTACGTAACTTACGTTAGGTTCCTTTATACTGACATTAGGAGCTACAGTATCTATTATAATGTCTTTTGTGGTACCATTGAAGTTTCCGGCTTTGTCGGTTACGTTCATTCGTATAGTGTACTCTCCTGACTCGTAATCTGAGGTATTTATTTCTGAAAATGGCCCGCTCCGGCTTGCATTTGGGAAGAAACTTCCTGAATCTTCTCTTCGCTGTACACCTGATTCATTTTCAAGCACCCAGTAAGCGCTCTTCAAGCTTCTTGATAGGTTAGATGGAGGGTCTCCAGCAGCAGCCTCGACTTGAACTCCTTCTGTACCATAAATTCCTTTCAAATTAAAATCATCCCCTAAACCGTTAGGTTTGAAATGGGTGAAGTTTGGGTTCATGTTATCTATGTAGAAGTTTCGAGTTCTCCAAATTTCATTACCTGCAAAATCAGTCAGTGTATAATTTGCTATATACTCCCCGAATTTATGATTAGTAGTATCGAAAGTACCATTCAAATTGCCGTTATCTACAGTCATATTTGGTTCTACAGGATTCTTCGTGGTATTAAGGATTTCAAATTTGGCTGTCTCAACGCCCAATATATCATCAGACCAGGTCGTATTAACAGGAATAGTTTTTCTGTGATAACTCTGATCTTTAATAAAACTAGATTCTAAAATAGGATTAATATTATCGATATTGATGTCTCTTTTTTTGGAGCTGATATGTCCTGCCTCATCCCTTACTCTAAATACTACTTGGTAGCCTTTGCTGGAATCTAGATGAAAAACATTTCCTGATGTCCCAAAGTTATACTGTAAGATGCCACCGCCATCAAATTCGACAGGTAAACCTGTTTCCGTATTGTATATTTCCCATACTTGATATACCAAACCTGATTCTTTATCGCTTGCTTGTGCATCAGCAAGTAAAGCTCCTGAAATATTCCCGTCTTCCGGTGGTGTGATTATGTTACCTATATCTGGTTTTGTTGTATCTAGTTTCGTTCTTCCATCAGGGTCTACTGGTGGCTCGGGTAACGTGACGTTTGTTCCATATACTTTGCTGACATTCAGATCAACAGTATCGTTATCTGCGTCTGCGGAAGAGGATATCCTCATTTTAAGGCTAATGTTTTCATAATTGTCTATAGATTCGTTTACACTCAAATTGAAGACATCATGGCTTAAATCAGATTTATTCCATCTTTTACCGGTTTCATTCTCGGCTAATATATTTGTAATATTTCCTATGTCTGCGGTTCCGTTGTAACCTACTGTAATATTTGTAAGTGTCGAATTTGTTCCGTTTGAGTTGACTCTAAACTTTGTAACATTAATTCTCTCCCCTTCTTTAGCCCAATCAGGTGTCAAATCCCATGATAGAGTTCCAAGACTTATTTCTCTTGTATTGGTATTCTGGAATCCGGCGTTGTCTGTGAATCTGTAACTCACTGTGTAATTGCCGTAGGAAAAATCTGAGGAGTCTATTGTGGTGTTTAGACTTCCTTCACGCAGTCTGTCTCCATCAGAATTTTCAATAAAGTATTTACTGGTTTTTATTCCTGAAACTGTGTCGTTTCCTGATGCATTTATAGAAACTTCTCTGTTATAGTGTTTGTTTCCTTCTGGATTCACATTAGAGATTTGAGGAGGTTCAGTATCTAGAGTAATGTCTCCTGGAGGTTCTGCATATGTTCCATCTTCAAATCCAACTCCTCCATAGATGTTTGTTACATTTAGATCAATTGTTTCATTATCTCCTTCAGCGCTTGAGCTTATATTTACGGAAATGCTTATGTTTTTTGTTTCTTCAACGCCTACAGGGTTTTGAGGTGTAAGATTGAATTTTTGATTATCTATTGATGTTTCTTCAAATGTTATGTTAGTGTCTCCATCCTTCAACAAAGCTCCTACGCTTGAAATATTCGTTATCTTTGCTGTACCTGTCTGTTCAAGAGTTATGTTCTGTATATCTGGATCATCTGTCAAATTAGTTGCTTCGAACTTAAACAATTCTGCTTTTTCTCCTGGAACGTTGTATTCCTCAGAAGTATCAAAAGAAGCAGATAATCCTCCTACGGTAAAAATAACTGTCAGAAGCGATATTATAGCTAATTTATTGATTTGTGGTTTTTCCATATTAAGGTCCTCTACACGTGTTTAAGATTTGAATTGGTTGCTAATAAAACTAAAGAGTAGGTTTGTGGGTACATTAAAACTCTTCTTTTTCTCAGAATACGAAGAATTGGAAAGCAACAATAGCTATAGTTATCATCGCAATTGAGTGTTTAATACCTGCTATTACTGATCCTTCGCTTATTTTACCTGCAACGGCTCCTGAGAATCCTCCTTGCATCAGTGTCATGTAGAAGAGTACATTTGTTATTTCTTCTATTTGGAAGCCTGCACCTCCTGCTTGATTTTGAACTTCCGTGTTCAGAAGTGCAGGTAATAGCGAATTCACTAGTACTGCAACGATTCCAACAAATATGATGAATGCTATGTAGAAAATTATGATGTATGTCCTTGTAGAGCGTTTTCTTTTCCTTCTTATTTCGTAAAGTCTTTCCGAGTAATCTGCTGTATCATCTAGGCCTTCAATTATTTTACCTCCTGATTCTGCGGCATCTAGAACGATGGATAGCGCTGATCTGATGTGCGGTGAACCACTTCTTTCACCCATCTTGTGTAGTGCTTCGTTTACGGGGATTCCCCATGAGATGTGTGCATGAACTCTTTTTATCTCATCAGTTAAAGCATCGTAATCGCTTTGAGCCGTTGCATCTATTGCGTCTGGCAGGGATTCTCCTGCCTCCATCTCCTGTGATAGATCTCTCAAGAATTTGTGGAAGTTTTCCTCAATTTCAACCACTTCTCTGTACTCTCTTTCTTTTCTTACGTAAATGATAAGAGAGGTTATAATTAGAGGGACTAGAAGTACTAGTCCTATGGTATTTAATGGCTCAAATTCTAAGAAGATTAACTCTCCCAAGAATTTGAATATGTTTAGGACTAAAAGTACTTTCGCTGCTAACCATAGTTTTTCGTTTTCTAGTTTCATTTTAGCTCAGGTATGCTTGATTCTAGTATTAGGAGGAATATAATGTTTAAAGTTGGTAGAAGGCCAAAAACAATTAGTTGAAGTAATAGTATTCCGTCTATAGGTAGTTCTCCAATGGTTGCCAATAATGAAAACATTATAACTGCTACGATTGGAAAAACGATGGCAACAATTGTATAAACTTCTGCTATTAGACCTAGCTTCTTTATGGCGCTGTCCCAAGTGCTTTCGAACTCGCTCATTGCTGCGGAGGCTTGTTCATCTAAATATTGTTTCAGGTCTCCACCTCCTTTGACTGTGTATGTTAGTCCATTGAGTATTGAGCTCCATCTTTTTGAAGGAGAGTAATCTGCTGTTACTTCTATAGATTCGTCTAAAGAGCTACCAAGAATCTCTGTACGCCTTACAGTCTTTTTAGCTTCTTTTGAAATTTCACCGTACTCTTCTGCAGTTGCAAGCGAATTAAATACTTCACTAGGAGCAAGTCCAGATGAAGAGCTGATAGCCATATGATTCAACGCATAGTGTATGTTTTTTTCTATCTCCTCTTTTCTCTCTGCAGCATTTATCTTAGGCGCCAGATAAAACGCTGCACCAACCATCATACCTATAAAAAATGCTGTAAGCCATAGAAATGAGACTATAGAAGAACTAGCTCCTAGTAGCATTGAAAATATAGCTATTAAAAACAGGAAACTAAATGTGAAACCAGTAGTAACTATTGCTATGGATATATACAGTACAGTTTGAATTCCAATGCCGGCCTTTCTCAAACCTGTCTTAACATTTTTTTGTGCTTCTTTTGAGAGTCTATTCTGTACCCTTCTACCCACTAAGTAAAACGAGAACTGTGCAAATTTTCTTGTTAAATCGTCATTGATTCCTTCTGTAGACTTCCAGGCGTTCTGAGAACTCATCTATGTCATCAACACCTCTTTCTCTCACTTGTTTTAGGAACTCTGTTTTCGATTCTATTTCTTTCCAAACTGATGACTCTTCTAGATTATCTGGATCCTCACCTTTGTTTTCTATAAGCTCCTGGATTATCTGGCTTTTGCCTGTAAAGTGGAAGGAATTAGAGCTTCTTTCGTATTCAAAAACGTTTTGTGTTTCTACGTCTCCGTCTGAGCTCATACCTGTTACTTCGACCATGTTTTGAACTTTTCTTACCTTCTGATCTCCTATATTTGCGAAACCTAGGAATACTACTGCGTCTAGAGATGTTAGAAGTGATGCTGAAAGATTGATTGGGTCGGTTAGTAGTCTGTTTAGGAGTGCATCAACTGTTTCTGCGTGGATTGTTCCCAGTCCTGCGTGTCCTGTAGCCATTGCTTGGAAGAGTACGTATGCTTCTTCTCCTCGAACCTCTCCAGGTACTACGAAGTCTGGTCTCTGACGCAGGGAGGCTTTAACAAGGTCGAATAGGTCAACTTCTCCATAATCTTGTGGTCCATATCCTGGTCTTGAAACAGCTGGGAGCCAGTTATCGTGCGGTAGTCTGAGCTCTGGTGTGTCCTCGATGGATACAATTTTGTCGTTCTTTCTTATGAATAAAGATGAAACGTTCAGCATTGTTGTCTTTCCTGTAGCTGTTCCTCCGGATATGAGCATGGAGTATCCTCTCTCGACAATGTGCCATATGTACGCCAGCATTTCTGGGTCTAGAGTTTCGTTTTCTATAAGATCAATTGGTGTTAGAGGGTTCTCACGGAACTTTCTGATTGTAAATGTTGGTCCTTTTCTGGTTACTTCGGATTTATAAGTTGCTTGAAGTCTTGAACCGTCTTGAAGAGATCCTTCAAGCATTGGTTCTGCTGCTGAAATATGTCTTCCTGTTCTTTGAGCAAGCTTTGATACAAATCTATTCAATTCTTCCATTTCTTCGAACCAAACATCTGTCTTAATGGAACCATATTCTCTGTGGACAACGAATACGGGTGCATCAGTTCCATCACAGGATACTTCCTCAAGATTAGGGTCATTCATCAAAGGTTCTAACTTCCCTAGACCAGCTAAATCTCTTTTAAGATAATAGAATATTTTTTCTCGACTTTCTTTTGTAAGTCCCAAGCTAAGTTCTTCTATGGCTTCTTCTACCTTTTCGCCAATATATTCTCGAGGAGTGGTGTCTTCATGAACGTCAGTCAGATCAATTTCAAGTTTTTCTATAACATTTTCCTTAATGTCGTTCATTTCCCTTATTTCTTCATTGGACATGTCGGGTTCTTTGACAAAGTAACGTAATCTATCTTCTTCTTCTACCCATTTAATATTTGCAAAAGAATGAGGTTCAATAAGGGAATAGAGTCTATCTATTCCCTCTTTTGTTTTGGCCTTTTGTTCGGACATGATACCACTTTAGTCAGCCTGCAAATTAAAGCCTCCGTATTTGATATTTACGTCAGCTTGATCTACGCATGCTCTGACTTTATCACCATTCTTCTGAACCTGTCCAATACCTCTTGACTGGACCTCATTGTCAAGATATTGTTTCCAAGCATCTGAGTGATCGCTTTCTATTTCTATTGCAATTCTTTGACTAAATGATCTTTGTTCTTGGAAGTACCTTTGAAGCGATGAAGATACTGTAGTTGAAGTATCTCCGCTTATATCCTCTCCAGTCTGAAGATCCATTAATTGTAACTCAATCTGTGGGATTGGATCATTAGTGAAAGTGAGGAAAGGCTCCTCAATAATACTGGAACTTTCTCCTTGTTCTCTTATCACAGATCCTGCCTCCCTGATGTATCTTTGATCAGGGTATCTTGAGTTCTGGAAGTCAAACACTGTGTTACCAAGGTTGACATCCACATATTCTGCGTTGTTCGTGTCACCGCAGCTGTTGAGGTTGTATAGTAGTTTGACTCTCGGTAATCCATCTGGATCTGTCTGAACTGAACCTCTGCTGCTACCTCCAGCTAATGTTGAGGTATCTGCTGATAAATCAACAGATTCTGACAGTGTTGCTGATGGGTCATTTCTTGATGCAATCTTTCTTATCTCGTTCTGAGATAAAGCTCTGTCGTAAATTCTGGCATTGTCTAATTCTCCGTGAAGCGAGTCTGGGCTATTGCCCAAGTAAACGTTGGAACTGGACCAATCTCTATCTCTTATTCTTCCTGAAAAGCTTTTTTCTGCCTTTTTCTCTCCATTGATCCATATCTCCAGTTTATTGTTTCTTAAGACTCCTGTGACATGATGCCATTCATTGTATGAAGGTAATTCTGCGTTAAAGCTGTTGGTATCTCCAACCCATCCTCCAGATATCCAATTGTAACGTGTCTCGCAAACTGTTTCTGTCCAGCAGTTCCTGTGGTATACGCTGTCACAAACTCTCTTGTACGTGTTATCGTACCAACAAGTCTTATATCTTAGATAATTCCAATCGTCACATTTTCGTTTACTTCCTGTCTGCTTATTCCAGCAGTTTTTAGTTGTCCAGCTATTACACCTTCTTGTGTCATAACAGTATTCATAAGGATCCCATCGGCCTTTATCATGCACGAGGAATTCTATGTTCTTGTTATCCCAGTTCTCAAATCTTAGCTGGAATGCTCCACCTGGCTGTGTCACTATTGCATCGTTCTGACCTGTGCTTTGGTCCTTTTTCTTGACCCAAGAAGAGACGGTGAGGTATTGTCCGTTGCTGAAGTCTAAACTGCCTGATCCAGAAACATATGTCCGATCTCCAGCTGAATCATATCTTGTGCCATGTTCTCTAAGTCCCGGGAATGACCATGAAGCGCCATTTTGAAGATTTCCATCATTATTGTTGCCTGAAGTATCTTTTACAGTTGATCCAATACCGGTATCCATAGGATAGAATGCTTTTAAGCTGTTTTGAACAAGATAGGTGTCATTATCCCAAGATTCAGGTGCGCTAGTATATAATCCTTGGAACTGGTTTCGGTGCGATGTAATTGCGCTTTCAACTTCTTCCATGTGGGTTGACTCTTTTTCTTCGACTTGGTCTGGTGCAACTTGAGTATAGTAGAAAGATGCTCCGGAAACGGCCAAAAGGAGGATTAAAACCGTGCTGACAGCCATTACCTGTCCATTTCTAAAGTCCATGAATTAATCTTAGGTAGGCCTCCTATTTAATTTAACGCATAAACCACATAGGTTTCCCATTTTCTCCCTAAGCCATAACTTTTATTTAATCAGTCAAAGGGTTTGTTATGGAAAACGCTAATACCGGTAAAATAATTAGATATTCATTTTTAATTGCAGTAGCACTTATGTTTGTATTTTCTGCCACAGCAGAAGAAACAGTGTTGTTTTATGGAGGTAATTCTGATAGCAGCCAAACAGGCGGTTTGGGAGAAAAGGAATATACTGCGAACAATAAATTATCCAATCTATCTGAGTCTCTAGAGTCCAATGACTTTACTGTGAACAGAGTCACTTCATATATTGGACCTGATATTCTAGACAGATATGAGCCAAATGTTATTGTATTACCTAACCCGAAAGGTACTACTCCGAAGCAGATTGGAGAGCTATTAAGATGGACGGCACGTGATGGAGGAAATCTTTGGGTCTGTGCAGAACCTCAAAGTTCCGTAAGTAGTACAGGACCTTCTTCTGTCAGCCGTGTCAACATGGTTTCAAAGGCTTTAGGTATGACTGTTAGTGGTTCCCTTCTTGAAGATAGACAAAACAACATTGTTGAGAATATTACTGAGGAAGAACAGAGAACTTATACTCAAGAAAGTACTTTGAGTACCAGTCAAAAATTCAAGGTTTACAGATCTAAAGATGGAATAAATTCCAATTCATATGTAAATGGGATTACAATGGGTGTCGATGAGGTCGGATTTTTCGGTGCTTCAGGTATAATAATTCAAGATAACGCCAACAAGGTTTGGACAGCAGTCAGCGGCGAGGAGACAACTTATACGCCGAATGCACCTGTTTTCTTGAAAGGCAGTTATCCTTCATTAGTTGCAGCCACTAAGTTCGGTAATGGAAGAGCTGTAATGACTTCAGATTGTGATGCTTATGCTAATGAGAATATAAACAAGTTCGACAATCACAAACTGGCAATGAACTCGTTCGAGTGGCTAACACCTAATGAGACAATTCAGTCCATGAATTATACTGAAGCTATCCTAAAATCTGAATCTTTGAATAGAGAAAAAATTAAACTTCAGTCTGAAGTAGAAGATCTAGAATCAGAGGTTTCCCAACTTGAGTCTACGAACAGTGAATTAAGAGCTGAGGCAAGTTCTCAAGAAACAGAAGAAAGTGGAGGGATTTCACTGGCACTAATTTCTGCCGTTGTTTTCTTCCTCACACTAGTTGTTTTAGTTGTGGCATTGAGAGAAGAGTTGAAGAACAAATTTGTCAAAGGAGAAGTTAGTGATACAGTAAACAGTTTCAAGAACCAAGTTGAAAATGAAGATTCCGAAAGCGGGTCTGAGGATCTTGGCTCAAAGGCAGATGAATTAGGTGAGGACTTAGATGTCAATTAAACAGATTGAAGAAGGAATAAGTAGTAATCAAGGGTTCGAAGAAGATGAAGATTTTGCAAAAGAAGGCCAGATATCCACTGAACAAGGTCACAAGTCCCAGGATATGGATTTATCTGGGTTAGATGAATCTGAAAATAATCCTCTAGATCAGGATAATGACAATCATCAGGATTCCCAGAATAGTCAAGAACCTTCAGAAGATTTGGTGAATAAATTAAGCTCTGCTTCTGGGGTAGTTACGTTAGAAGATTTGAAGAATAATAGTGATTTGAGTGAGGATGATTTGGTAGAGGAACTTGAGAAACTGGATGGCAGTCAACTTGATTCAGAATTTGAAGAAATAGGAGATATTGATCAGAATCTTGAGAACTCAATTGAGAATGTGTTTGCTTCTGGAGATATCCATCAGTTTGAGAATCTAAAGGAGAGGATTGAAAGGCTTAGTGGGAATATAGATTCTGAGTCTTTGGAAAAAGTTGAAAGCTTGGAGGTTGAAGTACAAAGCTTGCAAGAGGATATGAAAATGATAAGTGATAAAATTATAGATGCAGCAGGTGAAGGAAATCTACAGGATAGTTTAGGATCAAATTCATCTCAGGATGAAATTGAAGAGTTAAGGTCTGAAATTGAAGAGATAAGAGAAGATATAGCAAATCTCTCTGATTTTGTAGTAGAAAATTCAAAGTAACTATACAATAATTCTATTTTCTTCGTCATAGAATTTCTGGTTGATTTAACTGATAGGCTATCGTGTATTACTTTCTACAATTAACAATGTTGTAACTGTTCAATACCTTTATCTAAGATACTTTCCAACTATTCAATGAAGGAGATACTTAGTCTCCAATGAAAAGAAATAGTATTTAAGAATTTCTAAATATTTGTGCGGTTTTACTTATTTTCTTAGCCTTAGCTATACCTTTCGGTTCATCGACCAAGATAGATTATGAGGAAGTAAATAACGAAGTATTTGGTCCTGGAGATCCTAGTGAAGGCGTTGTTGTAACCGAGTTTATAATTTCTGATGGTGGCGACACCATATTTAGAGGAAATCTTGGTATAGGTGAAGAACTTTACAGTTTTGAGAATAATTCCACAATGTATTTGAATCAAACAGAGGGTACCACGAAAGGGTTAAATGGTTTTGATAATGGAGAAGATATATTCAACGTCTCTCTTATCCATTCAGAAGGGAATAAAGAAAATATTTCTGGAGAGCTAGTCGGCAACTTTTCAAAAGATATAGCGTTTACCGATGGAGGAAACAAATCTGATGGTGTTTTTAATGGAGATGAAGAAGCAGTAAGTAATTCTGAAGCATTAGTGCTTTCTAATACTACAAATAGCAGTTTTTTGAATATTTCTGACTTTGTGGTTGCTGAGGGTAAGATGAATCTTTCTAATTTCTCGGAAAATGTAAGGTTCGCTGACGGGAATGATAATGGGTTTTTCAATGGTTCTGAAGCTTTAATCAGGAATCAGACAGATAGTATAGGATTCTTGAATAACAGCGACGACGTTATTTTCGATGGGGAAGCAGGTCTTGAAAAATTCCCGCAAGACGAGGATGACAGAGAAGATACTGTGAGATTTGCTGACTATAATCATAATGATATTTATGATTCAAACTCAGCGATAATTAGATATTATGATGGAGAATCGGCATTTGGCGGTAATGAAGAGGTAATCATCAATGGTTCCGCGGATTTAGAGGAAGCTGATTTATCTTTCCTCTCTTATTATAACAACACTCCTGGAGGTTTTACAGATACTGAGGAACAGATTTACTGGGAAGGAGGTCAAATAAGCCATAACAAATTAGTTAATGTTTCTGATGTAAGAATAGGTAATGCAACCGTTTCAACAGAAGGTTATGAAATGGTAAGGAATGATACACTATGGAATTCATCTCTTGCACTAGGCAAAGATATCTATGAGGTAACAAGTGGAAATACAGGTTATAGTGGAGATGGGACCTTCAGGGTTTTAGAATTTGACGGCTCGGATATTACGTGGAACCCAGGTTCTGGAGATCAAGAGGTTTTGATATATGACCCTTCTGGAGATGATTCGACTGTGGTCTCAGGTGAAAGCAGTATTCCTGACATTTATGTCTATGATACGAATCCTGGTAATACAAATATTTCAAACACTATAGAGCTAGGAGAACGATTTAATGATACTCAGGCCAATGTGGATGAAATTACAAGTTATGAGCCTGATGTAAACATTACTTTTGATGGTTCAGACTCTTTTTACAATGCCTCTAAAGATAATATAACTCTAAATGTCTCTTATAATGGGAATAGTGAAGTAATAATTCTAGGGCCAGAGGAAGACAGAGGAGAAATCGGATATGAAGGTAGTTTACATAATGGAGGTCGGATGATGTTCTGGAATGCTTCTGGAGTTAAAAATGGTGATAATGGGGAGAATGATGGTTTCTTCTTTGACATGGATGAGAACAGTACTGTGACTGAGGGAGATCTGAGACTTGGAGGTTGGGAAAAGGAATTATCAGCGGGCGAGGTTGAGAGAGAGGATGTCGATGTGGGACTTAATCTAACTCCTATTACGAATAACAATATTAAATTTTCAAATACGAGTGGAGATAAGGTCTACTCCCCTAGTAATGGTACTGCAGATGGTGGCCGAGAGCTTATAATTAATAGTTCTGATGATATTTTGGATTCTGAAGATACTGTTATACGTTCTGGAGTCCTTGATGACAGCGACTTCGATAATGATGTAAAATATTCTGATTTCGATGGAGATGGCATGTTTGAGGCTGAGAGCGCTATTATAGAGAATCAAGGCGATGATAGAGATTTGCTGGAAGATGAGGATGTAGTACTGAAATCAGGAAATGCTTCACTGAAGAATCTTTCTGATGAGGTAAAATACGTTGAAAATGGGTCAAATAATAAATTTGAGTTAGGGAGTTCTGAGTCAATAATCTGGGATTCTGACATGGATGGTAAAATCTCGAAAGGTTTCCTAGATTCTTATCCTGATATCGTGAAGGTTTCTGGGAAGGCCAACCTGCATAGCCTACCACAGCCTCCAAATGAGGAAAACCAGAGCGGTCTTGTATTTGTTGATTCAAACAGGACAGGAAGATACAATCAGAGAGAAGATATACTTAATATTACTCTGATAACGAATGGTTCAGCTTCAAATAAGATAAATGGTACAGAAATATTCAATTTCGCAGATACGACTAAACACAATAACAATAGCTTCTACCAAGATGGAGATGCTATAGTAAATGATACGGACATGAATTCAGTTTTCAAAGATGTGTTTAACTCCCTTGAGATCAGAAATGTTTTCAATGAGGATGAATCTTATTACAGAAATGTTTCACCTTCAGAACTCAATGGTGGTCTAAAACTTTACAGAGATAGTAGTAGGGATAGCGAATTAGGGTCTTCAGATACATTTGTCGCGGATTTGAGTTTTGGGTCAGCAGATGAAAACAACCCTCCATATACATGGAATGCTTCAGGTCTAGGACAGAAGATCAGTGATGAAAAAAGGTATTTTGTCTCATTTGATAGTAGGATCTCTCTTCCAGACGCAGTATTTGGTTTTAAAGCAAATATTTCAGACGTGGGTATGAATTCAACAGATGAGTTCAACTATAATGAGAATCTTGAGAGACAACTTGTCGATTCATATCCTCCTAGAATAGCTGGTGCGTCCACAGGAGTGTATTATTCTGGTAATAACTCCAGAGAAATGAGAGATAAGGTACATGTAAAAATTAGAGATAACCTCGGTATAGAGGAAACATTTGATTACAGGGATTTCGAGATTATGCTTCCAGGGTTTGAGATTTTGAAAGCGGAAACTAGTGGCAAAGATAAGTATAATGCCACTAATGGAGACGTCATACTGACGCTTAATGATTCTTTAGAAACCAATCATACTCCAAAAGTCAGGTTGGCTAATCCTGGGTCCGATAAAGAACCTGGTATAATTGAAGATGAGGCACAAAATAAGAGGCTCCAAGATAATGCAACCGCCAGAGATGGGCTGAGACCTCTCATTAATGATATCAGTTATCGGGATAGAAATGTTGATGGAACTATCGATCTGCTTGAAATTGCATTTAGTGAACGTATAAATTACACAAGATTTGATGCTTCTGGCTGGGAGGTAGAATCTAACGGTGTGCCGTGTATCCAGGCTTTAGCTCCTGGTAAAGAGGCCTCTTTCTGTTCGACAGTAGATAGAAAGATAAATGTGACTTCAGGTAACACTTCCTCAGTCTTTAAACAGGGTTTAAATCTTTCTAGCATGGAATATGTGAATTCATCTAATCAAGATAGTTCGAAGTATGAAATAGAGGGAGAGCTGCTAGACGTAGTTGATTCAAATACAAGGTATGGAAATGATGGAGGGTTTGTAGTACATGAATACAACTACTCTGGAAACGGAGACGACAATGTTTGGAATCCAAATAATACTGAAGATCAAGATGTTCTAGTTTACAGTGTAAACGGCACAGATTTGACCCCTGGAGATATACTGATTTACGATGAAAGGTCTTCAAACAATAATATCACGATTAATGAGGGCGAGGAATTCACATTAGAGGATATCAAGTCTTCTGAAACTCCATCAAATACCTATAGTGTAAGTTCTGAAGTAGGTTATATTGGCTCAGGAGGCTATAATCCTGAAGATCATAATGTTTCTGTAAATATCTCCTATAACTCTCCTAGTTTCAGTGAGCTAAATTCTACTTTTGTTACTCTGGCTTCCAATGAAAGCTCGCTAGGCATCGGTAAATCAGGAACTTTCACTTCTTCAGGAAGTCTCGGATTCTGGAATACGAGCGGTTCTGAAAATAACCCTGGGAATGACGGAATATTTGTAGATGTTGATAACACTGGTGATATCTCTGATGGGGATGTCAGATTAGGTGAATGGACACTACCAAAAGAAAAAAGTCTCTATAGGCACGAAATTGCATCTGAAGTAGATTCTTCAACTGCGGGAAGTTCTCTGAACAACACTCTCCTCAACCTGAGCAGTTCAAAATACAGGTCTTTAAGTACTGAAAACATAATAGGTGCTGAAATTGTAAATAGTACAAGAGAACTGGATGTTTCAGGCAATATTACATCTGTAAATATGACTGATGGTGGTGGAAAACTTAATATCAGCTTTAACAGTAGTAAATATGATATAAATCTCAGTAATTCCGATAAAGTTTCTGTAAATTACTACAGCAAAAATAATGTTAACTCTAGAGATGTAGAATACATAGAACTTAATACAATGGCTTCTGGTGGTAGCTATGACGGTCTTGGATCTCTAAATCAGGACAATACATCTGTAGTCGAAATCAATGCTACAGCACTGGAAGGTATCACAGGAACTTCAGAAGATGAGCCTGTAATGAACTTCACTGTATTAAATAACTCCATAGTAGATCAAAGCAGTAATACTTTGACAAATGCTACTGGAATCAACTTGACAGATAAAGCAGGACCGGCAGTTACAGAAGCATCTGTCAGAGACTCGGATAACGATGCAGAACTTGATAGAATAGATATTAATTTCAGCGAGAATCTTTACGACAATGCATCCTCCTTTGGATCGGCATTTAACCTGAGTAATGGTTCTGCAAACAGTGTTTGGAATCCTGTAATAAATAGTTCTAATCTAACCTTGAATGTAACATCTGTTGGTGGGACAGATTTCACACCGAATATTTCGATTGAGAACAATACTATTAGAGATCAAAGTGGGAATTCTCCAAGTATTGAACAGAACTTCACTTCAATCAAAGATAGAGCAAATCCGATTCTGATGAATGCAGAGATTGATCCTGTCAACAGTTCATCGGACTATTCCTTTGTTGACATGGAGTTCAGCGAAGAATCTTCAGGGTCAATAGAAAATAACGAATCATTTAACATTCCAGGAAACACGACGAAATTCAATAACACAGAATATGTTACAAACATCTCTGTAAACTATACCGCTAAACTACAGACGGGAGATGTTCCAAACATAACCAATGTGGAGAATCTTTCAGATGATTCAGGAAACGAATTAGAGCTATACAAAGAAGAAAAGGTGCCTATAAACACGTTCCGCAGAAAGCTTGTAAAGGGCTGGAACTTTGTATCCTTCCCTATCGCGACTACATCCACTCCTAACATTTCCGAAGTTGTCAATATTTCGAAGATTGATGTAGTTTGGACCCGTGAGAATGGTAGTTGGGCTACATATGATCCTGAGGCTCCTTCAAACGACTTTAGAACTGTAAGAGGAGGGAAAGGATACTATGTGGAAGCCACTGAGAATCATACGCTAGCTGTCAATGTTGAGAATAAGTTTGAGGGTTCTTTGGGGGGAGTAGATCTGAGCAGGTTTGGTACAAATCTTACAAGTGGGTGGAATTTGATAGGTAATACTCAAGAGTTTAATCAGAGACCAAGCAATAATACAGCCTTTGTTTCTATAGATGAGGAGGTAAGTCCTGTATATGGTCAGAAGTATAATAACGGGTCTAAGTCTCTAAAGTACGCTAATCCTGTCAAAGAATCTGACAAAACAATTAATGGCAAACTTGAGGTAGGTGAAGCTTACTGGGCTGACATACCTAATGGAGAAAATCAGACATATAGAGCTCCTATAGGTGATTAAATGCTCAAAAGGGATTTGATTCTGGTTACAGCTTTGTTAATTTTTATATCTCTCTCAGTTGCCCAACCAAGTCTGCCTCATAGAGTTTATGGGGAGTTTACTGATGACTCTGATGGTTCTCAGATTTCAGGTTTGAATGTTACTTTCAATGCTTCAGGGAATATAGTAGCTACTCAGAATACTAGTTCTGAGGGTTTCTATGACTTGTATATTCAAGGTTTAAGCTCCGGAGAGAATGTTTATTTGTTTGCAGATGGTTCAAATACTACAGAGTATGTAAACTTCATGAATGGCTCTTCTACAGCTCTAAACTGTCGTTTAAATTCCTCTGACCTCTGTGTTGATACTTCGGGTGATGATTCTGAGGGAACAGAGAATGATGACAATACAGACGATACAAACAACGACAATAATAATGACGATGATCCTGGAGGAAGTGGTGGTTCTCCAGGTGGCGGAGGCGGTGGAGGCTCCGCACCTACAGGGGGCGGTTTTGCTCCTGTACCTGATGGTTCTGTAGAAGTGTCTTCTGAACTGAAAGACGGCAAGAACAATATTTCTGTAGGTGAAGTCGACAAGGATCAATTCGTAGAAATAGATATTTCGGGTGCAGATTATCTTGATGGTTTTAGCTTTACTACTGAGACCTCAGGACATATATCCGTATTTATTGAGTCCTCCAAGCAGAAAAATATTCAGAGTGGTGTCTCAGAGATTTTCCAGTATTTTGAGGTCAATGTTTCAGGTATTGATTCTTTCAGTAATGCTTCTCTTGGTTACACCTTACCAGATTCAATATTGGCCGAAAGAAATGTTTCTGCTGATGATATCTCAGTTGTTCTAGACAGAGGTGGTTCTTGGCAGTCTATTGATAATTCTGTTACCTATGAAGGAATTTCCTCTCAAAGCTTCAGGGCTGACTCAGGGGCCTATGATGGTATATTCGGAGTTAAAATTCCATTAGAACAACAGGAAAGTGATAATAACAATGAATCTGATTCTGAAACGGGATTACAGGTTCAGAGTCTGACAGTTACGCCTTTAGAAAATGAAACTGCTGCTGTAAATATTGTGGCAGTAAATAATCAAGAAGATACTCTAAATGATACTATAGAGCTGTATAAGGACGGAGAGGTAATCAAAGAGTGGAGTCTTTCACTGGAATCTATGGAGACTCGGAAACTTTCTTACTCTTCTCAGATATCTGGTTCGGAGTTACACAGGTTTAGTGCAGGATCTGAGTCCACGAGTATAGGTTCTCAGAATCCGAATGATGATGAAGATAATGGAATTCCTGTGTTTTTGATAGTTATTGCAACGTTTTTGGTGATTGTTGCAGGCTTGATAATTTATGTATACATTATAGAGTATAGGAGAGCCAATGAGCTTGATGAAGTTATTGAAGATATCGAGAGAAAAGGGAATCAAGTTAATGATGAGGTGGGAGAAATGAAAGATAATATGCGTAATCTCAGGGATAATGTTCGTGGTAATAGAGATAATCGTGATAAAAAGAAATAATTATTTTTCTTTTATCTCTTGAAACTTTCAATTTCTATCTGGATTGATCCAGAGCTCCTGTTTGAAGCTCTTGCGGCTATTCTTTCCCTGACTGGTCTCATTATTATTGTAATCCCTGCAACGTCTGTGATTAGACCTGGAACGAGTAACATTATCCCACCCCCAACTAACAGCCCAATCTCTAAAACATTACGAGATATCTCTCCGGCAGTTACAGATCTCTGAATCTTTCTTAGAACATACATTCCCTCTCTTCTTACTATTTCAGCTCCAATCATACCAGTCAAAAGTATTATCGCAAGTATGTTCCAGAAGCCCAGCATATCAGTAACCTGTATGAGTAGATAGAGGTCGATGAAAGGTACTGTGACAGCAAGTATCAGGAGTTTGCCAATCATATGTAAAGAATTTGAAGGTAGAATGTTTAAACCTTCAGTCGGTGGAGAAACCTTTAAAATCGTTAATTATTTATAACTAAAATATGGTAGCTTCGTTATTTTCAACTTTGAATGCTGTTTTGATGGCTGGAGCTGCTGGAATGTCTAATATCTTCAAGTTTACCAAGCTCTTCTGGAATTGATTGTTCCAGGGTCTGCTTGTCTTTCTCAAGGGTTTGATTTCTGTATGACTCTGGACTCGTTAACTGATGGCGCCCAAAGGCAACTGCAAGGTTACGTGGATAGTCCAACTAAGAGTCTAATAACAATTATGTGTCTACCACTAGTTGATGGAGTTTTTGTTACTATGCTTGTAGGAGGTTCTTTGCAGAGTCTATCAGATATTTTCTCTATAGCATTAACTATATTTGCTGGAGCTGGAGCTTTAGCAGTACTTTATTCTACTACAGAAGACTCCAGAGAGGCTAGGTTGACTGTGCTGAAAGCAACTCCTATACTTGCTCTTGGTGCATTGCTTGTATCTTTAATCGCTCCAGTCTACAGCCAGTTAGTCAATGTACAAATGATGGAACAAGTTGCAGGTCTTGCATTGTTAGTTATAGCAGGTAAAATGTATGGTATAGATAGTTTTGAAAATATCTCGGTGCCTGTAATAGTTGTAACAGGAGTCATTTTATCTTTTCAGAGTCCTTCTTCGCTAGCTTTAACTTTATTATATGTTCAAGATGCATTGCTTACAGCCATGACAGCTTCAGCAGTTTTGATAGGTGCAACATTTGTTGATAGAGACTTGATAAGGCTTTCAGCTTTCCGAAAAGGTGCTTCAGCTGTTCTTGTAAGTTTGGCATTACCAATGTTTGGTCTCAATTTACCCTCAAATACAGCTATTTTGATGCTTTTAGCATCTTTACTTTATTCTTTGGAGATTTCTTTCGATAGAATTAGATTGTTGAGAGCTATAAATAGTCGTCCTTGAAATATCTTCGGCAATTACTTCAAGCTTTCCATGATAAAGAGTGACTCGCCCTGCTACAATTACTTCATCCCCATTTTTGAATTTTCTCTGGCTTGAAAAATCTGCCACTTCAACACCACTAATATTGTCTCGTAGCTGGAAGAAACTATTTTGTCCAAAGTTTTGGTAGTTTACGATTTTTCCCTCTAGTCTGACTTTTTCTCCAATGTTAGAACTATTAATTTCTCTTATTTCCGCTATTTCAGTTTTCTGTTGACTTGAAATTGAAAGTATGAGTAATCCTGCTGCAGCTATTATCAGGTATCTTTCCGTTCTCATAGATTATGTTGGGATATCTCTCTGTAGTTAGAGCCTTTTCCAGTCATTCTGCTTTCTAAAAGCTTTACATTATCAACTTTAACTGTTCCAAACTCTTCATTTTTATGTTCTTCTATCATGCTCTTTAGCTTCTTCTTTTTACTCTTTGAAATGTCATCCAAACGCATCAATGTGATATGTGGTTTGAATTCATGTTTGTTGTCTGTTGAAATTTTGTGTAGCCCTGCCTGTTTCTGCAATTGGAAAATCTTGCTTGAATTAACTCCTGCCCAAACAACTCTAATATAGTCTTCTGAAGGGAAAGCTCCTAAACCTTGTATCTCCATTTCGAAAGAAGCTAAATCAATATTTGAAAGCGCCTTTTCAACCTTTGAAATTTCCTTTTGATTTAAGTCTTCGAAGAACTCTAGTGTAACATGCATTTTCTCCGATTTCACAGGTGAAAAACCGATGTTCAAAGTTTCTTGTATTTGCTTAAGTCTTTGCAGAATGTTGTCGTCCTCGATATCTACGGCGGAGAAGACACGAGCCATACAAGTTTTTAATTATGCATCCATCAATAAGTAAACACAGGTGGACAAAAAATATGGCTGATGATCATCCAAGAGGAACTGAAATAATCGGAAAGACAATTGTATCGGAAGAACACGGAAAGAAATACGGAAATGTAGAAGACGTATCATTCGTCGCAGATACCGGTGAACTAATGAATATACTAGTAAGTCAGACCACAGACCACCTGAATGATGAACAATTACAGAAAGACAGTCAAGGACGTACAATCGTGCCTTTCTCAGCTGTCAAGTCTATAGGAGACTTTGTAATTGTCTCAGAAGGTCTGTAAACCTTAATTCTTTCTCAATATTTTCTAGTAATTGATCCTGATGGACGATTACCCATTTATAACTGAAATAGAGGGGGAGACTTATCTGGAACCTGAAGAATACGATGATCGTAAAGTTGAGATTACCGAGATATTTGAACTCTATACCTCTCCCGATATTGAATCTGATGAAGTTGCTAGATTCATAGGAGTTGATGAATCAGATGTTTTGAATGCTATTTTCTATTGGACTGAGGAAGAGGGCGTTTATGAAGAGCTTGTGGATAAGGTGAACCTAGGTCCTGACTCAGAGATTATTTCTTCAGAGCATGATGGTTTTGAGGAAGAGTTTTCTGAAGGTAAGAATGTTCCGGAACCGTTTGATCCTCTTCAGACTGCTGTAAGCAAATTTATGGATTTAAGAGATAATAACCAAAACAATATTTCAGAACAGAATATTATTGATTTTCCAGATGAAACTGTTTTTGGAGAAAGTTTTGATGAACCCCAAATTTCTTGGACTAGAAAAGGGAATGAATTAGAGGTTTATGCTGGCTGGGATGGGTCAACTCAGGATGGTGTGGCATTTGTTTCCTATTCTGTAGATGGTGAAATGGGTGAGACTCTTGAGGTTGATATTGAGAATGTAGAGGATAGAGTCTTGGAGATGTACAGGAACGCAGTTTTCGCGTCACTCTAAAAATTAATAGAAAAAAGTAAATGTGTTAGAAGCCTTCTGGCACGATACCTCTGTCTGCGACTTTGAAGACTGCTTCGCCCTCAGGCATGTAAGGAGAGTCGACTAAGCGTGCGATTCTCTTGTCCTTCTTTGACTTTCTGAGGTATAGTCTAACTGCTGAGTTGTGTGCTACGATATGACCTCCAATAGCTTTTGTAGGGTCTCCAAACATCTGGTCTGGATTGGACATAACTTGGTTGGTTACTAGTACTGCGATGTTGTGGGCGTTTGCAAGTCTTAGTAGGACGTTCATGTGCTTGTTCAGTTTCTGCTGTCTCTGTGCGAGTTCTCCTCGTCCAACGTAGTCTGATCTGAACTGTGCTGTCAGTGAGTCAACTACAACCAGTCCGATGTCGTTGTTTTGGCAGATTTCCTGTGCTTGATCTGCGAGAAGCATTTGATGGTCTGAGTTAAATGCACGTGCTACATGAATATTGTCAAGAACTTCCTCAGGATCCTGATCATTTGCTTCTGCCATTTGTTCGATTCTCTGAGGGATGAATGTGTCTTCTGTGTCGACGTAAACTGCTCCTTTACCTAGTCCTCCTTCTTCTTTAGGTAGTTGTACGTTTGTTGCTAACTGGTGTGCGATTTGAGTCTTTGCGGATCCGTATTCTCCGTAGACTTCTGTAATAGCCTGAGTTTCAACTCCGCCACCTAGAATCTCATCAAATTCTTCACATCCTGTCTTGATTCTCTGCATTTTCTCTCTTTGATCATATCTTTCTTTTCCGCTCTCGAATCCGATATCCAGTTCCTGTCTTGCAGAGGTGATAATACTCTGTGCTTTCTTATCTCCTAGATCTGCTACTTCTCCGAGTTCTCCAGAGCTCATGGTTGCTATGGACATTAGTTCTTCGTATCCTGCGTCTCTTAGTTTTTCTGCGGTTTTTGCTCCAACTCCTTTTATATCTTCAAGTTCTACTTGGTCATCGCTCATTTCTGTTCACCTGAATCAATTTTTGAATTTTTCATAGTATTTTTTTTTATGCCTCCATTATCTCTAGGAGTTCTTCCATGGTTTCTTCGATGCTAACTTCTCCTACATTGTTAACCATTAATTCTATCTGGTCAAAGTAGTCATTGTATCTTGTACGTCCTTCTACTTCGAGTTCTTTTCCGAGTACTTCGTCTGCTGCTTCTTCTACTGCGTCCTGATCTCCTTCCTTCTCTGTTTCCTCATCAATTCCTAAGACTTTACGTGCTTGGTCGCCGAAGAATACACATCTGACTGTCCCAGTTCCATCGTCAAGTACTCCTGAGATTGCAAGTCTGTGGTCAGGATCTTCTACCTCCTTTCCTTCATCTGTGACAAGATTTCCATCATCGTCTTCACGCACTGTATCGCCTGTTCCAGGGTCAACTTGGTAGAAAGGATTGCTTGGGTACATAGCTACAAGCATACCATTTACTTTGAAACCTGTGTTTTCAGTCGCGACTTCACCAATAGGTACTTCGCTCATGCTTCCGCTTGGAGAATTTGATTCGACTTCCGGTACGTCTTCTTCGTCAGCCATTGCTACTTGTGACTCGTCTCCGAGTCTAATCTCTGCGTTACCTTGGTCGTCTTCTACTGTGTAAGCCCCGGTGATGTGTATTGGATCGCCTTCCTCTATTTTTTCAGCTATCTGTGTCTGTTCATCCCATAGTGTGACGCGGATTGTACCTGTGTCATCACCTAGTACAAGGTTCTGTACTTTTCCATCTTCTTCCTCGTCGTCACGTTCAAAGGTGTTCATGTCGAGAATGCTTAGTACACGTGCCTTGATATTAACTTTTCTCATGTCTGGCACTACGTTATCTATTTCAAGTTCTTTGTTTCCTTCTCCTTCTACCTGCACGCCGTATTCTTTAGCTACTAAGTGGATTGCTCCTTCTTCGGAGACAAGTCCTTCGAATTCTTCCATTTTTTCGTCTACTTCTTCTTGTATTTCTTCTTCTGTGGCTTCTGTTTCCTCGGCAATTTTATCTAGAACATCTTCGAAAGGCATAGGTTAGAATTCCTTGTAAAGCTTAAATCCTTGGTGATTTTCCGCAATTCCGTAACTAGTTTTTTGTACAAAAAGAAAGAGGAGAGGACGTGAAAGTAGGAAAAACAAGACGGGGTTTTTACCCTATCTGAGTGCTTCTTTGATGTCTTCTGCACGGACAGTCTTACGACCATCATCCTTAGCGATTCCGACTGCTTCCTCTGCTACGTCTCCCGCAAACATTTCGAGGACATTACCTAGTTCTTCTGCACTGTCTTCTGATACTCTTTTGTCTCCTTGATTCTTGATCATTTCCTTCATCTTGCTAATAGAGAATTCCATTTTTAGATCACAAAGAAGACTTCTTTGGCTAATTATTATAAACAAAACGTTGTCTAAATTCTTGAAAGAGTTGTTTAGACACCTCATTTATTAAGTGAGGAAACCTAAAGGTAACTATAGGGGACTGCATGGGGAAAGAAGAACTTGAAAGCTTCTTTATCAATGAAAAACCAGTGAAGTTACTCGTAAATATAAATAATGGCTTCACTGACAACTATGCCTCAGAACTCTCCTCAGAAGTAGATGCCACATACTCACATACGGTACGTATACTACACCAGCTTGAAGATTTTAACTTGATACATTCTGAGAAGGACGGCAGGAAAAAAGTAGTTGAACTCACATCGGAAGGTGAAGAGATTGCTGCCCAGTGTGGAGACCTACTTGCCGTACTCAGGGATAAGTAATCTATAGCCTATTTTAAGCCATTAAGTATTTTCTGTGCATTTTTTTCCAGCCCTGCATGCCGTTTTTTCTTCAGAGATCCTGGTCCACCGTAGTTTTCACGTATAATTTCTTCAGCTTCTTTTATCTCTCTGTCATCTTTAATTTTATTTATTTCTTTTTTGAACTGGGTGTATCCTGTTTCATCTCCGAGTCTCTTTGCCAGTACGCGCAATTCTGAGTATGAATCCCAGTAGTAATGGCTGAGATCCCGAAGAATGGCTTCAACGATGATGTAATTATCAGTCATCATGATAACTTTCAAGTTTTCGTTTTCCTCATCAAATTTCTCTCTTCGTTCATCTGCATCTTCTTTCAGCTCCCCAAATTTTATTACGGCTTCAGCGGCCTTTTTCATATCTTGGATAGCCTGATCTTCCTCATATGCAATTTTCTTGGCTACATCGCTTTGGGATAGTTCCCCAGAGGATTCGACACTTTTCACGTCGTGCTCAAATTGACCTACTTCTCCATTAAACTTCTGGACGTTGGCTATATGCTCTTCCAGATCTTCACTGAAATTTGATTTATCCTCAATAGCCTCACGGAGCACGTGGAAAGGAAGTCCTTTTTGAGCCTTCAAGCTCTTAATTATGCTCACAGTTTCCTCATACTCTCTCACTGCATCATTCACAGAAATAGACTTTGAACTCCCGCTACTACTCGTCGTAGACATAACATAATTAACACATCCAGATTAAAAACGGTGAACTTTTGTAAATCGAAAATCTTCTTGCAGTAATTCGGGGAAGGTAATCTGCAATCTATTTAACACGTCGGAGAGTAATACGTCGGAGAGAAATTATTTTTTGTAATGCCGGAGTTAATAGAGAGACTTAGTGAACTAAAAGGTGTATCTGATAAGGTACTGGCACTAGATAGTTCTGATACCTGGGGTGTTTCCATAGATGAGGGTGACTTCCACGACGTATGCACTTCATGATACGTGATTATGAACCTGCTGCAGCTATCATCAAGATACTAGAAACTCACATTCTCACATTGATAGACTCCTCTTGGTTGGTGGATCTGATACAGACTACGACTACTGCATAACCGCCGCCCTACCTCGGGATCTGACTAGAGCGCTCAGGGACGAAGACTTCTTCCATGGTGCCATTAAGAGAGGGAAGAAAAACCACAGGGTAGGTGCAGAACTCAAGATACCAAGAAATGGAAAGATCCGGATTGGATATGGAACCATGCCTAGTCTCACTGGCACTAGAGAACTGTAACTCCACATAGAATCGTATTTTTTCTCACTAGAACTTCTAGTTATCTATCAACTAACTCATCTGTCTAGAAATTCTCAGACAGCCTTTCTGCTCGTTGATCTATACTCAGCACCTGAAATTCAATTCCTCTCAACTCCTTTGTTCTCACATTCAGATGTTCTCACATTCAGATTTTGTAAGTTGTTAATTTTAGATGAACAAACCATTATATTTAAAACCTTTTGTTGTTTCTGTTAGGTAAAATCAGAAGTGTTTGAGTGTTCAGGAGGTATGAACAGTGCAGCCGAATATTTTTACCGTGCTCTGAGAAGACCTAATACGTGAGAATTGACAATATACAGGATGATGGCAGGAAATTTATCATTTCGGGTGAAGCGGGCCTCCAGGAACAACTAAATGAGGTTTTTTCCGACATTGGGTTGGGTATATCTGTCACTAGTTCGGATGTAGGCCAAGTAAATGTGCTTTACACCGAGAATAATCGGGATATAGTTCTCAAAATGCTCAAGGACTGTACGTAGAAGTGAGTGCGGGAAGATTTATTCCGATGAGTGTTCATCTTCTTATCACACTCCTGCGCTTTTAGAACAAAATTTTACCGACATCTGTAAATCCTTCATAATAAAGAAGGTATATCGCAAGTTTAGGTCTGCGTGGTTCCTGGTATCTTCTTGGTGCATTACCTTGGGTATTTGCCATGGATCTGCCTTATCATAAAGAAGGTATGTTTTCTCTGCCTGAGCTCCTGAGTCGAATTCACTCAATCCTAATATACCTTCTTTGTTAAGGGCATTTTTGGCATTGTGTAATAATTCGATGAGTGTTTGGAAGTTTTGAACACTCATTATCTGCTTCCTGATAGGTAGACGTGTTTTGATCTTTCAGGATCATGGATTATCTCGGTCTTAAAGCCGTGATCCTGAAGGTTTTCTGCTATCTTTGTGGCGTAACTGAACTGGTTTTTGACAGACTCTTCGTCTAGTTCAGGAAGCTGATATCTCCCGGTCTTCGCCATTGAGTACAGTACTGTAGCTTCTTCCTCTTTTAGAAGTCTGTCTGATGTAGCTGCGATGCGAGAGAATGCATTATTCAATGATTCATCTCTTTCTTCCTCGTCGCTGTAGTCATACTGGTGTAGATTGGTATCTGGATTTATCTGTGGTTTCAGGGCGTTTACAGTGTCATCTGCGATAGCCCAGCCGTACTCAAAGTCAAACTCTCCACCTGTATAGTTATGGGAAGTTGTGAAGGATATTTCAACGCTTTCTTCGTGTTCTCCGCGGTATACCCATCCTTTAGGCGTCATACCTACTATCTTGTCAACTTCACCTGCTTCAATCATATTTTCGGCTATTCTGTCCTGGTGAGGCCATAGAGCTGCTTTTTCGATATCCAATCCTAGATCGTTAATCCATTTTCCAATTCTGTGTTCTTCTGGTGCAACGGGGTTGTTCATATTCTTCACACACTCATTATTACTATACAACTTAATAGTGAAAACAAAGTATTTTTAATTGTATTGTGTGTTTGTTAAACTTACACACTCTCTTAGTTTACAGTGTTCGATGCACGCAAACATTCTTTCCTATTTTGTGAGTTTAAACTCTCTATTTTAGACTTGAAATCCTAACTGCTGAGGAACGGAAGTTATTTACGACAATAATTAGTCATTAGTACCATGAGTATAGCAAGTAGGCTTGGTCTACGGAACTCTGGATCTAGTCAGGATGTGGATAGCCTATACCAAAGTCTGGATGCTGTTGTAGAGATGTTTGAACGTAATCAATTTAGCAGAAGAGATTTCAAGTCTCTAGAGAAACTCATTGAGGATGTTATTGAATTGAAGAAACACAAATTGACCTGCATGTCTAAGAACTCTGGAATTAATCCTGATAATGATATGACTGTCTACGCATTTTCCTTAGAACATGTATCTGAAAAACTGGCTGAAGACATACTAAGTAGATGTGAGATGTGTGTTGGTAATGATCCTGTAGGGAACCTTAATTTTGGAGAAACCAAAAACAGCAGCTTCATGGAGAAACATCTCGATAGGGTAAGGGAAATACCACGTTTTTCTGGTAAAAGACTTGATCAATTAAAACAAGAATGTGCAGAAAGTGAGTGTTACGAGTCTCTGAATATGTCTTGGAACCTTTACAAAAAACTAAAGAAGATTAACGATGATGTTATGGAATACCATCGTAAAAAAGATAAAAGTTCTGTACAGGATCAGAAACCTAACTGGACTCACGCTGACTAAAATTATGTGTTGTTGTACTTTTCCCTAGTTTATGTTTAATTCAAGGTGTGTGTTTTCACTTTCTAGCTTATCAATCTTAGACTCAAGATCCTTAATTTTATTTTCCTTAATTTGTTTGAGCTCTTCTTTGATATCTTCAACTCTATTATCCAAACGTTTCACATCTTTAGTAGCATTACCTGGCTCCTTTCTGTCTTTATAGTTCTCTATTACTTCACTGTTTTTGGCTACTTGGTTAGTCATATCCGCCAATCTTCTCTCCAATTCTTTAATGTCTTCTTTGTTTTCATCTTCTCGCTTGTTCAATTCGAGAGTTTTAGTTTCCACCAAATCCCTCAATTTTGAAATGTCTCTAAATAAAGATTCAATCCCTTGAGTTAGATTTTCAATATCCTCTAATCTAGAATTATGGTCTTCTATTTCCTCCTTGAACTTATCTTTACTTATATATTGACTCTTGAAATTATCTATAGTGTCTTCTAGCTCTTTGTATCTCTTATTCGCTGCATTTAATTCGCCTTCAAGACTTGAATAATTTTTTTGGAGCTTATCTATGTCTTCTCCTCTATTAGCCTCTTCTAGTTTGTCATTAATTTCTTTTAATCTTTCTTCAAGTTCTTCTTTAAGATTATTTTTTAGTTCTTCTAAATCTGATGATGTTACGACTGATTCTTCTTCTAAATTCTCGATTTCGTCAAAGGCTTGTTCGAT
>Ga0102939_1000024_pt1 | contig 45922 bp, 49 predicted proteins | sample SalPon2_B_H2O_MG_FD_78214 | JGI IMG/M metagenome (GOLD analysis project Ga0102939, IMG submission 78214) | Salt pond water microbial communities from South San Francisco under conditions of wetland restoration - Salt Pond MetaG R2_B_H2O_MG | ecosystem: Environmental > Aquatic > Non-marine Saline... | reverse complement strand
TGTCGTCGAGAATATGAGTGGATTTGTCTGCCCCAGTTGCGGGGATGCCCACGACATCTTCGGCGAAGACGGAGGGCGTTCGCTCGCCGAGGATGTCGATGTCCCGTACCTTGGATCACTCCCACTCGACCCAGCGATTCGGGTGGGTGCCGACACCGGGAAACCGATCGTTCGTCGGGACGCCGGTGAGACCGCGACGGCCTTTCAGGACTTGGCGGCCACGGTTGCAAACAAAGTTGGTGTCTTGCGACGGCATCACCAGCAGCAGACGTTCGTGGAGGAAGCCGACTGAGAGATAGTCTGCGGTGATTCCGACGGTACGGTCACCGTCAACACGTCTTCTCGACCGCTCGATGTCCACGACCGCAACCGGGTCAGCGGTCTCCCCTATTCGGCGGTTCGCTCCGGGACGGGAAACGCGGTGAGGTCGCTCGCTGCGGCGGTAACGGTCACGCGTTCATTTTCACGGAGTCCGTTACGATGCCGCTCGACGGTCACCGACTCGCCGGAGTCGACCTCGACGCACACGTCGTAGCGGCGACCCACGTCGCGCACGTGCGTTACTGTCCCAGGCATCCCGATCATTCCCGGTCGTTCGTTTGACGCCCCACCGTCGGCCGATGCGCCCGACCGGTCTGAGATGCTCTCGGCCTCACTTGATTGCTCTCCGGACCGCGTCATAGATCGCACCGTCAGGTCACTGGGGCGGACGTGAACGGCTGCCCGGGGCGCATCAGCGAGCCCGTCCGTCAAGGCGTCGGCCGGGAGGTCTGTCCCACCGATTGTCACTATTGACGACTCGCCGCTCTCGACCCTTGCTGAGAGCTCGTTCGAGCGTCCGAGGAACGACGCGACGAACCGGGTCGGCGGCGAATTGTAGAGTTGTCTGGGCGGTCCGGCCGCGACAACCTCCCCCTCGCGGAGCACGACGAGACGGTCCGCGACCGACATCGCGTCCTCCTGATCGTGGGTGACGAACAGCGTTGTCACGTCGGTTTCCCGCTGGATGCGGATGATCTCGTCGCGGAGCCGCGCACGGAGTCCCTTGTCGAGCGCCGACAGCGGTTCATCGAGCAGGAGGACATCCGGCTCGGGAGCGAGCGCACGAGCGAGTTCGACGCGGCGGGTCTCTCCCCCGCTCAGTGACGCCGGAGACACGTCCCGTCGGTCAGCGAGTTCGACCAGTTCGAGATACCGATCGACGCGGTTACTCACCTGATCGGTCGTGAGATCACCGCTCTCCAGCCCGTACGCGACGTTCTCGCCGACAGTCATATGCGGATACAGCGTCGGCCGCTGAAAGACAAGCCCAACGTTGCGGTCCTCCGGCGGGGCGGCGGTGACGTCGGTTCCGCGGAGCGACACCCGCCCGGCCGTTGGGTCGAGGTGTCCGGCGATCGCCTGGACGACGGTCGTCTTCCCGCAGCCGCTCGGCCCGAGCAGCGCGACGAGTTCCCCGTCGTCGAGGGCAAGCGACACGTCGTCGAGGGCGCGCCCGCTCCCGTACCGGTGAGTTAGCCCGTCGAGTTCGAGGGTCATCGTTCCACCACCGTTGGGACGCCAGCGAATCGCTGTACCGTAACGACCACGACAAGCGTGACCGCCAGCAGAGCGAGCGCGAGCGGGACGATCGCGTCGATGCCGCCGGAAATGAAGTCGACCCAGATACGCGTCGGCATGGTCCGAGGGTTGTACGCGACCATCATCGTGGCGCCGAACTCGCCGATGGCCCGCGCGAACGTGAGCACGACGCCGGCGACGATCGCTCGGCTCGCGAGGGGAAGCGACACGCGTCTGAACGTGGCTATCGGTCCGTATCCGAGTGACCGCGACGCCTGTTCGAGGCGTTCGTCGACGGCGCCGAACCCGGCGCGCGCGGTAATCACTACGAACGGCGCGGCGACGAACGTCTGGGCGAGGACGACGCCGAGCAGGCTGTCCGTCAGCGGGACCCCCACGCGCGCTGCGGCGGCGCCGATCGGTGTGAACCGGCCCACCACGCTGAGCAGCATCGCCCCGCCGACGACCGGCGGGACGACGAGCGGGAGCACAACGAGCGCCTCGATAAGCCGCTTTCCCGGGAACGTCTCGCGCGCGAGGACGTACGCAAGCGGAACGCCGAACGCGGTCGCGACCGCGGTGGCGGCCGGCGCGGTGAGAAGCGAGTTCCGGACCGCCGTCCGGCTCGCCGTCTCCAGCAGGGTCTCGACGACGGGAACCGATCCGGTTCGGCCGAGAAACACCGCGAAGGGAAGCGCAAAGTAGACGAGCAGGATCCCGCCGAGGAGTCCGAAGACCAGCAGCGGCGGCAGCCGCCGGGAGCTCGTAACTGACCGGGTCGCGTCGACGAGGCTCACCCGTCCGTCACCTCGGCAGGAACGTCGCCGTGCGTGATCGGGAACCCGTCCGTCTCAAATCCGTTCTCGCGCAGGGTCTCATCGGCGTTCGCGAGCAACCGGACGAACTCGTGTCCGGCCGCCGGCGAGTCCGCGTTTTCGAGCACCGTCGCGTTGTACACGATCGGTCTACCGGTCGCCGTGTACCCCCCGTCCGTCGTGTACGAGGCCTCTGCGTAGTGCTCGGTGTACTCCGGGTTCGAGAAGTCGTACGCCTCCGGGAACGGGTGAAACGGCAGCCCGTGGTCTGCGGCCATGTTCCGGTAGACGACCGCGGCGGCGCGATTTCCAGTCTCGACACCGGCGAGCAGCTGCGGCTCCTCCGGCTCCCGGTAAACTGCGTCCATGACGTCCTCGGCAAAGCCGTCGAATTCGTGTTCCTGTTCGGCTAGTTGGAACGCGTGGACTGCGCGGTATCCGAGGGGGTCGAGGTCGGGATCGCTTATCGCAAGGTCACCGTCGTCCGCGTCGTGTGCGACTTCGTACCAAGGGTCGCCCGCCTCAAGCCGTTCCCCAAACCGCGTCTCTGGGGCGTAAGCGATCCCGATAGCGTTCGACGCGAACGAGACGTCCCACGCGGTGTGGGTGTCGTGGAGCCGGTCGCGCAATAGCTCGGCGTCCGCGCTCACGACGACGTCCGGATACTTCCGGCCGTCGGTCACCATCCTCATCACCGCGTTCGTGCCGTAATACTCCCCGTGACAGGCGACGCCTGTCTCGGACTCGAACCGCTCCCCAAGGTGATCGTCGACGAGGACTGCGAGGCTCCCGGCGGCGAGGACGGAAACGGAGTCGTTGCCCCCGAGACAGCCGGCGACCCCAAGTCCACCCCCACCGGCGAGCGCCGCGAGGACCGACCGTCGGGAACGCGATTGCATGGAGAACACTTCGGCCACCGGCGGCATATAATCCACTCTCGTTACTATTTCGTGAGAAGTTATCATTTATACTTACGTTATTGCCGGATCCACGTCGCGTACGAGCGATTCTGGTTTCGACACCCGATTCGGTGGCGATTGCCGTCGTTCGATCGCCGGAGACCGCCTCGTTTGACTACGGCTCCGGCTGGAGGTCGGCGGCGCCATCGGCGTGCGAGCGTCGCCGCTTTCGACCGACCTGATCCATCGTCTGCTCAGCGAGTTCGCGGAACGCCTTCGCCGGTCCCGAGTCACCGTCGGTGACGACAGGTTCACCGACCTCACAACCCTCTCGGATCGCGGGATCGAGCGGAATCTTTGCGAGGAGTGGACGGTCGAACTCGTCGGCAAGTCGTCGCCCTCCACCGGTCGCGAACACGTCGTGTTGAGTCCCGCACTCGTCGCAGACGAACCCGCTCATATTCTCGACAACGCCGAGTACCGACGTATCATGTTTATCGAACATCCGAATACTCTTGCGGGCGTTGTCCAGCGAGATATCCTGCGGCGTCGTCACGGCGAGCGCCCCTAGCACTCCCATCTGCTGGAGCAGGGTCAACTGCACGTCTCCCGTTCCCGGAGGCAAGTCGACGACGAAGTAGTCGAGGTCTCCCCACTTGGTGTCGTGTAGGAGTTCTGTGAGAACCTTATTCACCATGGCGCCCCGCCAGATGACTGGGTCGTCGTCGCCGACGAGGAACCCGACGCTCATCAGTTTGAGCCCGTGGCTCTCGATTGGGACGATCGTCTCGTCGTCTTCCGCCCTCCCCGGCGCGTTTTGAACGCCGAGCATCCGTGGGATGTTCGGGCCGTAGACGTCGGCGTCGAACAGTCCGACGTTGGCGCCCCGCTCGGCCATTGCCGTCGCGAGATTCACCGAGACGGTACTCTTCCCAACGCCCCCCTTGCCGGAGGAGACAGCAACCACGTTCGGCGCCCCGTCCACCTGGCCAGCAGGCGTCGTATCGTGGATCTCGACCGACAGCGACGGCTCGTAGCCTTCTTCGCGAACGACGGCTCGAACGTCCTCGGTAATCCGAGTCTCAGCCGGCGAGTGAGGCGCGCCGAGCGCGAGCGGGACGTGAGCGGTATCTCCATCTATTTCAATATCGCCGACGAGTCCGAGTGAAACGATGTCGTCGTCAAGGGCTGGATCGTCGACTCGGGCAAGCGCATTGTGAAGGGCGGATGTCATTGATAGATCACCGGACAGGCTGAAACGCGGATAGTTGTGATTCATCGGCGCCGCTTTCGGCGAACGCCGTCCTGTCGTTGAACGCCCCGAACTCGAAGATGAACTTCGAGTCCGCTGATTCCCGCCGGTCGCGATGGTCTCGAGACATACTCGTGAATTATGCTTCGACCGCCCAAGGCGTGTCTCTGTATATTACATCCATTTATATAGTGTCGGTGGCTGTTAACGTCCCACAGCTGCGCCAGCATACGTGAGCGGTTCTACAGCTGAGCGAGGCGAGTTCCTCGGGGCTTGCCCCCGAGGCGGTTCACGAACGATCCCTGCACTGCGCGAGCATCGTATCGCAGAGCGAACCGACGGCCGGCAAGAATCCACTAGGGCATTTAATCACCAAAATAATTCAGCGGAGTCGATTTTCTCTTTCCGATACAACGATCCAGTGGTATCGATGGGCACGAATGACGCTTGCAGCCACGACGGGCACACGGTCGTAGTAGAGATAGATCCGGGTGTCGATGTCGCGGCTGTGTTAGGTGCCATTGCAGATCTCGACGTTGACGGGGCACGAGTCAGTGACATCCGTGATGAGGACCAGCCGACAGTCTCGGTCGAACCCGAGCGATTGACCGAGGTGCAGCGTCAGACGTTGCTTCGAGCGGTGAACGCTGGGTACTACGCCAAACCACGGGAGGTGACACTTACAGACCTCTCGACTGAGTTTGACGTGTCAGAGTCTGCGGTTTCACAACGTCTCCACGGCGCCGAGTCGACCATTGTTCGGCAGGTGGCGGAGAAAATGGCCCACAACAGTTGCTGAATTCGACGACTACATTCAACAGGAGGGCGTCGCCGTTCGAACAGATCGAGCTGGATCGTCATATCATGGAAACGCACTGGCTACTTTTTATCACCGTCTGCTCGATACTGACGTATGTCTGACGCTGTCCAAGACGCTAGCGAACTGCCATCCACGGCGAGCGACCTCGCGGACAAACACCCGGAAGTGTGGGAGGAATACGCCGACCTGGGAAAGGCCTGCTCAGAAGCCGGTCCGATCGACGGCGAGGAGAAGCGCCTCGTCAAACTGGCGCTGGCAGCCGGCTCCGAGTCTGAGGGTGCCGTTCACTCGCACGTTCGGCGCGCGCTTGAGGAGGGCGTCGACCCCGAGGCGCTTCGACACGTCGCCCTGCTGGCCGTACCGACGATTGGATTCCCGAAGGCGATGGCAGTGCTGACATGGATCGACGACCTCGCCGGCGCTGAGTGACCACCGGATCGGGTCAGTCCGCTTGATCAGCTATTTCGAAGCCCGACAACCCGAGACAACATTTTATACCTGTTCGTCGAAGCCGCTACCGATGGGTACCACAGAGCGACCGTTAAAGCAAGAGGGTGACGGTACAGAGGAAGCCCGTCGCCTCTACGCCGAGTTCGAACTGTCCGCGTCCGGCGCGGTCGCCTGCCCCGTCGAGGAGTTCGGTCGGGATGCGGACCGGATCGACCGACAGTCCGCTAACGGGGAGTGCCACACCGAAACCATGAACGAGTCCGGTGACGGAACGGCGACGGACTCGGCAGAGACCGAGATTCGTCACGCGAAAAGAGAGATCACCTCTGAGTGTTACTGCCCGATATTCTTCGAGTACGACTGCATTCCGAAGATTACGAAAGTCACCGACGAAGCGGTCGTCATGCAGACGTATCTCCCTGACCGCGACCGTCTCTCTGCGCTGATAGATGACCTCAGAGAGGCAACGGACAACCTCTCGTTGCGGCGGCTTACGCGGGTCGACACCACCGACGGTGACCGATCGAACCGCGTCACGCTCGACCTCTCCGCGTTAACCGAGACCGAACAGGAGACGGCCGCGATGGCGGTCGCGTCGGGGTACTACGAGACGCCGCGAGCGACGAGCGTCGGTGAACTCGCTGCGGAGCTCGACATCACGAAGTCGGCGATGTCCCAACGGCTGAACTCGGTCGAGTCGAAACTCGCGCTCGCCGCCTTCCAGTGAGGCGTTCGCGTTTTAACGGCGTTGCGGACCGGGGAATCTGACCGGTTTGCGGAGGCGGCGGCGGCCGCCTCAGCTACCGACACGGTACGTTCGACAGCACTTCCGCGGAGCTCTACGTCGACTTCGGATGGAGTACCCAAATGCATCACCAACATTTTATTTTTAAATTACTTGATGAACGTACGTAGCAGCATCCTCAGGCGATCTGCGAATAGTAAGCGGCGTTCCTATCTAATATAAAACATGATTTTCGTCCGGCGTTAACCGCTGCAGTATATAAAATGCTGTAGTATAAACCGCGAGGTCCTTCGAAGAGAGGTGATTCCTTTCAAATAGAGCCATGAGCGACCCACAACAGCCGAGATTAACGCCGATTGATGCGTGGGAAGACGAAGCCGAGGCGATGTTAGACGACGTCGAGTACGACACCGACCTGGGGGTGCAGATGGCTCGTGACGCGATTCGGGTCTCGAACGGAGAGTTGACTGACGCCGAGTTCCACGAGAAATACCACGAAGCGGTACTGGAAGAGTTCGGTGAAGACCAACGCCCAACGAAACCGGAGGGGTTCGACGATGTCTGACGACGGAACCTACAGACGTGACGTACTGAAGGCCAGCGGCGCCGCTGCTGCGCTGGGAGTCGGAGGTGGCGGATTCCTCCAGACCCTGGTCGAAAGCGAAGATGACCAGGAGCTGAACGCGTCTGTTCAGAGTTTTGTCAGTGAAAACGAAGTTATCCAAACCGTCTGCTCACCGAACTGCAGGGGGAAGTGCCCGATTGACGTCCACGTCCGTGACGGCCAGGTGAAGAAAATCGAACCGCACCCGCCCGAGGACGAACAGTACAAGCGGGCCTGCGTGCTTGGCCTCTCGCACACGCAACGCGTCTACGACCCGACGCGACTGAAGTACCCGATGAAACGGGCAGACTGGTCACCCGACGACCCCAACCCCGAGGGGCGCGGCCCTGATGCGGAGTTCGAGCGCGTCTCGTGGGACGAGGCGCTCGACCTCGTCGCCGACAAGATGCAGTCAGTAAAAGCCGACCACGGCGCCGAAAGCGTCCTCTTCCACGAAGGGTCGGGGAACTACGGGCAGACGGGCAAATCGTTTAAGCGACTGGCCTCGCTGTTCGGTGCGACCCAGTCCGCCTGGGGTATCGACACCAACGTCGGTCGCGGCTTCAACCGCGTTACTGGTGTCGGTGCCTTCCTCCCGCCGACGAACGAGGCAGAGGACTGGGAGAACGCGAACACCATCATCGTCTGGGGGTCGGATATCTTCTCCAGTCAGTTCCAGATGGACGCCTCGAAAATCCTCGATGCGATCGAGAACGGGGCGAAACTCGTCGTCGTCGACCCGGTCTACACGACGACGGCGTCGAAGGCGGACCTGTGGCTTCCCGTCGAGCCCGGCAAAGACGTGCATCTTGCGCTTGCCATGATGCACACCGTCTTCGAGGACGAGACGTACGACGAGGACTTCCTCCAAAAGCGGACGACTGCGCCCGCGTTAATCCGGAAGGACACCGGGGAGTTACTCAAGGCGAGCGACGTCTTCGAAGACGGCGGCGACCAACAGGTCGTCGCCGTCGAACGGGGCACTAACAGCCCGGTCGCACTCGAACCCGAGACCGGCGGTGCATACGCGCTGTTCGGGGAGTTCACCGTCGCTGGCGTCGGGTGTCAGACCGCTCTGACGAAGCTTCGGGACCACGTGGCGGACTACGCGCCCGAGGAGGTCGCCGAGAAGACCGGGGTCGACGCCGAGAACATCCGGACTGCGATTCGGTGGCTTGCTACCCGCGGCCCCGGCGGTATCGCTCCGAGCTACGCACTCGGGCGGTACAAGCACGGCCACATCTTCGGGCAGGCGTACGCCATGTTGATGGGGATGACTGGCGACTACGGTCGGCACGGCAACATTCACGCCCACCACTCTGGCGGTGCGACGCTCGCCGCCGGCAACTGGGCCAGTCCGGAGGATGCCGACCCCGGCCCATCGTTGACTTTCCCCAACTACCCCGACGCGATGATCGACGGCGACCCGCACCAGATCAGAGCCGTCTACTCTATCGAGTCGAACATGATGGGCAATCAGTTCCCGGACCGCCAGCGGTTCCGGGACGCCATCAGAAGCCTTGAGATGTACGTGGTCGCGGACATGCACCACACGGACACGGTCCAGCACGCCGACATCATCTTCCCAGTTCCCCACTGGTTCGAACAGGAAGATATCAGCTCGGGCTGGGGGTCTCACCCGCATCTCGGCTACCGCCATAAGGTGCAAGAACCGATGTGGGAGACGAAAGACGACTATTACGCCATCCAAGAGCTCGCGGACCGACTCGGGTTCGGTGACAGATTCCCCGAGACGAAACGTGATATGCTCCGGAAGCTTGCCGGGCGAGACGATGATATCGACTTTGACACGCTGTTCGAGCAGGGGACACAAAAGAAAGAGAGCGTTCCGATAGTCAAGTACACCGACGAGTTCCCCACCGAAACGGGGCGCATCAAGATGTACGACGACGACGCCCCGAGCGAGGAGGGCGTGACGTTCGATGTCCCGCGACCGCTCGAAGATCGGACCGCCGACGACTACGAGAAGGCCGGCGAGTACCCGCTGATGTTCATGCAGAAGCACAGCCGGTTCCGCATCCACTCGCAGTACGAGATGCTGAACTGGGTGCGCGAGATCAACCCCGAACCGCAGCTGGACATCCACCCGAAGGACGCGAAGGCCCGCGGTATCGAGGACGGCGAGTACGTCCGGGTGTACAACGACCGCGGCGAGATGGTCGTGAAGGCGAAGTATAACGACGCCTTCCAGCCCGGATTGGTCAACACCGACCAGGGGTGGTGGAGCCGCGACTTCGTCGAGGGTCACCTCCAAGACCTCACGCACAACGAGGTCAGCGAGGTCGGCCAGACGATGGCGTTCTACGACGTCCGCGTGGCGGTCGAACCCGCTCCCGACGACGTCGACACTGACAAATACGAATCCGGTAACCCGCTCGGAGCCGGCGCTGAAGCTGCCCCCACCGGAGGTGACTGACAATGACAAACTACGGGCTCGTAATCGACCAAGAGCGGTGTATCGGCTGTCAAGCGTGCGCAGTGTCGTGTAAACAGGAGAACAACGTTCCGATGGGACAGTTCTGGAACCGCGTTCTCACCGAGGGCGGCGAGAAGATGGACACCCCGTCGGGCGGCTATCCCGAAGACGGGGGGAGTGGATCGCTGGACATGCAGTACCAGCCGACGGCGTGTCAACACTGCGAGAACGCGCCGTGTGTGAAGGTCTGTCCGGTCAACGCGACGTACACCCGCGACGACGGCATCGTCGAGATCGACTACGACAAATGTATCGGCTGCCGCTACTGCATGGCGGCGTGTCCGTACAACGCACGGGTGTTCAACTGGGACGAACCCGAGCACATGCCGGAAGCGGGGACGGGGGACGTTGAGGCGCGACCGCAGGGCGTCGTCGAGAAGTGTACGTTCTGTAGCCATCGCGTCGAGGACGGTCTCGATCCGGCCTGCGTCGTCAATTGCCCGGCAGACGCGCGTATCTTCGGGGATCTCGACGACGAGACCAGCACGGTCTCGAAGTACATCAACGAGTACGAGACGGACCAGTTACTCGAAGACCGCGGGACGAAGCCGAAGACGCACTACATCAGCGGTGAGATGAGCCCCGGACGCCCGCAGACGTCTGACAAACTGGAGAGCGAACTCGACGACGTCTCACCGTGGTCCGACGGCACTGACGACCTCCCGTCCGAGGCAGCCGACACTGCCGATGGCGGATCGGGTGGTGGCCATCATTCGATCGAGGGCGACGAAGTCCCGCATGTCCCCTCCGTGAAATCAGGAGGTGATGACTGATGGCGACGAACGGTGAGTCGTCGCGAGTTGCGGTCCCGTCTTACAGCGGGAAAGGTAAGCTTTGGATCGGCCTGCTCGTCGCGCTCATGGTGGCTGGGCTCGCTGCGTGGGGGTATCAGCTCACGACAGGGTTGATCGCCACGGGGATGCGGAACGTCTTCTCGTGGGGACTGTACATCATGATGTTCGTCTTGTTCGTCGGGCTATCGGCGGGGGGACTCATCATCAGCAGCGCACCGAAGTTCTTCCATTCGCATCGATACGAAGGATTCGCCCGCCTCGGAGTGCTGGTCAGTCTCGCGTGTATCATCGTCGCGGGACTTCTCATCTTGCCGGATATCGGCCGTCCGGGGCGGATATACCAGTTCTTCACCTCACCGGACTTTCGGTCGCCGATGGTGTGGGACTTCGGTATCGTCCTGCTGTACGGAGTGTTAAACCTCTGGTACCTGTGGCTCTTGACTCGCCGTGACCTAGCAGCACGCGGCTCACGCTTAGCGCTTGGCGTGACAGACACCGAAGCGGGTCGCGAGCGTGACCGGACGCTCATGTTCTGGACGGCAGCACTCGCACTCCCGACCGCTGTCGCCCTCCACTCGGTGACCGGTTGGATATTCGCAACGCAGATCGGTCGTGGTGACTGGTTCAGTCCGCTCGTCGCCCCGGTGTTCATCGCCAAGGCGCTCGTCTCCGGACTCGGACTGTTGCTGGTCGTGTCCGTCCTCGCAGACCGGTTCACGAACTTCGAAGTCGACAGAGAGGAGCTCACGAGCCTCGGCAAGATACTCGGGATCTTTCTTGCATTCCACGTGGTGTACCTCTTGGCAGCCGAGCGACTCCCTCACGCTTGGGCAGATCACTTCGAATTCTGGGCCATTACGAGTAGCTTCCTCGTCGGGGAGTCGGTGTACTTCTGGCTGTGGACGGTCGTCGGTGGCGCAGTCCCACTCGCCATGCTGGCAATCCCTTCGCTTCGAAAGCGCGTGTCAGTCATCTTCACAGCGAGCGTACTCGCCGTCGTCGGGACGATGTTCGAAGGGATACGTCTCGTGTTCACGGGATACGAGGTCGCCAACATCGACGCTGCGCCCGGTATCTCGCTCGGTGGCGAGTATACGGGCATCACGACGGACATCTGGGCGACTGCGGGAGTGTACACCCCGACGCTCATAGAGATCGCAGTCACCCTTGGTATCATCGCCTTCGGGGCACTGATCGTCACGCTCGGCCTGAAGTACGTGCCAATCCAGCGAGTTGACGCACAGCAATCGTACGCGACCGACGGCGGTAAACAAGACTAATGACCGGACAAACTAAGACGCCGTCCGAACGTGAACAACCAGCCGAAAGCGACGGGTCCCAGCCAGACGTGGCGGCGACGTACGCAGTCCTCGCCGAGTGCTGGCGGGGACCGACCCACCGGCTCGTCAAGGCAATCGAAGCTGGTGAGTTAGAGTCGGTGGTCGGTGACCTCGGTTCGGTAGACCTCAACGCTCTTCGAACCGAACACACACGGCTGTTTATCGGCCCGGCAGGACCGCCGTGTCCGCCATACGAGAGTGTCTACCGCGACCGCGACGACCCCGATGAACTCGGCCCAGTCAAGGGACCGGCCACAATGGCGGTCATGCGCTGGTATCAAGAGTTCGGCGTCCAGCCTGCACCGGACCATTCGGACCTTCCAGACCATATCGCGACGGAATTGGAATTCGCCGCGTACCTCTCAAAAGAGGGGTTCGACGAGCGCCTCGACCAGTTCTGTGACGAACACCTCAACGCGTGGACTGAAGAATTCCTGAGGCTCGTCGAAGACGAAACGTGTGAACAGTACTATAAATCGTTGGCAGCGACGACTCGAGAGGTGTTAGGGTGATACCCTCCCACGAGTGAACTACCCTACTCGCTCACGGCTGATGCCGTCCGCTCCTCGAGGAAAGGGCACTCTCTCCTCAGTTCTGGCAATTCTCCTCCACGCAGTTCAGCTACTGTCCACTATCGACGATGTTGAAACACTTGCGTATGCGCCGGTAGTCAGCCCGTGCCGACGAGTCGCTCGATTTCGCCACCGATCGCCTCGTTTGCTCTCACAGCATCCTCCGCTAGTACGACCAGATGAACGACGTCGTCACGTTCGTCGAAGACCGACTGCTGGTGATGGACGCGTGCCGCACGAACACCGTCCGCCGAACGGAGGCGGCGATTAGCCGCTTCAACTTTCGTTGCCGCCTCGTCGTCGGAGGCTACCGCTGCTGCCGGGATAGTGCTCGTCGCGGTAGCCTCGGGAGGTTCCGGTCGAAGCGAGTCCTGGAGCGTCACTACGAGAGATGCTGGCGTCTCGTAGGACGCGAGGTCCTCGACGACAGCCGTCACTTCGTCGAGGTCCAAGGTGTCGGCATCAGCGGCCGTAGCCACGACCGGAGACGCTGTCGATCGGTCGCCGAGTGACACCTTTGGAAGGCGGCTTCCACTGAACCCCTCGACGAGCACGTAGTCGCACTCAGGCGCAAAGTCGTCCAGTACATCTGGAAGCGTCCGTCCGTTTCCGGTGCCGAACCACCCGCCACCGTCGGTGAGTCCGACTGTGCGCGCCGATCCGGCCTCTCGGTGTCTCGCGGTATCCTTCCCGTCGGTGTCGATGTCCGGCTCGTGAGTGAGCCGCTTCACGGTACCTACCGTCCCGCACTGGCTGAGCCGGGCAGCGAGCCCCGCGACGACGGTCGTCTTTCCGGAGTCCGACGGTCCGGCGACACCGAGTACCTTCATACGAACGCTCGGTCACAGACTGATAAATAGAATCCGATAGAGTGCGTCAACACGCCGCAGGTCTGTCTAACCCGACCGTGAAACGCGTGCTCGCCGGTTTCGTCGCGTTCGGTTGAGCGGCTCAGCGCTTCCGGCCGCTGCGTCGTCAAGGTGCAACGAAGCAGACACTGCGGAGAACAGCGTCGGGTACGGCCAGGTCTGTGCTGCGGATGGTGCTGTCGGCGGGCCGTCTCGGAGCAGCTAGTCCATACGTCTCGACGGCGCCGAATCGGTGTCTGTCAACGCTACCAGATCTGCCGGGGTGTCGATGTCGACGAAACACGTTTTCGTGGTCTGTTCCACCACTCGGGACTCAGGCACTTCGACGAGGTCAAGTCGATCGAGAACGCCGCGCAGGCTCCCGGACGCGGTCCTGACCGCGTCGCCTGCAGCCCGTCGCGTCGGTTCCGTGGCGAAGACCGCGTGAGTCGGCTGTGGCACGCCGTCGACGTACGGGACCGACCCCTCTGCGCCGTCCATTTGCTCGAACAACCAGTCTAAAAACGACGCATCGACGAACGGCATATCACAGGCGACAACGGCAACCGCCGGTTCAGGGACGGTTTCGAGCGCGGTCCACAGCCCAGCTGCAGGTCCCGAGTCCGGCTGCGGGTCACAGACAAACTCAACGTCTATCGCTGTCGAACCGAGTGCGCTCTCGAAGTCCGCCCGTTGGTCTCGCCGACAGTTAACGAGCATTCGATCGACTACGGGAGCTACCCCCGTTACGACATGGGCGAGAAGGGGATGTCCGTCCAGTTCTGCCAGCGCCTTCTCCTGCTCGCCGAACCTAGTCGAGTACCCGCCCGCAAGCACAACGCCCACCCGTTGCTGTGAACTCACTCTGGATCACCGACCATTCTGAATCACCTACGCTTCCGCGAGCACGTCGCGACGGATTCCCAGTCTTGTTCGATCCACGTCTCGCCGACTGACCTCCGGAAAGCGCGTCACGCTGCTGGCGTCACCGTCACCCGTACCGGACCGTCCGTCCGTACCGGTAATAACTCCCGTCATTCGACCGGTTCAGGGCACGCGGTGACTGTGTCTCGGTGTCAACCTACTGGGTGTCTTTCCGACCCAACGGAGTGGCACCAAACCCAACAAATCCAAACGGGAATCGAAAATTTCACCCGATATGAGACCGGGTGCCTCACTCGTTCCAGAGGGTCACGATCCGGTCTTCGATCGCATCGAAGACGATCGCAACGACGTCACGATGGTCGTCTGGCCACGATGCGTCCTCGCTGGGCGTCGGTGCGGTGGGCGGGGGATGAGGCCCCGCCGCGCCGACGGCCGCGACCGGGGTCGATCAGGTCGCCGCCGCGCTCGCGCTGACGGCGTCGATCGCCTCGAGGAAGATCCCCGTGCCGAGCGCGATCTCGCGCTCGGTCGCGTCGAGCGGCGGTAACAGTCGGATGGTCTTCTTCCCGCAGCCGAGCGTCAACAGGCCGCGGTCGAGCGCCGCCTCGATCACGGCGGAGCGGCGCGCCGCCGTGTCGAACTCCACCGCGAGCATCAGCCCCTTTCCGCGGACGTCCACGACGGTGTCCGGCGCGTCGTCGGCGAGGATCTCCTTCGCCTGCCGACCGCGCCGGGTCGCGTTGGCCAACAGGTCGTGTTCGCGGATCGCCTCGAGCGTGAACGCCCCCATCATCGACCCGAGGATGTCGCCGCCGCCGAACGTCGAGCCGAGGCGGTTCTTCTCCGACGGGAACACGTCCGACCGAGATATCGTCGCGCCGACGCGCAGCGCCTTCGCGGCCGCGATGACGTCCGGTTCGATCGCGTAGTGGTCCGCCGCCCACATCTCGCCGGTGCGACCGACGCCCGACTGGATCTCGTCGACGACGACCGGGATGTCGTACTCGTCGGTGACGGCCGCCACCTCGTCCATGAACGCCTCGCTGGGGAACCGGTACCCGCCGACGCCCTGGATCGGTTCGAGCGTCAGGAACGCGATCTCAGCGGGGTCGACGTGACCGCCCTCGGGCGACAGCATGCCCCGGAGCCGCGAGCCCTCGCCCGCGAAGAAGCCGCAGTCGCAAGTGGCGGCGTCACAGCCGCGGTCCGCGCAGAACGGGACCGTCTCGATGCCGCTGATCTCGGGGTACTCACGGGTGTAGACGTCTTTCGACTTCGTCAGCGAGAGGGTCCCGAGCGTGCGGCCGTGGAAGCTCCCGCTGAACGCCACCCCGTACTTGGCCGGCGAGCGGTGGTCGTGGGTGATCTTCATCGCGTTCTCCATCGCCTCGGCGCCCGAGTTCGAGAGGAACACCGTGTCCATCCCGTACTGACTGGAGACGTCCGTCAGTCGGTCCATCAGGTGGCTCGACCCGGGGAACTCTGCGTCTTCCGGCGTCGGCCCGGCGCCGAAGTACATGTCCTGACCGGCGATCTTCATCGGCTCGACGAGGTCGAACTCCCGCAGCTTCGAGAGCACCTTCTCGTTGTTGTAGCCGAGCGGCGCGGCGCCGATGTGACAGGTAAAATCGAGCAGGACGTTGCCGTCGACGTCCGTGACGAAGGGCCCGTCGGCCTCGCGGGTGACGTCCCAGACGAACTCGTGGGAGTACTCGCTGGGGGCGGCGTGTTGCTGATGGAAGTCGACCCAGCGCCGCGCGTTCGGGCCGGGGAGCGGGTCCGCAGCGGGTTCCGCCGTATCCCTATCCATACACGGTTTATGTATACGGCATACATTAAAACTTGTTATAAATAGGACCGCGGCGGCGGGCGTCGGGCCTCAGTCGTCGTCGGATCCGATGGACTTGGACGCGGTCGACTGCGATCCCGAGTCGTTCGATTTGCCGTACAACACCGTCTCGTTCTGCAACAGCACCTGGTCGTAGTTCTTCCCGAAGTCTTTGATCAGCGACAGCATCGCGAGGAAGCAGACGAAGGCGAACGGCGTTCCGGTGATGATCGCCGCCTGCTGGAGCGTGTTCGCGCTGCCGGTGCCGCCGAGGATCATCAGGATCGCCGCGGTCATCCCGAGGACGACGCCCCAGAAGACGCGGTTGATGTTCGACGGCTTGGCCTTCCCGCCGGTCGTCATCATCGAGACGGCGAGCGTCGAGGAGTCCGCGGACGTGACGAAGAACGTCGTCACGAGGATCATGAACGCGTAGATCAACACGGACCCGATCGGGATCGTCATCGACGCGCCGCCGAGGTTCAGCGTGAAGTTCAGCGCCTCGAAGAGGATGAAGCCGGACACCTCCGCCCCGGCTTCTCCGGACATCACCGCGCCGAAGTCGGCGATGCCGTTGTGCTGCGCCCAGACGGCGGTACCGCCGACGAACGTGAACCACGGGATGGTGGCGCCGGAGGTCGCGACGATCCCCGTGAACGCGACCTCGCGGACGGTCCGTCCCTTGGAGATCCGCGCGATGAACAGCCCCGCGAACGGCGACCACGAGAGCGCCCACGCCCAGTAGAACACGGTCCACGCGTTCACCCAGCCGGTCGCGCCCGCGTCGCCGCCGCCCATCGCCCCGGCGCCGGTGAAGAGGCTCATCGAGACGAAGTCGGTGACCATCCCGCCGAACGCCTGCGTGCCCAGCAGGACGAGGAACAGCGTCGGGCCGACGATGAACGTCGTGAACATCAGCACGACGAACAGGACCATGTTGAAGTTCGAGAGCCGACGGATCCCCTTGTCGACGCCGAGCACCATCGACGTCGTGAACAGCAGTGTCATCATGGTGACGACGAGCAGAATGCCCAGATCGCCCATGTTGATCCCCCACTGGTAGTCGAGGCCGGTGACGAACTGGCTCCCGATGAAGCCGAGCGACGTGGCGACGCCGCCGATGGTCGCGAAGACGGCGAGGATGTCGACGACCTTCGCGGCCGGGCCGTCGAGGTTGTCGGCGCCGAGGATCGGCGTGAGCGCCGAAGAGACGCGCAGCGGGACGTTTTCGTAGTTGTACGCGAAGTAGCCGATAGCGATGCCCATGATAGTGAACACCGCGAGCTGCGGCAGCGCCCAGTGGAACAGCGTCTGCTGGACGGCGACCGTCATCGCCTCGGCCGTTCCCCCTTCGACGCCGCCGAACAGCGGCGAGGGGTTGCTGTAGTAGAACAGCGCCTCGGTCGGCCCCCAGAACACGACGCCGGCCGCGAAGCCGGCGGAATACAACATCGCGAAGAAGGAGAGGAAGCTGTACTCCGGCGACTCGTCACCCAGCTTGATGCTTCCCCACGGTCCCACGATCAGGAACAGGAGGAACAGCACGATCAGGAAGACGATCAGCAGCAGTGCCCAGTTGAACGCGCCGAGGAGCTGGTCGTTGAGCGACGAGATCCCGCTCTCGACGGCGGACGGGCTGATGAAGAACGCGGCGATCACGCCCACGGTCAGCAGGGCGCCGAACGCGAAGACGATCGGGTCGATCTCCTCTCGGAACTCCGCTATCGTGCTCGAGTCGGAGCCGCTCATCAGGTGACACCCCCGCGACAGCGGCGATCGTCTGATCTACGCCGTCCCTGTCGGCCGAGTACCATGCCAAGTGATGGCATGAACGGGCGATCAGCGTCGTACACAATAAGTGTTTCTCAACATGCGACAATGGACCCAAATTATGTAAAACGTATATCGTCTCAACGCAATTCGTTTCGACACAGAATCGACTGATTCCACACAAATCTCGGGTAAAATTCAGACTGAGCGCAGTGAGTCGGCGGTGAAATAGGCGAACCGACGCCCGAACCACGTCCGAAGACGACGCGTGCGGACTCCGCATCGAGAGCGGTCCGACGCTCGGTCGCGCCCCTCGCGCGGCGGGTGTCACCGATATTTGATACCGCGCGGTGGCGAGGGGCCTCGCGTCGGTCAGTTCGTGAGCTCTTCGAGCGTCCGCTCGTGAGCGGCGGCGCTCTCGGTCAGCTTCTCGGCGAACTCGTCGACGCGGTCTTTGATCTCCTCGCCGGCCTCCTCCGGCGAGAACGACTCGGACATGGTCAACAGGCGGACGAACGCCCGGAGCTCCTCGTCGGTGAGCTCCGCGAACTCGTCGTTCTCGAGCTTTTCGACCACGCTGTCGACGTCGATCTGGCCGACCGGTTCGACGTTGAACTCCACGTTGACCATCCGGTAGTTCGACCCGGCGAGCTGTTGTTCCGCCTTCCCGACGCCCTCCGAGAGCATGTCCTTGAACGGCGTGTGGTACCCCATCGTCCCGAGATGGAGGAACGCGAGCATGTCGGTGATCCCCTGCGTGTACGCCTCGCGGTCCTCGTCGTCGGGGTCGAACACCGTCTTCCGGTCGCGCTCCTCCAAGCACTCGAAGAGGATGCTGAAATCGAGGATGGCGTTCCTGACGCGGCGCCGGATCCGATTCCGCTTCTGCTTCCGCGAGTGGTCCGTGTAGTCGGTCTTGCGACCGAGCAGAAAGTCACGGTCGGAGGGAGTCAGGATCCCGCGAGGCCGGTCGGACTCGGCCGCCGCCTCCAGCGACTCCGGCACGTCGTTCTGGCTCATGCCCCCAACACGCCGTGCCAGCGGATTAATGGTACTGATCCCGCGGATGAGCGCTCCCGACCGCATCGATCCCTGCCCGCTCGCGTCTCGCTACGGCCGCCGGCGAGAGAGTTCGATGATCGTCTCCGACAGCAGCGTCGCCCCGATGTCGAGGCTCGCCTCGTCGACGTCGAAGGTCGGCGTGTGATGGCTCGTCGGGTGGTCCGCGCCGACGAGGACGTACGAGGCCAGCCCGCCGGCGTCTTGGACCTGTCGCATCAGGTAGGTCCCGTCCTCGCTCACGCCCAGCTCTTCGGACGGGATCACCCGCGTGACGCCGTCGACGTCCCACGCCACGTGCCCGACGACCTCCCTGAGCGCCGGGTGGCTGTCGACGCACGGCGACTCGCTGATCACGTGCGGCGTCACGTCGCAGTCGTGCAGTTCGGCGGCGGCGTAGAGGATCCGTTCCAGCTCGTCTCGGGCGTACGTCATCAGCGCGGTCGTCTCGCCCCGCACCTCGGCGTCGATCGTCACCGACTCCGCGATGACGTTGCTCGCGGACCCCCCTTCGATCCGTCCGACGTTCACCCGCGTCGCCCCGTCGTGGTGGCGGGGGATCCCGTACGCGTTCTGGATCGCGGCCGCGGCGGCCTGCATGGCGTTCGCCCCCTCGTTCGGCGCCTTCCCCGCGTGGGCGCTCGCGCCCTCGAACGTCGCCTTCAGGTGCGCCATCGCCAGCGGGCTCTCGACCCCGGCGACGATTTCGCCCGTCGGATGCCCCATCCCGACGTGGAGCGCGAAGAGGTAATCGAGGCCGTCGAGGTGGCCGCTCTCGGCCATCGCCTTGCCGCCGCCGGAGATCTCCTCCGCGGGCTGGAAGAACACTTTGAGCGTGCCGTCGAACGCGCTCCGCTCGACCATCTCCAGCGCGCCGAGCGCGATCGCCAGGTGCGCGTCGTGGCCGCAGGCGTGCATGTACCCGTCGTGTTCGGACCGGAACCCCTCGGCCGCCGGCCGATGGTCCTCCTCCGCCGACTCCCGGATCGAGATCGCGTCGAGGTCCACTCGGAGCCCGATACGGGGACCGTCGCCGCGGGAGAGCGTCGCGACGACGCCCGTGTGCCCGCCCGCCGTGCGTTCGAGGAGGTCCTCGCTCACGCCGGCGCGGCGGGCGCGGTCGATCCACGGCCGTATCTCGTCGTCGTCGGGCACCGCCATTCGCGCGTCGGTCGCGAGCGCCTCCCGACCGACGGCGATCTCGTCGACGCCGATCCGCTCGAGTTCCTCGACGACGCGAGCGGTCGTTCGGAACTCGCGCCACCCCGGTTCGGGGTGCCGGTGGAACGCCCGCCGGAGTTCGATCAGGTCGGCTTGCGCGTCGTGGGCCATCTTCCCGGAGCAAAGGCGGTGGGGCCACTTAATCGTAGCCGATGGTTCACCACGTCGGTCTCGCGCCGTGCGGCCGCGGTGTGCGGTGCTCGAGGGCACTTCGAAGTGCGTTCGTTAAAAGAACGCGACCGGACCGAATGCCGCGATTTGACGCTCGCGGCGGCGAGCGTTCGTTCCTCGTCGTCAGTCCGAGATCGAGTCGGGGGATTCGAAGCCGCCGTCGGCCGCCGCCTTCGAGCCCGAGGCAGTCCGGGATACGCCGTCCGCTCGCGTCTCGAAATCCCTCACCTGATCGTTGAGGTCTCCGGCCAACGCGGAGAGGTCGTCGATGCTTTCGGCGGTCTCCCCGAGCGACGCGGTCTGCTCTTCCGTGGCGGCCGAGACGTTGCTCGCTTCCGCCGCGGTCTGTTGGCTCACGCTGGACACCTCGTCGACTACGGAGACGACTTCCTCGGTGGAGGCCGCCTGGTCGTCGGTCGCGTCGCTGATCTCTCTGATGCCGCTCTCGGCCTCTTGCACGGCGTCTGCGATCCCGTCGAACATCTCGATAGCGTTCTCGATCGTCTCCGATCCGCGCTCGACGCGCTGGCTCATCCGTTCCATCCCTTCGGCCGTCTCGGTCGTGCTCGCCTGCGCGTTCTCGATACGGTCTTCGACCAAGGCGGTCGCTTCCGACGCCTCCTCCGCGAGCGATTTGACCTCGGAGGCGACGACGCCGAATCCCTGACCGGCGTCTCCCGCACGGGCCGCCTCGATGGAGGCGTTCAACGCCAGGATGTTCGTCTTCTCCGCGATCCCGGTGATCATCTCGACGATGTCTCCGATCTGTTCCATCTCCGCTTCGAGCGACTCGACCTGCCCGGCCGCCTCGTCCGCCTGCGCTTCGATCGACTCGATCTCCTCGGTCGCCGCCGCGGCGTACTCGCGGCCTTCGTTGCCTCGCGCGACCGCGTTGTCCGCCGTACCGGCCACCTGATCGGCCGACGAGGCGATCTCCTCGACGGTCGCCGACATGTCGTTCATCTCGTTAGCGACCTCTTGGAGGTTGTCGGCCTGCGTGTCCGCGCCGTGAGATATCTCCTCGACGGACCCGGCGACCTGCTCGCTCGCCTGCCTGATCTCGTCGGTGTTCTGTGCGACCACTTCGCTCGACGACGCGACGCGGCCCGCGATCCGCTTGACGTTCTGCACGCTGTCGCCGAGGCGGTCGATCCCCTCTTCCAAATCGGTCAGCACGGCGCCGTACGTCCCCGGGTACGAGGTGTCGATCTCCTGGTCGAGACGCCCGTTTTTCAGCCCCTCGCTGGCCGCGGATATCTGCCCGAAGCTCTCGGAGAGCCGGGTCGTCCCCTTCGAGAGGTCGTCGAGGACGGCGCCGTACTGCCCGGGCCGGTCGGCGTCGACGGAATCGTCGAGCACGCCCTCCTGTAGATCGCCGCTCACGCGCTGAATCGCGTCGAAACTCGAGGCGAGTTCGTCGGCGCCCGCCTCGAGGTCCGCTATCGTCTCGCCGTACCGGCCGGGGTATTCCGCCTCGAACTCCCAACCCAGGTCACCCCGTCTGAGCCCCCCGCTCGCCGTCCCGATCTGGTCGAACACGCCGCGGAGGTTCCGCTGCATCTCTGTGAACGCGTCGACCATTCGGCCGATCTCGTCGCTCTCGATGTGCGGGTCGACGTCGTTGTCGAGGTCACCGTTGCTGATCGCGACGAGACCCTCGGACAGCTGCGTGATCGGCGGCGTGATGCGGCCGGCGACGAACAGCCCGATCAGGACCGCCACGACGAACGCCCCGACGGTCAGTCCGAGGACGGTCTGCTGTGCGGTCGCCGCCCTGTCGTCGGCCGCGGCGACCGACGCCTCCTTGTCCTCGACGGCCAGCTGTTCGAGCGCGGTGGCCGACTCCTTGGTGTCAGCGGCGATGGCGTCTAACTCGGCGCTTTTCACCATCGCCTCGTCCGTCTCTCCGGCTTCCACGGCCGCGAACAGTTCCTGTGCAGTCACGGCGTACTCCCCGTGTTGTCCCCGTAGCTCTTCGAACTCCGACCGCTGTTGTTCCGTCAGATCCTGCTGTCCCAACGACTCCGACCACTTCTCGAAATCCGCTCCGGCCGCTTCGAACTCGTCCCGTGCTCCCGCCTCTCCGAGCAGGCCGCTGCGCACGGCGACCTGCTGTTCCTCGACGGCGACCAGCATCTTCATCGAGGCCTCGACGGTGTCGGCGTCCTCGGAGATGACGTGCGCCTCGGCGTCGACGGCCCCGACGGCCTGATATCCGACTGCCCCGGTGACGCCCACTAAGAGCGCGACGAGGACGAACGCGATGATGAGTTTCGGTCGCAGGTCAAGTCGGTCGAGCGCGATGAAATCCAGCATGGCTCACCCACTCACATAATAATATATATGTGTATACCATTAAATATCAGCCGGGAGAATCGCCGCGCGAGTGCCCTCCGGGCGGAACCGCCCGAAACGGGTGTCTCGGGGGCGCTCAGAACGAGGTCTCGTCCGCCTCGGTGGCGGCAGTCCCGCGGTCGTCGTAGCCTTTCCGCCCCACCGCGTCGTCGGGGAGCAGCGAGGTGACGAACGCCTCCAGCTCGGTCTCCGACCGGAACGCGTCGGGTTCGTCGTCGACCACGTCGAGGATGGCGGGGAGCGGCATCGTCTCGCCGTTCGCGAACTCGACGACGCCCTCGTCGCACTCCTCGACGACGGTCTCGTACGCAACGGGGTACTGGTGGTCACAGACGTCGGTCAACGCCGTTTCGACATCCATAGCGTTTTTTCGTGAACGAACTTAAAAAGACTGGCGCCTGACACGTTTGTGGCGAGCGCGCCCCGCCCGTCTCGACGCCCCCCGACCGGTTCGGCGCGACGCCGTGCCCGCGGTCGGAGAATATACCCGACCGCACCCCGCAGTGCGTCGTATGAATCCCGCGTTGCGATGTCACCGGTGCGAGGAGCGGTACGAGGACCCGGCCCGCGTTCGCTGTGCATGCGGGGAGCCGCTCTGGTTCGAGTCCGACGCGGAGACGTTCGACTGGGCGGACTGCCGGGGGCACGACGGGATGTGGCGCTACGAGCCGCTCCTGCCGATCGACCGCCCCGAGGGAATCGCCCGCGCCGCCGGCGGGACCCCGCTGGTCAGGAGCGAGCGGCTCGACGACGCCGCGGGCTGTCGGGTGTACGTCAAAGACGAGGGCGAACAGCCGACCGGCGCGTACAAGGACCGGGGGAGCGCCGTGGCGGTCCCGCACGCCGTCGAGGCGAGCGGCGGCGCCGTCGGCACCGTCTCGTACGGGAACATGGCGATGAGCACCGCCGCGCACGCCGCCAGTCTGGGGCGCGAGTGCGTCGTGCTCGTCCCCGACGACATCCCGCCGGTCCGACTGGCGCTCATCGACCAGTACGACCCGACGATCGTCCGCGTCGACGGCGACTACGGGGCCCTCTACGGCGACGCGCTCGACCTGTCGACCCGGCTCCCGATAGCGATCCTCGTCAGCGACGCCCCGGCGCGCATCAGCGGGTACAAGACCGCGCTGTTCGAAATCTGCGAGGCGTTCGCGCCCGACGCGCCCGACGCGCTCGTCTTGCCCGCGAGTTCCGGGGGGTTCGCCTCGGGGATCTGGCTCGGGATCCGCGACCTCGAGACCGCCGGCCTGCTCCCGGAGCCCCCGCGGGTGTACCTCGTCCAGACCGTCGCGGGCGACCCGCTGACCCGCGCGTTCGACGCCGGTGAGACCGACCCGACGCCCCTCGGACCCGACGAGAGCGGCGAGACGATCGCCCACTCGATCGGAAACCCGGACCCGCCGAGCGGCGCCCGCGCGCTCGCGGCGGTCCGCGACACCGGCGGCGCCGTCGTCTCCGTCGACGACGACGAGATCCGAGCGGCACCGCGGCGGTTCGCCGTCGACGGCGGCTTCTGCGTCGAACCGGGGTCCGCGGCGTCGCTCGCGGGCGCCTCGCGGCTGTCCGAGCGCGGCGAGATAGCCGACGACGACGAGGTCGTCCTCGTTCCGACCGGGACCGGGTTCAAGGAGATGGGCACCGGCGACGCGTCGGTGACGACCGAGCGGACGACTCGGACGGCGCTTCCGGACCGGCTCGTGTCGCTGCTCGACGGCGCCTGACGCGGCGCGTCGCCGCCTCCCGCTACGACTCCCGCAGTAGTTCCGCCATCGCCGCCGGGGCTTCGGGGTCGAACGGCGCGACCGTGGCGACCGCCGCCGCGCCGGCCGCGTTGCCGACCGCGGCCAACTCCCCGAGGTCCGTGGTGCCGTCGGCGAGCGCGGCGAGGACCGCGCCCGCGAACGCGTCCCCGGCGCCGGCGGCGACGGCGACCGAGACGCTCGGCGGAGCGGCCGTCGCGCGCTCCCGGACCCGACCGTTTACCACCCGCATCGCGGTCGTCTCGGCCGCGCCGTCGGTGACGAACGCCGTCGTCGAGGCGTCGTCGGGGAGGAGTTCGAGCAGGCCCGCCGGGGCCGGGTCGACGCCCGCCACCCCGAGGTCCTCGGTCCCGGCGAAAACGAGGCCGCAGTGCGGGAGGACCTCCCGCAGCGCCGCGCGGTACGCGTCCGCGGTCTCCCACTGGTTCTCCCGGCCGTTCAAGTCCAGCGACACGCTTACCCCGTTCTCGGTGGCCGCTTCGACGAGCCGGCGCACCTCGGTTCGGTTCACCTCGGCCGGGAGCGTGACGCCCTCCACGTGGAGACGCTCGTACGGCGCGACGAACGACGCCGGGTCGTCCGGCTCGGTGAACCCGTAACAGCTCTCCGCCACCCAGGCGTCCCACCGCGCGCCGTCCGCCGTCGGAACGTACAGCGTGAGCGGCGACGGCGCGTCGACGCGCGCGACGTGCTCGGTGTCGACCGGTCCGGCGGTCAGGTGTCGCTCGGCCGCCCGGCCGACGGCGTCGTCGCCCACGTTCGTCAGGAGGGCGGCGTCGCCGCCGAGCGCGGCCAGCCACCGCGCGGCGTTCGTCGCCGTGCCGCCCACGTGCCACTCGAGGTCGCTTCCGGGCTCGAACGACGCGTCGCTCGGCGGATAGAGGTCGAGCGTGGTGTCGCCGACGACCAACGTCGGTCCGGTGTCGGCGGTCATGGCGCGAGTTCCCGCGGGGCCGGCAGCGGTCTCGCCTCGCTCGGTCGGGGCGTGCGTCGAGCGCGGGCGGGCGACCCGGACCGGTTCGACGTCGGCGCGTGCGTCATCGGTCACGTGTACGCGGAGCGGACGGGTGTCTCTTCCTCTCCGGCGCTCGGGGAGTGCGGTCTGGCTTCGGCCCCGCGGTTCAGTCGAAGTCCAGCGGGCTGAACGGGCTCGCGCGCTCCCAGTAGCGGTCGAATCGGTCGGTCGCCCACTCCCGCACGGCCGCCGAGTCCGTGCTCAGCGACGCCCGGAGGACGCCGTGCTGGTCCCGGACCAGTAGGGAGACCGTGTCGTCGGCGATGAGCGCGGCGACGGGAATCTCGCCCTGCGAGACGCGGATCGTCGCGTTCGAGCGTCGACTCAGCGTCCGGACCTGCTCCCACAGGGTCGCGTCGGCCGCGAGCGCCTCGAGCGCGCTCCGCGAGAGCACGGCCTCGAACGTGTAGTCGCCCTCGGTGACCTGTTCGTGTACCGTCGCCAGCGTCTGCTCGTTGAGCGTGTGCGAAAACGCCCGCAGGGTGTCGGCCCCCTCGATCGCGGTGCGGACCTGTCGGAGCGGGGCGCTCGGCCGCGTCCGCGTCGGCACCGTGACCGTCGCGTCCGCGAGGTGTCGCAGGTCGAACCCGAACTCCGCGGTCGGCAGGTACGCCACCAGCGGGCGGAGCTTCCCCTCGGTCTCGAACACCGATATCAGCCCGCCGATCCCGTCTGCCACCAGCTCTCCCGTGGCCGTGGCCGCGTACCGCCGCCCCTCCTGACTCACCCACGACCGATCGGCGAAGTCCTCGAGGACCCGCCCCAGCGTCGCCTGCGACGCGCCGGTCTCGGCCGCGAGCTCCTGTCGGGTCCGCGGCTCGGCGGCCACGAGGCGCAACACCTCGACGCGGTTCTGCGAGCGAGCGAGAAACTCGATCTCTTCGAGCGGCGCCTCCATACGTCCCCCAGTCGGCGCCGCGTGAAACCGGCTTCGCTCGTCGTTCGGCTCCCGCCGGTCGTCCCCCGCTGAAAAAATTGCACGCCGCTCACCGCTATCGCTTCGGTCACTTGTTTCTCTGCGTAGAAAATTTCACGACTTTCGTTATACGGAAGCGACTCGTAGTTGGTGATATGTTCGAACGTGCGACGAGAATTGACCAAACACGCAGCGACCCGCTGCGGAGACTCGACTGACGTGTTCTCACGCCGCACCGCCCTCCTGTTCGTCGTCTCGGCCGTCCTGTTCGGCGGGACCTTCATCGCCGCGAAGGCCGGGCTGGCGTACTTCCCGCCGCTGTTGTTCGTCGCGCTCCGCTTCGACATCGGCGCCGTCGTCCTCGCGGTCTTCGCGGCGACGACGCTCTCGAAGGCGGAGCTTCGACCCCGCACGGTCGGCGACGCCGTCGGCATCTTCGCCACCGGCGTGCTCGTCATCGGCCTGACGAACGCGCTGTTGTTCCTCGGCCAGCAGGACGTCACCAGCGGCGTCGCGGCCGTCGTGTTCAGCCTCAACCCGATCCTCACGCCGGTGTTCGCGGCCGTGATCCTCTCCGACGGCCGGCTGTCGGTCCGCGGCGCGGTCGGAATGGGGCTGGGACTCGTCGGCGTCGCCTTCGTGGCGAACCCCGAGCCGTCGGCGCTGCTGGGCGGCGGCCTCGGCGTCCCGCTGCTGTTCGGGGCGGCCGTGACGAGCGCGCTCGGCGCCGTGGTGATCCGACGCGCCGACGCGACGCTGTCGAGCACGGCCCGGACCGTCTGGGGCGTCCCGCTGGCGGCCGTCCTCTCGCACGCGCTGAGCGCCGGCGCCGGCGAGTCCGTCTCCGGGCTGTCGGTGCCGCCCGTCGCGCTCGCGGCGCTGTTGTACGTCGGCGTCGCCTCCGGCGCCGTCGCCTACCTCGCGTACTTCGCGCTCATCGACGAGACCGACGCGACGCGGGCGAACCTGCTGTTCTACTTCGTCCCCGTCGTCTCCGCGGTGGGCGGGTGGGCGCTGCTCGGCGAGACCATCTCGACGCTCTCGCTGGTCGGCTTCGGCGTCATCTTCGCCGGCTTCCTGCTCGTCAGCGGGCTCTCGCCGGTCCCCGAGCGCCTCCTTCGCCGGGCGGCCTCGGAGCGGTCCGTCGACGACAGCTCGGCGTGAACGGCGGGAGGCCGGCCTACACATTTATGTCAATGACAGATAATTAGAAGGCCGAGCCGCCGGCAGCGCGGCCCGGAACGAACCGACCGATGTCCCGCTCTCACCCCTCCGCCGACGTCGACCCCGCCGACCGACTCCGAACAGCGTGCTCCCGTCGAACGGCGCTCCGCGGCCTCGCCGCCGCCGGTTCCGCGGCGACCGCCCTCGGGACGCTGTCCGGCGGCGCGAGCGCCGCCGGGCCCCGACGGCGGGAGCAGGCCACCGGTCCGCTCTCCGACCCGGCGGCGTTCGAGACGTTCCTCGACGGCGTCATGAGCGCCCAACTCGAGGCCCACGACGTCCCGGGCGCGACGGTCGCCGTCGTCGACGGCGAGTCGACGTTCACCAAGGGGTACGGCGTTCGCGACGTCCGGACCGGCGCGCCGGTCGAGGCCGACGAGACGCTCTTCCGCATCGGGTCGACGTCGAAGCTCTTCGCGTGGACCGCGGTCATGCGGGGCGCCGAGGCCGGGCGGCTCGACCTCGACACCGACGTCAACGAGTACCTCGACGACGTCGCGGTCCCGGACGCCTACGACCGGCCCGTCACGCTCGAACACCTCGCGACGCACACCGCCGGGTTCGAGGAGCGCGCTCGCGGAACGTTCGTCCTGAGCGAGTCGGCGCTCCGACCGCTCCCGACGATGCTCCGAGAGGAACGTCCGGCGAGGGTCCGACCGCCGGGCGAGTTCACCGCGTACTCGAACTTCGGCGCCGCGCTCGCCGGACACATCGCCGCCGCGACCGTCGGGTCGTCGTTCGGCGATCACGTCGAATCGGAAATCTTCGAGCCGCTCGGGATGGATCAGAGCACGTTCGAGCAGCCGGTCCCCGACGACGTCGACGGGACGCTCTCGAAGGGGTACACGACGCCGAACGGTCGGTACCGCGAAGGCGACTTCGAGTACGTCGGCATGGCGCCGGCCGGTTCGATGACGTCGACGGCGACCGACATGGGGCGGTTCGTCCGCGCCCACTTACAGGGCGGAGCGACCGCGGAGGGTCGGATCCTCCGACCCGACTCGACGGCGGCGATGCACCGGCGGCGGTTCGGGAACGACGACCGACTGAACGGGATGTGCTTCGGCTTCTACGAGATGAGCCGCGACGGCGTCCGGATCGTGGGTCACGGCGGCGACACCGAGCAGTTCCACAGCCTGCTGGCCCTGTTTCCCGAGCGCGGCGTCGGTCTCTTCGTCTCGTACAACAGCCCCGGCGGCGTCCGAGCGAGAGACGACCTGCTCGACGCACTGGTCGACGAGTACTTCGCTGGCGAGTCGACGACGCCGCGGTCCGCGCGCGAGCCGGCCCCGGCGAGCGACGTGACCGGGACGTACCGAGCGCTCAGGTCGCCGTACACCACCTCGGAGAAGCTGTTGAGCGTGCAGTCCAACGTCACCGTCTCCGTCGGCGAGGACGGGCGGCTCGTCACGGCGGGGCCCGCCGGGTCGACCCGATGGGTTCGGGTTGACGGCCTGTACTTCGAGGCGGTCGACGGCTCGGACGCGCTCGCCTTCGGCACGACGGACGGCGAGGTCACGCACCTGTTCTTCGACAGCAGACCCGCCTCGGCCTACGAGCGGCTCACCGCCGCCGAGCGGCCCGCCACACACGCCGTCGTCGCCGGGGTGAGCCTCCTGATATTCGTCGGCGCGCTCTTCGGCTGGACGGCGACGGGTCTCTGGCGGCGGTACCGCGGCGGTCGGCGAACCGCTCTGGACTCACCGCTCCGTTACACGCGTCCGGTCGCCGGCCTCGCGGCCGCGAGCGACCTGCTGTTCGTCGCCGCGCTCGCCGCCGTGGTGTTGCGCGACCCGCAGGCCGCCCTCCTCGGGGATCCCCTGCCGCTGCGGGTCGTCCTGCTGCTCCCGCCCGTGGGACTCCTCGCGAGCGTCGCGACGCTCGCGCTCTCCGGGTCGGCTTGGCGGCGCGGCGTCGGGCGTCGCCCGACGCGCCTCCAGCACGCCGCGGTCGGCGTCGCCGGCGTCGCCTTCGCGCTCGTGCTCGCGTACTGGAACCTCCTGTGGTACCAGATGTAGCGGCGCGGGGTCTCGACGGGGGCGCCACCGAACCGGGAGCGCCCGGCGCGGACCGACGCGTCGACGAGCGGTCACTCGGACGCCAGCGCTCTGATCGCGCCGATCGCCAGCCTGTCGAGCGAGTGCGCCGCGACGCTGTACGCGAGGAAGAACGCGACCAGCGAGAGCACGTCGGCGAGGTCGACCGCCGTCCCGTCGACGACGGCGACCGGGATCAGCGCCAGCAGGGTCTCGACCGCACCGTCGAACGTCGCCGCGGCGACGGCGGCGCCGACGGTCAGCGCCAGGAGGTACCCCGTCGCTCGCAGCGACGACGGGGCGACGCGCGACCAGACGCGGAGGCGGCCGTCGTCGTACGTGCCGACGCCTAGCGCCGCGAGCTGACGCCGCAACTGGTCGACCGCGGTCAGCGCGAGGACGAACCACAGGGCGGCGGCGAGGCCGAATCGGAGGAACGAGGGAGACAGGTCGAGCCCCGCGCCGCCGAACGCCGCGACCGCGGCCGGCGTCGCGCGACTCACGAGGACGTAGAACAGCAGGTAGCCGAGCACCGCCTCTACCGGTCCGTACGCCGGGAACCGGGTCCGTTCACCGTCGACGTGACCGGCCTCGCCTGGGGTAGGCATGCGCACCCCGTCGACGGCGGGGAGCGGCTTCAGTCCTGCCCCGCGGCGGCGCGGACGACCGTCGCGAACCCCCGCGGTGACTCCCTCGTCGAGCGTTCGTCCGGACCAGGAGCGCGACGACCCTCAGCGCCGGAGGCTCCCTTCCGAGCCGCGGCGGTCGCTCAGTATCCCCCACGCGACGAGGCCGAGGCCCAACGCGACCACGGCCCAGATCAGCAGCCTCGTCCCGATGAACGGTCGGACCGACGCCGGCGCGACGCCGTACGGGCCGGGGTCGAAGCTCCCGGCCCCGGTCAGGCTCGTCCCCCTCGCGATGTGGTACTGGGCGAAGAAGAAGTGGGGCGCCCACGAGTTGACGACGGCCGCGAGCGTTCCGAACCCCGCCAGGACGCTTCCGGCGATCAGCTTCGAGTTCATGCGATCCACCTGTCGTACGCGGGTGATAGTAGTGCCCCCGGTAACGGTCTCGGGACGCGCGGTCGACGGCCTCCCGGACGCGGTCGGCCGACGCCGGCGAGCGGAACGCTATCGGTCGGACTCGGTGAGGGCCTCGACCGGCGCCGGCTGCGTGGACAGGTGCGTCTCTTTGAACCACCTGGTGAGCACCGGCGTCTCCGGCGCACCGCGCGTTACGCCGAGAGGACCCCGCGGACCGCGACCGCGGCCTCTTCGAAGGCTCGCACGTCCATCTCGTCGGTCGTGAGCAGGACGCCGCTGTCGCCCTCGATGAGGCGAACGACGAACCCGTCGTCGTGGAACCGCACGGTGAAGCGGTAGGGGCCGACCGACGTCCGTCCGAGCGATTCCTCGCCGATCGCGGTCCGGAGCGGTTTCTCGGCGAACCCCGACCGTTCGATCGCGACCAGTCGCGACTTCGCGTCGCGGGCCGCCTCGGGATCGCCGTACAGGTCCCCCCTGACGTACAACACGTCGAACTCCGCGGGCGTGAAGTGGACGATGCTGCGAAGCGTGTCCCCGAGCCCGGTCCGCGCCGCGCTGACGAGCTCGTCCGCGATCGTCGGGTCGATGCCGGTCCGGAACTGTCGGTCCCGCATGTTGTCACCCATGCCCACGATAGGCTCTGTGACGGCTTGAGCGTGTCCCGCCCCGCCGCGGCTCGCGGGCGTCGGCGTCGCGCCCGCCGACCGTAGCTTCATGTTCGGGGTCGCCGACTACCGCCCCATGCGACGTCACCGAAGCCGGGCGGAGGAGCTCTTTCGCGCGGTCGTCCACGAGGTCCGCGTCGAGAAGCTCACGTTCGTGGCGGGGTCGATCGCCTATCACGCGTTCATCTCGATCCTCCCGCTCATGCTGCTGGTGCTGACGCTGGTCCAGCGGACCCAAAACGTCGCCCTCCGGGACTCGATCGTCGGCGTCATGCAGGCGGCCCTCACGGCCGAAGCCAGCGCGCTCATCCAGCAGGGCCTCTCCGAGGCGGACGCGTCGGTGTCCCTGCTCGGAGCGGCCTTCCTCGTCTGGGGGGCGATGCGGATCTTCCGCGGGGTGGACACCGCGTTCTCCGACATCTACGAGACGGAGTCGGAGAACACGCTCACCGACCAGCTCGGCGACGGGCTGGTCCTGCTCGTCACCGTGACCGTCTCCATCGTGGCCGCCAGCCTGATCGGGAGCCGGCTTCCCGTCGTCGAGACCGGAATCGCCGGGCTGGGCCTTCGAATCCTCGCGACCGTGGTCGGGCTGTTCGCCGTGTTCTACCCCATGTACTACATCTTTCCGGACACCGACGTCTCCGCCCGGGAGATCGTTCCCGGCACCGCGTTCGCCGCCGTCGGCGTCGCGGTCGCCCAAGTCGTGTTCACGGTGTTCAAAACCGGAGCGACCGGCGGCAACCTCGTCGCGAGCATCCTCGTCCTGCTGACGTGGCTCTACATCATCGGCCTGTTGCTCCTGGTCGGGGCGGCGATCAACGCGGTGTTCTCGAACCGGTCCAGCGACGTCGACGTGGACCCGGTGTTCGGCGGGGTGGCCCGCTGGTCGGGCCGCGAGCACGCCGCCGTGGACCGGTCGGAACTGATCGAGCGGTTGGACTCGGTCGTGGACGCCGTCGCCGAAACCGACTCGGGGGTCGCGATCCGGTTCGACGACGGCTCCCGCGTCGAACTGGGGACGCCGCACACCGCGAGCGTCGGCCGGGCGTCCGGCGTCTTCGGGCTCGACAGGGCCGTCAGCCTGACGCTCCATTGGTGGGCCGCCGAGGAAGAGACGGCGGCGGACTCGCGAGCCGACTGAGCGCGCGCCGCCGAGCGGGGCGCTCGCGCGACCGCTACGCTCCGTCCGGGCGCGTCGCGGCCTCCGCGTCGCCCGCGTCGCCCACGGTCGCGGTGAAGCCGACGTCGCGGAGCCGATCGACGAGGGGGAGGCCGATGCCGGACGCCGGCGTCAACACGCCGCCGTCGAGCGGGGAGTCCGTGTCGTCCCGAACGAGGCACACCGCGGCCTCGCCGAGCATGCGCGCGGTCGCGCCGTAGCCCGGGTCCCGGTTGGCGCCGACCGTCGCGCCGACGGTGAAGCGACCGCCCGAGGCGGTGCCCCGACCGAGTATCCGCACCCTGAAGTGCCCCGCCTCGGCCTCCTCCTCGGTCGGTCCCTCTCCGGGAGCGGGGAACACGTACCGGCGGAGCGCGTCCCGGACCGGGCCGACCGACATCGCGGCCGCGAACAGTCCGAGCCCGCCGGTGACGAGCGTCGCGCCGGCCGCTCCCCTGAAGCCGTTCCCCGTGGGGACCGCCTCCGAGCAGCGGAACTCGCGCCCCCACGGGTACCCGAGGAGCGCGTTGCTCCGCCGGACGATCCGCTCGTTGGCCGCGGCCATCGGCGACGGCGCCGTCCACTCGTTCCGGAGCGGGTCCCGCTTCGGTCGCCGCTGCATCCCCTCGTCGACGCCGCTCCGCTCGCCGGGCGGCGCCAGGGAGTAGGGGTTCCGGAGCGCCTGCCGCGCCAGCGGGTCGGTCGCCGCGGCCTCGAACAGTTCGCCCGCGCTGGCGAGCGTCCCGCCGCTGACGCCGCCGCTGCCCGACTCGAGGTATATCCGGACCGCGTCGCACGGGGCGCCGTGCTCCTCCAGCGCGAACGACTGCACGAGGAGCGTGCCGAGGTCGGCCGGCACGGAGTCGAACCCGCAGCTGTGGACGATTCGGGCGCCGGCGTCGACCGCGGCGTCGTGGTACCGGTCGACCGTCTCGCGGACCCAGTTGACCTCGCCGGTCAGGTCGCAGTAGTCCGTCCCGGCGTCCACGCAGGCCTCGACGAGCGGGGTCCCGTACGTCGTGTACGGACCGACGGTGGTGCAGACGACGCGGGCGTCGCGGGCGATGTCGCGGAGGCTCTCGGGGTCCGTCGCGTCACCGAGCACGACGGGGAGGTCGTCCCACCCCTCGCGACGGGCGACGAGGTCGTCCGCCAGGGCGTCGAGTCGGGACTCGTTTCGGCCGCCGAGCGCGACGGCGAGGTCCGCCGGCTCGTAGCGCTCGGTGAGGTACGCGGCGACGAAGCGCCCCGCGACTCCGGTCGCCCCCCACACGACGACGTCGTGGGATCGGTCGGTGTCAGTCACGTTCTCCTCTCACGGTTCGGCGCCCGTCGGCTAAAACCCGCAGTCGTCGCACCGGGCGTTCAGCGGCGACGCTCGCCGGCGACGCTCGCGGGAACGAGGGCGCGCGGGACGCAGAAGCCGCGCCGTTCGAACGCGACGAGACGACGACCTGAGCGTCGCCCGTCGGTCGGCAGTCACTCGGTCGATGAGGAGGGAGTCCGCCGGCGTCGTCGAGCGCCGAGCGAGTCAGGACTCGGCCGTCGGGGTCGAGGCCTCCGGGCGCTCGTACTTGTCCTCGAACTCCTGGATGAGCTGGCCCATCTTCGCGTACCAGTCGTTGAGCATTCGCTGCATGTCGTCGGCGATGGTCTCGGGGTCGGTCGGCTTGTACACGTGGTAGTAGCCCCCCTGATCGTAGTTCACCTGCTCCTTTTGAATGAAGCCGGCCTGGAGGAGCCGCTGGACGGATCGGTACGCGGTCGACCGCTCGCGGTCGACCGCCTCCGCGATCTCGTCGATGGTCAGCGGCGTCTCGGTCTGGACGAGCTCGCGAAACACCCGTTTGTCGAGCTGCTTGAGCCCGTGGAAACACTCGAGGAGCCCCTCGCACACCATGTCCCGTTGAAGCTGTTCGGACATCGAATCTGGCATCGTATGTGTAACGCGTATGCGTCGTGCGCCTAAAAAGATTCGTGTATAGATCGCACAATTTCGCGAGAACCGCCTCGTCGCGCGGACTCACCGAGCGGCGAAGGCCCCACTCCGGACGGCGGTCAGTCCGCCGTCGTCGCCTGCCGGTCGTACGTCGTGCGCAGCGAGACGACCGACGTGTAGAGGATCGCGGCCGCGACGACGACCGCCGCGCCGATGACGAGGACCAGCCCCACCATCTCCAGGGTCGGACTCCCGATGTAGGTGCCGATTTCGCCGACGCCGACCGCGACCGCACCGACGAGCAACATGCCGCCGAAGTAGACCTTGATGCCGTCGGCGTCGACGACGGCGGTCGCGGCGGAGCCGACGCGAGCGCCGAGCGCGCTCCCGAACAGCAGGGGGGCGACGATGCCGAGGTCGACGCCGCCGCCCTGGCCGTAGAGGTAGCTCCCGAGGCCGCCGGAGAAGACGATCTCGAAGAGGTCGGTGCCCACGGCGACCGGCACCGGGACGCCGATCGCGTAGATCATCGCCGGCATCCGGATGAATCCGCCGCCGACGCCGAGGAACCCCGACAGGAGCCCCGTCGCGAAGGCGACCGCGGTGATCACCCACACGGAGACGCTGACGTCCCCGCGGAGCGTGACCATCGGCGGGATCCGGACCGTCCGCTGGATCTTCTTCGCGGTCTCGGGGATCTCGTACTCGTCGAGGCTCTTGTCCGTGGCCTCGTGGTCGACGCCGCCGTCGCCGTCGCCCTTCAGCGCGTCCCGGGTGACCATCGCGCCGACGCCGCCGAGGAGGACGACGTACGCGACGCTGATGAGCGAGCCCGCGAGGCCGATCGACTCGAGGTAGTAGACGCTCGCGCGCCCGGCCTCGATCCCGATGGTCGTCCCGGTGATCATGATCGCGCCGAGCTTGTAGTCGACCTGACCGAGGTCGTGGTGTTTCAGCGTCGCGATGACGGCCGTCCCGAAGACGAACGCCATCCCGCTCCCGACGGCGACCGACGGCTCGTAGTCGAGCATCAGCAACGCCGGCGTGACGAGGAACGACCCGCCCATCCCGAAGAAGCCGAACAGCACCCCGACCACGAGGCCGAACCCGACGAAGAGCGCCAGCATCTCCGGCCCCATGTCGAGGATCCCGAGACCGCTCCCGAACAGGTCGAGCGCGCTACTGACCACTCCGGTCACCCCCGACTAACAGCCGCATCAGGTGTGGACCGAGGAGCCGTTCGAGCCCGGCGTACCCCGCGTACAGGACGATCGCTTCCAGCAGGATCGTCCCGATGAGCAGGGCCGTCTGCGGGTCCCACGACGGAATCTCTAACCCGGCCATCAGTTCTCCCTCCGATATTGAACCGCACTATTTCGCTGTTGGCACATTTCTGCTCAACTCCTCCTACCCGGCGCGCCCATATAACGGTTTTGAACATATCACACAATACTATATTCCGATGGCCTCCCCGGAACCATCGATAACTTATGGAGGAGTTACGGCCGTCGACGCGCGGGTGTCCCGACCGGCGACCGCACCCGGCATCCTCGACGCGGAACACGCCCCGGACCGACACCGCGACGCGGTCGGGCCGGACTGCTCCGCCGGGACGGACCTATCCACGGCGACGTTGGCACTCCTCGAATTGCGCGAATACGCCGGAAGGGTGCCGAAAAAGAGGCGACGTTAGTTCGACGTCTCGCTCAGCAGGGTCTGCAGGCTCTCGAAGAAGTCGGTGAGTATCTCCAACAGCGAGTTGAGGAACTCGACGTCACTACCCGAGAGCTGGGCTCCTCCGTCGGCGCTCGCGACGCCGGTGAACAGCAGCAGCGCCGCGCCGAGCGCGACCGATAACGCAACTTGTCGATTCATATCCGAACTGATGGATTGCTCGGTAATGATACTTGTGGCGTCGCTTCCGAGACGCCCGACACGCGCTCTCGGCGGAGATCGGCGACGCGACGACTCGTTACGGCCGCCACTCGGGTCGTAGCCATCGATTCCGTCGAACCGACGCCCCTCGTGACCGCTCGCGCTACCGTGACCGCCGGCTCGTCGCAAAATCGCTTAAAAAAAGCTCTCTCGCGAAGCGGCTCGACTGCGGCTCAGTCGGCGCTCGACGGCGCGGCGCTGCGAGCGGCCGTCCGGCTCCGCCAGAGCCCCTGGAGGTACGCGCCGACGAACATGCCGCCGAGCGCCCAGAGGATGGTGACGTTGCCGACGCCGAGGCTCGCGTAGGCCGCGCCGGGACAGATGCCCGACAGGCCCCAGCCGACGCCGAAGACGGCGCCGCCCACCAGGACGTTCCGGTCGAACGGCTTCAGCCGCCGTTCGTACCGGTCGCCGGTCAGCGGCGCGGCGTCGCGGATCCGCGGCATCACCGCGAAGGCGACGCCGGAGACGACGGCGGCGCCGAACATCACGAACAGCAGGCCGAAGTCCTCGAACGTGAGGAAGGTCAACACGACCTCCGGCCGCGCCATCTGGCTGAAGCCGAGCCCGAACCCGAAGATCACGCCGCCGACGAGGATCAGCGGCATGAACAGGGGGTGTCGGTCCATCATCTAAGGAGTCACCCCCAGCGCCGCGACGACCTGCGCCGTCCCGACGGCGACCGCGAGGAACGTCGCCACGCCGACGAGCGACGTCTTCGACGCCGACCCGACGCCGCAGACGCCGTGCCCGGAGGTGCACCCCTTGCCGATCCGCGTGCCGATCCCGACGAGGATCCCGCCGAAGAACAGCCGCCACGGCTGCACGTCGGTCAGCCACAGGGTCACGCCGGCGAGCTCGTAGGTCCGCCCGGTGGTCCCGGGCTGGTAGAGCGACGTGGTGACGACGCCCGACTGGACCGTGACCGCGAACAGCGCGGCCCCGAGGATGATCCCGAACGTGAACACCAGCCGCCAGTCGCGGGAGCTCACGTACCGCTGGAACCGCGACTGGTCGGACACGTACGAGAGCGTCGACTCGAGGAACGTGCTCGCGCCGGCGGCGATCCCCGTGCCGACGTATATCACGACCGCGCCGAGGCCGACGAGCAGTCCGCCGACTGCGTAGCGGCTGACCCCGTTGGGGAACAGCTCAGCGGCCGTCTGCGCGACGAGTGGGTCAGGCATCGATGTCGGTCTCAGTCACCCGCGAGCGACTCCTGGCTCGCGGCGCAGTTGTTCGGGCCGAGTTCGAGCGTGAACGCCTCGTCGTCGTCGACGGCGTTCTGTCCGAGGTTCGTCGCGATGATGTCCTCGTAGTTGGCCGGCCGGGGGGGCATGTCGGCGAGGACCAGCTCGACGAACGCGTCCTCCTCCATCGTGAGCGCGTCCATCTCCGCGACGAGGTCGCCGATCGGCGCGGTGTAGGTGCCGTCAGCGGCGGGCTCCGCGGCGTCGCTGAAGTGGGCGCCGCCGATCAGCGTGTCGTCGGGGAGCGTCACGACGCGCTCTTGGAGCGACTCGTAGAGGGTGCGCGCCGCGTCCGGCGCGCCGTCGTCGCCCTCCTCGAGGTCCGGGCGCGCGACGCTCTCGATGAACAGCCCGTCGCCGGTCGCGAGCAGGCTGTCGCCGAGCAGGTAGGAGGTCATCCCGGTCGTGTGTCCGGGCGTGAACACCGTCTCGACGGTCGCGTCGCCGACGCTGAACGCGTCGCCGTCCTCGACCAGCGTCACGTCGTCGGCGTAGGTGACGCCGCGGTCGGCGGCGGCCGCGGGGAGCATCGCCTCGACGCCCTCGGCGGCGAGGTCGCGGAGCCCCGAGATGTGGTCCGCGTGCACGTGCGTGTCGAACGCGTACGCGAGTTCGACGTCGAGCTCCTCAGCGTCGGCGAGGTAGCGGTCGGTGAACGCGCGCAGCGGGTCGATTATCGCCGCCTCGCCGTCGTCGTAGAGCAGGTACCCGAGGCAGCCCGAGGAGGGCCGCTGGTACTGCAGGAGCGTCCCCGCGCCGTCGTAGCCGGTGACTTCGACGGTCTCGTAGATGCTCGCCCAGCCGTTCATGCCGTCTTCGAGGTGGTCGACGTCGTAGCCGCGCTCCGCGAGCGTGCCCGCGACGTACTCGCTGGCGCCGCCCTTCGCGCAGAGCACGGTGACGTGCTCGTCCTCCGGGATCCGGTCGAGGACGTCCTCGCCGATCTCCTCGTCGAGGAACTCGAAGTAGGGGACGTTGATCGAGGTGACGTTCTCGCCGTCGATGCGCCACTCCTCGTAGTCGGACTGCATCCGCGCGTCGAGGAGGGTGACCTCGTCGCCCGCGTCGATGCGGTCTTTCAGCGCTTCCGGTGCGATCGATTCGACTTCGACGTCCGGCGTCGGGAAATCTTCAGCGTCCATGTCGTACACTCCATTGTACCGGTCGGCCATACAAAAGAGTTTGCATAGTAATTCAACATACACACAATATGGGTTCGCAGGGCGGGTACGGATAATCGGCTTCACACGTGTAGAACGCGTCGTATACGGGGGCCGGGGAAATCGCTCCGAAACCGGTTGTTCGCGTCACATCCAAGAAACAACATTCTTTTAACCATCGGGTGAATATTGTGTGATAGCTCCAATACAGATCAACGGAGCAGATAACCAATGAGTTCCCAATACGACATCGCGGAGACGCTCGACGTGAAAGGCGCATCGTGTCCAATGCCGGTCGTGAAGACGAAGGGCGCGATCGACGAACTGGCCGAGGGCGACGTCCTCGAAGTGGTGGCGACCGACTCGGGAAGCATGAGCGACCTCGACGGCTGGGCCTCCGGGACGCCGGGCGTCGAGCTCCTCGGTCAGGAGGAAGACGGCGACGTGTACAAACACTACGTCCGCAAGACGGAGTGACGATGAGCACGGACACTCCGGCCGGGGACGGGACCGACGCGTCGGCGGACGGCGCGCCCTCCCGCGCGGAACTCGCGGCGCGCGTCGACGAACTGGAGGCGTCGCTCGCCGAGGCCACGGCCGAAGACGACCAGAAGAAGATGAGCATCATCGCGACGAAGGGGACCCTCGACATGGCGTACCCGCCGCTCATCCTCGCCAGCACCGCCGCCGCGTTCGGCTACGAGGTGACCGTCTTCCACACGTTCTGGGGGCTCGACATCCTCCACGAGGAGCGGTCGAAGAACCTCAAGCTCAGCTCCGTCGGCAACCCCAACATGCCCGTTCCGAACGCCATCGCCGCGCTTCCCGGTATGGACCGCATGACGACGCGGATGATGGAAAAACGGATCGCGGACAACGAGACGGCCACCATCGAGGAACTCCTCGAGACCAGCCTCGACATGGGCGTCGAGTTCCAGGCCTGTCAGATGACCATCGAACTGATGGGTTACGACGAGGACGACTTCTACGACGGCGTCGTCACCGGCGTCGGCGCCGCGACGGCCCTCCAGGACATGGTCGAGGCCGACATCCAGCTACTCGTCTGATCTGTTCCCCGGACCGGCGCTCCGTCCCCCGAGTCGCGCCGTCACCGCTTTTTGCGATCCGCGCCACGCACCGATAGGCATCCTTCCGACGGCTCCTCGGGCGCGCACTCGCGGCCGCAATCAAAACACTGCCCGCACCCGTTCCGACGTGTCCGTCACTCGGCGTCGAAGCCGTACGCGGCCGGGTCGTACATGCGGGAGCGGTCCGGCCGTAGGAGGTCGCGGATCTCGACTTTGAGGTCGTGGTAGCTCTCGATGACGTCCTGCGTCGTGACTTCCTCCACGAGCATGGACGCTCTTCCCGGGCAGGACGCTTATACTCTCTCGCGGGCCGACCCGCGGTCGTCGCGTCCGACTCGCGTCGGCGGCGACCCGGGGGTCGACCCGGCGTCCCCGTCAGCGCTACTCGTCGCCGCGCTCGTCGGCGCGCTCCCGACCGATCGCCTTGGCGATGGCGAGCACGTAGCCCAGCCCGTACTGGATCTCGGGATCGCGGACGCTCCGTGCCAGCCCGAGCGCGCCGACCGGCTCGGGATCGCTCCGGTGGGCGGCGCCGACGCCTTCGAGCATCGACTTCACGCCGTCGCGGGCGCTGTCGTCCGACGCCGTCTGCGCGACCTCGCCGAGCGCCGAGCCGGTGCCGGCGAGCGACCGCACCATCTCGTCGTCGAGGGCGGCCGTCGCGAGCGATCCGACCTGCGCCAGCTCCGCCAGCTCGTCCAACGCGCCGCTCCGCTGGAGCTCGGTCAGCGTCTCGAGCGCCTCGCGCAGCTCGTCGCCGTTCTCGCCGACCGCCGCGGCCAGCGCGACCGTCTCGTCGGTGGCGATCCCGTCCGCGGACTCCGCGAGCGTCGCGCCGGTCGCCGACAGCTCGCGGACCATCTCGTCGTCGAGCGCGTTCTCGCCCAGCGAGAGCACGTCGAGCAGTTCGTTGACGGCGTCGAGCCGCTCGACGAACTGCGCGACGGCCTCCGGGTTCTGCTCTATCGCCGCTTCGAGGTCGGTCCGCTCGGAGAACTGCTCTTCGGACATGGTCAGAGCAGCCCCCGTGCGGTGAGCCAGTAGGCCTCGTTGTACGCCAGCTTCGACCAGTGGAGCTTCTGCGACGGCGGCGCCGGCGACGGCGGGTTCTCGTAGTCGAACTCGACGAACGACGCCGCGTCCATTCCCGTCTCGATGAAGCACAGCGTCTTCCCGTCGTACGTCGCGGTCGCCGGGCGCCCGCGGATGTCGCTGGCGAGTCGCTGTCCCACGACGCCGGCCTGGTAGTGCGCCACGCTGCCCGCGTTCGGGACGCCGGTGGCGGCGGTGTCGCCGAGCGCGTAGACGTCCTCGGCCCCCTCGGCCTCCAGGGTGTGCTTGTCGACGTCGACCCAGCCGTCGTCGCCGAGGCCCGCCTCCTCGATCAGGTCGATGCCGGCGTGCGGCGGGATCGTCACGAGGAGGTCGTAGTCGAGTTCGGTCCCCTCCATCGAGGTGATCGTCTCCGCGTCGGGGTCGACCGACTCGGCGTTGAAGAACGTCTCGACGTTGATGTCGCGCTCCGCCATGATCGGCTTCGCCCACTCGGCGATGTGCGGGTTGCCGTGGACGCGCTGGATCGGGTAGGTGTACGTGATGTCGACGTCCTCGCGGAGCCCGCGCTGGCGGAACCAGTCGTCGGCCATGAAGACGAACTCGAGGGGCGCCGCGGGACACATGTGCGGCGTGCCGATGACGCTCAACACGAGTTCGCCCTCGGTGAACGACAGCAGCTCCTCCCGGAGCTCGGTCGCGCCCGACTCGCTGTAGTAGTCGTGCCCGCCCTCCGCGAGGCCCGGGATCTGCTCGGGCTCCAGCGTCGAGCCGGTCGCTACCACGAGGTAGTCGTACGACATCGACGGCCCGTCGGCGAGCCCGAGCCGCTTGGCCTCGGTGTCGATATCGGTCACGCGGTCGATCCGCAGGTCGACGGCGCCGTCGACGAGCTCGTCGAGGCGGCGCCGCCCGTCGGCCGGTTCGCGCTGGCCGAACGGGACGTACAGCCACACCGGCTTATAAACCTGTTCGGGCCCGTCGTTGACGAGCGTGACCTCCACGTCGCCGGCGTCGAGCTCGGGTTCGAGCCGGTCGGCGAGGTCGTTCGCGAGCACCGACCCGCCGGTCCCGCCGCCGACGATGACGATCCGTTCCGTCATGCTTTCTCCACGTAGAACGCGGTGTGGTCGTCGTGCTCCTCGATTTCGAGCAGTTCGTTCCCCGCCTCCTCGGCCCACTCCGGGACGTCCGTGAGCGACTGCTCGCTGTCGCTCAGGAGCCGGATCACCGCGCCTGAGTCGGCGCTCCGGATCGCTCCGATGAGGTCCATCAAGGGACCGGGGCAGGCGGCGCCTCTCGCGTCGACGGTCTCGTCCGGTTCTATCGCTGTCATGGGTGATAGTAGCCGCCGCCTGGGATTAGTATTGCGCTATGATTCCAACATTATGAAAAAGCGGTTCGTGACTCCCTGAACGGCTCGAAATCGGCGGAACGCTCACCATTCCGTCGCCGATCGCCGTCGAAGACGGGCACCGACCGAGCCGTTATTCGCCCGACGCCGCCGCCCACGCCGAGGGGACCTGCGCGTACACGAGCGCGTTGCCGACGAGCGCGTCGACGGGGACGTACTCGTCGACGGCGTGGAGGGTGTCGGTCCCGAGCGCGAACTCGACGGTCGGAATCCCGGCGTTCCGGAGGGTCTTCGCGTCGCCGCCGCCCGTCGCACTGCGCCTCGCGACGCGCTCGCCCGTGACCTCGGCCGCGGTCGACGCCACCGCCTCGACCAACGGGCTGTCGGGCCGCTCCGCCGTGCCGACGCTCCAGGAGACGTCGGTGATCGCGATCCCCTCGCAGTCGGCGACGCAGGCCCGTATCCGCGAGAGCATGTCCGGCGTCTGGACGCCCGCGGTTAGCCGGACGTCGACCTCGGCGCGGGCCGACTGGGGGACGCTGTTGACGCTGTCGCCGCCCTCGAAGACGCCCAGGTTGATCGAGGGGTACCGGAACAGCTCTCGGGCGGTCTCGGCGCCCATCGTCGGGGCGTAGTAGTCGACCGACTTCTCGACGATCGGCTCGACCTCGGGAGCGATCGTCAGCCGCTCTGACCCGAAGCGGTCGCGCAGCGTCTCGACGGCGCCGTAGAGGCGGTCGACCGCGTTCACGCCCAGCATCGGGCGGGAGCCGTGCGCGCCCTCGCCGGTCGCCTCGAGCGTCAGCCAGATGCTGCCGCGGTCGGCGACCGTGACGGAGTGACGGCCCGCCTCGCAGGTGGGCTCGCCGATCACGCAGGCGTCGGCGTCGAGCCGGCCGTCGTTTAAAAGCGCGGGCAGGCCGGCGTCGCCGCCGACCTCCTCGTCGCTCACGAACGCGAAGCGGAGGTCGACCGGCGGGTCGGCGTCGGTCGTCGCGAACGCCCGAAGCGCGAGCAGCATCGACGCCACGGCGCCCTTCATGTCCGTCGCGCCGCGCCCGTAGACGCGGTCGTCGACCCGCTCTCCGAGCGGATCGCGGGTCCACGCCGCGGCGTCGAACGGCACGGTGTCGAGGTGCCCGTTGTACAGCAGCGTCCGGTCGGACTCCCCGGGGAGCCGAACGAGGAGGTTCGGCTTCGCCGGATCGACCGCGACGCGCTCGACCTCGACCGGAAGCGGGTCGAGGAACCGCTCGATCGCGCCCGCGATCTCGCGGGTGTCGCCCGGGGGGTTCGACGTGTCGATCGCGAGGAGATCGAGAGCGAGGTCGGTCAGCGCCTCGCGGTTGTCCCGGACGTACGCGACCGGAGCGCCGTCGCTCATGACCCTCCGAACTCCGGCGTCGCTTCGGCTCGTCTCACGGGTCTCGGCGGCTCAGGCGTGCGCCTCGATCACGGAGCGGAGGCGCGACTCGTCCTGCATCCCGACGAGGCGCTCGACCGCCTGTCCCTCGGCGAACACGAGCAGCGTCGGTACGCCCCGGACGCTGTGCTCGGCGGCGAGCCCCTGGTTCGCGTCGACGTCGACCTTCGCCACGACCGCGTCGGTCTCGGCGGCGATCGACTCGACGACCGGCTCCAACATCTGACACGGGCCGCACCAGTCCGCGTAGAAGTCGACCAACACGACGTCGTGGTCCGAGACGACGTCGGTCAGCTCCGCCTTCCCGTCGACCCGGATCGGTTGCGACGGGCTCTGCGCCGGCTCTTCGTCGCTCTCCGTCGCGTCTCTGTTTCGGAGCTCTTCGAGCTTCTGCCGTCGGATCTCCTCGATTTCCTCGGCCATCGGCGAGAGATACGGCCCGCGTCGACTTAGTTGTTTTGCGCACTTCTCACAATATTGTTAGCGCGCCGGCGCGGTCGGCAGGACGAGCCGGACGGTGGTCCCGGTCGGCTCGTTCTCCAGCAGCTCGAACGTCCCGCCCGACATCTCGACGGTCCAATAGATGATCCAGAGCCCGAGCCCCTGCGTGTGAACGAGCGGGGTCTCCTTCGTGCTCCCGATCGCGTCGGCGTCGAACTTCGGGACCCCCGTCCCGGCGTCGCTGACCTCCACGACCGCCGCCCCGGTCTCGGTCGTGTCGAGGCTCACGGTCACCGCCTCCCCGGGCGGCGAGTGTTCGGCCGCGTTCCGGAGCGCCTCCTCGACGGCCATCGGGAGCGCCGCGTGCGACTCCACGCGGCAGTCGCCGTCGAACCGCTCCGCGATCGACACGTCCGGATGCGACTCCCCGACCGCCGCGATCTTCTCGCGCAGAAGGGGGCGGAGGTCGAACGTCTCCCGCCGCTCGGTGTTCCAGATCGAGACGATCTCCCGCGTGCGGTCGGTCGTCTCGAGGAGCGTCTGCAGGTGCGTCCGCGCGACTCGGACGTCCTCCATCGTCTCCGGGTCGCGGGCCCGCCGCTCGATGTTGTCCAAGTTACCCAGCACGACGGAGAGGTCGTTCCGGAGGTTGTGCCGGAGCACGCGCTGGTTGATCGTCAGCAGTTTGCTCAGGTCCCTGGCCTCGTCGAGCCGCTCGTCCGCCTCGACCGCGTACAGCCCGCCGCGGGCGCCGACCGCCGCTCCGAGGGTGACCGCGAACGCGACGAGGAAACCGAACTCGGTCGGGTCGCCCTCGAGGTACCAGATGGCCCAGATGGCGAGCGCGAGCAGCCCGAACGACCCCGCGACCGTGACAGCTATCCGCACGGCCCGCCACCGCCCCGCCCGGGAGATCGGCCGGTCCGGAAGCTCGTACCCGGTCACGACGACGACGAGCGAGATCGCGCAGATCACGAACGTCTCCAGTCCCGTCCCCACGCCCTCTCCATCCGTCAGGAGGTGCGCGATTCCGAGCCCGAAACAGAGAGTGCCCAGCGCGTAGACGCCGTGTTGCGGGCGGATCCGGTCCCGTGAGAACGACACAAGTGGCCATATGAACAGCGGTATAAATCAGTTCGCCCGGCCGCCCGCGGGTCGGGCCCGCGGGTCGGGCCGGCGGGCCGCCTCGGCGGGACAGGTGCGAGGTCGTCCGAGACCGCCGTCGTCGTCGGCTACGCCTGCGTGACGGATCCCTCCTCGTGCGGCTGCACGACGACGAACCCGTCGGAGCCGGTGAACTCCATCTGTAGCGACTCGCCGGAGGTCTGCCCGATCTCGACGAGCTTGTTCGTCTCGATAGACGGCGAGAGGTTCGCGCTCCACGCCACGGTGGCGTCCGGGTCGGTGAACACCGGGGGCGTCATCACCAGCGGGTCGCCGTGGGTCGAGATCGCGACCGCTCCCGGCCCGGTGAGGAACACGTTCGTCAGGCCGCCGGCCGCCATGCCGGAGAGGCTACCGACGGTGTTGATTTCGTAGTCGACGCCGGATTCGAACGCGAGGACGTCGTTACCGTTGACCGAGATGGACTCCCCGTCGCCGAGGCTGAGCACCTGTACCTTCTTGCTCCGCTCGGCGACGTACAGTCGCCCCTCTCCCTCCGCCTCCATGATCGGAGTCCCCTCGCCGCTGACGGCTTCCTTCACGATCCCGGTGACGCCGCCTTCCGCGGAGGACCGACCGGTGAACGTGATGTCGCCGGTGTACGCCACCATCGCGCCGGCCTTCACCATCGCCGTCCCGGAGACCGGGACGCACAACAGCCTGTTGTTCGCCTTCTCGAAGTCGGTGCCGTCCGCGTCGGGTGCGTTCGACCGCGTGAACTCGTCGAGGTCCATGCTCACCCGGACCATCGCCCGGGTGACACTTGTTTGTCGGGAAGCGTAAAACGCGGTTTTGACCGACCG